>SWCE01000682.1_pt1 | contig 103379 bp, 93 predicted proteins | sample 4690061 | NCBI WGS metagenome assembly SWCE01 (sample SAMN10267279, study PRJNA491770) | bioreactor metagenome | isolation source: DHS bioreactor inoculated with subseafloor sediment | place: Japan: off Shimokita Peninsula | collected 2012-10 | reverse complement strand
GGGGGGAGAATCCCGCTCTGCGGGCTTCTCCTTGCATCTCTTGGTCTATCGATCGCCATTGCGGCCATATTAATGGGTCCTGACCCTAGCGCAGACGCCGGATCGTATCGCCGGCGGGGAAGCAGGTGGGCGCGATGCCGTTCTTCTGCTGCCAGTCGCCGATGGAGCGCCGGGTCTTGAACCCGACGAGACCGTCAGCGCCGCCGACATCATAGCCGAGCCTTTCGAGCCCGCGCTGCATGGCCGCGACATCGCCACGATCGAAGCCGCTGACGCGGTCCCAGGAGCCGGAAAATTCGCTGTTGCCATACATGATGCGGTCGCCCGCATGGCCGACGAACAGCGCGTATAGATCGCTCTCGTTATAGTCCTTGAGGCGGTAGAAATTCGGCGTGACGATGAAGGCCGGACCGAAGCGGCCTGCGGGCATCATCAGATAGCCCTCGCCGCGCAGCTCATGCTCGGGAAAAGCCTTGCCGCCGACCCGGCGAATGCCGAGCGCCTGCCAGTCTGCTATGCGTTTTCCACGATCAGGGCCCTCAAGCGCACAGGACACGGATTGCGGAACCGTGACTTCAAACCCCCAGTCGCGCCCGCGCACCCAGCCATGCTGCGCCAGGTAATTGGCGATGGAAGCCAGCGTGTCGGCCTCGGATTTCCAGATGTCGGCGGTGCCGTCGCCATCGCCATCGACGGCGTATTTCAGATAGGAACTGGGCATGAACTGAGGCTGGCCCATCGCACCGGCCCAGGAAGAGCGCATGGCGCGCGGCGAAACGCCCCGGCGCTCCACCATCTCGAGTGCCGACAGAACCTCCTCGCGGAACATATCCCTGCGGGTTGCAAGGAATGCCTTGGTGCCGAGTACCTCAAAGGCGTCATAGGGGATTTTTGCGCGTCCGAAGCCTGATTCACGCCCCCAGATGGCAAGCACGATGCCGCGCGAGACGCCATAGCGCTTTTCGATTGCAGAAAGGACGCCCGAAAGCTGACCGGCGCGGGAGCGGCCGCCTGAAACGACACCACCGATGTGCTGGAAATAGGCGGACGGGGCGCGGAATTCGGCCTGGTGCTGCCTGTCACTGCGCGGTTTGCTCTCTCCCGGCAGAACGAGATCTGGCAGCTTCAGATTGGGCGAGACACTGGCGAAGGCGTCGTTAAAGGTGGCGGAGGAAATGCCGCGACGCTGCGCTTCCGGCCAGAGGTCTCGTGCGAGCCAGTCGCGGAACTGCGCCTCGATGGACTGCGCCGACGCGGCACCCGCCACAAGCAAGACGCAAAGGGCTGCAATCAGCCGGATCGAGTTGCGAAGACTCTGGTTGCGAAGGCTCAAGGCGTTTCTCCCGCTGTTCAAAAGCTCGTGCGCGACTTCAACGCTGCCGAAAGCGTTCCCTCATCCAGATAGTCGAGCTCACCGCCCACCGGCACGCCATGGGCAAGGCGCGTGACCTTCACGTCCATGCCGGCCACCTGATCGGTGATGTAATGGGCTGTGGTCTGCCCCTCCACCGTGGCGTTGACGGCGAGGATCAGCTCCGACACGCCGCCTTCGGCCACCCGCCCGACCAGCCCCTTGATGTTGAGATCGTCGGGTCCGATCCCATCGAGCGGGGAGAGCGTGCCGCCGAGAACGTGATAGCGCGCATTCATCGCGCCGGCGCGCTCCAGCGCCCAGAGATCGGACACATCCTCCACCACGATAATGGTGGTGCCGTCGCGGCGCGGATCGGTGCACAGCGTGCAGGGATCGCTGGTGTCGACATTGCCGCAGGTCGAGCAGACCCGCACCTTGTCAACGGCCTCGGCCATGGCCGCTGTGAGCGGAGCGAAGAGCTGGTCTTTCTTCTTGATCAGATGAAGTGCCGCGCGCCGGGCCGAGCGCGGCCCGAGCCCCGGTACACGGGCCAGGAGCTGGATGAGACGCTCGATTTCCGGTCCGGCGATGGATTTGGACATGGCTGCTTCGCCCACGCATGGCCAGTACAGGACTGGCCTTACCCTTATTCTACTAGAAAGGCAGCTTCATGCCGGGCGGGATCGGCAGGCCGGCGGTCATTTCCTGGGTCTTTTCCTGAATCGCTGCCTCGAGCTTCGATTTCGCGTCATTGTGCGCGGCGAGGATCAGGTCTTCGAGGATTTCCACATCGTCCTCCTTGAAGAGCGAGGGGTCGATCTTCAACGCCTTCATCTCGGATTTGCCGCTCAGCGTCACCTTGACCGTGCCGCCACCGGCCTGGCCCTCGATTTCCATCTCGGCCATTTCTTCCTGCATGGCCTGAAACTTGGCCTGCATTTCCTTGGCCTTGCCCATAAGGCCCATCAGATCGCGCATTGTGGTCTCCAGTTCACTTAGAAATCGTCGTCGTCATCATCGTCCGGATCAACCGGATCAATTGCGTCGGCTGTCTCTTCGACCGCATCAGGGTCGGTTGCATCCGGGATGCGGATGTCGATGATCTTCGCGCCGGGGAAGCGGTCGAGAATAGCCGCGACCGCCGGGTCGGCCTTCGCGTCGGCGATCGCGCTCTCGCGGCGGCCCTCCTCCTGCTCGGCGAGCGTCGGCCCGCCAGCCTCGCTCGACAGCGAGACGATCCAGCGACGGCCGGTCCACTCCTTCAGCCGATTGGTCAGGTCACCCATCACCGTCTTGGGCGCATCCTCGGTCAGGCTGATGTCGAGGCGACCCGGCTCAATCGAGACAAGGCGGACACACCGCTTGAGAAGGACCTTGAAGGCCATGTCGCGTTTCGCATCGGCGAGTCTGGCGATGTCCTCAAGCGATTTGAGCGGGACCGCATCGGGCACCGCCTCTTCGGCAACCACCGGCGGCTGCATCGCCACGGGCGCTGCTTCCGGCTGGACGAGACGCATGGTCTGACCGCCACCGGAAACCGGCGCATGCTGGGTCGCAACGGCGGATGCCATTGCGCCACCGCCGCCATTGCCGGACGGTGAAACCCCGCCGGGCGCCGGAGGCTGGCCCTGCCCGTTGCCCGCGCCTGCCGGCATGTCGTCGAGCCGCTTCAGCGCCTCATCGAGTGTCGGAAGGCTGGCGGCATGGGCGATGCGGATCAGCACCATCTCGCCAGCAGCCATGGGCCGGCCGGAAGACTGTACCTCCTGAATGCCCTTGAGGAGCATCTGCCATGTGCGCGAGAGGACGCGTACGGACAGTGTTTTCGAGAATTCGAGCCCGCGCGTGCGTTCGTCCTCGGAAAGTGCAGCGTCTTCGGCAGCTTCCGGCACGAAACGCAGACGGGTGACCAGATGATTGAACTCGGCCAGATCGTTGAGCACCGTTGCCGGGTCGGCGCCGACGTCGTATTGCGCACGGAACTCGGCCAGCGCGGCGGCTACATCGCCCTTCATCAGGTCTTCGAACAGGCCGATAATGCGGCTGCGGTCCGCCAGCCCCAGCATGTCGCGCACGGTTTGCGCCGTGACCTTGCCGGAGGAATGGGCAATCGCCTGATCGAAGATCGACTGGGCGTCGCGCATCGAACCTTCGGACGCGCGCGCGATCATGGCCAGCGCCTCGTCCTCTGCCTCCACGCCCTCCAACCCGCCGATACGGCTGAGGTCGGCCTTGATCATGGCCGCATCGATGCGACGCAGATCGAAACGCTGGCAGCGCGACAGGATGGTGATGGGAACCTTGCGGATTTCCGTGGTGGCGAAGATGAACTTCACATGCGGCGGCGGCTCCTCAAGCGTCTTCAAAAGGCCGTTGAAGGCCTGATTGGAGAGCATGTGGACCTCATCGATGATGAAAACCTTGTAGCGCGCGGAGACCGGCGCGTAGCGCACCTGATCGATGATGTCGCGGATGTCGTCGATGCCGGTGTGCGAGGCGGCATCCATCTCGACCACGTCCACGTGACGGCCTTCGAGGATGGCGCGGCAATGCTCGCCTTCCGAGGTCAATTCGACCGTCGGCTTGTCGATCGTGTCCGTCTTGTAGTTGAGCGCGCGTGCCAGAATGCGCGCCGTCGTGGTCTTGCCGACACCACGCACGCCGGTCAGCATCCATGCCTGCGCTATGCGCCCTGCGTTGAACGCGTTGGTGAGCGTGCGCACCATCGGCGCCTGGCCGATCAGTCCGGTGAAATCACTGGGGCGGTATTTGCGGGCAAGAACCCGGTAGGCGCCGCCGGCCCTGTCGCTTGCTTTGGTGCCGGCCTCGGTCATTGCCCTCTTGCGCTCCGTGTTTTGTCCTGACGCCGGCAGTGTCCCCTTGGACAAGGTTCTGCGTCAATGGACAATGTGGACGGCAAGGCTGAAATCCGGTGAATGCGGCCAGGAAAACAAGAAGAAGGTGGGAGGCTGGCACGGCGACCCGTGCCTGGCTCGTTAGGGCTGCTTCCTTCCGGACCTGACCCGGTTGGCGAGTGGCTCGTCCACCACCAACCTCCCGGCCCCCATATCGGAAATTGTGAGGACAAATGCAAGGGGCGGAGATGCTCTTTCGCGACAACACTTAATCATTCGCTTGCAGGTACAGGCTGCTCCCTCTAGCCTTGATCGAGGTGTTGAGGACAATTGATGCTGCCAGACGCAAAAAAGGGTTTCGAGCTTGATCCACGGCTGGAGGCGGAAAGCCTGCATGTGATGTGGCTCGGGCTTTGCGAACTGCGTCTTTGCGATGACAGGCGCTGGCCCTGGCTGATCCTTGTGCCACAGCGCCCGGGCTCCGAGGAAATCCACGACCTGACGCCTCTCGATCAGGCGATGGTCAGCTTCGAGACCAATCTGGTCGCGCAGATGCTGAAGGATATGACGGGCTGCACGAAGATCAACACTGCCGCGCTCGGAAATGTGGTTCGCCAGTTGCACATCCACGTGATTGCGCGGAGCGAGGGTGATCCGGGCTGGCCAGGCCCCGTCTGGGGATATGGTGTCCGCGAACCCTATCGCCGTGAAAACCTGCACCAGCTCGCCGAGACGATTCGCGGCAAATTATGAGCCCATCTTGAAAACCGACAGATCGTCTTTCATGACCTTTCCATTTTTCGACACCGCACGCGACGAAGCGAGCCAGCGCGTTGCCTTTTCCGGAAACCGCATCGACAGGCAGGCCGAAGCCCGCACCGACGATGCCGCCGAACAGGCGCTGAAGGCCCGGGATGCGCGCCTGTTGCTGTTTGCGCAGGGGCGGCTCATTCTGCGTGTCGAAGGTGACAGGGCTTTCGACCCCTATTTCACCCGGGACGAAACCTCGACCTTTGCGCCAGTGCTGAAACAGGCGGTGCTGCTTGGCCATGAGGACGGAGCACCCGTGCTGGCCGTGCCGTCAGTGGCAGACATTGAGGCGCTGCCCACACCGGTCAAGGCCATCGACTATCGCTCGATCTACATGCAGGGGCTTCTAGAGCCGACCGCGCTGGGCGCGCTGGCACAGGGCGCGGCGCTTCTTGCCTGGCACGAGAGCCACCGTTTCTGCGGGCGCTGCGGCAATGAAACAGAGATGCGTGATGGTGGCTACAAGCGGCACTGTCCGACCTGCGGGCGCGATCATTTTCCGCGCACCGATCCGGTGGTGATCATGCTCGCTGTCCGTGGCGAGCAGTGCCTGCTGGGCCGTAGCCCACATTTCGCTCCCGGAATGGTTTCCTGCCTTGCCGGTTTTGTGGAGCCCGGCGAGACAATCGAGGCTGCGGTGCGCCGCGAAACGCGGGAAGAGGCGGGGATTGCCGTGGGCGCAGTCGCCTATCATGCGAGCCAGCCCTGGCCGTTTCCCTATTCGCTCATGATCGGCTGCTATGGCCAGGCCGAGAGCGAGGCGATCACCATGGATGAAAACGAGCTGGAGGATTGTCGCTGGTTTTCCCGCGACGAGGTGCGCCTGATCCTGGAAGACAGGCATCCCGACGGCCATCGCGTACCGCCTCGGGGCGCGATAGCCAACAGGCTCATCCGCGACTGGGTGCTTGGATCGGATCCAGGCCAGATGGACGGCGGTTAATCGTCGTCCTCGGTCTGCGTTGCGCGGAACGGGTGGGCCTCATAGACACCAAGAATGCGCACTTCACGCGAGAAGAAGCTCAGTTCCTCAAGCGCCAGCGCGACATTGCGGTCGTCGGGATGTCCTTCAACATCGGCATAAAACAGGGTGGAGAAGAATTTGCCGCCAAGCTGATAGCTTTCCAGTTTGGTCATGTTGACGCCGTTGGTGGCAAAGCCGCCCATCGCCTTGTAAAGCGCGGCGGGGACGTTGCGCACCCGGAAGATGAAGGTGGTCATCATCAACTGATCCGGCGCGGTCCGCGCGGCCAGCTTCTGCTCCTTCGAAAGCACAACGAAGCGGGTAACATTGTTGTCGGTGTCCTCGACATTCTCCATGGCGATGTCGAGGCCGTAGAGCTCTGAGGCAAGCCGGGGCGCCAGCGCGGCGTTGGAGCGCTCGCCCATCTCGGCGACGAGGCGGGCGGCACCCGCGGTATCGCCGGCGACCGTGCCCTTCCAGCGGTTCTTGCGGATGATGTTGCGGCACTGGCCGAGCGCATGAATGTGGCTGTAGACCGTCCTGATTTCCCCGGTCTTCACGCCCGGCAGCACCATGAGCTGAAAGTGGATCGGCAGGAAGTACTCACCGACAATGTGCAGCTTCGAACGCGGGAGAAGGTGGTGGATGTCGGCCACGCGCCCGGCGATGGTGTTTTCAATGGGGATCATTGCCAGGTCGGCGGCGCCGGTCTCGACCGCAGTAAAACAGTCTTCAAAGGTCGGACACGGAAGCGGCTCCATATCGGGAAACATGTTGCGGCAGGCCGTATCGGAATTTGCACCGGGTTCGCCCTGAAAGGCGATCTTGTTTGTCTTGGCTGCCATGATCATGTGTCCGTTTTCAATGCTAGTATCTGCCTGGCTTTCTCCAGGTCTTCTGGCGTATCGACGCCAAGCGGCACCGAAGCGACGATCTGCGCATCGATCCGCATACCGGCCTCCAGCGCCCGCAACTGCTCAAGCCGCTCACGCTGCTCGAGCACCGATGGCGCAAGGGAGACGAAACGCTCCAGCGCGGCGCGACGATAAGCGTAGATGCCGACATGATGGTAGAGCGGCCCTTCGCCCCATGGGGCGGTGGCGCGGGTAAAATAGAGTGCGCGCAACCGCGACGGTTCCTCATCGCTGGGCGCGCCCACGATCTTCACCACGTTCGGATTGGTCTTTTCCGCCTCGTTCACGATCTCGACGCCGAGCGTGGCGATGTCCACCCGGGGATCATCCAGCGGGCCGGCGACGGCGCGGATGTCCTCAGGGGCGATGGTGGGCAAGTCGCCCTGCAGATTGATGATGCTCTCATAGCGACCATCCGGATCGATGCTGCCCAGAGCCTCAAAGATGCGATCGGAACCGGACTGATGGTCCGCGCGGGTCATGATGGCCGTGAAACCGGCTTTCTCGACGGCGTCGGCCACCTCTTTCGAATCGGTTGCGACCGCAACCTGCCCGGCGCCGCTCTCCGAGGCCCGAAGTGCCACCTGAACGATCATCGGCAGGCCGGCAATGTCCGCCATCGGTTTGCCGGGCAAACGTGTCGAAGCCATGCGCGCGGGAATGACGATGAGGCTGGACATCGGGGCGGGAACTCTCTTGAATCGCTAAAGTGGCAAAAAGTCTCACTGGGAAGTGCCTTATATGTGTTGCATGCGCGGAGCAAAAGACCTAGTTTCCGCGCGATTTTACCGGCAACGGCCGAACGCGGGGGACAACGGCGCTGAAGTTTCGTTCTTCTCGCCGCCGCGAGCGTCCGGAATAGGGAGCCTCAGGGCGTATGAACTCGTTCGAACTCAACAAAATCCTCGGCGCGCTACTTGGCGCCGTTTTCGTCATCTTCTCGGTCAGCATTCTTTCGGACGCGATCTTCTCCTCGCCTCCGCCGGCCACACCGGGCTATGCGATCGAGGTGGCTGAGGACGATGGGGCCGGTGCGTCCGACGAACCGGCAGAGCCAGAGTCCATTGCACCGCTGCTGGCTTCCGCCGATGCAGGCAAGGGCGAGAACATCTTCAAGCGCTGCCAGGCCTGCCACACCGTCGATGACGGCGGTGCCAACAAGGTCGGCCCCAATCTCTGGGAGATCGTCGATCGCCCAATCGCCAGCCATGAGGGCTTCGGTTATTCGGCTGCGATGCAGGAATTCGCACAGGGCGGCAGCGTCAAGTGGACCTATGAGAACCTGGACCACTTCCTGGCCAATCCGAAGGGGTTCGTTTCCGGGACCGCGATGGCATTCGCCGGCCTCAAAAAGATTGAGGATCGCGCCGACCTGATCGCCTATCTGCGCCAGCACGCTTCAAGCCCGGTGCCTCTGCCTGAACCCGAGGCCGAAGGTGGTGACGACGCTGCTGCAGCGCCCGCCGAAGGCCAAGAAGCCGCACCGGCTGCCGAGAGCGAGGCGACACCGGCTGGAGAAACGGCCGCACCAGCCGAAGCGTCCAGCAACGAAGACTCTGCGCCTGCTGAGGAAGCCCCGGCTGAAGAGGCTCCTGCCGAGGACGGCGACAGCGCCGCATCCGGCAACTAACGAAAATTTAATTTTAGCAAACTTGAAAAAGCCGGTTTCGACCGGCTTTTTTGTTGCCTGAAAGAACCTTTCAGGGAGACCGCATCCCTTGCCATGCGTGGGGGATGGTCTACCTTTCGGCTGGGAACCAAAAACAATATGAGGAGAATGCCATGCGGGTGATCGGTGCGAGAGCAACATGGGCGGCCTGTCTCGCCACGGCTCTTCTGTTCGCCAGCCATCCCGCCAGCGCCGAAGACGAATGGCTTACCAACTCGTCCCTCATCCAGCCCGAAAGCGAACAGGGGCCTTTCGAGCGCTACGACTATGTGAACCCCGACGCCCCCAAGGGCGGGACGCTGAATTCGGTGGCACTTGGCACCTATGACAGTTTCAACCCGTTCATCGTGCGCGGCACGCAGGCGGCGGGGCTCAACTATTTCGGCGGCTTCCTCTGGGACACGCTGATGCAGCAGTCGCTGACAGAGCCGAGCACGAGCTATCCGCTGATCGCCGAGGCCTTCAAGCATCCTGAAGACAATTCTTCCGCCACCTATCGCATAAACCCGAAAGCGCGCTGGCACGATGGTACGCCGATCACGGCGGAAGACGTGGTCTGGTCTCTCAACATGCTCAAGAAGCATAGCCCCCAGCACACGCGCTATTTCTCCAGCGTGGTGGAGGCGGTGCCCCTTTCCGAGCGCGAGGTGGAGTTCCGCTTCGACCAGAAGGGCAACAAGGAACTGCCACACATAATGGGCGACCTGCCGGTTCTGCCCAGGCACTGGTGGGAAGGCACGGATGCCGACGGAAAGAAGCGCAACTTCACCCAGCCCACGCTCGAGCCGCCGCTGGGCAGCGGGCCCTACAGGATCGAGAGCTTTACGCCCGGTTCCGAGATCGTGTGGAAGCGGGTGGAGGATTACTGGGCAGCCGATCTGCCGGTGAATGTCGGGCGCTACAATGTGGACCGCCGCAGATACACCTATATCCAGGATGAGAACGCTGCCTGGCTCGCCTTCACCAAGGGCGGCCTGCAGGATATTCGGGTGGAAAACCGCTCGCGCCGATGGGCCACGGAATACACGTTCCCGGCCGTGAAGGATGGCGATGTCATCAAGAAGGAGTTTCCAACGGGCGGCGCCGAGCCCATGCAGGGCTTCGTGCTGAACACCCGCCGACCCAAGTTTCAGGACCGCCGCATCCGCGAGGCGCTGACCCTCGCCTTCAACTTCGAGGACATGAACCGGACGCTGTTTTTCGACAGCTATACCCGCACGGACAGCTATTTCGAAGGGTCCGAGCTGGCCGCCACCGGCCTGCCGGAGGGGCGTGAACTGGAGATCCTCGAAGAATTCAGGGACAAGCTTCCGCCTGAACTTTTCACCGAGGAATTCAAGCTGCCGGTCTACGATAATCCGCAGGCCGAACGAACCTATCTGCGCGAGGCCATCAAGCTCTTTTCCGAAGCGGGCTGGAGCATCAAGGGCGGCAAGATGACGAACAATGGCACTGGCCAGCAGTTCAGCATCGAGTTTCTCGGCAACAGCCCCAGCGATGAAATCACGACCAGCCCCTATATGGCGGCATTGCGCAAGATCGGCATCGACGTATCCCTGCGCATCATCGATCCCTCGCAATATGTAAACCGCATCCGCAATTTCGATTTCGACGCGGTGGCAAGCATCTTCGTCAACTCGCTTTCGCCGGGCAATGAGCAGCGCGAATACTGGGGTTCTAAGGCCGCCGACACGCCCGGCACCCGCAATCTTGCCGGCGTGAAGGATCCGATCGTCGACGCACTGGTCGAGAAGATCATCTATGTGAAGGACCGCGAAGAACTGGTTGCGGCCAGCCGGGCGCTCGACCGCGTGCTTCTGTGGAACTATTACTGGGTGCCGCAATGGCACGCGCCCTATGTCCGCATCGCCTACTGGAACAAGTTCGGCATGCCGGAGAAGCAGCCCGAATATGCAGGCGTCGATCTTGAATCATGGTGGATCGATCCGGAACGAGAGAAGGCTCTCGCCGCCAAATACCGGAGCCAGAATTGAGCGGGCGCGCCACGGTGCCGCATCGGCTCCCGCGTCGGGACTTTCTGGCGCTCACCGGTGCGGCCATCGCCACGCCTCTTTTGCCGCGCGAGGTGTTCGCCAATGTGGAGACGGGCACGCCGCTGCATGGCCTTTCGGCATTCGGCGATCTCAAATACGCGCCGGGCTTCAGCCATTTCGACTATGCCAGCCCGGAGGCGCCGAAGGGCGGCACGTTCAACTTCCAGCCCGGTTACTGGTACTACAACCAGAACGTCCTGACCTTCAACACGCTGAACGCCTTCGTGCGCACCGGGGACGCGCCGCCGCGCATGGAGATATGTTACGATTCGCTGATGGTTCGCGCCTATGACGAGCCTGACGCGATCTACGGGCTTCTGGCCGAAAGCGTGACACTTTCTGAGGATCGCAACGGGTTCACATTCAGACTGCGACCGGAGGCGCGTTTTCATGACGGCTCGCCTGTCACCGCCGCCGACGTGGCCTTCACCTACAATCTGCTGAAGGAGAAGGGGCACCCGCAATTGCAGCTGCCTCTTACCGAGATGACCGAGGCCTCGACGGAAGGGCCCGACCTGGTCCATCTGCGATTTTCCGGGCGGCAATCGCGCCGCAACATTCTGACCGTGGCCGGGTACCCGATTTTCTCAAAGGCCTTTGTCGAGGAGAACGGCTTCGACAGTTCCCGTCTCGTCCCGGTGCTCGGCTCCGGCCCTTACAGGGTGGGGCGGTTCTCCGCCGGACACTATGTGGAATATGAGCGGGTTGCAGACTACTGGGCACGCGAGCTTGGCCCTGCAAAGGGGTTCAACCATTTCGACACGATCCGCATCGACTTCTACCGCGACCGCAATGCCGGGTTCGAGGCTTTCAAGAAGGGCGATGTCTACTGGCGCGAGGAGTTCACCGCGCGCGTTTGGGCTACGGGATACGATTTTCCAGCCATCCGCGACGGACGCGTGGTGCAGACTTATATCCCCGGTGAAATGCGCCCGCAGCTCTATGGCCTGGTGCTGAACCAGCGGCGCGAGCAGTTCAAGGATGTGCGGGTGCGCGAGGCCATCAGCCTGTGCTTCGACTTCGAATGGACGAACCGCAACCTCTTTTACGACGCCTATCAGCGTTCGCACTCCTTCTTCGAACGCTCGCCTTACATGGCCGATGGGGAACCCTCACCCGAAGAACAGGCGCTGCTCGACCGCTTTCGCGGCGAGGCGCCGGAAGCGGCGTTTGGAGAGGCGGTGAAGCAGCCGGTTTCCGATGGTTCCGGCCGCGACCGCAACAATCTGAGACGTGCGCGCCAGCTTCTTCTGGAAGCCGGCTGGACCCCACGCGACGGTGTTCTCCACAACGAGAAAGGCACGCGCTTCACGCTGGAATATCTGGTGCGGGATGAACTCTTCCTGCGCCAGGATGCGAGCTTCGGCGAGAATCTGCGGGCCATCGGCATTGATGCCTCGGCCCGCGTGGTCGATGCCTCGCAGTATCAAAGCCGGCAGAATGCGTTCGATTTCGACATGATCTCCATGGCGATCGGTCTGACAGCCACACCGGACGCCAACGGGCTCGAACAGATATTCCATTCGCGCACGGCGGGTGTGGAAGGCTCCTACAACTTCGCCGGCACGGCCGATCCTGTTGTCGATGCGCTGGTCGAGATTGCCGGGAAGGCGAAAAGCCGCGACGAACTGACCGTCACGCTGAAGGTGCTGGACAGGGTCTTGCGTGCAAGGCGCGACTGGATTCCAAATTGGCACCTGACGAATCACCGTGTGGCCCACTGGGACATGTTCGGCTACAGCGACAACAAGCCGGATTACTTCTTCCCGGTGGAATCGCTCTGGTGGTTTGAGCAAGAGAAGGCAAAAGCGATTGGCAAGGCGTAAGGGCGGCGTGGCAGATTTTTCCTCAATCCCCAACGTGAAGAGAGCGGCTGACTGATGGGCGCCTATATCCTGCGACGTCTGCTGCTCATGATCCCGACCCTGTTCGGCATCATGGCCATCTCCTTCATCGTCGTGCAATTTGCACCCGGTGGCCCCGTGGAACAGGTGATCGCCCAGATCACCGGACAGGCGGGCGGCGCGGATGCACGCATTTCCGGCGGCGGAGGCGATTTCAGCAATCAGGGGTTTAACGGTGGGTCTGTCGAAGGCAGCGGCGTGACCTCGAAATATCGAGGCGCGCAGGGCCTCGATCCGGAGTTCATCGCCTCGCTTGAAAAGCAGTTCGGCTTCGACAAGCCGCCACTCGAGCGCTTCGCCCTGATGATCTGGAACTATGCGCGGTTCGATTTCGGCGAAAGCTATTTCCGCGACATTTCGGTGATCGACCTGATCCTCGAGAAAATGCCGGTCTCGATTTCGCTCGGCCTCTGGATCACGCTGATCTCCTATGGGATTTCCATTCCGCTCGGCATCCGCAAGGCCGTAAAGGACGGCTCGGCATTCGATGTGTGGACCAGCGGTGTGGTGATTGTCGCCTATGCCATTCCGGGCTTTCTGTTCGCCATTCTCCTGATGGTTCTTTTCGCCGGCGGCTCCTTCTTCGACTGGTTTCCGCTGCGCGGCCTGACCTCCGACAATTGGGAGAGCCTTTCCTGGCCGGCGCGCATTCTCGATTATTTCTGGCACCTTGCCCTGCCGCTGACGGCCATGGTGCTCTCGGCCTTCGCCACGACGACGCTTCTGACGAAGAACTCGTTTCTCGATGAAATCCGCAAGCAGTATGTGGTGACCGCACGCGCCAAGGGGCTTTCCGACCGGCAGGTGCTCTACGGCCACGTCTTCCGCAATGCGATGCTGATCATCATCGCCGGCTTTCCCGGCGCGTTCATCTCGGCGTTCTTCACCGGGTCTCTGCTGATCGAGAGCATTTTCTCGCTCGACGGGCTCGGCCTGCTGGGCTTCCGCTCGGTGATCGACCGCGATTACCCGGTGGTGTTTGCCAATCTCTACATCTTCTCGCTGATGGGTCTGTTTATCAGCCTCATCTCGGATGTGACCTACACGCTGATAGACCCCCGCATCGACTTCGAGCGGAGGGATGTGTGATGTCCGATATTCAGGTGCAAAGCGAAGTGGCGGCGGCGCGGCGCCCCGGCAGAAGGCCGTGGCTTTCGCCGATCAACAAGCGTCGCTGGCAGAACTTTTGCGCCAACCGGCGGGGCTACTGGTCTCTCTGGATATTCCTGATCCTGTTCGTGCTGTCGCTGTTTGCCGAATTCCTCGCCAACGACAAACCGATCCTCGCCTATTACAAGGGCGAAGTTCTGTTCCCGGTCATGGTGGATTACCCCGAAGAGAAGTTCGGGGGCTTCCTTGCTGTAACCGACTACCGCGATCCGATCATCTCCGAGGAGATCGAGGCCAATGGGTGGGCGGTGTGGCCGCCCATCCGCTATTCCTACCGCACGGTGAACAACGAAATACCCGAGGCTGCGCCAGCCAAGCCTTCATGGATGTACACCAAGGAAGAGCGCTGCGGGCGCTATCCGCAGGGGGTGGACGACCCGGCCTGCACGCCCGGCAACTGGAACTGGCTCGGCACGGATGATCAGGCGCGCGACGTGCTCTCGCGAGTGATCTACGGGTTCCGCATCTCGGTTCTTTTCGGCCTGATCCTGACCGGTGCCTCGGCGCTGATTGGCGTGAGCGCCGGCGCGATCCAGGGCTATTTCGGCGGCTGGACCGATCTTCTCTTCCAGCGCTTCATCGAGATCTGGTCCTCCATTCCGGTGCTCTATCTGATCCTGATCATCGCCGCCGTTCTGCCGCCTGGCTTCTTCATCCTGCTCGGCATCATGCTGCTTTTTTCGTGGGTGGCTTTCGTGGGCGTGGTGCGCGCCGAATTCCTGCGCGCGCGCAATTTCGAATATGTGAGTGCGGCGCGGGCGCTTGGCGTTTCCAACCGCACCATCATCTTCCGCCACCTTCTGCCCAATGCGATGGTGGCCACCCTCACCTTCCTGCCCTTCATCCTGAACGGCTCGATCACGACGCTGACATCGCTCGACTTCCTCGGCTTCGGCCTGCCGCCCGGCTCCCCTTCGCTAGGGGAACTGTTGCGGCAGGGCCAGCGCAACCTCAACGCGCCATGGCTCGGCATCGCCGGCTTCCTGAGCCTTTCGATCATGCTGTCGCTCCTGATCTTCATCGGCGAAGCCGTGCGCGACGCCTTCGACCCGCGGAAGACGTTCAAATGAGTGACAGTCCCCTCCTCTCGATTCGCGATCTATCCGTCTCCTTCCGACAGGGCGCGCAGGAGACGCTTGCGGTCGATCGCATCTCATTCGACATCGCGCGGGGCGAGACCGTTGCGCTTGTGGGGGAATCGGGGTCCGGGAAATCGGTTTCGGCACTCTCGGTCCTGCGGCTGCTGCCCTATCCGGCGGCGAGCCACCCCTCCGGCGAAATCCTCTACAATGGCGTTGACATTCTCGCTGCCGACGAGGCAACGCAGCGCAAGGTGCGCGGCAACGAAATCTCCATGATCTTTCAGGAGCCAATGACCTCGCTCAACCCGCTGCACACAATCGAGCGGCAGGTGGGCGAGGTGCTGAAACTGCACCGCGGAATGGGAGACAGGGCAGCGCGGGAGCGGACACTTGAATTGCTGGAGCAGGTCGGCATCCGTGACCCGGAAAAGCGGCTCGATTCCTTTCCGCACCAGCTTTCCGGCGGCCAGCGCCAGCGCGTGATGATCGCCATGGCGCTCGCCAACGAGCCCGACCTCCTGATCGCCGATGAACCGACCACCGCGCTCGACGTGACAGTGCAGGCGCAGATTCTCGAGCTTCTGGCCGATTTGCGGCGCAAAAAGTCCATGTCGATGCTGTTCATCACCCACGATCTCGGCATCGTGCGAAAGGTGGCCGACCGGGTCTGCGTGATGACCGACGGCAAGATCGTGGAAAGCGGGCCGACGGAACAGATTTTCGCCAACCCGCAACACGCCTATACGCGCCATCTGATCGAAGCCGAACCCAAGGGGCGCCCACCCAAGGCGGACCCTACCGCAGAAACGGTGATGAAGGGCGACGGGATCAAGGTCTGGTTTCCGGTGAAGAAGGGGCTGCTGCGCCGCACGGTCGATTACATCAAGGGTGTCGACGGGGTGGACGTGACGGTGCGCGCGGGCCAGACGCTCGGGGTGGTGGGCGAATCGGGCTCCGGCAAGACCACGCTTGGCCTTGCCCTTGCCCGTATGATCGGCTCGGAGGGCCACATCCACTTTTCTGGTGACGAGATCGATCATCTCTCGTTTCGGCAGATGCGTCCCTACAGGCACGACTTGCAGGTGGTGTTTCAGGATCCCTATGGTTCGCTGAGCCCGCGCATGTCGGTTGCCGAGATCATCGAGGAAGGCCTGCGCATTCACGAGCCCAGCCTTTCGGCCAATGAGCGCGACGCGATGGTGGTCGATGTCCTGAAGGAGGTCGATCTCGATCCCGACAGCCGGTTTCGCTACCCGCATGAATTCTCCGGTGGGCAGCGCCAGCGTATCGCCATTGCCCGCGCCATGGTGCTTAAACCGCGTTTCGTGATGCTGGACGAGCCCACCTCGGCGCTCGATATGAGCGTGCAGGCGCAGGTGGTTGACCTTCTGCGCGATTTGCAGAAGCGGCATAACCTGGCCTATCTCTTCATCAGCCATGACCTGAAAGTGGTGCGCGCGCTTGCCAATGAGGTGATCGTCATGCGTGCCGGCAAGGTGGTGGAGGCTGGTCCGGCGGAGCAGATTTTCGATGCGCCGCAGACCGACTACACACGCGCGCTGATCGCAGCCGCGTTCAACATCGAAGCCACGCCCGGAGGCGTGGTCAGCGAATAAAAATCGAGGGGCAAACCATGAGCACACCGGAACGCGGTCGCGTCCTTCTCTCCGTCACCGGCTTCAACCCGCAGCGCTGGTATGACCTTCTCTCGAAAGAGCGGGATGTCGTGCTGGAGCCCGACGGGGCGAAAGACCCTTCGATCGATTATGCCGTTGTCTGGAAACACCAGAAGGGCGCACTCGCCCGACTGCCGAACCTGAAGGTCATCTTCTCCATCGGCGCTGGCGTGGATCACATCTTTGCCGACGACCAGGTGCCGGATGTACCCATCGTGCGCGTGGTGGCGGAAAACCTCACGCAGTATATGTGCGAGTATGTGACGTGGCGGGTGCTCGACCATCACCGGCAGGGCGCCGTCTACCGGGAACAGCAGGTCAGAAAAGTCTGGCACGAGCCGCGGCAACCGCCTGCCAACGAGGTCTCGGTGGGCATTATGGGGCTCGGTCAGCTCGGCTCACGCGCCGCGCAGGCGCTGCGTGCGGTCGGTTTTTCGGTGAATGGCTGGAGCCGCACGCCCAAGGATGTCGACGGCGTCAATGGTTTTCACGGCGAGGACGGGCTGACGCCCTTCCTCAACGCCACCGACATTCTGGTGGTGCTTCTTCCGCTGACGCCCGCGACCCATGGCATTGTGAACCATTCGCTGCTGTCGCGCCTGCGGCAGGACGGACCGCTGGGCGGTCCCTGCCTCATCAATGCGGGGCGCGGCGGGCTGCAGCGCGAGGCAGACATCCTGAAAGCGCTTGAGGAGGGTGTGCTGAAGGAAGCGAGCCTCGACGTGTTCGAGCGCGAGCCACTGGCGCCGGAAAGTCCTCTCTGGTCGCATCCCCGGGTTTTCGTGACACCGCATGCGGCTGCCACTTCCGACCCCGCACATCTGGCGCCACCCATGCTGCAGCAGATGAATGCATTTGAACGTGGTGAGACGCTAGAAAACCTCGTTGATCGAAGCGCGGGGTACTAGGGTCAGGACCTATTAATATGGTCCCAATGGTCGGCCTGATCTGTGCGGATACGCGAAGCAGGACCGCAGGAAGACTTCACGTCTTTCAAGGTCTTGCGACAAAGTAGGCCGTGCAAATCAGGCCGATCCGAAGGACGCTCGATAGACCGGCGATCTGCTGCGTCAAACCCCTTGACCGGGGGGAAGACCCCGCTCTGCGGGCTTCTCCTTGCATCTCTTGGTCTATCGAACGCCATTGTGATCATATTAATAGGTCCTGACCCTAGGGCCGGCGATAGTGCGTCGGGCGGCCGTAGAGCCGCTCAATCCGCTCGATGGCATCTTTCAGCGGTTCGCGTGCGACGGTCATCGTGTTGCCGTTGGCGTGGAGCATCATCTCGTGATCCAGCATGATCGCCACATGGCCTTTCCAGAAAACGAGATCACCACGGCTGAGCCCGGTTTGACCGGGCTCAATCACGCTGCCTATGCTCGCGGCCTGCATGTCCGTATCACGCAGGACGGTTCTTCCGGCCATGCGCATGGAAAGCTGAACCAGACCGGAACAGTCGATACCGAAGCCGCTTGCTCCACCCCACAGATAGGGTGTGTGCAGGAAGGTTTCTGCAACCGTGACGTAGTCCTCGTCATGTGTGTCGAGCGGCTGCAGGTGCCCGGCGATCATCGCGCCGCCTGAGGCGAGAAGCGCATATTGCGTGCCGCGGTTCTCGACTGTTTCCGTGACACAGACCGCCGCACCGATGCTGTGCGCCGCGATTGCGGGAGCCTTCAGCTCCGGCTCCGGATAGATGAAACTGCGCTGCGCACGAACGCGATGGGTTGGGGCGCAATCCTGGTCGGTAAGGGCTGCGGCATTCACATAGCCCACATACCCGTCATGGTCCGCCTGCACCCAGGCCCAGCCTTCGCGCCGCTCGAAGACGCGCACCCGGTCGCCATGGAGGAACTGGGTGTCGATGCCGGCGTCGAGACGCGGGGCGCTGTGCACGTCGACAACGGGCGCGCCAATGCGGGCGGGCGCGCCGGCGGTAAAACGTTCCGCCTCCACCGTGCCTTCAAGACGGGCATCGGCAAGATCAGCCCGGTGGGCGTGAAGGCGGCGATCAAGTGTCGTCATAGGGGCAACTCCGCAGATTTTGCCACCACCACATCGCCGAACCGCTCCACGAACAGCGCACCCTCGACGGTGCGCTTGATCAGGACGTTGCGGCGGTCTTTCTGGTCGCGGTGGCGTGAAACGAGTTTCAGCGCACCCATCGTGTCGAGGGCGCGGGTGATGACGGGTTTGGAGACATCCAGTTTCTCGGCGAGCCCGCGCACGGTGTGCGGCGGCGGGTCGAGATAGATCGTCAGAAGGATCGCAAGCTGGCGTTCGGTGAGGTCCGGTGCCTTGCCGCGCACTTCGGCAAGGCTGACCTGCTGCCACAGACGCAGCGCCTGGCTTGGCCTTAGCTGGACGGACATATCAGGACCTGCCTTCACGGAGGAAACTGGAAACCGTTTCGGTTCCGTATCATTCATGCCGCGAAAGGCGCGCCGAGGCAAGCGCCCCATGCGCTCACCCAACCGAAGCTGATCTACTTACCATAACGCTCTGTCAGCACGCGTTCGATGGCGCGGATGCCCTGCGCCTCGCCGCCGACAGGCGCATATGGCCTGTCGACCGGGTTCCAGCCATAAATGTCGAAATGCGCCCAGATCTTCGTCTTCTCCACAAAACGGCCAAGGAAAAGGCCGGCGATCGGTGAACCAGCGAAACCGTCGAGCGAAACATTGTTGATGTCGGCGATCTTCGAATCGAGACGTGAGAGATAAGGCTTCCAGAGAGGCATGCGCCAGAGCGGGTCGGCGACCGCCTCCGAGGCCCGAGCCAGGGCTCCCGCCAGCGCTTCATCATCGGTGTAGAACGGCGGCACATCGGGCCCGAGCGCGACGCGGGCGGCACCGGTCAGCGTCGCCATGTCGATCAGGAGCTCCGGCTCTTCCTCGTCCGCGAGTGCCATCGCATCGGCCAGCACCAGCCGGCCCTCGGCATCGGTGTTGCCGATCTCGATGGTGAGCCCCTTGCGGCTGGTCAGCACATCGCCTGGTCGGAAGGCGTTGCCGGCCACGGCGTTCTCCACGGCAGGAATGAGCACGCGCAGGCGAATGTCGAGCTTGGCCGCCATGAGCATCGAGGCAAGTCCGAGCACATTGGCCGCGCCGCCCATATCCTTCTTCATAAGCAGCATGCCGGCGGCGGGCTTCAGGTCGAGCCCTCCCGTATCGAAGCAGACGCCCTTGCCGACAAGCGTGACCTTTGGCGCCTGCGCCCGCCCCCAGCGCAGATCGAGAAGGCGCGGCGCGGCCTCGGCAGCGCGGCCAACCGCGTGGATCATCGGCAGGTTTTCCGTGAGGAGATCCTCACCCGCCGTCACCGCCAGCGTTGCGCCATGCTCCGAGGCGAGTGCGCGGGTGACGGCTTCAAGCGCATCGGGCCCCATATCGCCGGCGGGCGTGTTGATGAGATCGCGTGCAAGGACGCTGCCACCGGCCAGCCTCTCCACGCGGCCTGCATCCACCCCTTCGGGGACGGCGAAGCGAAGCGCGCTGCGCGGTTTCTTGCCATAGCGCGTGAAGGCATAGGAGCCGAGCATCAGGCCGAGGGTGGCGAGTTCGGCGTCTTTCGGCGCGGCGGCAAAGTGCCAGTCGCCTTCCGGCAGATGACGAGCGAGCGCTCCGGCGTCAAGCGGATTGGCGGCGTCTGGCTGGCCAAGCCCGAAGAACGCGCCGGCGACCGCACCGTTCTTGCCCGGTATCGTCAAGACCCTGCCCGCAGCGCCCGCAAAGCCGTTTGCCCGTGCCCAGGCGATGGCGTCCTTCGGCGCATCGCAGGCGTCCAGGCTATCGGCCTCGACCGTGTAAACCGGCAGCGATGAAGCCAGTTTCGAGCTCAGGAGCGTGACGGGCATTTGTTGTCTCCACCTTTACGTTTCGCGGCGCGTTTTAACGCTCCGTTAGGGTTAACAGAATATTTCTCTCTGTTGAGAGTTGGCCGGAGGGCGGCCGAAGCCAATCGGAGGGCGCGCGCAGATGTTTACCGAACAGCGCACGAATGCAACCGCAAACAGGATAACCATGACGGCCGTGGCGCTGGTTATGGCAGTGTCAGTGGCTGGCTGCGCCAGGGATCGTATGACCACCGGCTCGATCAGCCGCAGCACGCCCAAGGCCGTTTCCAACGTTGCGACGATGAGCGAACCGCAATTACGCAGTGCCGCGGACTCCCTCGGGCGCGCTTACACACAGAACACCAAGGACAAGGCAACGGCACTGCGTTACGCCTCCGTGCTTCAGATGACCGGGCGCGTCGACCAGTCTCTGGCAGTGATGCGCAAACTTGCCATCGATCATCCCAAGGACCGTGAAGTGCTGGCCGCCTATGGCAAGGCACTGGCCGCCGCCGGAGAGCTGCAGCCGGCACTCGACGCCGTGCGCCGCGCCCAGACGCCCGAGTATCCCGACTGGCGCCTGCAATCGGCCGAAGGCGCGATCCTGGATCAGCTCGGCCAGAAGGATGCGGCCCGGACGCTCTATCGCCAGGCGCTCAACTTAAAGCCCGGTGAACCCTCCGTCCTTTCGAACATGGGGATGTCGTATCTGCTCGAAGGCGATCTGAAATCGGCCGAGCATTATATGCGGCAGGCAGTGCAGGCTTCCGGTGCCGACAGCCGTGTGCGGCAGAACCTGGCGCTGGTCGTCGGCCTTCAGGGACGTTTTGGCGAAGCTGAACAGCTCGCCCGACAGGAGCTTTCGCCTGAACAGGCCGAAGCCAACGTCGCCTACCTGCGGTCCATGCTCGCGCAGCAGAATGCGTGGAGCCAGATCTCCGACGACAACAAGAAGAAGCGCCAGTAACGGCGCTTCATTTCCAAGGCACAAGTTCTTGAAAGGCCGCTTCGAGCGGCCTTTTCTATGACCTCAGAACAGCCCCTGCTGTTTGATCTGGATGCCGGCCGGCCCGAGAATGACAGCGAACAGGACGGGGATGAAAAAGAGGATCATCGGCACGGTGAGTTTGGGCGGCAGAGCGGCCGCCTTTTTCTCCGCCTCGTTCATGCGCATTTCACGGCTCTCGTCCGCAAGAACCCTGAGCGCATGGCTGACGGGCGTGCCGTAGCGCTCAGCCTGGATCAGCGCCTGCGTGACGCTCTTCACCGTCTCCAACCCGGTGCGCGCGGCGAAATTCTCATAGGCCTGACGCCGTTCCTGAAGGAAAGAGAGTTCAGCATTCGTCAGCACCAGCTCCTCGGCCAGCGCGACGGACTGGGCGCCGATCTCGTCCGCCACACGGCGGAAGGCAGCTTCAATCGACATGCCCGATTCAACGCAGATCAGCATCAGATCAAGCGCGTCTGGCCAAGCAAGCTGGATCGATTTCTTGCGCTTTGTCGCAAGGTTGCTGACATAGAGCACTGGCGCATAAAAGCCGGCATAGGCGGCGATGATGCAGACGAAAGCCTTCACGAACAATGGCTGCTCGGACAGCCCGCCGAGCATGAAAATATAGACGCCTGCCAGGAGCAGCGTCACAAATGGAAGAACGAGCCGGAAAAACAGAAACTTCGTCAGCGGATTCTGGCCGCGAAAGCCGGCTGTGCGCAGTTTGGCCACCGCCGCATCATCGGCCAGCGCGCGGCGCAGGTCGAGCCGGTCGACAATTGCGCGCATGCCTTCAGACTGATGCTCGCGTAGGCCCCGGCGGCGCTTGTCGGCCTCGGCGGCCAGACGCGCGCGCTGCCTCGCCCGCAGTTCCTCACGCTCCAGCGCCACGCTTTTCATGCGGGATTTCAGTGGATCGCCGCCAAAGGCCGGCAAAAGTGTGAACACCGTCGCAAAAACCGCAACCGCAACCAGAATTGCAATCAGGAAACTGGGCTCGATGATACTTCCGACGACGTCTGAAGGCATTGTCTAAACCTCGAAATTGATCATGTTCCGCATCACGAGAATGCCAATCGTCATCCACAGTGCGGAGAAGCCCAGAATCAGATGCCCGGCGCTCGTCGTGAAAAGCGGCATGATGTAGGTCGGGCTGGTGAGATAGACGAGGAACGCGACGACAAATGGCAGGGCACCGATGATAACGGCCGATGCCTTGGCTTCCATCGACAGCGCCTGAACCTTCGCCTTCATCTTCTTACGGTTGCGCAGAACCCGCGACAGATTTGACAGCGCCTCAGAGAGATTGCCACCCGCCTGCGACTGGATCTGGATAACGATGCCGAAGAAGTTCGCTTCGGGGCAGGGCATCGTCTCACCCATCCGCAGGCAGGCCTCCGGCGTCGAAACACCCATCTGCTGGGCTTCAACAATGCGCCGAAACTCCGTTCGCACGGGCTCCTGTGCCTCGCTCGCAATCAGGCGGATGCCATCATTGATCGGCAGGCCCGATTTCACCGCACGCACGATAACATCGAGCGAATTTGGAAACTCGTTCAGGAATGCCTTGACCCGGCCACGGCGCTTCCAGGCAACGAACCAGCGCGGCAGGCCCAGCGCTCCGACGATCAATGCGCCCGGGAGAACAAGAAGCGGGGCGCCCATGATGAAAACCACCAGAGTAAACGCCAGCGCGCAGATCGCAGAAACGATGTGAAACCGCTCCGGCGTCACGTTCATTCCGGCCTGTTTGAGCTGCATCTTGAGCGGTGGCTTGCGTACCTTGCTGTCGCGCTTCTTCTGCCGTTCTTCCAGATCCTTCAGCGAATCCTGGATGGATTTGCGCCGTTTCGCCGTTTCGGCCACGCGGTCGCGCGACGCCTTGATCGAAATCTGGTCAGTCTGCGCCCGCTTGACGGTATCCAGCCGGCGGCCGACCTTCTTTTCCGCCGCCATGTTGTTGAACATCAACGCATAGGCCACCGCGCCAGCGCTACAGCCGGCCAGAAGCACGAATGCAATCAGAGTGATGTCCATTCCAAACATGGTTTTACCCGCTCAAACTGGAACAGGAAGCCGCTGACATTTTAGTCAGACTTCCTTTCCATCGCTTCCAGCGCATTCGCCAGACGCTGCTCTTCACCATAGTAACGGGCGCGGTCCCAGAAATGCGGCCGCGCGATGCCCGTCGATACGTGCTCGCCAATGATCTTGCCGTTCGCGTCCTCGCCCTTCATGTCGTAGAGCATGAGGTCCTGCGTGATGATCACATCGCCTTCCATGCCGATCACCTCGGTCACATGGGTGATGCGGCGCGAACCGTCGCGCAGGCGTGTCGCCTGGATAATGACATCCACCGAACCGACAATGATCTCCCGCACCGTTTTCTGCGGCAACGTGAAGCCGCCCATGGCGACCATGGATTCGATACGGTTCAGACACTCACGTGGGTTGTTGGCGTGGATCGTTCCCATCGAACCGTCATGGCCCGTGTTCATCGCCTGAAGGAGATCGAACACTTCCGGGCCGCGAACCTCGCCGACGATGATCCGTTCGGGGCGCATGCGCAGACAGTTGCGCACCAGGTCGCGCATGGTGACTTCACCCTCGCCCTCAAGATTGGGCGGGCGGGTTTCCAGCCGCACCACATGTGGCTGCTGAAGCTGCAACTCGGCGGAGTCCTCGCAGGTGATGATGCGCTCGTCGAGATCGATGAAGCTGGTCAGACAGTTGAGCAGTGTCGTCTTGCCCGAGCCGGTGCCGCCCGAAATCAGGACATTGCAGCGCACCCGGCCGATGATCTTCAGAAGCTCGGCGCCTTCCGGCGAGATGGCGCCAAAGCGAACCAGCTGGTCGAGGGTGAGCTTGTCCTTCTTGAATTTACGAATGGTGAGCGACGCGCCATCGATGGCGAGCGGCGGCGCGATGACGTTCACACGGGAGCCGTCGGGCAGGCGCGCATCGCAGATCGGGCTCGATTCGTCGACGCGACGGCCGACCTGGCTGACGATGCGCTGGCAGATGTTGAGAAGCTGCTGGTTGTCGCGGAAGCGCACACCGGTCTGTTCGACCTTGCCGTTCACCTCGATGTAAACATGCTCGGCACCATTGACCATGATGTCGGCGATGTCGTCACGCGCCAGGAGCGGCTCCAGCGGGCCGTAGCCGAGCACGTCGTTGCAGATGTCTTCGAGCAGTTCTTCCTGCTCGGAGATGGACATCGCAAAATTCTTGATCGCGATGATATCGTTGACAATGTCGCGGATTTCCTCACGCGCACTATCGGGGTCGAGATTGGCGAGCTGCGAGAGATCGATGGTCTCGATCAGCGCCGAAAAGACCTGGCTCTTGGTGTCGTAGTAGGACTCGCTGCGCGCCCGGGCCGGCTGCGGCGACCGCGCCGGCGGCGGGGGTGGCGGTGCGGACGGCGTGGGCCTGGGCGACTCTGCGCGGGGCCGCGGGGCAGGATCCTGCGTGGCAGGCGCGGCCTTTTGCGGACTCGGAGATGCGGGCCGTTCCGGCGTCAATACGTCGGTGCCGCCCGAAAAGGACTTCGGGGTTTCGGTGTGCGGCGCTGTGGGATGCGGGACGCCTGTCCCTCTCTTTCCGAACATCTGACGCTACCAATCCGTATCAGCTCTTGCGTTTCAACCTGTCCAGGATGCCGGACAAACCGCTCTTCTTTTTTGGCTTCACATCACGCCGGCCTGTCAGCACATGGGCGAGATCGTTGATCGTCTCGACGATCGGGTTGCTGGCGTCCATTTCGCCCAGCATGCGACCATTGTTGGCCGCATTGCCGAACAATTGCGGCTCAAACGGAATCGTCGCTGCCGGAACAACGCCGAGCGGTTCGGCAAAGTCTTCCAGCGAAATCTCGGGCCGCTTCGGAATGCCTGCCTGATTGAGCAGAAGAACCGGCGGTTTGTCGTTGGGCCGCAGCTTCTTCAGCGTGTCGATCAGGTTCTTCGTGTTGCGAAGGTTGGCAAGGTCCGGCGTGGCCGTGATGACGATTTCGTCGGCCTGCGCGAGGGTGGTCTTGGTCCAGCCGTTCCAGGAATGCGGAACGTCGAGAACCAGAACCGGCGCGGTGCGCTGCGTCGTATCGATGATCTGCGCAAAGGCCTCCGGATCGAAATCATACACGCGATCGAGCGTGGAAGGCGCCGCCAGAAGGGAAAGCCGCTCCGCGCACTGCGCCAGAAGGCGGTCGAGATAGACCTCGTCGATGCGCTCGGGCGAAAACACCGCCTCGGCGATGCCCTGCGCGGGATCCTGATCGAAATTGATATTGGCCGTGCCGAAAGGCAGATCCAGATCGGCGACCACAACTTCATTCTCGAACAGGTTGGAGATCGCCCAGGCCACATTATGGGCCACGGTGGACGAACCGACCCCGCCCTTGGCGCCGACAAACGCAATGGAATGCCCAAGTGGCTCGGCTTCGGGATCGACAAAGATGTTGGCGATCACGCTGACAATGTCAGCCATGGAAATCGGTGCGACCACATATTCGGAAATGCCTGCGCGGATCAGCTCGCGGTAGAGCCAGACATCGTTGTAGTGCCCGATGATGATAACTTTCGTCGAGGGATCGCAGACCCCTGCCAGTTCCTCAAGCGAGGCAAGCAGTTCTCTCGGTTCACTGGACGATTCAACGATGACGAGGTTCGGCGTGGCCGCGGTCTGATAGAACTCGACCGCTGTCGCCACACCGCCCATATGCACCTTGAGATGGGTTTTCGCCATGCGGCGATCTTCGCCCGCCCGTTCGATCGGGTTGGCAACGCTGTCGGTCTCGCAGAACGCCTGAATCGATATCCTCGGAATCGGGCGCAGCTTCTGCAGCGCCGGTGACGCGCCGTCTTCGGGGGCGAGATCCTCGTGATCCGTTTCGTAGGCCAGATTGCTCATGTCATGCCCCTCGCCTAGTACGCGATCTCTCTGGCGGCCCGGAAGTCTTCGGACACCTTGCCTGGTTTATAAATGCTCTCGGCGCCGCGATACTTGTCGATCACGCCCATGCGGTTCTCGGCATCGATCTCACCCTGCTTGCGCGGGCCGAGGAAGTCGTTCGGATTGGCGACCTGTGCGGCGAGATTGTTCTGATAGGAGCAACCGAAATTCGCGTAGTGCTTGTTGTCGGTCGTATCGAGAATGTCTGCCGGCCAGCGGCCGCACTGATTGGTGGATGCCTTGACCACCGGATAGGAGACACGGATCGGCGGCGCAGTGTCGGGCGACGGCGCCTGATAGGACACCACGGAGATGTTTTCCGGCGGAACCCCCTGGTTCTGAAGCAGATGCGTGATCTGGGAAGCAACGTTGGACGCGCCGAGCTCATTGACCGATCCCGAGGGCACGAGCACGGAAACCGTGCCACCGGAACGCCGGTCATACCCGCTCATGAAACCGGCGAGTGTGCTCATCTGGTCTCGTGACATCTTCCGGGCGGAGGCGGCAATCGGCAGGTCGATCTGCTGCGCCTTTTCGGAAATGATGATCGGGTGAGTGGTGCGGTAGTCGTCCGGTATCGAGCCGACGATGACCGAGTCCCGCTTTGCCGCACATCCGGCCATAAGCATGGCCGTGCAAATGACGAGTGCCGTGCCGGCGAGTCTGGCCCGCTGTGTGTTCCGTGTTGTGTTCTTCATCATGACCACCCCCGGCATGACCTTCCCCCAGCTCATTTGTAGATGTAGCCGACAACGCCGTGGTAGCGGCCATTGGGCAGGTTGGTTTTCATGGTTCCGTAGACGCGATTGACCCGGCCAAGGAACATTCCCGCGCCATCGCTGGCGGGTGTGAAATTGTCATCCGGCTTCGCCAGCGCGGTGCGCGCCGTCGGCTTGGACAGGTACGGCGTCACGATGATCACCAGCTCCGTTTCGTTGCGAACGAAGTCGCGGCTGCGGAACAGCGCGCCGAGCACGGGAACCTTTGAGAGCCCCGGAACCCCGTTGAACGCCTGCCGCACGTCATCCTGCACGAGGCCGGCGATCATCATCGACCCGCCGGACGGCAGCTCGACCGTGGTGTCGGCGAGGCGCTTGCGGATCGAAATCGCATTCATGCTCGAGGCGTTGCGGTAGCGCTGGCCGCGCCCCATGCCCGCGAAGAAGGTCTCCGACCCCTGCATTGTCGGTTCGGAAACCTGTGTACGGATCTTCAGGCTGATGCGACCAGCCGAAAGAACGGTCGGAAGGAACTCCAGACCAATACCGTAGTCGATCTTCTCGACTTCGTATTTCAGCGCGTTTGTATCGGGGTCGACTTCCTGAGACGTGACGATGTTGAACTCGCCACCGACACGGAACGTGGCCTTCTCGCCGGAAACGGCCGTCAGGGCCGGCTCGGCGAGCGTTTTCATGACGCCGGCCTGTTCCATGGCGTTGATGTAAGCGTCGATCAGCGATCCGCCGACCGAGAACTGTGTGGGCGAAAGCGGTTTGCCAAGCCCGAAGGCATTGTCGACGACGGCACCCCAGGAGATGCCGTCGGCGGTGCCCGAACCGATCATGTTCACACCGAGCTGCTTCATGACGGAGCGGCTGACTTCGGCAACCGTAACCTTGAGCGTAACCTGATCCTCGCCGATGATCTGGATCATGTTGACGATCCGGCTCGTCTGGCGCTTCTGGTCGGGGTTGTTGATCGCCACGCCGCCGCCATCGGTGGGCGCTGCCGCGCTCTGGGAATACTGGCCGGTCGTGGCTTCACCACCGGTGACGAATATCTGAGCGAGCTGCGCGGCGCGGGCGGCGTCGAGCGGCGTTTCAACGGTGCCGGTGAGAACAACGTTGTCGTTGATCAGTTCAACATCGATGTCGGAATTCGGGATGAAGCGCTTGAGATAGTCTTCAAGACCCGCAACATCGCGCTCCACTGCAAGGTCGAGGCTGGCAATCTGCTCGCCATTGGCGCCAAACACGAAGATGTTGGTCTCGCCCACCTGTTTGCCGAACAGATAAATGCGTCGTGCGGTGCGTGTCACGGCGTCCGCAACCGACGGATTGGCGACCAGAATGTCGTAGGCATCGCTCGGCAGGTCGAGCACGAGCGATTTGTTGAGGCCGAGCTTTACACGCTGGCTTACATTGGATCCGCTTCGTGCCTTGACGACGTTCTGTTCGGCAAATGCCGGGCCTGCCGGTAAGGCGACCTGGGTGGCCAGCACCGTTGCGCATCCCAATAAGAGACGCGCGGTCAGCTTCAGATTGCTGCGCATATCCCGCCCTGACTGTTTCACGACCCTCGCCCCATTCGCGCGCTTCATCATTTCCGGGTCCCCACTTCGGTGACTTCACCGGATTTGATCAGACGGACGCTGTTGCCCCTGCCCCTGCCCGAGACGAGATAGGATCCGTCGTTCTCCGATGTTTCGTTCGTGTCGGTGATCGCCCGCAAAGAAAGTGTGAGGCGATCGGCCATCTGCTGCGCAACGGTGATGATCTCTGCCTGCTCCGGCGTCAGTTCCAGCGTTGCCGTCTCGCCCACCTTGACGCGGCGGCCTTCCTCGTCCTCCTGAATGGTCTGGTCGATCGCAAGGACCTTGATGTTCTTCAGGATGGTCTCGGTGATGAAGCCGTTTGCCGTACCGCTGTCCTGGGCCCGGCGCGTCATGATGACGTCGACATAATCATTGGGAAGGATGAAACCGCCGGCCGAGGTGTCGGCCGCGATCTGCGTGGCGACGGCGCGCTTGCCGGAGGGCAGAATAGCCGACATGAAGCTCATGCCCTCGCCAATGAGCTTGGAGCGCCTGAGCGGTTCGCCGGTATAGAGCGCGACACGCGCAATGGAGCTGCGCAGCTCCTCCAGCGCCTCGGGGCTCTCGTTCCGGGTGATCATATTCGCGTTGATGTTGTCGGCCGGCCAGGCCTGCCAGCTTACGGCACTGCCGAGCTCGGTGCCCATGGGCACATCCTGGCCGATGACCAGGACATCGACCAGATCGATGGCCGGCTCCTCCGGTCCCGCGGTCGCTATCGGCTGTTGCGGAGCCGGTGCCGTCAGATTCTTGGCCACATAACCGGCGCCAAGGGCAGCCAGCACGGCCACTCCTAAGATGACGATCCGGGATTTGCTCATGACTCCGCCCCTCGTACTCGGACTTCCCTTGCGTGAAGCGGAGAATGGAGGGCCAATCGTCAAATTATGGTTAACGCGAAGCTTACAGAAATGATTAATTTAACGTTGAGCGATTATTCGGAGCCGGAATGCACGAACGCCCCGATAAAACATCGGGGCGCAACGGTCAGGCTCTTATGGGCGCTGCGGGGGCTGCTCGCAGGCTGAACTATACGATGCTAAAGCCCTGCAAGGCGGGCAAGCGCCCACTGCATGAGCGGCGTTTCGGGATAAGCGGCAAGCCCGGACAGGCCCAGCGCAATGCCATAGGGCACCCCCGTATTGTGATCGGCGAGGTTACGCAGGAATACATTGTTTCCCGAGATGTAGCCAAGGAGCGAATTCCGGAAACTGAGAATCAGAAGCGTCAGTGCGCCTCCGAGGATCGCCGCGCCCAGAAGGTACTGGATCAGCGCAGGGCTGAAGCCGAACCACACCGCGGTCGCTGCAAGAAGCTTCGCATCGCCGCCGCCCATCCCGCCAACGGCGAACAGCACAAAGGTTATCGACAGGATGAAAAAGCCCGCTGCGACGTGCATTCCGATCTGCTGCCAGTCCATACCGATCATCGGTGCGGCGACGGCAAACGCGACAAGCAGCAGCAGAGACACACGGTTTGCGATGGTCATGGAAAGAAGGTCGGAGACCGCTGCAAAAGCCATGCAGAACGGAAAAACAACAAGTATGACTGCTTCGAGCATGATGCGGCACCCCTTTTCTCTTCCGTTATGCAGGCCGTCGCTTAAAACTTGATAAACCGGCAGAAAACAGCTTTGGGAAAAGCAAAGGCCGCCCTTCGGAGAAGAAGGACGGCCTTTATGGTCATTGCGCGTGGTTAGCGCAGAAGCGGATTATTAGTTGCCGCCGCCGCCGCCGCCGCCGAGCGCACCGCCGACCGTGGTGAAGGTCGTGCCGATGTTGGTGCCGATGGCACGGGCGCCGCCGATGATCGCAACTGCAATCAGAGCAGCCAGAAGGCCGTATTCGATCGCCGTGGCACCGGACTCGTCTTTCATGAAACGTGCAAACAGATTTGCCATTTGGGAAAACTCCTCTTCCGCGTTTTTGTTCAGCAGGACCGTCAACGTTTTTTGTTGTGTTGATCGGATGGCCTGACCATACGGGGGAGCTCTTTCAACCTGCTTAAGAAACACCCTTACCAAAACCTTGCCGTCTCAAAGCACGAGCATTGGTTAACAGCGCTCTAAAGCGGGGATGCCCGTGCGCACGGACGGGAGACACTTTATATATAGCCCACAAATGCTGCCGCCGCTGCGCCAGACATCCGTGCGCTTAACCCTTGGTTCACCAATGATGTTCATAGTCTCTTCAGCTTGACGTGGGGAGCAGGGTAATGCGCGCCGTATTTTCCAAGACCGGAACTGCCTTGAAGACAGCCTGCCTTATCGCAGGTCTGGTTGCATTGCCGGGCACCGCCCCGGCGAACGAGGCGGCGATTGAGGTGGTGATGAACCAGGCGAAGATCGTCAAGCTTGCACGCGAGGCGGACACGATCGTTATCGGTAACCCCGAGATCGCCGACGCCGCCGTACAGGATGCGACGACCATCGTTCTCACCGGCAAGGGTTTCGGCGTGACCAATCTCGTCGTTCTCGACCTGGATGGTCAGCCGATTGTCGATGAACAGGTCGTCGTCAGCCGGCAGTCTGCCAGCTCGGTCCGCATCTATCGCAGGGCCAATGTGCAGACGCTTTCCTGCACGCCCTACTGCGAAAGCTCCTACAAGACTGACGCGGAGCGGACCTCCGAAGCCGAGATCAGCGCCAACCAGTAACCGGCATCGCGCTCCGGGCTCAACGAGCGCCGTGCGCAGCACCCTTCAGGGTTTACAAAACGCAAACCAGAACGCTGCAATTTGAGCTGCCGTCAAAACCGGAATGCAACCGGGGCTGGTTATAGTCCTCCCTGACAAACGCACATTTCAGGGGCTGGCTATGGGCCATCAAACAAAAGGCAAAGCGTGTCGCGCGCCATTTCGGCGCCGTCTGCTCGGCCGTTTCATCAAGAATGAGGAAGGCGTGGCGGCCATCGAGGTCGCCTTTCTCGGCCTCCCGTTCTTCTTTCTGATCTTTGTGATTCTGGAAGCCTGCATCGGCTTTGCAGCACAACAGCTTCTGGCCAACGCGACGGATGACGTCGCGCGGCTGTTCCGTACCGGGCAGGTTCGCAGCAGTGAGCTGAACGAAACGAAACTTCGGGACCTTCTGTGTGGCCGAATGTCCATACTGATGTCCGAGACGTGCCCCGGGCTGGAAGTGGATCTTCGGCAGTTCGACACGTTCGAGGACGCCGCCAGGTCAAACCTCGGCTTCAATGACGACGGAAGCATCGACACCAAGACCGAACTCGGGCCGGCACTCACGAAGAACATGCTGCGCGTTTACTACCGCTGGCCGGTGGTGACGAACATGCTGGCGGATCGGCTTCCCGACGGCAAGCTTCTGCTTTTCTCGACGAGTACCTGGCAGAACGAACCATTCTAACTGTTGGCAACGGGTCGTGGGGGACCGGGCAATGACGTTCAACGACAATGCGAAACCCGCAAAGACGGGCATCTTATCAACCCTGGGCGACTTCGCCCGGAACAGGCGTGGCGTGGCAGCCATCGAGTTTGCGATCATCGCGCCCATCCTGTTCGCGATGTATTTTCTGACACTGGAATTCGGCCAGGCGATCGATGTAAACAAGAAGGTCAGCCGCGCGGCGAATATGGCGGGCGACCTGATCGCCCAGCAGCCTTCGATCACGGCCGGTGAAATCGACGCCATCATGAAGATCGGCGGCGCCATCATGAAGCCCTACAATCGCTCCACTCCGACCCTGACGCTGACGGCCATCCAGGTGACCGATGAAAGGAATCCGAGGGTCGAGGTGGTCTGGTCGCGTGAACTGAAGAACGGAACGGCCTCGGCCGGTCTTAAAGCAGGCAGCACCACGACGCTTCCCCCCGAACTGGAGATCAGGGGAGCCTTCTATATCCGTGCAACCGTCTCGCTTGGCTACAAGCCCATCCTCACTTGGTCGAAGGATGGTGCGAAATCTGCCGGCCTGACAGCGATGGCGGGTCTCGACAATCTCCAGATGAGCGAACGCTTCCACCTGCGCCCGCGCATGAGCAGCACCATTCCCTGCGACGATTGCTGACAGGACACGGCGACGCGCGATTGCAAAGACTCCGCTGCCCTTCTATGTCTTTGATGGCAGGGCAGCGACAGTGAGCGGATATGGCGTGCGCATTCCTTTTCGGTCTGACTTTCTTCGGCATCGGACACGCTGCCGAAACCGGATCGCTCAACGGTCCCGGTGCGGGCGCGCGCGGGCAGATGCCCGGGGCATGCGCCGCGGCTGGAATGGCATTCAGGCTCCCCGCACATGGGGGTTTGCCACCCTGCAGCCACGGTCAATCCATTCCGAGTGAGCTTTCCAGACATGCCTGAACTGCCGGAGGTCGAAACCGTCCGTCGTGGACTCCAGCCGATCATGGAAGGGGCGCATATCGATTCCGTCGAATTGCGGCGGCCGGATCTGCGATTTCCTTTTCCCAGGGGGTTCGCCGAGCGGCTCCGGGGACAGGAGATCATCGCGCTCGGGCGGCGGGCGAAGTATCTGCTGATCCATCTTGAGACCTCAGACGTGGTGCTCTGCCACCTCGGCATGTCGGGCTCATTCCGCATCGACCAGGACGACGAGGAGCAACAGGCACCTGGCGCGTTCCACCATCCGCGGTCCAAGGCGGAGAAACACGACCACGCTGTGTTTCACCTGACTTCGGGCGACGGGCGAACCCTTCGAGTGGTCTATAACGACCCGCGCCGGTTCGGCTTCATGCTTCTGCACGATGAAGGCCCGCTGGACAGCCACCCCCTCCTGGCGACGCTTGGCATCGAGCCGACCGGAAATGCGCTGGACGGGGCGCTGCTTGCCGAGCGCCTGCGCGGGAAGCGCACACCGCTGAAAGCCGCACTGCTCGACCAGAGGGTAATCGCAGGTCTCGGCAACATCTATGTCTGCGAAGCATTGTGGCGCGCACGGCTTTCGCCGAAGCGCAGCGCCGATACAATCGTCGCCAGACGCGGAACGTCGGAGCGATGCGAGCGTCTGGCGACGTCGATCCGCGCCGTCATCGCAGAAGCAATCGCAGCCGGCGGCTCATCCCTGCGGGATTATGTAAAGGCGGATGGATCGCTTGGCTATTTCCAGCACGCCTTCAAGGTGTATGGCCGCGAGGGACACGTATGCGGCCATGACGAATGCAGCGGCACCGTTCGCCGCATCGTGCAGGGCGGGCGGTCAACCTTCTATTGTCCGAGCTGCCAGCGCTAGGAGCAAGACCTTACCCTGGCAATTCACGTATAACGGAGAGGAAACCAGACCATGGCTTATGAGACGATCCTGGTGGAGACGCGGGAGCGCGTCGGGCTGATCACGCTGAACCGCCCCAAGGCGCTCAACGCACTGAACTCCCAGGTGCTTGAAGAAGTGGTGGGGGCGCTGGAGGCGTTCGACGAGAACCCACGGATCGGTGCCATCGTCATCACCGGATCGGAGAAGGCGTTCGCAGCCGGAGCCGACATCAAGGAGATGGCATCCAAGTCCTATGTGGACGCCTATATGGAAGACCTCTTCGCAGGCTGGGACGGGCTGACCCGCGTGCGCAAGCCGATCATCGCCGCCGTGGCAGGCTATGCGCTCGGCGGCGGCTGCGAACTGGCCATGATGTGCGATTTCATCATCGCCGCCGAGAATGCGAAATTCGGCCAGCCCGAGATCACGCTCGGCGTCATGCCGGGCATGGGCGGCTCCCAGCGACTAACCCGTTTCGTCGGCAAGTCAAAAGCCATGGACATGTGCCTGACGGGCCGCTTCATGGACGCCGGGGAAGCCGAACGCTCCGGCCTGGTATCGCGCGTCGTGCCACCCGGCGAGCTCATCGAGGAAGCCCTGAAGGCGGCCGATACCATTGCCGGCTTTTCACTGCCGGCGGTGATGATGACCAAGGAGGCGGTCAACCGCTCCTACGAAACCACCCTTGCCGAGGGTCTGCGTTTCGAACGCCGTGTGTTTCACGCGATGTTCGCGCTGGACGACCAGAAGGAGGGCATGGCCGCATTTACCGAGAAGCGGTCTGCCAACTTCAAAAATCGCTGATCACGTTAGGCGCGATCAGGAGGGATAGGCGCCAATAGGCGTTGACGTTGCCCGAAAGCTCCACTATAAGCCGCCACGACTGTGGTGGCCCTGCGGCTGCCCTTTTTGTTTTGCGCCCGCGTGACACTGATCGCGGCAGGATTTGTAGAGACATAGAGAGGACACATGGCCAACACGACTTCGGCCAAGAAGGCGGTGCGCAAGATTGCTCGCCGTACTGCGGTTAACAAGAACCGTCGCTCGCGTGTGCGCAGCTTCGTTCGCAAGGTCGAAGAAGCACTGGCCACCGGCGACAAGGCAGCAGCGGAAAGCGCATTCAAGGCTGCTCAGCCCGAGCTGATGCGCGCTGCCGGCAAGGGTGTCCTGCATCGCAACACGGCGTCGCGGAAGGTCTCTCGCCTTGCGCAGCGCGTGAAGGCGCTCGGTGCCTGACGCTTTTTAGCAGACTTAGAGATGAACCCGGCTTTCCAGCCGGGTTTTTCTTTGCCTCTCGAAAGGCTGGCCTGCGACAACCCTGTGTTGTCACAGGCCAGCCTTTTGCGTTTGTGACCCTAAGTGTTTGAGAATCGTATTATTTTCGTCACATAAGCATCCCGTTAAATTTCGGCCAAGCCGGTATTCCTCTTGTATTTCATAGGGTTGTGAAAGTTTATCCACAGGTTACCCATGTCACGCTCGGCGGAAAATCAACGCCGAAATGTCAAGCTCTTTTTTAAGATTTTTTTTCGGAGCGCGCGTGAAGCGCGCGCATTTGGAAAAGGCTTTTGAATCCAAAAGGCTTATCCACCTGCCCCCTGGGCGATGCCGATTTTTGCGCTCCGCACAAGACCAGATTCGAGAAAAAAGCGGCAGCCCCGCCCTTGCCCTTTCCACAAGGATTTCGGTAATGTCAGGCCATCGAGAGGGCAGAAGAAAGCCCGATGACTTAAGCCCAAATCGGCACCCATTGCGACGCGGTTTTTTCTTCCGCGTGGGGTTTTTGCGCGCTCTCGAAACAAGCCTCGCCGGCTCGTTTGTCGGGGACCCAATGGAGACGCATTCGCGTCGAGACCAGACGAGCACGAGCTGCATAACCGCCGGTACAGAAAATCAACCGGTGATTGTATAAATCTGTTTCAACGGCGGCCATGCCGCTGTAAAGAGCCAAGGAGAGTTTTGGGGTCAGAGACCAGGCGGACGACATACGATCATCATAAAAAGAACGGACCGGGCAGGGGCAAACAGCCTTGTGGCAATGACCCGGACGTTGAAAACACCACTCAAAATGACAGGGACACGAGGAATGCAAAGCGGCGCGGAAAGGGAAACAACGGGGGGATTTTCTTTTCAGGAGCAGATGTCTCAGCAGGAGGGCAAGGAGACAGCAGACGCAGGCAAGAGCGACGGCAAGGCGGGACCGTCCGAGGCAATCTTCGAGCGCGTTAAAACGCAGCTCCGTGCACGCCTGGGGAGCGAGGTTTATTCCAGCTGGTTCGGTCGCATGAAGCTGATGGAAGCCTCAAAGGGCTGCGTGCGGATCTCCGTGCCCACGGCTTTTCTGCGCTCCTGGATCAATGGTCACTATCTCGACCTCATCACCGAATTGTGGAAGCAGGAAGCGCCAGACACTCTCAAGGTGGAGATTGTGGTGCGGACCGCCACGCGCAATGTGCGGGCAACGCAGGAAAGCAAGCCGGCAACCGCGCGCAAGGTCACGAACCGACCGCAAACGGCCCTTGCCTCCGGTACGCTGGCCGGAACACCATCCGCACGCGCCAATCCAGCGAAGATGCCAGAGGCCGAAGGGCGTTCGAACATTCTGGGCTCGCCGCTCGACAGCCGGTACACATTCGATTCCCTGATCGAAGGCGCCTCCAACCGCGTCGCCTGCGCCGCTGCGCGCACCGTGGCCGAATCGGACGCCAATGCGATCCGCTTCAACCCGCTCTTTCTTCATGCCTCAGTGGGGCTTGGAAAGACACATATGCTGCAGGCGATTGCAGCCGAGTCGCTGCGCCGCAAGCCGCAGGCCCGTGTCGTCTATCTGACGGCGGAGTATTTCATGTGGCGTTTCGCCACCGCGATCCGCGACAACAACGCCCTGACCCTGAAAGAGCAGTTGCGCGACATCGATCTTCTGATCATCGACGACATGCAGTTTCTGCAGGGCAAATCCATCCAGAACGAGTTCTGCCATCTGCTCAACATGCTGCTCGACAGCGCGCGCCAGGTGGTGGTGGCGGCGGACCGCCCGCCCTCAGAGCTGGAATCGCTCGAGCCGCGCGTAAAGTCGCGCCTCAATGGCGGCGTGTCTCTCGAGATCGGCGCTCCTGATTTCGCCATGCGGCTGTCGATCCTGAAGCAGCGTCTGGCGAGCGCGCAGGCCGAGGACGGTTCGCTCGACATACCAGAAGAAATTCTGGTCCATGTGGCGCGCTCGGTCACTGGCAGTGGCCGCGAGCTGGAAGGTGCTTTCAACCAGCTTCTGTTCCGCCACTCCTTCGAGCCGCAGATCACCATCGACCGGATCGACGAAATCCTCGGCCATGTCTGCCGCGCCGGCGAACCGAAGCGGGTCCGCATCGAGGACATCCAGCGCATTGTCGCACGGCACTACAACGTGTCGAAGACGGAACTGCTTTCGAACCGCCGCACACGCACCATTGTCAAGCCGCGCCAGGTGGCCATGTATCTTTCCAAGGTCATGACGCCGCGCTCCCTGCCGGAAATCGGTCGTCGTTTCGGCGGACGCGATCACACGACGGTGCTGCATGCGGTCCGCAAGATCGAGGGGCTGACCGACGGCGACAGGCAGCTTGCGCAGGAGATCGAGCTTCTGAAGCGCCTGATCAGCGATCAGGCCTGAGGCTGGCAGGGCCGCTGGAGCCCGCGACGGCAAGGTGGCACCCGAAGCGATTTTGACAGACCGGCGGCGCGCCCGCCGGTCTTTTCTTATCTTCCGCGCTCCTGCCTCCCTGCGGGCACTGCGTTTTCCCCAAAAACCGGAAGGAACCGGAGCGTAACGCCGTGAAAGGCTTGCGTTTCTTGTCGGTTTCCTGTCATTTTGACGGAAATCGAAGCCTGTTCACGGCTGTCCTGAACATGCGCCATGTTTGCAGGGCTATTCTTCATTCAAGTGAGATTGATTGGTCATGCGTGTTATTCTCGAACGCTCCACCCTCCTGAAGTCACTGAACCATGTTCACCGCGTGGTGGAACGCCGCAACACCATTCCGATTCTCTCGAACGTGCTTCTGAGCGCGGACGGCGCAAGCCTGCAGATGAAGGCGACCGACCTCGACCTGGAAGTGACCGAGGCTGCGGGCGCGACCATCGAGCAGGCCGGTGCAACGACCGTTCCGGCGCATCTGCTCTACGACATCGTGCGCAAGCTGCCCGACGGCGCGGAAGTGATGCTGAAGACCGATGAGGACGGCAACGCCATGTCCGTGGTGGCCGGGCGCTCGAGCTTCCGTCTCCAGTGCCTGCCACAGTCCGATTTTCCCGAGCTCTCGGCCGGTAATTTCTCGCATATCTTCCGGCTCGATTCGGCAGATCTGAAAGGGCTGATCGAGAAGACCCAGTTCGCCATCTCCACCGAGGAGACGCGTTATTATCTGAACGGCATCTTCCTGCACACGATCGAGGCCGACGGCGGGTTGAAGCTGCGCTCGGTGGCGACCGACGGACACCGTCTCGCACGCGCCGAGATGGAAGCGCCGGCGGGCTCTGAAGGCATGCCCGGCATCATCATCCCGCGCAAGACGGTCGGCGAACTGCAGAAGCTGGTCGACGATCCGGATGTGGCTGTCACCGTCGAACTTTCCGACACGAAGATCCGCTTCACCATCGGCAGCGTCATCCTCACCTCGAAACTGATCGACGGCACTTTCCCCGACTATCAGCGCGTCATTCCGACCGGCAATGACAAGAAACTGGTGATCGACCGTCAGACCTTCGCTTCGGCCGTCGACCGCGTGTCGACGATCTCCTCGGAACGCGGGCGGGCGGTGAAACTCAGCATTGCCGAAGGACAGGTGACACTGACGGTGAACAACCCGGACTCGGGCTCGGCAACCGAAGAGCTTGCCGCCGACTACGAGGCGGACCCGATCGAGATCGGCTTCAACGCCCGCTATCTTCTGGATGTGGCGGCGCAGCTCTCGGGTAGTGAAGCGCGCTTCCTCCTGGCTGATGCAGGCTCACCCACGCTCGTGCAGGACGAAGGCGACGAAAGCACGCTCTACGTTCTGATGCCGATGCGCGTCTAGAGCGCGCCGGCATTGGCTTCCCCTTGGTCGACCAGACATCCGGCAGGCAGGCCGTAGCCCAGGTTCACGTTACCAGGCTGAGCCTAACCGACTTTCGAAATTATCATGCCCTGGCGCTCGATCTTTCGCCGGGAGCGGTGGTTCTGACCGGTGAGAACGGCGCAGGCAAGACGAACCTGCTCGAGGCGGTTTCATTTCTCTCGCCGGGTCGCGGATTGCGCCGCGCCACGCTTGACGATGTCGCGCGCGAAGGTGCCGGAACGGGCTTTGCCATTCATGCGAAGCTCGAAGGCCCGTTCGGCGAATGCGAGATCGGAACCGGCACTGCCGGCCTGCAGCCGGGAGCGGAAACGGGCGGACGCCGCCTGCGCATCAACGGCGAGAACGCACGCACGGCCGATGCCATGCTCGAGTGGGTGCGCGTCCTGTGGCTGACACCGGCCATGGATGCGCTCTTCACCGGTCCCGCAGGCGACCGCAGGCGCTTTCTCGACCGGCTCGTTCTCGCCATCGACCCGGCGCACGGTCGGCGCGCCCTCGACTATGAGAAGGCGATGCGCGCGCGCAACCGGCTGCTTTCGGAAGACTCGCGCGATGGCGGCTGGTTCGACGCCATAGAAACGCAGATGGCCGAAACCGGCGTGGCGATTGCCGCCGCGCGGGCCGAGATGGTGCGCCTGCTCGCCGCCATGAACGAACGCCTGCCCGAAGACGGCCCGTTTCCCACCGCCGGGATCGCGCTGGAGGGCACCATCGACCACGCGATCGGACAGCACGCCGCCGTCGACGTTGAGGAGAGATTCCGCGCCCTTTTGCGCGACCAGCGACCCCGCGACCGCGCCGCGGGGCGAACGCTGGAAGGTCCGCATCGCAGCGATCTTCTGGTGCGCCATGTGCCCAAGGACATGCCCGCGGCCCGCTGCTCCACCGGCGAGCAGAAAGCGCTGCTTGTGGGGCTGATCCTCGCCCATGCCCGGCTGACGGGCGAGCTTTCGGGAACCGCGCCGATCCTGCTTCTGGACGAGATTTCCGCGCATTTCGACCCGGACCGGCGGGCAGCGCTCTTCTCGATCCTCGAAGAGCTGAATTGCCAGGCGTTCATGACCGGTACGGAAGCAGGCCTGTTCTCGGCCATCGAAGGACGGGCGCAGTTCTTGTCCGTATCCGCCGGCGCGATCCACGAACAACGCTGACACGCTCCCTCACGCTGGATAAGATCGCTGCATGGCCGAGACAACGACATTCCCCGCCGCACTTTCCGACACCGAGCTGGAGCGCTACGCCCGTCACATCGTTCTGCCGGAAATCGGTGGAGCCGGGCAGCAAAAACTGAAGAAGGCGCGTGTTCTGGTGATCGGTGCCGGGGGGCTCGGCGCGCCGGTGCTTTGCTACCTTGCGGCCGCCGGCATCGGCACGCTTGGCGTGATTGACGACGACACGGTTTCGCTCTCCAACCTGCAGAGACAGGTGATCCATGACACGGACAGTGTCGGCATGGAGAAGGTCGAGAGCGCCAGGGCAAGCATTGCCCGCATCAACCCGCATGTTACGGTCGAGACCCACCCTATCCGGCTTGATGCGGAGAACGCTGCCGGGATCATCGCCACCTACGACATGGTGGTGGACGGATCGGACAATTTCGACACCCGCTACCTGCTGGCAGACACCTGCGAGGCAGTGGAACGGCCGCTCGTCACGGCGGCCGTCGGTCGCTTCGACGGGTCGCTCACCGTGCTCAAGCCATTCGAACGCGATGCCGATGGCAACCTCCTGCCGGGCTATCGTGACCTCTTTCCCGAACCGCCACCGGCGGGGCTTGTGCCCAGCTGCGCGGAAGCCGGCATCGTCGGCGCGCTGACCGGCGTGATGGGAACGCTGGAGGCCATGGAGGTCATCAAGCTGGTGACGGGTATCGGTGAACCGCTCACCGGCCGCCTGCTGCTTTACGATGCGCTGGCGGCCCGTTTTGAAACCGTGAAATACAGGCGGCGCACCGGCTGAGGGCACTTTTTTGCCTGCGGGTGGGAACGGGCTTTGCTCGCTCCGTGACCTGTTGCATTGACGGTGTGCGTGGTTCGACAAGCTCACCATGAGGGATCGCAATGGGAGGGATGGCAATGGGCTGCATGGAGGGACAATGTCGCCGCCAAGGCGCGCCATCAGCGCCTCTGAAGAACGGTTTTCTGCCAGACACAACCATCCCTCATGGTGAGCTTGTCGAACCACGCACAACGCCACTGCCACGAGATCGCATACGCCAAGCGATCATACGTTCCTGGGTAGGACACGGTCCGGCGGACGGTGGCCGTCGAAGAGGGTGCGGATGTTGATGATCACCTTCTCGCCCATATCGATGCGGCCCTCGATGGTGGCCGAGCCCATATGCGGCAGAATGACGATCTTGTTTTTCTGAGCGAGTTTCAGGAGCTTGGGATTGACCGAGGGCTCGTGCTCGAACACGTCGAGCCCCGCCCCCGCAAGCTTGCCTTCCTCGATGAGGCGGATCAGCGCATCCTCATCCACCACATCACCGCGTGCGGTGTTCACGACATAGGCGCGGGGTTGCATGAGCTCGAGCCGCCGCGCAGACAGCAGATGGAAAGTGGCCGGGGTCGACGGGCAATTGACGGAGATGATGTCCATGCGGGCGAGCATCTGGTCGAGGCTGTCCCAGTAGGTTGCCTCCAGTTCGTCCTCGATGGCCGGCAGAACACGCTGGCGGTTGTGATAATGGATCGACAGGCCAAAGGCCTTGGCGCGGCGCGCGACGGCCGTGCCCACGCGGCCCATGCCGACAATGCCCAGGCGCTTGCCCCAAATGCGGTGCCCCAGCATCCATGTGGGCGACCATCCGCCCCACTCGCCACCGCTGCGCAAAAGCTCCGCACCTTCCGTCAGGCGGCGCGGCACTGCGAGCATGAGCGCCATGGTCATGTCGGCGGTGTCTTCGTTGAGCACGTTGGGCGTGTTGGTAACGGTGATGCCTTTCCGGGCCGCCGCTGCGACGTCGATATTGTCGACGCCATTGCCGAAATTGGCGATGAGCTTCAGACGCTCGCCGGCCTGGGCAATGAGCGCGGCATCGATTCGATCCGTGATCGTGGGAACAAGAACGTCAGCTTCCTTGACCGCAGCCACGAGCTCGGGCTGCGTCATGCGCTTGTCGTCGAGATTGAGGCGCGCGTCGAACAGCTCGCGCATGCGCGTTTCGACCTGGTCCGGCAGCTTGCGGGTGATGACAACGAGAGGCTTCTTCCTGACGGTCATATGGTCTCCAAAATAACGCCCTGTTGATACCTCTTTAACCAAGATGCACGACACTGCAATGCCGAGCCGGGTTGTCTTCTGTCTATCAAGCGGGGGGCGCCAAGACAAAGAAAAAGGGTGGAAGCGCTCGCTCCACCAGAACAAGGGTTACCGGGAGTTTGTAATGCCGGCCAACGCGCCATTCCGTTCAATGTTTGCAGCCCTCGCCGTCGCCGTTCTGGTTGCGACACCCATGACGACGCAGGCGCAGGCAAACACCGAACAGAACGTAAAGGTCGGGCCAAGCGGTCTTCCCCTGCCACGTTTCGTCAGTCTCAAATCAAGCCGCGTGAACATGCGCATCGGCCCGGGTCTCAACTACGCCGTGAACTGGATGTATCTGAAATCCGGTCTGCCGATGGAGATCATCCAGGAATATGACAACTGGCGGCGGGTGCGCGATGCCGAGGGAGCGGAAGGCTGGATCAATCAGGCGCTTCTTTCGGGACGCCGTACCGGTATCGCCGCACCATGGTTCAAGGGCAAGGAAGCCGATATCGACCTCAGGGCCGACCCGCGCGACGATGCGCGGCTCATCGCCCGTGTCGAACCCGGCGCCATCGGCTCGATCAAGGCATGCAATGGCGACTGGTGCGAAATGGACTTCGCCGGCCATTCGGGCTGGGTCAACCAGTCGCTGATCTGGGGTGCCTATCCGGGCGAGACCGTAAAAGACTGACGGTGAAGCGCGCTTCAGTGGCGCTTGCGGCGCAGCCTGACAACGATATCGACATTGGCGATTTCCGTTCCTTCCGGCGGTTCGGGAAGATTACGGACCTCGACGCCACCTGAGGGGATGTCGAAAACTTTCTCATCTTCTTCGAAGAAGAAATGATGGTGATCCGACACATTGGTGTCGAAATAGGTGCGGGCACCCTCCACCTGAACGATGCGCAGCATGCCGGCATCCGTGAACTGATGCAGCGTGTTGTAGACGGTGGCCAGCGAAACGGAGAAGCCCGCATTCTGAGCTTCCTCATGCAGCGCTTCAGCAGAAACGTGACGATCACCGGCGGCGAACAGGAGATTTGCGAGCGCGACACGCTGGCGTGTAGGACGCAGGCCCGCACTCCTCAAACGCTCTTCGAGCGAAATCTTCTGGCCTTCATTCGAGATCGACAATGAAACCGCCCGTCTTCCTGTTATCCGAACCTTCGACCCATCCCGAGGCTCTCGCTGCAGTTATTCCCTCCTGACATATATTCGCTCCATTCAACACGATCAATAGCGGCAGTTTTCCGGGGGCAGCCACACGCAGCATGGCAAATTCCCACAACGGCGGTTTCCAGCGAGAAACAAGCTGTGATAGGGAGTTCGGACAATGAAAAGAACGGTTCCGGCGCGACCGGGACCACCGACGGGATGGCTATTGATGGCGCAAACGAAAAACAGCTACAATTACGAAGACCTTCTGGCCTGCGCGCAGGGCGACCTTTTCGGTCCCGGCAACGCGCAATTGCCGGCTCCGCCCATGCTGATGTTCGATCGCATCACCGACATTCAGGAGGAAGGCGGGGCGTTCGGCAAGGGCTATGTCCGCGCCGAATTCGACATCAAGCCTGACCACTGGTTCTTCCCTTGCCATTTTCCCGGCAACCCGATCATGCCCGGCTGCCTTGGCCTCGATGCGCTCTGGCAGCTCACCGGTTTCTACCTCGGCTGGCTCGGCCTACCGGGCAAGGGCATGGCCCTTTCGACCGGCGAGGTGAAATTCAAGGGCATGGTTACGCCGGAGACAAAGCTCGTCGAATATGGCGTCGACTTCAAGCGTGTCATGAAAGGCCGCCTGGTTCTCGGCACCGCCGATGGCTGGCTGAAGGCTGACGGCGAGCAGATTTACACCGCCACGGATCTTCGTGTCGGGCTGGCCAAGCAGGAAGCCTGAGTTTCAACCATTGACTGGCGGCCGTGTGCAGCGGCCCAAGGAGAGCATCATGAGACGCGTCGTCGTTACCGGCCTCGGCATCGTTTCCTCGATTGGCAACAACGCGAAGGAGGTCACCGCCTCGCTGCGCGATGCGAAATCGGGCATCACCTTTTCGCAGGATTTTGCCGATCACGGCTTCCGTTGCCAGGTCTGGGGAGCTCCCACGCTCGACCCGACCGAACTGGTCGACCGCCGCGCCATGCGTTTTCTGTCAAAAGGCGGTGCGTGGAACCATGTCGCGATGGAACAGGCCATCGCCGATGCGGGGCTTGAACAGAGCGACATCACCAATGAACGCACCGGCATCATCATGGGATCGGGCGGCCCCTCCACCCGCACCATCGTGGAAGCCGCGCAGACGACGCTCGAAAAGGGTTCGCCAAAGCGCATCGGGCCGTTCGCCGTGCCGAAAGCGATGTCCTCGACGGCTTCGGCCACGCTGGCCACCTGGTTCAAGATCCACGGCGTGAACTACTCGATCTCGTCGGCCTGCTCGACCTCGGCGCACTGCATCGGCAATGCGGCGGAGATGATCCAGTGGGGCAAGCAGGACATCATGTTCGCCGGCGGCCACGAAGATCTCGACTGGACCATGTCGAACCTCTTCGACGCCATGGGCGCCATGTCCTCCAAACACAACGACACGCCGGCCACCGCCTCGCGTGCCTATGACGCGACGCGCGACGGGTTCGTGATCGCCGGCGGCGCTGGCGTTCTGGTTCTGGAAGAGCTGGAACACGCCAAGGCGCGCGGTGCGAAAATCTATGCCGAGCTGACCGGCTATGGCGCAACTTCGGACGGCTACGACATGGTGGCCCTTTCCGGTGAAGGCGCGGTGCGGTGCATGCGCCAGGCGCTTTCCACGGTCGATGGCAAGGTGGACTACATCAACACGCACGGCACGGCGACGCCGGTGGGCGATTCCGGCGAAATGGGCGCGGTGCGCGAAGTGTTCGGCAACGACATCCCGCACATCGCTTCCACCAAGTCGCTGACCGGCCATTCGCTCGGCGGCGCCGGCGCGCAGGAATCGATCTATTCGATCCTGATGATGCAGGAAGGCTTTATCGGCGAGAGCGCACACATCACCGAACTCGATCCGGAGTTCGAGGGCATGCCCATCGTGCGCAAGCGTATCGACAATGCGAAGATCGATACGGTGCTCTCCAACTCCTTCGGCTTCGGCGGCACCAACGCCACGCTTGTTTTCCAGCGTTACGCAGGGTGAAATAAGGTCCATGGACGGTTTGATGAAAGGGAAGCGCGGCCTCATCATGGGGGTCGCCAACGATCACTCGATTGCCTGGGGCATCGCCAAGAAGCTCTCCGAGCAGGGCGCGGAACTGGCGTTTACCTATCAGGGCGAGGCATTCGGCCGCCGTGTGAAGCCGCTGGCCGAGAAGGTGAACTCCAAACTGCTTTATCCCTGCGACGTGGAAGACAGCGCGTCGATCAATTCCGTCTTCGACGGGTTGAAGGAGGAGTGGGGCTCGCTCGACTTCATCGTACACGCGATCGGCTTCTCCGACCGCAACGAGCTAAAGGGCCTTTATGCCAACACCACGCGCGAGAACTTCGTGCGCACCATGGTGATCTCCTGCTACTCCTTCACGGAGGTTGCCCGCAAGGCGGCGGAACTGATGGACAATGGCGGGCAGATGCTGACGCTGACCTATGCCGGTTCCACCCGCGTCATGCCCAATTACAACGTGATGGGCGTGGCCAAGGCCGGGCTTGAGGCAAGCGTGCGGTATCTGGCAAGCGACTACGGCCCGCGCAATATCCGCGTCAACGCGATTTCGGCGGGCCCCGTGCGCACGCTGGCAGGCGCCGGCATCTCCGATGCGCGCTACATGTTCTCCTATCAGCAGCGCAATGCGCCGCTCAGGCGGACCGTGGTGATCGACGAGATCGGCGGATCGGCGCTCTATCTGCTGTCCGATCTTTCGTCGGGCGTCACCGGTGAAATCCACTATGTGGATTCCGGCTACAACACCGTTTCCATGCCCACCATGGAAGAGCTGAAGCGGCTGAGTGCGGCGACCGGCGACGACTGAGGGCGATCAGACTGACCCGCTACTTGCGGGCCCACAAAACCTTGAACACCGTATCGCGGCGCAGCTCACCCTGTGCCGCGAAATGCTTTTGGAGGCTCTCTTCATAGGGGAGCTGCCTGTTGGCGACGAGGAACAGCCGCCCGCGCGGCCTGAGCGCCTTTGCCGCCGCCGCGATCATCGCATGGCCCATATCGGGCTCCGCAGCCCGGCTTCGATGGAAGGGTGGGTTCATCAGGATTGCGTCATAGCGCTCGTTGACCGGCTCGCCCAGAAGGTCCTGCCAAAAGAAGCGCGCCGGCATCTGCGGCGCTCTTGCCGCCATGTTGCGCCGGGCCGCCTCCAGCGAGGCGTGATGCGCCTCGTAAAGATCGATGCTCTTCACGCCCGGTGCGCGCTCGGAAGCTGCAACGGAGAGATACCCCCAGCCGGCCGCGAAATCGGCAATTGCGCCTGACAGATTGTCCGGCAGGCACTCCACGAGAAGCGCCGAGCCCGGATCGATGCCGTCATCGGAGAAGCCACCGGCAGCGGTGGTGAAACCGTCCGCCTCGCTGTCGCCGGCGCTCAGCTCGGCCATCAGCTCGGGCTCCAGCCTCTCCGGCCGGCGCAGCCAGAAGACGACGCCATGATGCTTGGAGGCATGATCGTCAAGCTCCACCAGCGACGCCATGCGCTTGCGCACGCTGCCGCCGCCGTCTTTCTTGGCACAGGCGGCCATGATGAGCGCGCCGGCGCGTGTCCGGTTCAGAGCCTCGGCAAGGCGCTGCTCGTTTTCGCGGCGGTGCCTGCCAAGCAGCACAAGCGCCATGTCGTAGCCCTCGCCCACCGGTTCCGGCTCCACGGTCACGCCAGCCTGGCTGAGCGCCAGATAGTCGGGCCGATAGCCCTGAATGGCCGTGAGGCTTCCCGAGAAGTCGGACGGCAGCAGCAGGCCGCCCGGCGCGCCCAGAAAAAGCACACGCTCCCCCTCGCCCGGCGGAGCGATCAGCCCGCGCTCGAACGGAAACAGAAGGGTGGCAAGCGGTGTGTCGTTCATCTTGGGTTCCGGATATGAAAACGGGCGCGACCTGAATGGCCGCGCCCGCTGGTCAGTCAAAAGGAAGCGGGATCAGCCTTCGGCGTCCTCTGCCTCTTCCTTCTTCTTCTTTTCCTGCACGATCTCCTTGCCGGTCTCCTGGTCGACGACCTTCATGGAGAGGCGAACCTTGCCGCGCTCGTCGAAGCCCATCAGCTTCACGAACACCTTGTCGCCTTCCTTGACGACGTCGGTGGTCTTGCCAACGCGCTCCTGCGCGAGCTGCGAGATGTGCACCAGACCGTCGCGCGGACCGAAGAAGTTCACGAATGCGCCGAAGTCGGCGGTCTTGACAACCGTGCCTTCGTAGATCTCGCCCACTTCCGGCTCTGCCGTGATGGAGTGGATCCACTTCTTCGCCGCCTCGATTTCCTTGGCGTTGGACGAAGCGATCTTCACCGTGCCGTCGTCCTCGATGTTGATCTTGGCGCCGGTCTTCTCGACGATCTCGCGGATCACCTTGCCGCCGGAACCGATCACGTCGCGGATCTTGTCGGTCGGGATCTGCATGACCTCGATGCGCGGAGCGAACTCGCCCAGCTCACCACGGCTCTCGGAAAGGGCCTTGGCCATCTCGCCGAGAATGTGCAGACGGCCGTCCTTGGCCTGGTCGAGGGCGATCTGCATGATCTCCTCGGTGATGCCGTCGATCTTGATGTCCATCTGGAGCGAGGTGATGCCCTCATCCGTGCCGGCGACCTTGAAGTCCATGTCGCCGAGGTGATCTTCGTCACCCAGGATGTCGGAGAGAACGGCGAAGCGCTCGTCTTCCTTGATCAGGCCCATGGCGATGCCGGCAACCGGCTTTGCCAGCGGAACGCCGGCGTCCATGAGTGCGAGCGAGGTGCCGCAGACGGTCGCCATGGAGGACGAACCGTTGGACTCGGTGACCTCGGAGACAACGCGCAGCGTGTAGGGGAACTGGTCCGCTCCCGGCAGCATCGGGTGGATGGCGCGCCATGCGAGCTTGCCATGACCGATCTCACGACGGCCGGGCGAACCCATGCGACCCGTCTCGCCTACGGAGTAGGGCGGGAAGTTGTAGTGCAGGAGGAAGGCTTCCTTGTAGGTGCCGGTGAGCGAGTCGATGAACTGCTCGTCTTCGCCGGTGCCCAGCGTGGCGACCACGAGGGCCTGCGTCTCACCACGGGTGAAGAGCGCGGAACCGTGCGTGCGCGGCAGGATGCCTGCCTCGGCCACGATCGGGCGGACCGTCTTGAGGTCGCGTCCGTCGATGCGGCCGCCGGTGTCGAGGATGTTCCAGCGAACGATCTTGCCCTGCAGGCTCTTGAAGACGGTGTTGACCTGCTCGGCCGACCACTTGGTCTCTTCCTCGCCTTCCGGCAGAAGCGTCTCTTTCACCTTCGCCTTGGCGGCGTCAACGGCGTCGTAACGCTGCTGCTTGTCGGTGATCTTGTAAGCTTCGCGCAGATCGTTCTCGACGATCTTGAGCATCTCGCCTTCGAGCTCGGAGAGATCCGGCGGCGTGAAGTCGCGGGGTTCCTTGGCGGCAACTTCGGCGAGCTTGATGATCGCGTCGATGACCGGCTGGAAGTTCTTGTGGCCGAACATGACGGCGCCGAGCATGACGTCCTCGGGAAGCTGCTGGGCTTCCGATTCCACCATCAGAACGGCATCGCCCGTACCGGCGACGACGAGGTCAAGCTTGGTCTCTTCCATCTCGTCGACATGCGGGTTGAGGATGTACTCGCCACCGATGTAGCCAACGCGCGCTGCGCCGATCGGGCCCATGAAGGGAACGCCGGAGAGGGTGAGCGCTGCGGAAACGGCAACCATGGCGACGATGTCCGGATCATTCTCCAGATCGTGCTGCAGCACGGTGGCGATGACCTGGGTGTCGTTCTTGTAGCCATCGACGAAGAGCGGGCGGATCGGACGGTCGATCAGACGGGAGACCAGCGTCTCCTTCTCGCTAGGACGGCCTTCGCGCTTGAAGTAGCCACCCGGGATCTTGCCGGCGGCAAAGGTCTTTTCCTGGTAGTTGACGGTCAGCGGGAAGAAGTCGAAGCCTGCCTTCGGCTCTTTCGCGGAAACGACGGTTGCGAGAACAACGGTCTCGCCATAGGTGGCGAGCACTGCGCCGTCTGCCTGACGGGCAATCTTGCCGGTTTCTAGGGTAAGCGGACGCCCACCCCATTCGATCTCTACTTTGTGGTCCTTAAACATATCTTGTCCTTTTGTGCCGAAGGGCGCGCCAGCATCTGGCGGCGTTTTCCCTTCGGGCTCGCTTCGTTTTTTCGGACGAGCCACGGGCAAGACAACGGGAGGCTCGTTTCCCGGCCGTCGCGGCCGCAAGCATCCTGCAATCCTGCCCCATGACCTGTCCATTGGGGCCCCGGCTATCCGACTATCGGGTGCGGGATGGCGGCAAACCGCTTTCGCTTACGCACCTGGCCGGAGCCGTCGGGCACACAAATACACCGCATGCCCAAACAAGACCGGCGGACACCCGTTGGTATCCGCCGGCCAATTCAGCTTAGCGCCGGATTCCGAGCTTCTCGATCAGCGTCTTGTAGCGGCCTTCGTCCTTCTTTTTCAGATAGTCCAGAAGACGGCGACGCTGGGAGACGAGCTTCAGGAGACCACGACGGGAGTGGTTGTCCTTCTTGTGGTCCTTGAAGTGCTCGGTGAGGTTCTTGATCCGCTCGGTCAGAATAGCGACCTGGACTTCCGGAGAACCGGTATCGCCCTGGGCGGTGGCAAATTCTTTCAGCAAATCCTGTTTACGCTCTGCAGTAACCGACATCGGTTTCCTTTCTCGAATTTAGGGAAAAGGGACGCCCTCAGCCGGGATGTCGTCCAGCCGGGGCCATGTAACAATGCGCATTCAGGGCGCAATGATGGCTGGCATATATGCGAAATCGCGCGCGATTACCAGCCCAAACATTGACAGTGCCGTTGCGCTCAATCGTCTTCGCCTGTCGGGGAAGGATTTTTCAGAGAATCCGGCACCAGCCTGTCGACCGGAATCCTGAACACGCATTCCAGCCCGTCACGATGGAAGACACGCGATATTTCGGCATCAAGCGTGCCGCCGACCATGCGCTCGATGATCTCCGTTCCGAACCCACGGCGGCGGACATTGCGGCGGCGCCCTTTCGAAACATACTCCCGCCAGGTCAGGGTCAGAGTGTCATCCTTGACCTTCCAGGAAATTTCGAGCCTGCCGGTGCTGGTGGAAAACGCGCCATACTTGGAAGCATTGGTTGCCAGTTCATGGACCGCGAGGCCGACCGTCTGCGCAGGCTGGTTGGCGAGCCGGAATTTCGGGCCGGTCATTTTCAGGCGTTCGGCGCTATCGGGCCGGAAAGGGTCGACCTGTGCCGCCAGCAGTTCACGCAGTTCCACACCGGCAGCGCCACCCGCAATCAAAAGGTCGGTCGAGCGCGCCAGCCCGTGCAGGCGTTTCTGGAATGCATCCTGGAAACCGGCGAATGTGCGGGAGCTGCGCGCAGTCTGCTTGGCCATGGAGGACACCACGGTCAGCTGGTTCTTCGAGCGGTGCGCGACCTCGCGCATGAGAAGGCGGATTTCGTTCTCCGCCTGCTCCCGATCGAGCGCAGCCTCCGCCAGAGCCGAAGATACGGTGGCCACTTCTGCGATCGGGTACTCGATCGCATGAACGGGTTCGCCGGCGCCCAGCCGCCGCGCATCGCGCGCCAGCCGACGCACGGGGCCAGCGATCTGTCGCCCAAGCAACCAGGCCGCGAACGCCCCGATGGCAATGACGAGCAGTCCTCCGGCCAGCAGCATGCGCAACGAATGGCGCATCGGCTCTTCTATGGTTTTGGTCGAAGCCCACACCACCGCCTTCCACCCGCTGACGCCGGATTCACCGATGATTGCCGTGTAGGTGCCCCCCTCACGCCCTTCCGCCGGTTCGGCTTCATGTTGAATGCCCGTTCCGTCCAAATTCAGAAAAAACGTCTTTCCGACATCGGAAGACATGAAAGACGAGGCCACCACGATGTTGTTCTTATCGACCACCGAGGCATTCCAGCCGCCGCGAAGCATCTGCTGAGACAGCACATCCACAAGCGTGTCCGCGTTTCGTGTCATCACCAGGATGCGTGGGGGGCCGTTCTCGGGGAAGTACGGCTTCACGACCTTGAAGCTCCACTTGCCGTCCAGTTTTCCGAAGAACACACCCGAGGTGATGGTTACCCCTCCCTTCAACGCCGCCCGGGCCGTCTCCGGTTCGTTTAGGGGCATCAGGGGTTCGCCAAAGGGCACGCCGGTGTTGATCAGCAGCCTGTAGTTTTCATCCAGCACGCGCAGATACGAGCCGCTGCCGGCAAGAGCCAGCCTCGCGCGGTCGTAAAAATCCTTCAGATCGCCACTGGCAAGGGAGGGGGTTGTCGAAAGCACGCGCAGCGTGGTCGACATGCCGCTCAGTTCGCGATCCACGGCTTCGGCGATCGAGCCGGCCATGGCCTCGGCGAGCGTGGTCACGACCTCGCGCTGCGCCTCGTTGTTGCGCTGAAGCAGAACGACTGAAACGCCGATGGCGGGGATGATGGTCACCGCAATCAGCAGAAACAGAAAAAAGCCGATGGGTTTCGGGCCTGATGCGAAAGCCCTTATGCGCTCTGACCACGTTTCCGAAGGCGCACTGTCTTTCGCCTGCATTCAATGCCCGTCCCAATGATCGTTTCGGTACATAATGCACGAAACGTCCAAGGGTTGCCTCGTTGGTCACATGAAATCAACCGGCAACGTATCTTACATGGCGAAAACACGCTTGGGCTTGAACATGCCCGCCTCAACCGCACCAAGCGCCACCAGGCGGCCACGCGCGCTGGCCCAGGCTTCCGGCGCCTCGACCGGAGCGTCACGGCCGCGCACGATCACCGGGTTGCCCAGGCGAATGCGCGCCGCCGCATCGTCGGTAACGGCGACCTCCGGCAGGCCCTCGAGAGCCGTGGCAATATCGAGAAGATATTCGTCGAGCGCAGCGAATTCGCCAGCCTCGCGGTCCCCTTCCGTCGCCGCCTCCTCAAGCGCCGGCAGTTCCACGAGCTGATCGGGAAGGAAAGGATAGACCTCGGTGCGGCGCAGCTCTGCAATGTGGCCGTAGCACCCCAGGTCGCGGCCCATGTCGCGGGCGATGCTGCGCACATAGGTGCCCTTGCCGCACTCGATCTCGAACACGGCATCATCGGGCGTGAAGGAAACCAGGTCGAGCCGGCCCACCTCAATCTCGCGCGCCGCGATCTCGACCGTCTCGCCCTCGCGTGCGAGGTCGTAGGCGCGTTCACCGTCAATCTTGACGGCGGAAAACTGCGGCGGGGTCTGCATGATGATGCCCGTATAGTTCGGAAGCAGGGCGCGAATGGCTTCTTCGGTCGGGCGCTCGTCAGAGCTTTTCGTCACCGGGCCTTCCAGGTCGTCGGTGGCCCGTTCCTCGCCCCAGGCAACCTTGAAGCGATAGACCTTCGCTCCGTCCATGACGAACGGAACGGTTTTCGTTGCATCGCCCAGAGCGATGGGCAGCATGCCGGATGCAAGCGGGTCGAGCGTGCCGGCATGGCCCGCCTTTTCCGCATTGAACAGCCATTTGATCTTCGAGACAGCGCTTGTCGACCCCATGCCGGCCGGCTTGTCGAGGATCAGCCAGCCGTTGATACGGCGTCCCTTCCGCTTGCCGCGCCGCGCCATCAAAGATCATCCTCATTCGCGTCGTCATCCTTCAGGTCGCGGGCCACTTCCGGCGACTTCAAAAGGCGATCGATCTTGTTGAAATTCTCGAAACTGTCGTCCACGCGGAACCGCAGTTCCGGCATGTATTTCATCTGCCGTAACGCCGGTGTGATGCGTCCGCGGAGGAAGCGCGCATGGCGGTTCAGAGCTGCCGCGACCGCATCCTTGTCGGCCGCGCCGAGCGGCGAGACATAGGCGGTGGCGATTTTCAGGTCCGGTGACATACGCACTTCAGACACGGAAACCACGGTGTTTGCGAGCGCATCGTCGCTCACATCGCCGCGCTGCAGAGCCTGCGCGATTGCGTGACGCACCTGCTCGCCGACGCGAAGCTGGCGTTGAGAGGGAGCGGAAGACGGCATGGAGCACCTTCTTGCGGGGAAAGCCCTATTGTATCCGCATCGCGGATATCGGCAAATTATGAAAGCGGAAGCGTCTGACGCCGGAAAGCGAGATGGGGCATCAAGTGCCCCATCCTGGCTGTTCCAAACGTACGCGCATTAGAGCATCGGACCGAAAAGTTGAAACCGGTTTTCGGGTCATTCCGATACTCCATCAAAACCCTAGATCGTCGTTTGTGCGTCCGAATGGACGCACGGCGATCTAGAGCGTGCGCGTGACCATCTCGACGCGATAGGCCTCGATGACATCGCCGGGGCGAATGTCTTCGTAGTTCTCGAACGCCATGCCGCATTCCTGACCGGCAGGCACTTCGGAGACTTCGTCCTTGAAGCGCTTGAGCGTCTTCAGCTTGCCTTCGTGGATCACCACACTGTCGCGGATCAGGCGCACGCCGGCACCACGCTCCACCTTGCCTTCGGTGACCCGGCAGCCGGCGACCTTGCCCACCTTGGACACATTGAAGACCTCGAGGATCTCGGCATTGCCGAGGAAGGTCTCGCGGCGCTCCGGAGAAAGGAGGCCCGACATGGCCGCTTTGATATCATCCACCAGGTCATAGATGATGTTGTAGTAGCGAATCTCGATCCCGGCAGCCTCAGCCGCATCGCGCGCCTGCTTGTTGGCGCGGACGTTGAAGCCGATGATCGCGGCCTCGGAGGTCTCGGCGAGCGACACGTCGCTTTCCGTGATAGCACCGGCGCCCGCATGAACGATGCGTGCGCGGACTTCGTCGGTGCCCAGCTTGTCGAGCGCACCGGCAATGGCCTCGATGGAGCCCTGCACGTCGCCCTTGATGATAAGCGGGAACTCTTTGAGGCCGCTGGTCTGAAGCTGTGACATCATCTGCTCGAGCGAACCACGCTGCCCAGCCTGACGGGCAACGGATTTCTCGCGGGCCAGACGCTGGCGGTATTCGGAAATCTCGCGCGCGCGGGCTTCATTCTCCACCACGGCGATGCGATCGCCCGCCTGCGGCGTCCCCTGGAGGCCGAGGACCTCGACCGGCATGGAGGGCAGAGCCTCCTTGAGCTGTTCGCCGCGGTCGTTGACGAGCGCGCGAACACGGCCCCATTCGTTGCCGGCCACAATGATGTCACCGGTGCGCAGCGTGCCCGCCTGGACAAGAACCGTGGCAACCGAACCACGGCCGCGGTCCAGCTTTGCCTCGATCACGACACCTTCGGCGGGACGATCAGGATTGGCCTTGAGCTCAAGAACCTCGGACTGCAGCAAAATGGCTTCCAACAGCTTGTCGAGGTTGGTTCCCTTGACGGCAGAAACCTCGACATCGAGCACCTCACCACCCATGGATTCGACGAAAACCTCGTGCTGCAGCAGTTCGGTCCGCACTTTGTTGGCATCGGCCGCAGGCTTGTCGATCTTGTTGATGGCAACAATGATCGGCACACCGGCAGCCTTGGCGTGATTGATGGACTCAATGGTCTGCGGCATCACGCTGTCGTCGGCAGCCACCACCAGAATGGCAATGTCCGTTGCGTCGGCACCACGGGCGCGCATCGCCGTAAAGGCGGCGTGACCAGGGGTGTCGAGGAATGTAATGGTCTGGCCGTTCTTCTCGACCTGATAGGCACCGATATGCTGCGTGATGCCACCGGCTTCGCCGGACACCACATTCGCATGGCGGATTGCATCGAGCAGCGAGGTCTTGCCGTGATCGACGTGCCCCATGATCGTGACAACCGGCGGGCGTCCCTTCAGGTCCTCTGCCTTGTCTTCCACGTTGAAAAGGCCTTCTTCGACGTCGGACTCGGCAACGCGCTTCACGGTATGACCGAACTCTTCAGCCACCAGTTCGGCGGTATCCGCATCGATCACGTCGCCGGGCTTCATCATCTGGCCCTGCTTCATGAAGAACTTGATAACGTCGACGGCACGCTCGGCCATGCGCTGAGCAAGTTCCTGGATGGTGATCGTCTCGGGCAGCACGACCTCGCGGGAGATCTTCTCGCGCGGCTCCTGATGCTGAGCGCGCTTGAACTTCTCCTGACGCCGGCGCATGGACGACAGTGAGCGTCCACGTGTTTCGCCATCATCGGACAGCGCACGATTGAGCGTCAGCTTGCCACGACGGCGCTGATCGTCTCCGCGCGGCTTGGCCGCCGGGCGCGGGGTCTCCGGCTTGGGCGCGGCGCGCTTGACCGGTGCGCCCTTACTCTTCGAGCGGGCCTCGTCGTCGGAATCCACATCGGGCTCGGGCTTCGTCTCGGCAGGCGGCGGCGCGCGGCGACGCGCTTCTTCCTCAGCCTCACGCCGGGCTTCGGCTTCCGCCTTCAGGCGGGCTTCTTCCTCGGCCTGACGGCGTGCGGATTCCTCACGCTCGCGCTCGCGGCGTGCTTCTTCTTCCGCGCGGCGCTTGGCCTCCTCGGCGGCACGCTGGCGCTCTTCGGCCTCGCGCACCTTCGAATCCTGCAGGGCGCGACGGCGCGCCTCGATCTCGTCCTTGGAAAGCTCGTTGAGGACCACTCCAGATCGGTTGCCGCCCGGCGCCGGGCGCGGACGTTCGCGCTGACGCTGCGGCGCGGGCTGAGGCGCAGCAGGCTTCGGCTTCGCCGCTGCGGGGGCCGGCGCAGGCGCAGGTGTCGTCTCGGGGCGCTCATCCGGCCGCGAGAACTTGCGCTTCTTCGTCTCGACAACGACAGACTTGGAGCGTCCATGCGAGAAGTTCTGCCGCACGGTGCCCTGCTCAACGGAGGGCCGCTTCAGCGTCAGCGTCTTCTTCTTTTCGACGCTCAGCGTCTTGTCGTCACCGGTTTTCGTATCCGTCATTCCACATCCTCTGCGGTGCCCATTGCAACCGCTGCCGGTTTGTCCGCGCATTCGCCTCGAAAAGTCTCGAGCGCACTAACGCGTTTCAGCGCCGCCTTGCCCGCGTCCCGCCCGAACACGGCAGCATGTATCACATTTGTAGCCCCCAATGCCAAACTCATTTCTTCTTCGGAAAAGAGTTTGTAAGCCGGGATAGCCGGTCCGCCCAGATGGGCCACTGCATGACGAGCGGCCGTGATCTTGCGCACTCCGTCATGCGAGGCTTCACGAGCGTGCAGCACACCATAGGCCTTGCCGCTGCGCACCGATGCCTCGACCTTCGCAGCACCCAATGCCACGGCTCCGGCCTTCCGCGCAAGCCCAAGAGCACCCAGAGCGGCTTTTGAAAGCAAATCATCGACCAGCGCGCCCAGATTTTCAGGCGGGGTGACCGAGGTTTTCAGAGCGCGGGCGAAAAGGTTTTTCGCGGCCGCCTTGTCAACATGCACCCGGTCAGCCGTAACCCAGCATCCGCGCCCGGGGAGTTTGCGCTTCAGATCGGGAACGACCATGCCGTCCGGCCCCGCGACGAACCGGATCAGGTCCTCCGCGGGCCGCGCCTTGCGCGAGACAATGCATGTGCGATCGTTCATATCGTCCACAACAACTCCAGAGCATCCTGCTGCCGCGTGCCATCACGCGGCTCCGCAGGACTGCGGCGAAACAAGGCCGGCGAAGCGCACCACAGGCGTCACGGGGACGGCCATGCGCTCCACAAGACCCATATCAGGCTTCCGCGCCTTCGGCGGCCTCGGACGCCTGCGCGCCCTCGGCAGCTTCCGCGCCTTCCTCACCCTCTTCTGCCTCGGCTTCAGCCTCGGCAGCGAGGTCTTCCTCGGTGATCCAGCCCATCCTGAGACGCGCGGCCACAACCATCTGCTCGGCTTCGGCGCGCGAGACATCGAATTTGGAGAAGACGCCCGGCTCGAACGTGGTCTCGCCGTCCTTGCGTTCTTTCCAGCCGACCAGATCGTCCACGGCGTAGCCGGCGAAATCCTCGATGGTCTTCACGCCATCCTCGCCGACCGCCACCATCATCGCGGTGGTGATGCCCGGAATCTCGCGCAATTCGTCCTGAACGCCGAGTTCCTGACGCTTTGCATCGAATTCGGCCTCGATACGCTCCAGATATTCGCGTGCGCGCATCTGAATCTCTTCGGCGGTTTCCTCGTCGAAGCCGTCGATGGATGCGATTTCGCCCGATTCCACATAGGCGACTTCCTCGACGCTGGTGAACCCCTCTGAGGCGAGCACCTGGCCGACCATCTCGTCAACGTTCAGCGCTTCCATGAACAGGGCGGAGCGTTCGGTGAACTCCTTCTGGCGGCGGCTCGACTCTTCTTCCTCGGTCAGGATGTCGATGTCCCAGCCCGTAAGCTGCGAGGCAAGACGCACGTTCTGACCGCGACGACCGATGGCCAGCGAAAGCTGATCGTCCGGCACCACAACCTCGATGCGCTCCGCATCCTCATCGAGCACCACCTTGGCGACTTCGGCCGGCTGCAATGCGTTGACGATGAAGGAAGCCGCATTCTCGTTCCACGGAATGATGTCGATCTTCTCGCCCTGAAGCTCGCCGACAACCGCCTGAACGCGGCTGCCACGCATGCCGACACAGGCGCCGACCGGATCGATCGAGGAATCGTGGCTGATGACCGCGATCTTCGCGCGCGAGCCCGGATCGCGGGCCACCGAACGGATCTCGATGATGCCGTCGTAGATTTCCGGCACTTCCATGGTGAAGAGCTTCGCCATGAACTGCGGATGCGTGCGCGACAGGAAGATCTGCGGGCCGCGCTGCTCGCGCCGCACGTCATAGACATAGGCGCGGACGCGGTCGCCATATTTGAAGATTTCGCGCGGGATCAGCTCGTCGCGGCGGATGATCGCCTCGCCACGGCCGAGATCGACGATGACATTGCCGTATTCGACGCGCTTGACCGTGCCGTTGACGATCTCGCCGATGCGGTCCTTATACTCGTCATACTGACGGTCACGCTCGGCTTCGCGCACCTTCTGCACAATGACCTGCTTGGCAGACTGGGCCGCGATGCGGCCAAAATCCATGGGCGGAAGCTGCTCGGCAAGAAAATCGCCCGGCTGTGCATCCGGATTGCGCGTGCGCGCATCCTTGACGGAAATTTCGCGTGCCGGCTCTTCGACATTCTCGACGACTTCCATCAGGCGCTGAAGCTTCATCTCACCCGTCTGCGGGTTGATGTCGGCGCGGATATTGGTCTCCTGACCATAACGCGACCGCGCGGCCTTCTGAATGGCGTCGGCCATGGCGGCGATGACGATCTGCTTATCGATGGACTTCTCGCGGGCCACCGCGTCGGCGATCTGGAGAAGCTCCAGCCTGTTCGCACTGACTGCCATGTCACTCTCCTTCGGCGTGGGTTCCGGGGGTTTCGTCCCCGGCCGGCTCAGTTGCGTTTTGTTTGGCGGACCGCTGGGCGGCCCTTTCCGATGCGGAAGGGCGGCGATTGCGCTTGCGCTCGCGGCGCTCTTCCTTGTCCTGCTTCAGGGCGTCGCGCACCAGCTCGTCCGTCAGGACCAGCCGTGCTTCGGCGATTGCCTCGAAGGGAATTCCAAAGAGGACATCCTCGTCCCCTTCTTCCTCGGCCGTTTCCGGCTCGATCGTCACGGTTTCCCCGTCGCTCTCAACGACAAAGCCGCGGAAGCGTTTGCGCCCGTCAAGCAGCACGGCCGTCTCGATCTTGACCAGATGCCCCTCGGCGGCAGCGAAATCCGTGGTGCGCACCAGCGGCCGGTCGATGCCCGGCGAGGAAATTTCAAGCTGATAGGCCGTGTCGATCGGGTCTTCGACATCAAGCACGGGCGAAAGCGCGCGGCTGACTTCCTCGCAGTCTTCGACGGTCATGCTGCCGTCGGGCCGTTCGGCCATGATCTGCAGGGTGGCGCCATCCTGCGCGGTCATGCGCACACGAACCAGGCGATATCCGATCGCACCCAGAACAGGAATGATGATCGCAGCGACCCGCGCCTCAATGCCGCTTTCGCGGATCAGGCGATCATCGCCATTCCTGTCTTCTGAAACTGCCGTCATCCAACCTCCGGACGGCCGCATCTAACAAAAAAGAGCGGGACCGGCGGGACCCACTCTCCGTCATAGCGACCAAGAATTTGAGCTGGATATAGCCGAGATGGCAGTTCTTTTCAAGAGCGGTGCATCAAAAGCCTGCAGCGATCCAGACCTCGTAAATTATCATGATGCACCGCACAAACGCATGGCTGCCCTGCCAGATCGTCGCTTCTCCACGGTCCAGAGCCGCCTTAAGTTATGCTGCAACGCACAATGAAAGGAAGAGCCATGTCTGCACGTAAATTCGTGACGGAAATCGGTGAGTTTTTTGGCGTGATCGAGAGTGCCGTGGCGGTTTCTGCCGCAGTGCGCAATCGCCGTCGCGCGCAGGATGCGGATCTTCGCCGCCTCGGCATCGATCCCGAACAGTTTTATGGAATGCGCGGCAGATAAGATCGACGCTCAGACCCGCAGGAAGGTCAGATAGGCGGGTGTCCGCCCCTCGCGGATCGCCTTTGCTTCGTATCTTGTGCCCGGCCAGCCGTCATAGGGCCTGCGCCAGTCATCGGCGCTTCCCGCCTCCCAGCGAAACGCGGGATGTGCCTCGCAGTGCAGGAGCGTCCAGTCGATATAGGTATCGATGTCCGACGCGAAGCGGAAACGGCCACCCGGTTTTAGCACGCGGGCAAAGCGGTCGAGATTCGCCCGGTTTACGAACCGGCGTTTCCAGTGCCTCTTCTTGGGCCAGGGGTCCGGATAAAGCAGGTCTATCTCGGCGATCGACGCTTCAGGCAGCCAGTCCAGCAACGCTGTTGCATCATCATTGTAGACCCGCAGGTTTGCCGGTACACCGCCCTGCTCATCGACAGCAGAGGCGAGCTTCGCCATACCGTTGACGAACGGCTCCACGCCGATGAAGCCCGTGCGCGGGTAGCGCGCCAGTTCGCTGAGCAGATGCTCGCCGCCACCGAAGCCGATCTCAAGCCTGACCTGCTCCACGGGTGATGGGAACAACGCCGCCACATTGTTCGACGCCGCATCGAGCTTTATCAGCGCCCTGTCGAGAAGTGCGGCAAGCGCCGCGTCCTGTCTGGGACGCAGACGCTTTCCATGACGACGGCCGAAGAAGGCTTCGGTAGCCCGTTTGCGCCGCTCTTCAGCCATCAGGTCTTTCCGCTACTGGCAAAGCCGCTCAGGCAGCTTTTGCGACTGCCTGTTTGAGAGTTTTCACCAGATCGGTCCGCTCCCAGGAGAACGAGCCGTCACGGCTGGCCTTCCGGCCGAAGTGACCGTAGGCGGCTGTCTTGGCATAGATCGGGCGATTGAGGTCCAGATGACGGCGAATGCCACTCGGCGACAGGTCCATCACCTCGCGGATCGCGATCTCGACCTCTTCTTCCGAAACACGGCCCGTGCCGTGCAGGTTCACATAGACCGACAACGGCTGGGCAACACCAATGGCGTAAGAAAGCTGGATCGTGCAGCGCTCGGCGAGATTGGCCGCGACCACGTTCTTGGCGAGGTAGCGCGCGGCATAGGCCGCGGACCGGTCGACCTTGGTCGTATCCTTGCCCGAGAAAGCACCGCCGCCGTGAGGGGCCGCACCGCCATAGGTGTCGACGATGATCTTGCGGCCGGTAAGACCTGCATCACCATCGGGACCGCCAATGACGAATTTCCCGGTCGGGTTGATGTACCAGTTGCAGTTTGCTGCAACCGTAATGCCGCCGGAAGACAGCGCCTCGTGGATATAGGGCTCGACGACCTGCCGCACCTTGCCGCTGTCCCACGAAGTGTCCAGATGCTGGGTCGACAGGACGATCTCGGTTACCTCAGACGGCTTTCCGTCAACGTAACGCACGGTGACCTGCGCCTTGGCGTCGGGGCCGAGCTTTGCGGCATCGCCTTCACCCGATTTGCGGGCGTCGGCGAGGAGCTGCAGGATCTTGTGGGAATAATAGATCGGTGCGGGCATGAGGTCAGGCGTCTCACGGCAGGCATAGCCGAACATAATGCCCTGATCGCCCGCGCCTTCTTCACCCTGTCGGTCGGCTGCATTGTCGACGCCCTGGCCGATATCCGGCGACTGACCGTGCAGGAGAACATCGATCTTCGCGGTCTTCCAGTGAAAACCGTCCTGTTCGTAGCCGATGGCACGGATGGCGCGGCGCGCAGCCGAGCGGAATCGTGACGGGTTGATGAGCGGGTTGCCCTTCGAATCCGTAGCCACCTCACCGGTTTTCTTGTCCCGCTTGAGCAGCGTATCGGGAACGCGCACCTCGCCAGCGATCACGACGCGGTTGGTCGTCGCCAGCGTTTCGCACGCAACACGAACCTTCCACGGGTCCATGCCGGATTTCTTGGCTTCCCGATAGACCAGATCGACAATCTCATCGGAGATGCGATCACAGACCTTGTCCGGATGGCCTTCGGAAACGGATTCACTTGTAAAGAGGTAGTTCTTGCGCGCCACGGGTATCCCCTCTGAGAAGAAGCCGATCAATCTGTCGGCAACAGGCGCTCCCCTGTTAGCCAAGCTGAACCTCTCAGGTCAAGCACAACGGTTGCGGCGCAAAACAAAACGGGGAACGGATTTTCCATTCCCCGTTGTTCAGCTACGCCCTGAGAGCGGTTTCATTGATGGCGAGGAGAAAAGCCCTCAATCCGGATTATCGGTGGCCAGCACCTTGACCAGGTCAATGATCCGGCGGCGCACCTTCGGATCGGAAATCTTTGCAAAGGCCCTGTTCAGTTGAACGCCTTCGCTGCTGTTGAGAAAATCGACGACAAAGTCCGCCCCGTCCTCCGCCATGCCTCTTCCGGCCTCATTTTCCTCGCCCGGCGCGCCTTCAAAAAAGAACGACACCGGAGCGCTGAGAACCGAAGCGATTGCCTGCAGCCGGCTGGCGCCGACGCGATTCGTACCCTTCTCGTATTTCTGGATTTGCTGGAAAGTTATACCCAGGCTTTCGCCAAGCTTTTCCTGGCTCATGCCAAGCATGTTTCTTCTTAGCCTGATCCGACCTCCGACATGAATATCGATCGGATTCGGTTTTTTCTTATTCTTGTTCATATATTCCCTCGCCATCCGGCACGGGGTTGCCATTGACCGCACTACGTCTTCGACCTCCCAGAGCCCCAAGCCTGTCAAATCGAATTTCGATGTAGTCGGCTTACACACTATGCGTAGCCGAAAGGGCCGATGTCAATTCGCCCTCAGGCGCCGAATAATACTTGAGCCAAAAAGCACGGCCCCAAAACCAAACGCAATAAACGTTCCATTGGTTCCGGGATTCCCAAAATAAAATTTCCGTGCATTGTGAACAGGCAATCGAACATCCAGATTGCCCACCGCATTGAGGTCGAAAGCGTCCAGAATGCGCCCGGAAGAATCGATGACGGCGGATATGCCCGAGTTTGCCGCACGCAGCAGCGGGAGGCCATTCTCCACGGCACGCAATCGGGCCTGACGAAAGTGCTGATACGGCCCCGGGGACACACCGAACCATGCATCATTCGTGACGTTGAGAAGGAAATCCGAGCGGTCCGCGGCCCCGAAGACCAGTCGGGGGAAGATGATTTCATAGCACACGAACGGCAGGGCGCGCAGGTCAGGCGCCACTTCGATGGCGCGCCGTCCACTGCCTGCCGTGAACGGGCCAGCAGACTGCACGATCTCTTCTATCCCAAAATTATTCAACAGGTTAGCGAATGGTATGTATTCACCGAAGGGAACCAGGTGAACCTTGTCCACGGCATCGACAATCGTGCCGTCCTGCGCAATTGCAACGACTGAATTGTAGTAGCGCGTCGCCCCGAGACCGTCGCCGGCTTCAGCGCGAACGGCACCTGCCAGCAGCGTCTGGCCCTCACCCAGCGCCTCGCCCAGCTCCACAAGCGCCTCCGGACGATCCGTGAACAAAAAGGGGACAGCGGTCTCGGGCCAGACGATCAGTTCCGGCCTGTCCGCACCGTCAACTGCCGGTCGACGGGTAAGATCCAGCAGAATGTTAAAGATGCGCGTCTGCTCGGAAGCGTCCCATTTTTCAGTCTGCTTGATCGACGGCTGGACGATGCGGACCGGCAAAAAGCGCTCCGGCGGGCTTTCACTCGAAAGACTTAGGTAACCATAAGCAAACTGTGTTGTGACCAAACCGATCGCAATAATACTGCCAGTCAGAAGATGGCGGCGTGTACCCAACAATGCCGGCATTGAAAACACCAGAACCGCCAGGAAATTCATGCCCGTCAGGCCGAATATCTTAGCCGACTGCATGCTAAGTAAAGTGGGCATGGCCGCATAGCCAATTGCATTCCAGGGAAATCCCGTAAAGATTACACTTCTAATCAATTCAGCAATGCCGAAAGCAAACGCAAGAGAAACGATCCTCAGAACACCGCCAGACCAAAGAAGCCGTGCGAGAAGCGTCGCAGTACCGTAGAATACAGCCAGGAATGCAGGCAGCCCGACAACCGCCAGCGGCACAGCCCAAGCAAAATTTTCAGCATCGACCAGCAGTGCATTGCCGATCCACCACAATCCAAGCAGAAAATAACCAAAACCAAACCACCAGCCTGTTTTGAAGGCTGGAATAGCGAGTGCCCGGAGACCGCGCCCGTCCCCCACCGCTCCGTCGAGAAGCCAGACGAGGATGGGAAATGCCACAAAACAGGTTGCAAAAAAGTCGAATGGGGGCTGCGCCAGCGCAGCCAGGCCACCCGCAACGAAGGCAACGAGCGACCGCCGCCATCCACTCAGCAATATAACCCGTCCGGCGAGGCTCTCCATCCACCCATCCGCAAAGCCCGAATCACACGTCAAGCAGTATCAGCAGTTTGCCGAGCTTTGAAACCATCTCGCGGATTTGGGGTGGGGGGCGCTACAAATTGTCGCCGATGCGCGCCGACCTTCTGCGGCGTTCAGATGCCCGGTTGTGTACGATGCGCACGCGCTTCACACGGCGCGGATCGGCATCCAGCACCTGAAACTCGAAGCCCGGTATGGCCTGCACCACTTCGCCCCGTGCAGGAACACGCCCCAGGACGTTAAAGATCACGCCGCCGATCGTATCGACATCCTCGGAATGCTCCTCGGCGTGAAAATCCTCACCGATCACCTCGGCCACGTCCTCGATTTCCGCCTTGGCGTCCACCACGAAGGCATCCTCGCCGATCTGCTCTATGAGCGGCGCGTCGTCGTCGTGCTCGTCCTCGATGTCGCCGACAACCATCTCGACGATGTCTTCCAGCGACACCAGCCCGTCCGTGCCGCCATACTCGTCGATGACGAGGGCCATCTGCGTGCGGGACGCCTGCATCCGCGCCATCAGGTCCGATGCCAGCATGGACGGGGGCACGAAGAGGATTGAGCGTGGAAGATTGAGATCGCCGATTGTGCGGTCGAGTTCGACCTTGCCCAGATCGAAAGCGGGGACTTCGGGCACTTTGCGTGCCCGGCCCTTCTTCGCCTTTGCCGTCTTGGTGATATGGCTCACAATGTCGCGGATGTGCACCATGCCGCGCGGATCATCCAGCGTTTCCCCGTAGACGGGCATACGCGAGTGACCGCACCTTTCAAAGGCATTCAGAAGATCGCCCAGCGTGGTGTTCAGATCCACCGCCTCGATATCGGCGCGCGGGACCATCACGTCCTCGACGCGCAACTCGCGCAGCCGGAGAATGTTTTTCAGCATGGCCCGCTCGCCGGGGGAGAAGGCCGCCGTGTCGCGCGTGTGTTCGTCCAGCGCGTCCGCGAGATCGTCGCGCAGCGAGGAACCGTTTCGAATGCCAAGCGCTGCCATCATTCTCTCCCAGAGGGACAGGCGGCTGCCGGAGCTTCGTTGGGGAGGTCTACTAGACCCCTCTTCCCCCTCCTCGGGGGAGTTCGTCTCGCTTGCGGGCACATCTCCCGCCGCGATCATCGTGTTCTCTGTCATGGCCGTTTGTTCGATTGAGCCCTTCAGTTAGGCATACGGATCGCGAATGGCAAGTGTTTGCAGCGTTTTGCGCTCCAATTCTTCCATCTCCTCCGCCTCTTCCTCGGTTTCATGGTCATATCCCATGATATGCAAAAATCCGTGAACGATCAGATGCGTCAGATGATGATCGAATTGCTTGCCCTCTTCTGCCGCTTCCCGCGCAACTGTCTCATAGGCAACGATAATATCACCGAGAGGCTGCATCTCACCTCCCGGAGCGAGCATGTCCGGTGCCGGGAAGGAAAGCACATTGGTAGGCTTGTCCTTGCCGCGCCATTCGCGATTCAGCACCTGGATTTCCGCATCGCCCGTAAAAAGCAGGCTGACCGTACCACCTTCATCCGGCTCAAGCCCAATCATGGATGCGGCAGCGCCGATGGCACGGCCCGCCAGAGCCTGAAGCGCGGCTTCAGACACCCAGTCGCCCGCCTCGACGGCGACTTCGATCACGATTTCCGGCATTTCACCGGCAGGAGGAATATCGTCCATCAGCCTGCGCGGGTCAGCCCCGCGCCTTTTTGTCATAGGCCCGGACAATCGCGGCCACCAGCGGATGGCGCACCACGTCCTTCTCGTCGAACCGGACGGTGACAATGCCGGGCACATCGCCCAGAACCTCAAGCGCTTCGACCAGGCCCGATTTCGTGTTGGGAGGGAGATCGATCTGGCTCGGGTCACCGGTCACGATCATGCGCGCATTCTCGCCAAGCCGCGTCAAAAACATCTTCATCTGCATCGGCGTGGTGTTCTGCGCCTCATCGAGGATCACCACCGAATTGGCAAGCGTACGGCCGCGCATGAAAGCGAGCGGCGCAATCTCGATCACGTCAGCTGCCAGCGCGCGCTCCACCTTCTCCGCCGGGATCATGTCGTAGAGCGCGTCATAGAGCGGGCGCAGATAGGGATCGACCTTCTCGCGCATGTCACCCGGCAGAAAGCCCAGCCGCTCGCCGGCCTCGACCGCCGGCCGCGACAAAATGATGCGGTCCACTGCACCGCGCTCCAGAAGCATGGCTGCGTAGGCCACTGCGAGGAAGGTCTTGCCCGTGCCGGCGGGACCGATGCCAAACACCAGCTCCGAGCGCTCAAGCGCCCGCATATAGGCGTCCTGATTGGCCGAGCGCGCATGCACGGTGCGCTTGCGCGTGGAAATCTGCGCAGCGGCGAGCTTTCCCTTGCTTTCCATGGTCGGGAAAGTGAGCTGCTCATCGGCGGCGATGGCCAGCCGCACCGCGCCGTCTACATCCGATGGCGCGAGCTCCGCGCCCTTCTGCAGAAGGTCGTAAAGGTAATCGAGCGCCCTGCGCGCCTGTGCGGCGGCCACGCTCTCTCCCTTGACGGTGAGCTGATTGCCCTTCGAGCGAATGTCGACACCGAGCCGCTGCTCGATCTGGGCCAGATTCTCGTCAAAGGGCCCGTAGAGGGCGCTGGCCAGCTTGTTGTCTTCGAAGGTCAGCACGATGTGTGCCATGTCCGAGGCCCCGGAGGGCATGTTCTTCAACTCAGTGCTGGCGGACAAACGCCTCTCCTTTACGACACCGGCTCTGCAAACAGGCTGTTGGGACCTGCCTGCGTGATTCGAACATGAATAATGTCACCGATTTCGCCGGCTTTTTCATCAACAATCACAGGCTGGAGCCAGGGCGATCTGCCGACACGCTGGCCCGGCTGACGCCCGGGCTTTTCAAGCAGCACGTCCATCTCGCTACCGACAAGACCCTGGACGAAACCGCGCTGCTGTTCCGTGAGAAGGGCCTGGAGCGCCTGAAGCCGCTCATCCTTCACTGCCTCCGGCACCTGGTCGCCCAGCTCCGCACCCGGCGTGCCCGGGCGCGGCGAATATTTGAACGAGAAGGCCTGCGCATAGGTCACGTCGCGCACGAGCTGCATCGTGTCCTCGAAATCCTGATCCGTCTCGCCGGGGAAACCGACGATGAAATCGCCCGACATGGCGATATCGGGCCGCGCTTCGCGTATGCGGTCGATCAGCCGGCGATAGTCATCGCCCGTGTGCTTGCGGTTCATTGCTTTCAGGATGCGGTCGGAACCCGATTGCACCGGAAGGTGGAGATAAGGCATCAGCTTGGGCAGATCGCGATGGGCCGCGATCAGCGCATCATCCATGTCACGCGGATGGCTTGTCGTGTAGCGAAGCCGGTCGAGACCGGGGATTTCCGCAAGCCGGAACAGAAGCTCGCCGAGCCCCCATTCGCGGCCATCGGCGCCCTCGCCATGCCAGGCGTTGACGTTCTGGCCAAGCAGCGTCACCTCGCGCACGCCGCCTTCGGCAAGACGCTCTGCCTCGGCAACGATCTGCGCCACCGGGCGCGACACTTCCGAACCGCGCGTATAGGGCACGACGCAGAAGGTGCAGAACTTGTCGCAGCCTTCCTGCACGGTCAGGAAGGCCGTCACGCCGCGATTGCGCACCACACGTTTCTGCGGCTGCGGCAGATGCTCGAACTTGTCTTCGATGGCGTATTCGGTCTCTACGATCTTTTCGCCGCCAAGCGCGCGCTTCACCACTTTGGGCAGGCGGTGATAGGTCTGCGGCCCGATTACCAGATCGACCGCAGGCGCACGGCGCAGGATTTCCTGCCCCTCGGCCTGCGCAACGCAACCGGCAACGCCGATCACGGTTTCGCGGCCGGCCTGGCTGCGCTCTTCCTTGAGCTGGCGAATGCGGCCAAGCTCGGAATACACCTTCTCCGCCGCTTTCTCGCGGATGTGGCAGGTGTTGAGAAGGACGAGGTCTGCCTCTTCGATCCGGTCCGTCGGCGCGTAACCATCCGCCGCCAGCGCATCGGACATGCGCTGCGAATCGTAGACATTCATCTGGCAGCCATAGGTTTTCACAAAAACCTTCTTGGTGGCGGAGGGCATCACGGATGCCTCGCCTGTGTTTTCGGAGCTGCCCGTTTCCGGCGAAATATTCTGTTCCATGCCGGTTTCCTAACGTTTTTGCGTGTCAAAAAACAGACGATTCTTCGCTGTGTGATGAATCCGTCAGATTTCGGTGCCGCGTAAGCCTGCCGTGAGCATGGCGCGCACCTGTGCCTCGGCTTCCCGCGTGACGGTCTTGCGGTCGCCTTTTGCCAGAAACGGGATCGGATCGCCATAGCGCACGGCGATATCGACGGGCCGCGACTGAAGAACCGTGATGAGGTTGGGCAGGAGGTCGGTATCGCCGATCCACGAGAGCGACGCGCGCTCACGCCGGTCGAGGCGGAGCCCGCCCTTGCTCAGATAAGTGATGGCCACGGGCTGTACCGTGACACTTTCGGCCCGGTCGCTTGCGAGCGCGAGCTGCGCGGCGCTGAACAGCGTGCTCTTGAACGGAAGAAGCCGGTTGCCATCGCCGGTGGTGCCTTCGGCGAAAAGCACCATCGGATCGCCATCGGCCAGCCGCTCGGCGATCTCGCGCGCCTGTTCGGGCGAGGTGCGGCGGCGCTCGCGTTCGACGAAGACGGACCGCTGCTGGCGCGCGAATGTGCCGAGGATCGGCCAGCTGCGCATTTCAGACTTGGCGATGAAGTGCACGCCATCGAGCGAGCCAAGCACCAGAATATCGAGCCAGGAGACATGGTTGGCAACGATCATCTGCGGACGCTCCCCTGACGGACGCCCTTCCATGCGCACCCGCACACCGAGCACGCGCAGCGTGAGCCGATGCCAGAGCCGCGGCACGATGCGGTCGCTTAAAAACCATGTGCGCAGCGCGATCTCCTGCACCACCATGAGCGGCAATGTGTAGAGTGCGACAGTCAGGATTACGATGACGAAACGAAACGTGCTGAACATCAGCCCTGGATCAGCTTTGAGGCCCGTTGCAGAGAACGGACCCTCTACAGCATTTTCCGTTTGCGGGAAACATCAGGCTGCAGGCTCAACGCAGGTCGCGGCGCATCACCAGTGCGCTGGTGCGCTGGCCATTCGCATCGCGGTAATAGTCGGGCCTGCCTCCGACCTGACGGAATCCGAGTCGTCGATAGAGTGCGATGGCAGCGGTGTTTGTTTCGTCCACCTCAAGGAACAGCGCGGCGGCCCGGTCGCTGTGCATCCTGAAAAGCACCGCATCCATCAACTGCCGGCCAAGGCCATGACGGCGCTGGTTGCGCGTCACGAGAATGGTGAGGATCTCGCCCTCATCCGCGGCCTGTCGCGCAAGCACGAACCCGGCAAGCTGCGCCGGCTTTCTGCCGATTTCGGAAACGGCGAAACCGAACACGCCATCCTGTGTGAGGAGTGCTTCAAACTCCGCATCGCTCCACGGACGCGTGAAATCTTCGGCGTGCATGTCGGCCAGAACGAGGCTGTCCGCGACCTCCAGCGGTCGCACCACAAATTCGCGTTTTCTCGGAAAGAGCGCCATCAGCCTTCCTTTCGCGGGAGCGCGAAATTCTGCTGCGGGGCAGCGTCCGGTGCGCGCAGATAAAGTGGCTTTGGCGGCTCGCCACCCGCCCCCTTTGCAGCGGCAAGCCGGGCGAAGGTCAGAATATCCGCTGTTGCGCCGGCTGGCTGGATGTCGAGCGCCGGCGAGCCCGCCGCGGCCACAAGCTCTGCGGCAACGCCGTAGACGACTGCATTCTCGGCAAAGGCCCATTCCGCCAGCCTCTCCGCTGACTGGCTCTGAGGTTCGAGGAGGACGCGCCCTTCACTGTCGAAGCCTGCGGCGAAGAGATTTGGCGCGCGCTGCCCGAGCGCAACGAGGAGGGCACGCCCGGGAAACATCCCGCGCGCCTCCGCGCCAAGTGCTTCAAGCGTGGAAACGCCGATGGCCGGCACATTGAGCGCAAGCGCCAGACCGCGTGCGGCGGATACGCCGACCCGCACGCCGGTGAACGACCCCGGCCCAACCGAAACGGCCACGGCGCCAAGTGCATCATAGCCGAGACCGGCAGTCTTCAGCGCACCTTCGATGACCGACATGACGTGTTCGGCATGTCCCTTGCCCAGATCCAGCACGTGCCGACTGAGCTCTTCATCCGTATCGGTTTCAAGAATGCAGGCGGCGCAGAGCGCCGCCGCGGTATCGATTGCAAGAATCTTCATTCAGGCACAGTCCGGCGACCTGTTGTTGTTACCGCCGGCGAATCCGATGCGCCATCAGCGGGTCATGATGCTCTACTTGCACTGTCTTGCGCCTTGAGTTCAAGGCGGCGTGCATGCAGAACCGGTTCGGTGTAGCCATTGGGCTGTTCCCGCCCCTTGAACACGAGGTCACAGGCCGCCTGAAAGGCAATGGATTTGTCGAAATCCGGCGCCATCGGGCGATAGAGCGGATCGCCTTCATTCTGCCGATCAACAACCGCCGCCATGCGCTTCATCGTTTCCATCACCTGCTCTTTGCTTGCGACGCCATGATGCAGCCAGTTTGCCATGTGCTGAGCGGAAATGCGCAGCGTCGCGCGGTCTTCCATCAGGCCGACATCGTTGATGTCCGGCACCTTGGAGCAGCCGACGCCCTGATCGATCCAGCGCACCACATAACCCAGAATGCCCTGCGCGTTGTTGTCGAGCTCCTTCTGGATTTCCTCCGGTGTCCAGTTGGGCCGTGTGGCCACCGGCACCGAGAGGATATCGGAAAGCGCTGCGCGCTTGCGGTTCTTCAGCTCGGCCTGCACGGCGTGGACATCAACCGTGTGGTAATGCGTGGCGTGGAGCGTGGCCGCTGTTGGCGACGGCACCCATGCCGTGTTCGCACCGGCCTTCGGATGTCCGATCTTCTGCTCCAGCATCGCCGCCATCAGGTCGGGCATGGCCCACATGCCCTTGCCGATCTGGGCGTGGCCGGAAAGACCGCACTCAAGGCCGATATCGACATTCCAGTTCTCATAGGCCGAGATCCAGGCTGCCTGTTTCATGTCGCCCTTGCGGATCATCGGGCCTGCTTCCATGGAGGTGTGGATTTCATCGCCCGTGCGGTCGAGGAAGCCGGTGTTGATGAAGACGACCCGCTCGCGCGCGGCGCGGATGCACTCCTTCAGATTGATCGTGGTGCGGCGCTCCTCGTCCATGATGCCCATTTTCATGGTGTTGGGCGCCATGCCGAGCGCTTTTTCGACACGGCCGAACAGTTCCACAGCGAAGGCCACCTCTTCGGGCCCGTGCATCTTCGGCTTCACCACATACATGGAGCCCTCGCGGCTGTTCATGCGGCGGCCATTCGGCCCGACATCGTGCAGCGCGATGGCTGCAGTGAAGAGCGCGTCCATGATGCCTTCCGGCACCTCATTGCCATCGGCGTCGAGAATTGCCGGATTGGTCATCAGGTGACCGACATTGCGCACCAGCATCAGCGAACGGCCGGGCAGCGTGAGCGTGCCGCCATCGGGCGCGGTGTATTCGCGGTCGGGGTTCAGGCGGCGCGTGAAGGTTCTGTCGCCCTTCGTCACCTGCTCTTCGAGATCGCCCTTCATCAGGCCGAGCCAGTTGCGATAGACGACGACCTTGTCTTCCGCGTCCACAGCGGCAACGGAATCCTCGCAATCCTGGATCGTGGTCAGGGCCGATTCCAGCACCACATCGGCAATGCCCGCCTTGTCGGTCTTGCCGATCGGGTGCGTGCGGTCGATCACGACCTCCGCATGCATGCCATTGGTGGCGAGCAGAACTGCGGTCGGGTTTTCCGCCGCGCCGCGATAACCGGTGAATTTCGCCGCGTCCTTCAGGCGCGCTTCACCGCCATCGGTCTTCGCCACGAGCTGACCATCGACAACCGAAAGCCCGGTAATTTCCGTCCAGGAAACACCGTCGAGCGGCGCGCTCTCATCAAGGAAGGCACGCGCCCAGGCGATAACCTTTTCGCCGCGCTTCGGATTGTAGCCCTTGCCCTTTTCCGCGCCGTCCTCCTCGGAAATGGCGTCCGTGCCGTAAAGCGCATCGTAGAGCGAGCCCCAGCGCGCATTGGCCGCGTTGAGCGCGTAGCGTGCATTCATCACCGGCACGACGAGCTGCGGCCCGGCAACACTGGCAATCTCCGGATCGACATTTTGTGTTGAGACCGAGAAGGCCTCGCCTTCCGGCAGCAGATAGCCGATTTCGCGCAGGAAGGTCTGATAGGCCTCTTGATCCGCAGGCGCACCGTTTTCCCTGTACCAGGCGTCGATCTTTTCCTGCAGTGCATCGCGTTTTGCGAGCAGGGCGCGGTTTTTCGGTGCCAGATCGCGGACGATATCCGATAGCGCCTTCCAGAATCTGTCGGGGTCTACACCCGTACCGGGCAGCGCCTCTTTTACGGCGAAATCGCGCAGCTTTTCCGCAACCTTCAACCCATGAAGCTCAACGCGATTTTCCATTTGGCAGACACTCCTCTTCCCGATGTCAGAAATGATGCACTGCTTTCACCACGCCAGCGGCACGGGGTCAATTCGCCGGACGGAGAAGAAGTTTCAATCTCAATCGTGGTTGAGCGTCATACGCGGGCGTCCCGACGCCTGCGCCACGACCCGCGCTTCCAGAAAGCGGCGGCTGCCGTCGACATCGACAGCGCGGATGTCGCGTGTCACGTGGAGCTCGGCCTGATCGGCGCCGGCCTGGCGCGCCCTGTCGTGCAGGTCGCGCATCAACACGCTTTCGGCAAAGGCCAATGCCTCTTCTTCATCCGCAAAATCACGCAGTTCTTCGGCGACCTGCACCCGGTAGACGCCCTCTCGCGGCTGGCCGATATGGGCTTCGCTGCGCACACCCACCCGGCCGACAACGGCGCCAATGGCGTTGGCGACATCCGCATCCTCAGGCAGCACGCAGTCTCCTCCGAGCAGTGCGCCGAGCCCGGCATAGTGCAGGGGCGCAGATGCGCCCAGGCCGATGACCGGACGATCGAGCGAAACCCGGAACCGCGTGACGCTCTGCTCCCCATCGAGCGCCCGGCGCATAAGCTCGTGCCCGGCGAGCGCCGCCCCGTCGAGCCCGTCCTCACACAATGCCGTTTCGAGAACGGCTTCGGCAGAGCGGCGGGCAAGACGCGCCATAACACGTTCGCAGAACGCTTCCGCATCCGTCGCGAGCTGTTGGCCGGCGCCGTCGCGGCGTCTGGCGAAAAGCGCGGCGCCAAGACGCGCTGCCCCAGCATCCCATCCCGTCTGCCGGCCAAGCACATGTGCGGCATCGGAAGGCGTGAAGCCAATCAGCGAAACGAGCCCGCGCGCGACGAGACGATCGAGCGGCGCAAGCTGCGCGCTGGACAGGATGAGCGCGTCAAGCGCCACCGGCTCCGGCCCCAGCCGCGCATAGAGCGCGGCCTCGCTCTGCGAGAGGCCTGTTGCGTGGCGCGCCGGCATACCGCTCAGACACGCAAAACGCCCGTTGAGCCGGGAAGGCACCGGCCTCGTCTCCTGCTTTTGCAGCGCCTCGACGATCTGGCCGCCATGAAGATGTGCGGCAAGGGACAGGGGCACGAGCCGGCGTGGCCCGAGCACAATGCGGCCGCTCAGCCCGCCCTCCTCTATCGTGACTTCGGAATCTCCGCCGAGCCCGAACGTGCGCATTGCCACCGCCTCGACCATGGTGCGATGACCGCCCACACTCGCCCCCTGCGGATCGATGCGTGGCTGACCGTTTTCCAGAACGGCGATGTCTGTGGTCGTGCCGCCGATATCGGAAACAATTGCGCGGTCGAGCCCTGTCAGGTACCGCGCGCCGACCAGACTGGCAGCCGGGCCGGACAGGATGGTCTCGATGGGCCTGCTGCGGGCGAACTCCGCCGAAACGAGCGCGCCATCGCCGCGGACCACCATGAGCGGAGCGCGGATGCCGCGCTTTTCAAGAAAACGCTCTGAGGCAAGCACGAGGCGATCTATCAACGCGATGAGCCGCGCATTGAGCAGGGTTGTCAGCGCCCGGCGCGGACCGCCGAGTTGGGCCGAAAGCTCATGGCTCATGGTGACCGGAAGGTCGGTGCGGGCGCGGATGAAATCCCTGACCGCGATCTCGTGAGCGGGGTTGCGCACCGCAAAATAGGCACAGACGGCGAAAGCCGTCACGTCCTGCGCCAGCGCCGCGATCTCCGCTTCAAGCCGCTCCACCTCCAGCGGCGTTTCATTGCCGTGCACATCATGCCCGCCCGGCAGAAACAGGACCGGGTCGGACCGCAATGCGTTGCGCAGTCCCGCCTGCGTGAGATCGGTTTCCGAAAACCCGATCATGACCAGCGCGACGCGGCCGCCCTGACCTTCCACCAGCGCGTTGGTGGCAAGTGTCGTCGACATGGAGACGAGGCCAATCCGGCGCGCAGGTGCGGACGCCTTCGCCAGGACGGCATCGACGGCACCGGCAATGCCTTCTGCCAGATCATGCCGTGTCGTCAGCGCCTTGGCCTTGGCGACAACGCCCGAACGCTCGCAGAACAGGACAGCATCCGTGTATGTACCGCCGGTATCGATGCCCAGCAGAAGCGGATCATCCAGTATCCCCGTTTCGTTCATTGCAAGCCCCCGCCACGCGACAAAGCCACACGCACCATAGCCGCATCCAACTGATTAAGCTGTACCTTTGCGCCGTGCACTGTTTCCACACCGACAGAATTTGCTTTACACTGCAACCATGGCGTTCGTGGACCTTCTGATCGAGATTTCGGGTTGGGTGCAGGCCAAACTCGTCAATCTTGCCAATCCCTGGACCTTGTACCAGCTCGCAATCATTGCGGTGTTGCTCTTTGTCGCAAAGCTGGCATCGCGCGGACTGGAAAGCCGGCTCGAAGCGCGCGCACGGCGCATCAAGGGCCATCAGGGTCTTCTGCGCGTCGTCGTGGCGCTGATGCGGCGCACGGACTGGATCCTCTTCGTGCTCATGCTTTTCGCGGTGCTGACGGTGTTGCGCTCGCTCACCTGGCCCAGCCGGACCCTGCTGCTTTCGCTCGCCCTCTCACTCTCGCTTGCCTGGCTTTTCACCTCGGTGGTGTCGCGCATCATCCGGAATCGGCTGCTTGCCAGAACCATCGGCTGGATCGCGTGGACCTATGCGGCCATCGTCATTCTCGGCATTGACGACGAGGCGGCAGCGTTTCTCGACACGCTGGCCCTGCCGCTGGGGGCAACACGATTAAGCGCACTGGTGCTGCTGAAAGCCGCGGTGCTGCTCACCGGCACGGTCTGGCTTGCCGTCGTGCTTGGCAATTATTTCGATGAGCGCGTCCAGCGCTCCGACGAACTCACACCGTCGATCCGCGTGCTGCTCGGCAAGGTGGTCAAGATCGGGCTCGTCATCGCCGCAGGCGCGATCGCCCTTTCCTCCGTTGGCGTCGATCTGACGGCGCTGACGGTGTTTTCCGGCGCTGTCGGCGTGGGGCTCGGCTTCGGCCTCCAGAAGGTCGTTTCCAACTTCATCTCGGGCATCATCATCCTGCTCGACAAGTCCATCAAACCGGGCGACACGATCACTCTGGGCGATACATTCGGCTGGATCCGCGAGCTCAGGGCGCGGTTCGTGTCCGTAATCACCCGTGACGGGCGCGAATATCTCATCCCCAATGAGGATTTCATCACCCAGCAGGTGATCAACTGGTCGTTCAGCGACGAGATGGTGCGCCTCGACGTGCCGTTTGGCGTTTCCTACGAGGCCGACCCGCATCAGGTTTCGGCCCTTGCCATCGAAGCGGCCATGAGTGTCGGACGTGTGGACGCGGACCGGAGGCCGGTCTGCTGGCTGACGGGGTTCGGTGAATCCTCGCTCGATTTCGTGCTGCGCTTCTGGATCCGCGATCCGCAGCAGGGGCTCACCAATGTGCGTGGCAAAGTGCTGCTCGCGCTTTGGGACACGCTGAAGGAAAACGGGATCGAGATCCCCTATCCACACCGCGAAGTGATCATGAAGCGCCCGGCAAGCGGGCAGATCGCCGACTGAAGCTCGAAAGCAAAACGCCGGCACAAGGCCGGCGTCTGCACATTCATTGCTTTCCGGCTTCTCTGTTCTTCGCCGCGTCGTCCATCAGCTCATACCACATCGCGTTGAGCACAGCGAAAGCTGCGGCGAGTGGGAAGCCAAGCAACCATGCAAAATACCACATGTCGTGAACTCCTTTTGTCTCACGGCAGCGCTCAGTAAGCGTGCCCCTTGCCTTGCTCGATTTCGTTCTTGTCGACCTTGCCCCACAGCACCCTGTAGACCCAGCTCGTGTAGGCGACGATCAAGGGAATGAAAAACGCCGTCACAACCAGCATGATGAACAGGGTCAGGTGGCTCGACGAGGCGTCCCACACCGTCAGGCTGGCTCCCGGTGCGATGGAAGACGGCAGGATGAAGGGGAACATCGACAGGCCGACGGTGGAGATGATGCCGATGATCGACATCGCGCTGGCAAGCAGGGTCGGCACCTCACGCCGGGCACGGAACAGAACGAGCGCGAGGGCCGCACCGGCAAAACCGAGGCCCGGTGCGATCATTGTCCATGGATGCGCCGCGTAATTGTCGAACCATGCCCCCTCTGCCTGCACAACGGTCTTGGCAAGCGGGTTGGACGGGCCGTCGGTGACGATGGCGCTGGTGATGCGGAACCCATTGATGCCGGCCCAAAGCCAGAGACCGCCGAGCGCGAAAATCACGATGGTGGCGATGGCTGCGACGCTGCCGAAAGTGCGGCTGCGCGCGGCAACGGGTCCCTCGGTCTTCACCATCAGCCAGGATGCGCCATGCATGATGAGCATCGCCACCGAGAGCAGACCGCACAGGAGCGCAAACGGGTTGAGCAACTCGAACAACGTCGTGCCTTCGTAGAAAATCCGCAGGTCATTCTCGAGCCGGAACGGCACGCCCTGCAGGACATTGCCCACCGCAACGCCGAAGATCAGCGCCGGCACGAAACCGCCAATGAACAGCGCCCAGTCCCAGCTCGTACGCCAGGCGGGATTCTCGCGCTTCGACCGGTATTTAAACGCCACGGGACGCAGGATGAGCGCGAAGACCACGGCGAACATGGCGAGATAAAAGCCCGAGAAGGACACCGCATAAAGCGGGGGCCAGGCAGCGAAAATTGCGCCGCCACCAACGATCAGCCAGACCTGATTGCCTTCCCAGACGGGGCCGACAGCATTGATCACGACGCGGCGCTCCGTGTCGGTCTTCGCCACGAAGGGCAGGAGCGTTCCGGTCCCGAGGTCGAAGCCGTCAGTGACCGCGAAACCGATCAGCAACACGCCGAGCAGTCCCCACCAGATGACACGCAGCGTTTCATAGTCGATAAGAGTGTGCAGGATCATTGTTCTTACTCCGCCGGAACGAAGGCGCGGGGGCCGAACTCGGCCTCGGGCTCTTCGTCTGGTTCAGGCCCCTTGCGAATGGCGCGCAGCATCAGCGTCATTTCGACGATGAAGAGCACGGTGTAGATCACCGAGAAGCCGATGATCGTCATCAGAACCGTGGAGGCGCCGAGGTTGGACACCGCCACGGCCGTGGGCAGAACGCCCTCGATAATCCATGGCTGCCGCCCGAACTCCGCGACGATCCAGCCGCATTCGGCGGCGATCCACGGAAGCGGGATGGCAAGGACCGCGATGCGCAGGAGGAAGGGATAGCGATCCAGCCGGTGCCGCGCCGACAGATAGAAGAACACCCCCATCAGCAGAATGAAGAAGAAGCCCAGCCCAACCATGATGCGGAAGGTCCAGAAAAGCGTCGGCACGTTTGGAACCGTGTCGTTTGCCGCCTGTGTGATCTGCGCGTCCGTGGCTTCGCGCGGATCGTCGAGATAGGGTTTCAGAAGCAGCGCGTAGCCGAGGTTCGAGCCGCTTTCTTCAAATGCATTTTTCACATCGTCGGGAATGGCATCCGTGCTGCCGGCGGCGCGGATTTTCTGCAATGCGTCATAGGCGAGAATGCCGTTTCTGATGCGCTCTTCCGCGTGCTCGACCAGCTCCTCGATGCCGGGAATCTGCGTGTCGAGCGAGCGCGTTGCGATGATGCCCATGGCCCAGGGAATATGCACGGCATAGTGGGTTTCGCGTGCTTCCTGATCCGGGAAACCGAAAGCGGTGAAGGAAGCCGGTGCCGGCTCCGTTTCCCACATGGCCTCAATGGCGGCGAGCTTCATCTTCTGATGCTCGGTGGCGAGATAGCCGCTTTCATCGCCCAGAACCACGACCGAGAGTGCGGAGGCGAGACCGAACGAAGCGGCGACCGTCATCGACCGCCTGGCGAGGTCCAGATGCCTTCCCTTGAGCACATACCAGGCGGAGACGCCAAGAACGAAAACGGAGGCCGTGACATAGCCTGCCGAGACGGTGTGAACGAACTTCGCCTGCGCCACCGGGTTCATGAGCACGGCGTAAAAATCCGTGACTTCCATGCGCATGGTCTGGGGGTTGAAGGCGGAGCCTACGGGGTTCTGCATCCAGCCATTGGCGATGAGGATCCAGAGTGCCGAGAAATTGGAGCCGATGGCGACCGCCCAGGCGGAGGCAAGGTGGCCGAGCTTGGAGAGCTTGTCCCAGCCGAAGAAGAACAGGCCGACAAAGGTCGCCTCCAGGAAGAAGGCCATGAGGCCCTCAATGGCCAGAGGTGCACCGAAGATATCGCCCACATAGTGGCTGTAGTAACTCCAGTTCATGCCGAACTGGAACTCCATGACGATGCCGGTGGCGACGCCGAGCACGAAATTGATGCCGAAGAGCGTGCCCCAGAATTTCGTCATCTGCCGCCAGATGGTGCGGCCCGTCATCACATAGACGGTCTCCATGATGGCGACCAGCACCGACAGTCCGAGCGTCAGCGGGACGAACAGAAAGTGGTAGAGCGCGGTGATCGCGAATTGCAACCGCGAGAGATCGACGATGTTCAGTTCCATTGTACCATCCGGCTGTCCGGCTCCTTTGGTCGTCGGGGGGAAGCGCTCATTCCGGTCTCAGACCGTCGAGCAAAGAATTGTATTCGGCCGTGCCGCGGCGCGCTTCGGCGAGGAGGCGGCCCTGCCCCATGCGCAGGATGCGATCTGCGCCTTCGGCCTCACGGCGGATGTGTGTTGACACCACGAGCGTTCTGCCGGCCGCGAACCGTCCAACCCGCGCAATCACGTCGTTGGCGGTTTCACGGTCCAGCCCCTCGGTGGGCTCGTCGAGCAACCAGACCGGTGCGTCCCGCAGCAACAGCCGGGCCAGCGCAAGCCTCCGGGCCTGCCCGGTGGAAAGGCCCGTACCGCCCTCGCCCAGCATGGTGTCGAGCCCAAACGGCAAGCGTTCCAGCAATCGTGACAGGCCTGCCGCTTCCAGCGCGACATGCATCTCATCGTCGCCGGTCGCCGGGTTGGCCAGCGCGAGATTGCCACGCAGCGTGTCGCTGAACAGCTCCGTGCGCTGTGTAAACAGGATTGCGGGAAGGCTGGCGACCGCGCCATCGACGAGCGTCATCTCGCCGGCGAGAGCCGCCAGCAGCGATGACTTGCCGGCCCCGCTCGCACCAATCACCGCAATGCGCTCACCCTGTTCGATCTGCAGTGAAACATCGGCAAGCGCCGGATAGGCCGCACCCGGATGCGCGGCGGTGACATGTGCCATGTATACCGCCGTCTGCGCGGCTTCCGGCTCATTATTTGCCGGCGTACTATCTTGCGTTCTCAGCCGTGGCCCGACGCGGCGGACGGCTGTCAGCGTGCGTCCAAGCTCGACAGCACCGCGCCGCAGGGCGGTAAACGGTTCTGTTGCGGTCAGGCCGATGAGCAGCGCCAGTGCGGCGACGGGTGCGCTGATGCGCCCGGCTCCCGCGAGTTCCGCGCCGGCGACCAGAATAGCGGCAAGCAGCACCGCGCCGGCGATGCCGAGCGTGATGCTGACGCCCGTTTCCGTCATGTTCATCGCATCGTCGGCCTCGGCCAGGCGCCGGTCGGCCTCGGCAACCGCCTCGCGCTGGGCAGAGATCCGCCCGGCCATGGCGAGTTCGCTTTGCCCGCGCACAAGGTCAATGCTGCGCGCACGCAGAACCTCAAGCGCATGCGCGCGGCGGCGTGCCGGCTTTTGGGCATGGCGCGCAGCGATCGTGGGCACACCGAGCCCGACTGCCAGCAGGAACAGCGAAGAAGCGACGCCAAGCCGGATGTCGATAAAACCAAGCGCCAGCCCGGCGACAACAGCCGCACCTGCTGCCGAGAACAGTGGCACGAGCACGCGCAGGTAAAGCGAGTCCAGCGCGTCGATATCGTTGGTCAGCCGGAAAAGTAGACGGGCCGGCCGCGCTGCCATAGCGCGCGCCGCGCCTGCGACCGCCCAGCCGCGAAACAGCCTTTCGCGCAGCTCGGCCAGCACTTCCAGCGTTGCATCATGGGTGGCGATGCGTTCGCCATAGCGCGATGCCGTGCGGGCAACCGCCAGGAAGCGAATGCCGGCGGATGGGGCGAATACGTCGAAGGCGAGGGCCGTCGCCAGCGAAAGCCCGGCGATGGCCGTGGCAGTGATGAACCAGCCCGAAAGCCCCAGAAGCGCAATGCCGCACAAAACGGTGGCAAGCGAGAGGAGTGCGCCGGCGAGAAGCCTGCTGCGGTTGCCGGACCAGAAGAGCGAAGCGACGGCGCGAAGATTGCGATTGCCGGTCATGACCCGGCTCCAGCCGTTTCGGGTGCTTTCAGCGTGATGACGCGATCCATACGGGCGGCAAGCACGGGATCATGCGTGGCAACGACCAGCGTCTTGCCGCGGCTGACCCGCAGAAGGCTTTCGGTGATTTCGCGCGCGGTTTCACGGTCGAGATGCGCGGTCGGTTCATCGGCCAGAACCAAACCGGCCTGCGGCGTCGCGCTAGCGCGCGCCAGCGCCAGCCGGAGTGCTTCGCCACCGGAAAGGCCAAAGCCGCCTTCGCCGATCATCGCCGGCCCGCGCCGAGCCGCAAGGTTCGACAGGCTTACCGCCTCGAGCGCCGCCGAGACACGCACCGGATCCACATCGGCGCGGCCCATTGTTACATTGCTCCTGATCGTGCCGGGGAAGATATGCGGATCCTGCCCGATCCAGGCGATGGAGGCGCGCAGGTCTGCGACATTTGCGCCATCCACGACCAGTCCGCCGATGCGAATGGTCCCGCTCTCCGGCACGACCAGTCCCGCAATGAGCGCAAGCAGTGTGGATTTCCCCTCGCCGCTCGGCGCAACAAGCGCGATGCGCTCGCCGGGCTTCACCTCAAGATCGAAATCGTGGAAGACAGGGACAGCCCCTTCCACGTGGCGGAAGACAAGCTTTTCGACGGACAGCGACAGCGCTCCGCAAGCCCCAATCCGACCGCCCTCCGCGGCAGACACGGCCACAGTCCTTCGCCCCGACGCCGCCAGCCTCTTCAACGCGTCGAAAGCAGCCTCGCCCGATGCCCGGTCATGCCACACAGCGGAGAGATCGCGCAGTGGCTCGAAGAAGGACGGCGCCAGAAGCAGGATGAACAGCCCCTCCGCCAGGGAGAGCCTGCCGCCCCATGCGCCGAAATTCAGCTCGCCAAGCAGGTGGAACCCCACATAGACGGCGACCATGGCGACGCCGAGCGCAGCAAAGAGTTCCAGCACGGCGGAGGAAAGAAACGCGATACGCAACACGGCCATTGTGCGGCCTCGAAGGTCTTCGGCACTGGCACGCAGCTGCGTTGCCGTGCGATCCACGGCGTCGAAACTGCGGATCGTTGTCAGTCCACGCAGCCGGTCCATGAGAAACGCGTTCATGCTGCCCATCTCGGCGAGTTGCTCTTCGCTTGCCTGCTTGGCGCGCCAGCCGACCAGAGCCATGAAGATCGGGATCAGCGGTGCCGCGATGAGCAGCACCAGCGCCGCCGCCCACGAAAACACCAGCACGCAGGCAAGGATCGCCAGCGGAACGATCATTGCCCTGGACCGCGCCGGACGGAAGCGGGCGACATAGGGAACGACGGCCTCCGCCTGCTCGGCAAGTGTGCTCGCGGCGAACCCCGATGAGGGCCGCGTAACATCGAGCGGCGAGGTTTCGGCAAGAGCCGCAACCGCGTCGTTGCGCAGCGCGCTCAACTGGCTCCGCGCCTGACGAAACGCGAGGCGACCGCCAGCGCCATCCATGACCGCACGCGCAACACCGAGAACAAGAATGCCGAGGGCCGGCAGCCATGCCGCGGAATCGTCGCTACCGGCGGCAATGCCGCCGACCGCCAGCGCCAGTAGACCCGCCTGGGGAAGCCAGAGCAGCGATGCCGTCGTTTGCAGTAGCACTGCGGCCCTGCTGACCCCGTCGCGCGCAGACAGCGTGTCCGCAATCTCATCTGGACGCGCCTGAGGCATCACAGCAGCGGTGCGCCCGGCGGCCTCAGGGCGGCGTCTTCCTATACCGGCGTCGAGCGTTGTCATGACGTCTTCGGCTCCGTGCGCTTGCGACCGAGCGAGACAATGCGGTCCTTGGCGTCGAGCAGTCTTGTCACCTTTGCGCCAAGGTTCAGCAGGGTCGCCAGTTGCTCCGTTTCCAGATGCTTCACATCGTCATACCACTTCGTCAATTGCTCGATGAGGGTCTGCATCTCGGCGAGGCGGGCCTGTGCGTGGCGCTCTTCCTCGCTGCCGGGTGTCTGCATCAGAAGCTCGCGGAGGACCGAAAGCGTGGGATCCACCTCGCGCTTCTTGCGCTCTTCAGCCAGCGTCCGCAGGATCTGCCAGACATCGTCCGGTGTCGTGAAATAATCCCTCCTGTCATCGGGAATATGTTTCAGGATGACGAGATTCCAAGCCTGAAGCTCGCGCAGGCTCATGGAGACATTGGACCGCGAAATGGACAGCGCATCGACGATGTCATCCGCGCAGAGAGGCTTGGAAGACGCATAAAGCAGCGCATAAATCTGCCCCACCGTGCGGTTGATGCCCCAGCGGCTGCCCATTTCTCCAAAGTGCAACACGAAAGACTGCAGGAGCGGCGGGAGGTTCATGATGAGGGTCCTGACACTGGAGTGTTTTTGCTTTTCGCTGAACCGCAAAAACGCTCTATCCTGTTGTTTTTGCGCAACTCCGAAGGGAAAGCCGGTTTCCACATTTCCTGGAATTGCTTTAATTTCAGAAATTACTGAAATTCATGTACGTCCATGCACCACGGAAGGCAAGTCTACGGCCGTTGGTGCGCCGTTATGCAGCAGGCCCGCAATACGCAGCGCGGTGCACGCCCCGCAACCAGCTTGTGGCAGGGCGCCATGACGCCTGAATGTCGGTTTGTTTCGTCAGCGCAGCGCCTGGCTCGGCACCCTGAAGCGCGCGACAAGCCGCATGCCAAGCACACCCATCACGAAAAACATCCAGACAGGGTCCGTCCGACGAAAGAAGAAGCTCTCGAGGAATGCGTTGAACACGCAGAACGTGACCACCATCATGAAGAAATCGGCCAGAAAGACATTTTCCCGATAGAGCGGCGTGCGCATGTAGTCGCGCAGCGGCACCAGCAGAAAGGTGGTGATGGCGACGACAAGCGCCGGAAGCCCCATGCCCAGTGCAATGTCGATATATCCATTGTGGCCGTGCACAATGCCGCGAATGTCCCACGGACGGTCGAAAGGCTGGTCGGAGGTGAACACGAACTCCGTCAGCCAGAAATTGTCGAAGCCATATCCGAAAAACGGTCTCTGGGCGATCATGTCTCCGGCAAAGTCCCAGACCGGCGTACGCCCCGTATAGGTGAGATCGGGCGCAAGCGTCGCTGCCAGTTCCTTGACCGGGCCGATAAAGACGATGCCGAGGGTGGCAACGGCCAGCGCGCTGACGGCGGCAATCACCAGTGCCGGAACCAGAAACCGCAGGCCAAAAATGCCAGGCAACGCGATCAGCATGCCGGCAAGCGGCACCGTGGCAGTGGTTGTCTTGGAGCCGGTATGGAAGACGAAGATCATCGCCAGGATGGCCATCGTTGCGCCGGACCAGCGCCAACCCCGGCGCCACAGATAGAGGCCGGCGAAGGCCAGTCCGGCCATCACCGGTCCGGCGATGTTCTTGTGCGTGAAGACGCCGCGCCAGAGACCGGCGTGCTGGGACTCCACATCAAAGGCCTGATGGACCGCGACATCGCGCATGGCAATCACGCCGAAATAGGACAGTCCGAGGATCACAAAACCGGCGCAGACCAGCACCCGCGAAAACGCGTCCGCATCGCGCGGCAGGGTCAGAATCGCAGCCACCGTGACGATGCCGATGACCGAGAAGGCCACCGTGCGCATCGTGTCGCTCGGTACCGGCGTGTTGAGCGTGGCGACAGCCACAAACCCCAGGAGAAGAATCCACCATGGGCTGAACAGCGAGACAAGGACGCGCCGGTCAACCAGCATCAGAAGCGAAGCCACGGCAATCGCCCCAAGCGCACCGAAGCCGAGCTGGTTGACGATGTCGCCGCCGCTGCCGCTCACCTGTGGTCCGGCAGGCTGAAAGGGGCGGAAGGAAATCATCAGAACCGTGAACAGCGCCGCTGCAATGGCGGTGGAGGGCTGCCCGGTGGCAGCCATGCGGGCAACGAATGACGACCCCGACCAGCGCTGTTCGGCAAGACTGCTCATCGCATCACGCACACCCGGCAGGGCGGCAGCGCCTGCGCGCTACGTCCATCAAATCCGGGAAAGTCCGCGTTGCTCACCATTGGGGCCGAAACCTGTTGCACTCACTTCATAAAGCGCCCCCTCGCTTAAGACCGCGTTAATTATAACAGCGGCCCCGATGCCTGTTCTGCGGTCTCCGCTGCGCGCGCCGGCTGCCCGATGGGCGGCGCGGCCGATGGCATCACCCAGACGGTTCCGGTTTCGGGATGCCGGGCGATCGTTGCATCGATGCGGTAGACACGCCGGAGCAGCTCCGGCGTCAGAACCGTTTCGGGGGTTCCCACAGCCACCAGGCGGCCATGATCAAGCACACAAAGCCGGTCGCAGAACATGGCAGCGAGATTAAGGTCGTGAAGTGCGGCCACCACCGTGATTTCAAGGCCGCGCATGAAGCGCAGGAGCTGAAGCTGATGGTGGATGTCGAGATGGTTCGTCGGCTCATCAAGTATCAGAAGACGCGGCTGCTGCACCAGCGCACGCGCAACGAGAACGCGCTGCCGCTCCCCGCCGGAAAGTGTTCGGAAAGCGCGATCCTGAAGCGGCGCCAGCCCAAGAAGCGCGATTGCCGCCGCAATCAGCGTGTGATCGTGTGGCGTGTCAGGCTCGAAAAGCTTCTTGTGCGCCGAGCGGCCCATGGCGACCACGTCGCGCACCGTCAGGGGAAACTCCGCCGGCATATCCTGAAGCACCGCACCCACATTGCGCGCCACCCATTCCGTGGGCTGCTGCCACGCATCTTCACCGTTCACGAGCACCGTGCCCGATGCCGGCCGGTTTATGCGGTAGATGGTTCGCAACAGGCTCGATTTGCCTGCGCCGTTCGGCCCAAGAAGGCCGACCATCTCACCTTCCGAAACGCTGATCGACACATTGTCGACCAGCGTCTTTGCGCCGGTGCGCACGGTGACCGAACGCAGATCGAGCGTGCCGGGCCGAACACTCATCGCGCACCCCCAAGTGCGCGCGCATCGCGCCGCAGCAGCCAGATGAAGAACGGGCCGCCCACGAGCGCCGTGACGATGCCGACGGGCAGCTCCAGCGGCGCGATCACTGTGCGGGCGACAAGATCGGCGCCAATGGTGAAGCTCGCACCGAGAAGCGCCACCGCCGGCAGTGCGCGACGATGATCCGCTCCGACGAGAAACCGCACGATGTGCGGCATGATGAGACCGACAAACCCGATCACGCCGCTCACCGCCACGGTGATGCCGGTGAGCGCGGCTGCCAGCACAAACATGCTCTGACGGAAACGCTGGACGTTGAGCCCGAGCGCCACCGCGCTCTCGTCTCCCGCCATCAGTAGGTTCAGACGGCGGGCCTGCACCAGCATTACGCCAAGCCCAAGCGCAAGGGCAACGAGCGGGATGGGAATGAGCTTCCACTGCGCGGTGCCGAAGCCGCCCAGTGTCCAGAACAAGACCCGTGAGGCGAGCTGCGGATCGGGCGATGTGAGCACAATCAGGCTTGTAAGCGCACTCAGGATCGCGCTCATCGCCACACCGGCAAGCACAAGTCGCGTCGGCGTCATGTGCCCGCCCGTTCGCGCAACCCAGAACACTGCGAAGAGTGTCACCAGTCCGCCGAGAAAGGCCGAGATGTGCAGCGTGAACACGCCGAGGCCAAGAAGCCCCCAGCGCATCACCACCACGGCGCCCGTTGCCGCACCGGAGGAAACGCCGAGGATGCTCGGGCCTGCCAGTGGATTGCGGACGATGGACTGGATTGTCATGCCGGTTACCCCCAGGCTCGCGCCGACAAGGGCGGCGAGCACGACACGCGGCATGCGCGTCTGGACGACAATGGTCTCATAGACCGCGCGCCAGTCAGGCTCCACCAACCCGTCGCCGGCCACCACATTGGCGAGAATGGCGACCGCCGTTCCACCGGGTATATGCACTGAGCCGAACATCAGTCCCGCAATGGCCATGCCCAGGAGCAGCCCCACCATCAGGAGAATGACCAGCGCATAGCCCGGCGACCCGCCGCTTGCCGCTCGGGCGGAAGTGACAGAGCGAAGAGCCGCGCCTCGCGCAGGCGGTGCTGACTGGAGCACGGCAAGCAGCGCTTCGTGGCTGTCTGGATCGTCCTTCCTCGGGGCGGGAGCATGCATCCTGTGAGTTCCGCTCGCCTGCTATTCGCCCATCCGCGCGGGATGAAAAGCGCGAGCCAGTTTCTCCACCGCATCGATGGAGCTCGGCCCCGGCTGGCCCCAGACGGAATCGATCGTCACAAACCTTTCACCGACAATGCCCGGCACGTCCCTGATGGTCGGGTTCGCCTTCAATATCTCGATCCGCCCCTGGCCCAGCTCGCCGGCAGGGTCTCCGACCACCTGGCCGCCGGCGGTGCCGGAATAATAGACGACTATGTATTCAGGCATACGCTCGGCAATCTGCTCCCAGGACACCTGACCATAGCGGTTTGCGACATCGCCAAAGATGTTTTCGCCACCGGCCCGCGACACGACATGCGACAACATGGTGTTGCCAAGAACGGCGCGTGGGGCGGACTCTCCACCGTTGAAGATGAACACCGGTATCGCGTCCGCGCCTTTGAGACCCTCTTCCACTGCAGCGAGCCGTTTTTCAATGTCGGCGATCAGTGCTTCGCCGCGCTCGCGCACGCCAAAGATGGCAGATACAGAGCGGATTTCGGCGTAGAGTTCATCGAAGCCGAATTTGCCGAGATTGCAGCCTTCGGTGTTGAGCCGCGTCTTCATGCCCAGATCATGCAACTGGTCGCGCGTGTGGCGGCTTTCGCTGAACCCGTCCGGATAGCCGGCATAGACAAAATCGGCCTCCACCTCGATAAGCTGCTCGGTGGTGGCGACAAGCGGCGAAAGCACGGGAACCCCGTTATACGCTTCCTCATATTGCGGGCTGATCTGGAGGTTCGCCATATAGGAGGTGCCCGCCATGCGGTCTTCCAGCCCCAGTGCCAGCATCATCTCCGTCGCGTTGTTGCTGAGCGTCACGGCCCTTGCCGGCGGTGCCTCATAGGTGGTGGTGACACCACAGTTCTCATCCGTATAGGGAAAGCCCGCTCCATCTGCGAAAGCAGGCGTCGAAGCCGCCAATAGACCCGCGACCGCAAAAGCGCGGAGACCGCCATAACGCATCATGAATTCACTCCTTGCAAAGCCGGCTCATTCCCGGCGTTTTCAGATGGGGTTGGAGAAGAGGCCTGCCTGTCGAAAGCCGGGAGCACCTCGGCAGCAAAAAGCTCCATGCCCCTGAGAGCCACATCGTTGGCGATCAGGCCATTGGCGCTGAACAGGCAGCGAATGCTGCTGGAACCCGTGCGCGCCGAAAGCGCACACAGTTGTGCATGGCAATCCTCGGGTGTGCCTGCGATGGTGAAATCAGCCATCATCAAAGCGCGGCTGCGCGGCTCTGGCGGCGTCATCCCGCGTGCCAGCGCGCGTTCGGCACGACGCGTGTTCAGTCTATCGAGAAGCATGTCGACCCGCTCATCAGCTTCAGCCCGGGTCGGCGCAATCACCACGTAACGCGAGAGCGACGAGGTCGTGAGCGATGCTCGCGACGCGCCATGCCGATCAAGTGCGGCGTGAAACACGGGCAATTGCCGCGCCTCGTTCGGTTCGAGACTGAGCAGCAGCGGAAACCCGTTTCGCGCGGCGATGTCGACAGTTTCTTCTGAGACGCCGGCCACGTAGACGGGCGGATGCGGTTTCTGCACCGGAGGCGGTCCGACGGCGACATTGGCGAATTTCCAGGGTCCGGCATCGGCAGAGCAATGCGGCTTTGTCCACGCATCGATCATGATCCTGAGCGCCTCGCAGAAGCGACGGTGCGCATCATCACGCGCAATCTCAAGAGCAGTGAAAGTCGCGGGCTCCGTGCCACGTCCGATGCCCACATCGACCCGGCCGCCGCTCTGAAAGTCAAGCTGTGCGATCTGCTCGGCCAGCATGAGCGGGTGATAGAGCGGCAGGACGAGGATCGACGTGCCGAAGCGCAGCCGCTCCGTACGCGCCAGGATTTCTGCGCCGAGCAACAGCGTCGACGGATAGGGCAGCGCCTCCCGGGCGAAGTGAAACTCGTTGAACCAGATGCCGCCAAAGCCAAGCGCATCGGCGCGTTCCACGAGGCGCATGAGAGCAGCGTGGTCGCCCAATGCCTCCTCCCGCGCAAATCCAGCCAGATCAACGCGCATTCGGGCCACCTGCAGCAACCGATGGGAAAAGATGGGAACGATTCATTTGAAATGATATAACATATCGAACGCAATCGAGTCTGTTAAATCGTCTCGTCGCCGGCGAAGCCGCGCCTGCATACATTCTGATCCTCCTGCCGGCGCACCTCGTCCGGCGTTTATGGTCGATGCATGAGGCAGGTCTCCTGGCTCGCGGCTCGGACGTTCGCTCCGCCTTCCCGGCTCTGGCCAGTGGCATTGGAAAGAACTTGCCGCTTACAGTTGCGAGGGCAGCCCCGGAATTGATCCCGCCAGGAGATCGCACCGGGTTCCCTTTTCATCCGCAGGATGCGGAACCGCATGCGGGAGCGACCCTAGCGGCGAAGCCGTCGCCGCGCAACACACCGCAGCCGGGTTCCATGACAAAATCATCGGCACGACCGAGCCGGCTCGAACGCCCTGCCAGTCCTGTGGCCGCCTTCGGTCCGAAGTCCGCCATCCATAGGCGAAAATCCGGGCCTTCCGCTGCATCGGCGTTGGCACATTCCGACGGAAGGCAACTGATGGTGGAACTAAAGCATCGGACCGAAAAGTGGAATCCGGTTTTCGGATTATTCCGATGCTCCATCAAGAATTCAGATCGTCCTTTGTGCGTCCGGATGAACGCGCGGCGATCTAGTGTTTGATTTATAAATGAATGTATGCTTCATATATAAACATTGAGCACGCCGGTCGGATGGCTGCTCACCTCGGGGGGTGCAGTCGGGTGGACACGTCTCGTTTAATGGGCAGCTCTGATCGAGCGACAAATTGCAGGCAGAATGCCGGATTTCCGTGCGCCCTGACCTGCCTGCAGCCTGTAACCACAGGCTCTGCGTCGCAGCAGTCGAGGCGGTCGGTGCTTTGACCGGGCGCCTTCAGACGCGTTGGGGCGCCATCACCAGCATCGCCGGCTCAAACGATGCCAGGCCCGCCATGCCGGTGACGACGGCAAACAGGCTGCCATCGTGGCCTCACGCAGGAGGTGTGGGGCTTTGTGATGATGTTCAACACATGCCGATCATCAGTTTTACCGCCGTGTCCAGCAAGGAGGGCTGCCGGCGTATTCGTACATGCCGATCATCTGCATGAGCATTTCGTCGATCCTCGCATCGCCGAAAACGGAGCCGTCATGGCTCCGTAAATGCCCTGGTTCTCCCCCGCAATGAGGGGTGGGAGGACGGGAATGTTCCGCTTCCTTCAAACGGAGGCAGCGGGGCGATAACAGGTGCCTGATGCAGCTACACCGGGAGAAGCTGCACATTTCTTTTGGGAGGAACCATGTTGAAACTATCCAGACTTCGCGCGCTCTCCATCGGAGCCGCTGTGGCCATCGCCGCCAGTGCAACGGCCACCCTCGCCCAGGACGTCCTGAAGTTCGGTCACGTCTACGAGGCTTCCACGCCCTACCATGCCGCGGCGCTTCGCGCAGCCGCGCTTCTTGAGGAAGCGACCGGGGGCCGCTACAAAATGGAGGTTTTCCCCGCATCGCAGCTCGGGAAGGAAGCAGCCCTCAACGAAGCGCTTTCACTGGGAACGGTGGATGTGATCTACACGGGCGTTGCCTTTCTCGGGCAATCCTACGGCCCCATAAGCATTTCCGACTACCCCTTCACCATGCGTTCCTATGAACACTGGAAGGCCTATGTGAATTCCGACCTCTTCGATGAGATGAGTGAGGCGTATAACAAGGTTTCCGGCAATACGGTCGCGGCCATGACCTATTACGGTGCGCGCCATGTGACCGCCAACAAGCCGATCCTTTCGCCGAAGGATATGGAGGGTCTGAAAATTCGGACGCCCAACGCTCCGGCCTATCAGATGTTCCCGCGCGCCACAGGCGCAAACCCCACCCCAATGGCGTTCGCCGAGGTGTATCTCGCCCTGCAGCAGGGTGTGGTCGACGCGCAGGAAAATCCACTCCCAACGATCCAGTTCAAGAAGTTCTACGAGGTCCAGTCGAACATCAATCTGACCGGGCACATCACAAACTCGCTGGCGACCGTCGTATCGCCCGTGACGATGAACAAAATGGGTGACGACGGCAAGGCTCTGCTGGAGGCGCTCGCCACCGTGGCAACGCAGACATCGGATGAGATCGTCGCCTCGGAGGGAGAGCTGGCTGACTGGTTCCGCGACCAGGGAGTGACCGTGAACGAAGTGGATCGCAAGCCATTCATGGAAGCCGTCGCCCCGCATCTGACGGGCGAGGATGTGCCGTGGGATGCCGCTATCTTCGAACGCCTTCAAGCCATTCAGGAATGACATCGGCCTGTGGGTCCGGCATTTGCCGGGCCCATTTGCGCAACGGGAGGACGCGCTGATGGCGCAGAACACCATGGTGCCGGAAATCGACTTCGACGCGATTTCCGCAGAGGACGAAGCGCATTTCGCAGGCTTTAGGATAAGCCTGGCGGACTACGCGCTTCTCGCAATCTTTCTTGCTTTATTTCTTGTTGTTTTTGTTCAGTTTTTCACGCGATACGTCCTCAACGACTCGATAAGCTGGACCGAGGAGGCCGCGCGCTATCTGCTGGTCATGCTGGCGTTTGCCGGTGCGGTTCGCTGCCAGATCACCGGAAGCCATATCGTGCTGGAATTCGTCGACAAGTATTACGGGCGCAAACTCAGCCTCGTGCATGTGTTTTCGCTGCTGTGCACCGTAGTGCTGTTCACGATTCTTCTCTGGTCCGCCTGGGAGCTGATCCAGCGGACATCGTTCCAGCGAATGGTGTCGCTTCCTTTCCCGAAATACTACCTCCACGCAGCCGTGATGGCTCTGGCCGGCCTCAACGCAGTTGTGGCGGCCATGCAGCTCATGCTGCGCGTGAGACAGATGATACGGAGCTGACGGCAGATGGGCCTGACTATTCTCTTCGTTTCCCTGTTCGTCCTGATGCTGCTCAGAGTTCCCATCGCGTTTTCTCTGGCGCTCTCATCCTTCGCGTACATCCTCCATTCGGGTCTTCCACCCGTGGTGTTGATGCACAACATGGTCAACGGAATGGACAGTTTTCCCCTGCTGGCCATACCCTTTTTCATATTCGCCGGCGCATTGATGAATTCCGCCGGGATCACCGCCCGTATATTCGGTTTCGCGCGCGCCATTGTTGGATGGATGCATGGCGGCCTGGGACATGTGAACATCGGCGCAAGCATCATCTTTGCAGGCATGTCCGGTGCGGCCGTGGCCGATGCCGGCGGGCTGGGCGCGATCGAGATCAAGGCGATGCGCGAGGCCGGCTATGACGACGACTTCAGCGTCGGTGTCACGGCTGCATCGTCGACCATCGGGCCGATCATCCCGCCATCCCTGCCACTGGTGATTTTCGGCGTCATGGCGTCCGTTTCCATCGGGCAGCTTTTCGTCGCCGGCATTGTTCCGGGCCTGCTGATGGCAGTGTCCCTTTCCGCCATGGTCTGGTGGAAATCACGCAGGAGGAATTATCCACGCGACGTGGCTTTCCGGCTGGACACGATTGCGAGCCGGTTCAAGGCAGCGTTCCTTCCGCTCATGACGCCCGTCATCATTGTCGGTGGCATTGTATCGGGTGCGTTCACGCCCACCGAAGCGGCGATCGCCGCCGCGGCCTATGCGCTTTTCCTCGGCATTATCGTCTATCGCACGCTGACACCCAGGAAGCTCGCCGTCATTTCACTCGAAACCATCGAGACGACAGCGGCAATCATGATGATTGTCGGGGCGGCGTCGGTGTTTGCGTGGATCCTCACCGCCAATCAGGTGGCGACGCATTTCGCCGAGTTTGTGCTGTCCTTTACGGACAGCAGGGCGATGGTTCTGCTCCTGATCATGATCGTGGTCCTGATCGTCGGCCTGTTCATGGAGACGATCGCGGCGATTTCCATTCTGGTTCCGGTTCTCATGCCGGTTGCCGCGCAGTTTGGCATCGATCCCGTTCACCTCGGCATTATCGTGATCCTCAACCTGATGCTGGGCCTGTTGACGCCACCGGTCGGGATGGTGCTGTTCGTCCTGTCACGGGTTTCCCGGGTGCCGTTTGAACAATGCGTCAGGGCCACGCTGCCTTTCCTGGTGCCGCTCCTTGCCGTTCTGCTTCTGCTGACGTTCATCCCGCAGCTTGTGCTCTGGCTTCCGCAGCTTCTCTATGGCGGCTGACGCAGCCTTCCCCGCGGGTGCACGGCAATGGAGCTGATGAGAAAGGCCATCGCCGGAAGGCGATGGCCGATGTCTGAATCGTTTTCATAGGAAGTGGATGCCGGCGCGCCGTCCGGAACCGCGACAAGACAAGGGATCAGAACGTCACACTAAGGCTCGCCTTGGCGGCATGGTCGGCAAGCCCGGAACCAAGCTGGCCGTTGTAGCGCAGGCCGAAACTCGCATTGTCGGCGACGCCGACATTGAAGCCGGCACCGAGCACCAGCGCATTGCGGGCAAGCGGCACACCGGCGACAGTGAAGGCATCGCCGCCCGAAACGAAGCTGTGCGTGGAGGTCGGCGTATCGCCAAAAGCGTGGCGCCAGCCAATATCCCCCGAAAGCGTGGCCGTGGTTTCACCGAGCGCGATCGGCGTTTCTGCACGGATACCAAGCGTTGTATAGACGGCATTGCTGCTTTGGCTGGCCGAGGTCAGCGCCGCCGCACCGCCCCTTTCGGTGTAGCCATCCGTGGCAAGGTTCGCGAAGGCCAGGTTTGCGAAGGGTTCAAAACGGGCGCTGCCATGTTCGATGCTGTAGGCCGCCTCCGCGTAAGCCTGAAAGGTCCGGGCATTGTAGGAAGCGCTGAGGCTGTCCGAGAAGCCAGTGAAGGTCGCCGAGCGGGATGTGTCGAGATGGTTCCAGCTGTAGGCCGCGCCCCCCTTGAGCGAGAAGGCATCCCAGTTTCCACCCGCATAGGCACCAAGCGTGTAGCTGTCCACTGTCCCCGAAGTCATGCGGTCAGAAACGCTTAAGCCCGACCGGCTGTAGCCGCCAATCAGTCCGACACGGATGTCTCTGGCGACCTCGGCGTCCGCTCCCATGAAAAGCCCGCCAATGTTGCGATCGAGCGTTGCGGCATTGCCATCACCGCCCCATCGGCTCCAGGCACCGGAGCCCTGTAGCCAGATCGCCGGTCCTTGAGGCGCCTCCTCTGGGGCCGGACCAACCTTGGCGCGCACGCCGCCGAGCGCGACACGCAACCGGTCCAGCGCCGCCTCGCGGGCGAAGCGGCTGTCCTCCAGGAGTGCCGTTTTTGCAGAGGCATGAACCTCGCCTGAAAGCAGATCGAGCGCGACGGGCGCTTCGGCATTGGACAGCATGATGACGGCGTCATACACGCTATTTCCTGAGCCGAGCGAAAGCACGCCACCACAAGTGTTCCCCTGATTGAACGTCAGATCGGTCGGACAGGTCCCCGCTCCCCCGCCGGCCAGGGCTGAAATCAGATCCACCTGCCCAAACGTTCCATAGTCGAGGGTAAAGTCGAGGAACGCATAGTCATCGGTAAGCGTGTCAAAGGTGCCTGTTATCCCGTCCACCGCCGTGATGATGGTGTAGGTGCCCGGCGCATAGGAAGAACCGTCGGCGGCGCCGTTCTCCGGCGTGACATGCACCGTGCCGCCATTGATTGTGACCTCTTCCGAGGCTGCAATCAGATCATTGTTCGTGCCCGGCACAAAACCGGCATCGTCGAGTTCGACCGTATAGGTGGAGCCTGTATCGAACGTCATATTGAGAACGCTCAGCGTACCAATGGAATTCCCCGGTGCGAGTGTGCCGCCTGAAGCAATTGTCACGCCTTCCAGCGTACCTGTTCCGCCGAGTATGCCGCCGGTTACGGTGGTCGTCCCATACAGGGTTCCATTGACCAGAAGCTCCCCACCCGAAACCTCGGTTACGTCGGCCGAGCCAAAGCCGGTATAGAGGGTCTGTCCCGCTTCATGGCGTATTACGCTACTGCCGGGGCCATTGCTGATATCCGCGTCAAAGACGTAGCCTGTGTCTGTGTGATTGAAGATGATCGTACCGGCACCGTCCCTGAACTGGATTATGTCGGTATCTACCGTTCCCGCAGCCACCGCCGTACCAAGGGAATCTCCCCCGATGACCAAACTGCCGAAAGAACTGGCCCCGTATGCCAGCCTTATATTGTTGACTGTCACACTACCGCCATTCGAAACGGCAAGATAACCGTCACCCTCATTACCGACGGAGAGAACGGTATCTCCCTCCAGCCGCGAGCCAGCGCCGTCAACGGTCACTTCACCGCGCGCGCCGAGATAATTACCGAGATAAACCGCGCCAGCCGCTGAAACGACAGCCTGATCGGCCACATGCAATTCGCCGATACCCTGGGATCCCACATAAAGAGCATCGTTGCTGGTCCAGCGTGTATTCGCGCCGGCAACATCCACGACCGCGGTTGAATCGGTATAAAAGCCAAGCCGCGCCTGGCCGTCATTGACGACGGTCGCCCCGCCACTCATCGTGACGGAGGCATTGCTGTTGTTCCCGACCCCCACATAAAGATACCCGCCGCTGTGAAGGCTGCCCCCTGCGACATTCATGGTGCCCGTCGATCCGTCCGTAAGCGCCACGGAGACATCCCCGGCATCGACCGCGCCCGAATCCGCGATGTTCAGCTCGCCCTCGCCAAAAGTGCCGATATTCAGTCTGTCACCGACGTTCAGGGCAGAGCTGGCGCCGGTGACCGTGACCGTGCCGTCATCTCCGCCACCGATGGTTATATCGTCGCCGGTGGCCATCACATTGACAACGCCTCCGTTCTGAACCGTCAGCTCGCCCGTTCCCGAATTCCCGACAACGAGGGCATCCGGAAGGCTCCAGGGACTCGGCTGGGTCCCTCCTCCACCCCCATCGACAGTTTCGCTGGCACCACCTTCGATACTGTAGGTCTGGGCATGAGCGGTCGCGGGCAGGAACCCGATCAGGGCAGCGCCGATAAGGGCCGTTCCGCTCAACAGCGCCGCCCGGTGCCGTTTACGCGGGAGCGTCGTGTCGACATGGCGTGTCATATATTCCCCTTTTCGCAGTTATGCCGCCCTTGGCGGCGGCATAAATCCCTGACCTCCTTATGCGGCGAAGCGGGGAAAACGTCTTGGGCGCAGCGTTACAGCGTCTTGGGCGCAGCGCTACTCGGCACCTTCCGACGCGCGCCCCGACAGGGCAGCATGCCGCACATCGGACGGGGAACGCCCGAAGCGGCGCTTGAACGCCTTGTTGAACCAGCTGATGTCGGAAAAGCCGCACTCAAAGGCGATGGTGCTGATCAGCAGATGGGCCATGTCCGGCGCAGCGATCATGGCCCAGGCCTTCTGTAGCCTTTGTGCACGCACATAGTCGGAAAATGCCATGCCCTCATCACCGAACAACGCCCGGATATAGGACGGGGAGATGTTGTGCCGCTCCGCCAGCATGTCGAGCGTGAGTTCGGAATCGGCAAGGTGGGCAGCGATGTCACGCTTGAGCGCAGCCAGACGTGCCGCGCGCGCACCGCGCCCTTTCGCGATTTCCTGTCCCTCGTCCCTGCCGCCAAGTGCAATGAGCGCTAGATCCCGCAGATGCCCGGCGTATTGCATGGCTGCGTCGCCGGGCAGATGCTGCATTTCGCGATACAGACTTTGCCCGTATGACACAAAGAGCCGCCATTGCGGTGTCAACGGCAGCCTGTTGCGCAAAACACCGTTCAAATCCACACTGGCAAGAGCAAGATGCGTGCGCGGAATGGAAACATAGAAGCACTCGCTCACATCCGGACGGTATATCACCTCCGCGGGTACGTCGTTGGGATCGGCATAAAAGAATCCCGGCCGCAATTCGTGAGCGCACCCCCCGCATTGCTCTATGGAATATCCCCCCGACAGAGGGAAATGGAGCAACACGTCGTCACTGGATTCGGCGGCGAGGTCCGGTGTTCGAACCGCCCTTGAAGGTGAATGCCGAGCGTGGCAGAGAATCAGGTCTGGCAGGGCCACGATCGTCGTTTCGGAAGAGAAGTTCTCCCGATCCTCGGGCATGAACCGGACTTTCGTGACAGTCGCGACCGCATCCTGAAACGCGTCCAGACGGCGGCGGGCGTCCAGGTCCTGGGAGCGAATGGATATGATCGTCATACGACCCCCGGCCTGACACGCCGTTCATCATCCAGCGCTACCGGACCGCATGAATATTTCTCTATGAGGGTGTTGGGCGTTTCCATTCTCTGACTTTCCAGCACTCCCGGGTTCTCGCCCGGGCCTATGCCGACGCAAAGGATGAAGCCTCTCCCATATGAGGGAGCGCGATGTTGTTCGAGCCGTTTCACGGGCCGGATTTGTTCGAGCGGGAAGGCGCTCGCGGATCCACTCGACGAAGCGCATGGACGGCATGCCCTCCAGACAGTACTGCATCCCCTCGTCCGTGATGGGCAATTCAGCCGGGCGTCAAATGCCGGGTCGATATCCAGAAGACCAGCGCCACGGCGCAGATGGACGCTCCAAGCAGGCAAACGCCATTCCACCCGGCCTGCGCGTATGCAAGTGTCGATGTGATCGAGCCGGTGGCCGAGCCAATCGAATAGAAAATCATGTAACCGGCTGTGAGACGGCTCTGAGCCTCCGGACGGACCCGATAGACCAGACTCTGGTTTGCGACGTGCACCGATTGCAGTCCATAGTCTATCGCGACGACACCAATCACCAGGGCCCACAACGAATAGGGAAGCAGGGCGATTGGCAACCAGGAGACGAGCATGACCGCCAGACCGATCCCCGTCGTCCGCTGGGCCAGTCCGCGATCCGACAGGCGCCCGGCGCGCGATGCGCCCAGCGCCCCCGCAGCACCGGCCAGCCCGAACAGGCCGATCTGCGTGTGGGAGAGCGAGAAGGGCGGCGCGGCAAGAGGCAGCACGAGGGGAGTCAGAAGCACGGTGACCGCCGCGAAGATGAGCAAGGCGAGAACCGCGCGGATGCGCAGCACGGGTTCCTTTACGAACAGCTGGAACACCGAGCCGATCAGGCGCGGATAGGATATGCGCAGGTCGGGCTTCGCCTGGCGAGGCAAGGTCCTGAACAGCAAGCCGGCGACGATCAACGTTGCGACAGCCGACACGGCGTAGACCGAGCGCCAGCCGAAAAGGTCCGACAATGTGCCGGACACGGTGCGCGCGAGCAGGATGCCAAGAATGATTCCGCTGGTGACGATGCCGACGACACGGCCACGCTCCGCCGGGTCGGCGAGGATCGCCGCGTAGGCGACCAGCACCTGTGTCACAACAGCCAGAACGCCAACCGCGGAGATGGCGCCCAGCAGAACGACACCGCTTGGGGCGAAAGCCACGGCGAGCAACGCAAGCACTGATAGAAGCGACTGTCCAAGCACCAGGCGGCGGCGATCCAGCAGGTCGCCAAGCGGAACCACCAGCAGCAGGCCAAGGCCATAGCCGATCTGCGTGACGGTAATGACGATGCCGATGGACGCGCGGCTTATGGTGAATTCCTCGGCAATCACGTCAAGCAGCGGCTGGGCGTAGTAGACATTGGCGACCGCCAGCCCGCAGGCGATGGAAAACAGCAGCGCGACGGCCCGCGACAGAGACCGGGCCGCTGCAACCCTGCCAGTCACAGGTGCCGCCCCGCTGTGGCTTCGGTCTGTTTCGCCTTCCTGATCCTGCGAATTCCCGCATAGAACCGACGGGTCCGCCTGACTGCAGAACGCCCGATGTGATGTCGTATTGTTCAGACTCATGTTCGCCTCGAAGGAGGTTGTGTGCTGGAACCACGTTCTCCTGCCGCCGTGACTGCAAATGCAGTTGAACCGCGCAGGGACGAGGACCGCGCCGGCAGAATGGCAGGCGCGGACAATGGCCGATGTTCAGAATTCAGGATCAGGCTCAGAGCGTTGCCGCGAACCGCCTGATATGTCCGGCGATCACGTCAGCCTGCTCCTCGAGAGCAAAGTGACCCGTGTCCAGAAGATTAAAGTCGACCGTCTCCAGGTCCCGGCGATAGGGGTGTGCCCCGGAGGGCGGGAAAATGACGTCGTTCTGTCCCCAGACAATCAGCGTCGGTGGCTGATGCTTTCGGAAATAGGCCTGCCATTCGGGATAAAGGCCCGGGTTCGTTCGATAGTCGTAAAGCAGATCAAGCATGATCTCCTTGTTGCCGGGCCTGTTGACGAGGGCCGCCTGAAGCACCCAGCTGTCCGGGCTGACCCTTGTTATGTCCCGCACACCGTGCGTGTAGTTCCATTCCAGCGCCTCTTCGGAAATCCCCGCCTCGCGGATCTTGCTTAAATTCTCCGGCGACGGATCCTCCCACAGAGCGCGGACGGGCGACCAGAAGCTGTCGGGCAGGCCTTCGTCATAGGCGTTGGCGTTCTGGACGATGAGGAAGCTCACCTTCTCTGGACGTCGCACGGCAACGCGGAAGCCGACCGGCCCGCCGAAGTCCTGCATGTACAACGCATATCTCCCGACCCCGAGTTCATCGACAAACCGGTCGATAGTGTCGGCCAGCCGGTCGAAGGTGTAGGAGAACTCAGCGTTCGATGGCGTATCGCTGTAGCCGAAGCCCGGATAGTCGGGCGCGAGGACATGAAACCGGTCGGAGAGCCGGCAGATCAGTTCGCGGAACATGAACGACGACGCCGGAAAGCCGTGCAGGAGAAGTAATGTGGGTAGATCACGGTTTCCTGCTTCCCTGTAGAAAATCCTGCGTCCGTCGATGTCGATGGTGCGGTAGTGCGTCATCATTATCTCCTTTGCACGGAACAGACGGGCGGGTGTCGAGGTCGCGATCGGTACGCCGGATCCTGCCACGCGGGAGTCTCCCTTCGCTTTCTCGTCCATCAATCCATTCGCACGAGTGGTTTTATGTTGAAACCACATACTCGATATCAAGTTTGGTTTTATCTTGCAACCATCTTATTCGATTCGTAGACTGCAATTGTGCGAGCGCACCGGCGCTCCTGCCGGCAGGGAGAAAGCAGCATGGTCAAACGAACCAGTCACAAGGACGCAGATTGCCCGGTGGCCCGGCCTCTGGATGCAATCGGTGACTGGTGGTCTCTGCTGATCATCCGCGATGCGTTTGACGGGCTGAAGCGGTTCGGCGAATTTCAGAAGAGCCTCGGCCTTGCCAAGAACATCCTTTCGGCGCGGCTGAAAAACCTCGTGAATCACGGCATTCTTGATACGATTCCAGCCTCAGACGGCAGCGCCTATCAGGAATATGTGCTGACGGAGAAAGGTCGCGGCCTCTTCCCGTTGCTGGTGGCCCTCCGGCAGTGGGGGGAGGATCATTTTTTCCAGCCGGACGAAAGCCATGTGACCCTGCTCGACCGTGAAACCGGCCAGCCGGTCAGGCGGCTTGAACTGCGCTCGCAGGACGGGCGTCTGCTGGAACCGGAAGATACCGTTGTAAAGCGCGCGCCGCCTCCGGAGGGGGAGAAAGGCTGAAGCGAGGCCCGCGGCGCGCCCCGCTGCAGACCCATGGAACACGAAAGGCAGAACTGGAGCGCCTCTACTTTTCATTGAGACGCAGAAGCGACGGGAAATCTACATCTGCAAGCACTCGGCAACCTCAATCGTGCCGCCGAGCGCAAAGATCGGGTCCTGCGCGCCATGTCGAGTGCCGCATCGATGTCGGACGCCTCGACCACTGAGTATCCCGACAGCGGATCTCCGGCCTTTTCTTCCCGGTTCTGACCGGTCAGGAAACGCGACTTGCCGAAGCCGGCGCCCTTGTCGACCAGACTGGAGCCGAGACCGTCCATCCAGCCATTCCAGTCTGTCATCATCTTCTGCCCTTCTTCAGGGCTCTTGGGCATGCCACCACGAAATGCGAGAATGAACCTTGGCATGAGGATCCTCCTTGGTTGCAACAGGAGCAGAATGCGCCACTTCAAAATATGTTCAAGGACATATTTTGAAGTCTGCTATCGTGCCGCCTCAGGGAGGAGCAACCATGCCATACCCGAAAGACCACAAGGCGAAGACACGGGAACGCATTCTCGAGGCGGCGCGCGTGCTGTTCAATCGGCACGGCTATGATCGGGTCACCATCGATCAGATCATGGCCGCGGCCAATCTGACACGCGGGGGATTCTATGCGCATTTCTCCAGCAAGGAAGAGCTTTTCGCCGATGCGATGATCGGCTTCCTCGAGGGCCGCGGTGCAAGATGGCGTGAGGAAGAAAAGGTCGATCCGACCGCATGCCAGCTGGTGATGGCGCAGCGCATGGTAGATGCCTATCTTTCACGCCGCCATCTCGCGGACCGTGATGGGCAATGCCCGCTGATTGCCTATGCGACCGACGTCGCCAATGCCGGCCCGCGTGTGCGCGACAGCTACCGGCATCTCGTGGAAGCAATGACCTGGCTGTTCGAGATGAATCTCGAGGGAGACCCGGCCGAGCGGCGATCGCAGGCCCTGTCCCTGACGGCGCTGTGTGTCGGCGGGATGATCCTTGCCCGCGCCATTCCCGAAACCGGGATCGCCGAGGAGGTTCTTGACGCCGCCCATGCCGCGGCAACGAACATCTGGCGCCGGCCCGCCGGCGTCGCGCCAACCGGCTATCCCAGCCCGCGGGAGCCGTATGAGGAAGCATGACCGGATGTCACAATCCGCCGGGCAGCTCTGTCATCTCCTTCATAGCACTCTGGAGGGAGCCGAAGATGTACACCGCAGAAACAGCGGGCGAAGCCAGACCCGTCGAAGTCAAGGCAAGACCGCGAGCCGCCGTGATCGCCATCGTCTATCATTCGGGCTACGGCCATACCGCGCGGCAAGCCGAGGCAGTCAGGGACGGTGTCGATGAAGTGCACGGCGCCGAAGCCCTGCTACTGACGACCGACGAAGCGCAGCAGCGGTGGGAAGACTTAGCCGCCGCGCAGGCGATCGTTTTCGGCGCTCCGACCTATGTCGGCGCCGGCTCGGCATCGTTCAAGGCGTTCCAGGAGGCCAGTTCCAACGCCGTCATGGCCCAGGGATATCTCTGGAAGGACAAGATCGCCGCCGGCTTCACCAATTCCGGATCCCGGTCGGGCGACAAGCTCTCGACGCTCCTGCAGATGGCGCTGTTCGCTGCGCAGCATGGCATGCACTGGGTGAGCCTCGACTTGCCGCCGGCGAACTGCGCCTCAACGGGCTCGGAGGATGATTTGAACAGGCTCGGTTTCTGGCTTGGCGCGGCGGCGCAGTCTAATGTCGATCAGGGGCCGGATCTGGCGCCGCCCGAAGCGGACCTGGCAACCGCGCGGCATCTCGGGAGACGTGTTGCGACCACCACACTGCAATTTGCGCTCGGGCGCGAAGCTGCGCCTGCCGCCACGGCCGGTTAGATTCCAATGCCCGCGAGCGATAGCGATGCATTCTTCACCGGTCTTCGACCACGGCTGATCCGGCTTGCCTATCGCATGCTGGGTTCAGTCGCCGACGCGGAAGACATCGTACAGAACGCATGGCTGCGCTGGCTGAACCATGATCGAAGCGAAGTCCGCGAACCTGCAGCCTTTCTTCAAACGATCGTTACCCGCCTCTGCATCAACGAGCTGAAATCCGCGCGCCGACGACGCGAGACTTATATCGGACCCTGGTTGCCCGAGCCGTTTCTCGACCCGGTGAGCGACGATATCTCCGAGGAAATTACGCTGCCGCTGATGATGGCGCTGGAGAGACTGTCTCCGCTAGAGCGTGCCGCCTTTTTGCTGCATGACATTTTCGGGGTCGGCTTCGAAGAGGTATCGAGAATGCTGGACCGCGACGCCGCTGCCTGCCGCAAGCTTGCCAGCAGGGCGCGTGTTCACATCCGTCAGGCCCGCCCACGCTTCAGCGCAACGAACGTGGAAGGCCAGAAGCTTGCCGCAGCGTTCTACACGGCATCGCGGACCGGCGACATGGAAGCGCTGCGCGATCTGCTCACGAAGGACGTCGTGATCTATACGGATGGCGGCGGCCAGGTTGCCGCGCCAACGTCGCCATCGGTCGGGCTCGACGCCGCACTAAGACTCTTCAAGGCGCTGGCCCGCTATTTCGCCCGCGCGCCATCGCGCTTCGTTCGCCATACCATGATCGACGGTCTGCCCGGCTTCATCACGATCGAGGCCGGCGGCATCACACAAACATCGGCTTTTCTGCTCAGTAACAGCAGGATCGCGGCGATCTATGTGACGCGCAACCCGGAAAAACTGCATCACCTCCCTCGAGGCGACGCGCATTGACAATCTTGTTTCGGAAGCAACACGAAGAAAAGCCATAGCTCGCGCCATCTGATCGGCGAGGCGGCGAAACACAATTCAGTATCAAGACCTCCTGACCTGAGCCCCGACATCCCTCCGGTTGTTTGGAGAGTCTTGGGTTTCATTTGACGTGGGACCCGTTTTTGGACCACCGGCTGGGGATTTCCCGGGGGAGCAGGTCAGCAGGTCACCAGTGGCAGAGAGAATGTTGAGGTGGCGTTGAGGTAAAAACAAAAGCCCCGGCATTGATGCGCGGGGCTTTGTGTAATCGGCTGATTTCTTTTGTTTATTTGGTTGCGGGGGCAGGATTTGAACCTGCGACCTTCAGGTTATGA
>SWCE01002013.1_pt1 | contig 104026 bp, 98 predicted proteins | sample 4690061 | NCBI WGS metagenome assembly SWCE01 (sample SAMN10267279, study PRJNA491770) | bioreactor metagenome | isolation source: DHS bioreactor inoculated with subseafloor sediment | place: Japan: off Shimokita Peninsula | collected 2012-10 | reverse complement strand
CCCCCCCAACAACCGCAACGCCGGAAACAGCCGCCTCTGCCTCCGACATGGTTCCCCCGGCCGGCGACGAAAGCCCGGTGGTCGCCTGGAACCGGACGGCAGACCGGGCGGAGCAGATCCTCGCCAAGGCGGTCGCCTCGAACGGCATCCTGGAGCAGCTGCGCGCGGAACTCGCAGACCAGCGGACCCAGGCCTTCGCCATCGCCGAGGCCGGCAGCATTTCCGCCCAGTCGCTCAAGGCGCAACTCGATGCGCTGGGGCCGGTCCCGAAGGAAGGCGAGACGGAGCTGGCCTTTATTGCCGAAAAACGCGCGGCACTTGATCTGGCCCTGGCTGCGGCACGCGAGCCGGTGGTCGCTGCGCGGCAGGCCTATTCCAGGGCCGACGTGCTGATCGCCGCGATCGACCGGCTGATCCGTCAGCGCTTCGCCGACCGGTTGTTCCAGCGCGACCCCTCGCCGCTCAACCCTGCTCACTGGCCCAAGGCGGCGTCGGAACTCGGTGCCTTTGCCGAAAAGGTCCGCGAGGAATTGAAGGTCGACACCTCCCCCTTCGCCCTCGGGCTCGCAGCGGCCCTGACGCTCGCCGGTCTTGTCATACTTGCGTTTCAAAAGCGGATTTTCCGCCGGTTCGAGACCCTGTCGCGTGAACACGGCCTGACACTGCACGCCCGGGCCTATGGCGCGCTGGCGGTGACCCTGCGTTTCTTCGTACCGGCGGTCGCAGCGTTTCTCATCGTCTTTGCGTTCCGCACCCTTCAGCCCACGTCTTTTTCCGCCCGCTTTATCATTGCGATCACTGTCCTCTGGCCCATCCTGATCGTCACCTTCTATTGGCTCGGCCATGTGATCTTTGCCCCGACAGCACCCGGCCGGCGCGTGCTGGAGATCGATGACAGGAAGGCCGCGCGCGCCGTGCAGCTGTGCGTCGGCCTCGGATTTGTCCTTGTGGCAGAAGGCTTCATCGAAGCCGCTGGCAAGGGCTATGTCTTCTCGCCGGAAACCCAGTCGGTCGTAACAGGCGTTGTCGTTTTGGCCGGCAGTATCTGTCTCTGGCGGCTGGCGACAATCCTGATCGGCTCCGGCCAAAACGGCGGCGGCGGCGAGGATGGCGAAGCCGCGGAAGAACAGGAAGACACAGGGCTCAACTTCCCGCTCTATATCGGCCGTTTCATCGAGGTTGCCGCGGTTGCCGCCGTCCTGGCCGTTGCCGTCGGTTATGTGGAATTCGCCCGCCAGGCGCTGGTGCCCTCCATCCTGACCCTCGGCCTGTTCGGTTTTGCGATAACCGCCCATCGGCTGATCCTGATCGTGTTCGGCCCCGTGCTCGGCCGCAGCCCCCAGTTGGGCGCCGTGCTGCAGTCCTTCCTGCCGCTCGCATCCGGCGTGGTGCTGGCACTGGCCATCACGCCACTGCTGGCACTCACCTGGGGTGCCAGACCCTCCGATATTTCCGAAGTCTGGACGCTGCTTTCCCAAGGGGTGGAAATCGGCAATACGCGGATATCTGTCGGCGTGATCCTGGTGCTGCTCATCATCTTCGCCGCTGGTCTGCTTATTACCCAGTGGCTGCAGCGGGTGATCAGAAGCTCCGTCCTGCCCAAGACCCGGCTGGACACCGGAGGCAAGAACGCGGTGGTCACCGGCACGGGCTATATCGGCGTCGTGCTGTCGGCATTGATCGCCTTTTCCGCGGCCGGCCTCGACCTCTCGTCGCTTGCCTTCGTGGCCGGCGCCCTGTCGGTCGGCATCGGCTTCGGACTACAGGCGGTCGTTTCCAACTTCGTCTCCGGTATCATCCTGCTGGTGGAGCGGCCGATCAAGGTGGGCGACTGGATCGAGGTCGGCGGCCATTCGGGCATCGTGCGCAAGATCGCCGTGCGCGCCACGCGGGTGGAAACCTTCGACCGGCACGAGGTGATCGTGCCCAATTCCGACATCGTCGCCGGCGCCGTCACCAACATGACGCTGAGTTCCAAGACCGGCCGGGTGATCGTGCCCGTCGGTGTCGCCTACGGCAGCGACCTGGAAAAGACCCGCCAGGTCCTGTTGAAGGCGGCGGAAGACAACCCGATGATCATGGCCTACCCGGCGCCCTTCGTGCTGTTCATGGGGCTCGGCGACAGCTCGCTCGACTTCGAACTGCGCGGCTATCTCTATGACGTCAGCAACATCCTCACCGCCCGCTCCGACCTGCTGTTCTCCATCTACAAGGCCTTGAACGAAGCGGACATCGAAATTCCCTTCCCGCAACGGGATCTGCACCTGCGCGATGCGGAGGACCTGGTCAAGGCGATCGCATCGCTGTCGAAAGAAGGCGGGAAGGAGAACCGCAACAAGAGCCCCACGTGACAGGCGGAGCCGCAAACACCAGCCTCACCTGGAGTTGACGCGACGATCCCGCCTCCCCTTCGAGCCTCGGCCCTAAGCTTCCCGGCCGGGCACTTTAAGTATACGCATATCGCGTATTTTTCTTGACTGTACGCATTTTGCGTATTATGGTGACGATCAACCTACGGAGGATCGCCCCTATGTCGCGCAACTTCAGCCAATTCCTTCAAAGAACCGGACGAACCACCGGCGGAACCACCGGGCGGCGGGCGTTCCAGCTAAATCCGGACCGTACGTTTTATAGCGTGATCTGCCACCTGACGGGAGAGGCCTACGCTCGTGAAACAGACCTGGTGGACATGGATTTCGATCAGATCGTCAAAGATATAGCCGATGGACAGATTGAGGAAATTCTCGCTGTTTTCGCATTCAACCCGGCAGAAGGCTGGGTAAATGACGTGACCGAGGACGTGCTGGCCGCCGCCTTCCCGGAGGAGGACGACACGGGCTCCGATGGTTCCGAGGGCGGAGGAGATCCCTGCGCCTACACCCGCGAACGCCTCGGCGCCTTTGAGGCCGGTTGCGGTCGCTGGGCGGCATGAGTGGCTGAAATATACGCAATTTGCATATAGAACACTGAAAGGCTGCTCAAGGGGGTGCGCCGTCCGCCCCCTGCCCTGTGGGTATTCATGCGGGCGGGGTGCATCTCCCGGCCGCCCTATCCGTCCTTTTTCCGAATTCCAGGATTAATGGAACAAATCATGAACAAAAGAATGGAAATCGAGCCGCCGGTCAACAGCGGCGTCTGCGGGAACGAGATCGTCCTGTGCCCCGGCGGCCCGCATCTGAAGCCGATCGTCATCCGCACGGAGGTCGTCGAGCAGACAAACCACCATTACCTGCGCCAGAAGGGCACAGTCCGCGGCCGCCCGACCGAGGAGCCCGAAAAGGTCATGATCACCCTGCCCCGCGTCGACGCCTTGAAGAAACCATCTGAATGAAGCTGATCCCCCGCCGCCCAGACAGGCAACCTCAGCCGGGCAATGTCGGCTTTCCTCTCTCAACCTTTTGCGGCCACAAGGAAAGTTGCAATGCGAACCTAACTTTGCGACATTTGGAGCAGGTGCTGGAATTGGGGGAATTTGAGCATGTTCGAACCGCAGAGGAATGCCAGGAACCTTGCGGAAGCGCGCGCTGTTTTTGCTGCGTTGATGCTCGCTGTTCTGACGCTGCTCCCGGTCTCGGCTTACGCTCAGGACACCCCCTTCAAAGGCGGCTGGACGCTGCAGCCGGAAGGCTCCTCGCTTCGGTTCCAGTCGGTCAAGAACCTCACCAAGGTGGAGTCCAGCCGCTTCGCCGGGATCGAAGGCTCGATCAATGAGGCGGGCGAAGCTGCCATCCATGTCTTCCTCGATTCCGTCGACACCAATGTCGATCTGCGCAATGTCCGCATGCGCTTCCTGTTCTTCGAGACCTTCCAGTTTCCCGAAGCCGTGATTACCGCCAGGATCGATCCGGTAGCGCTGAGCGATCTACCGACCCTCAAACGCAAGATCCTTCCGCTCGACTACGACCTCGAGCTTCACGGGGTAAAAAAGAGCTTCGACACCGAGGTCGCGGTCACCTACCTGAGCGACGACCTCGTCGCCGTCTCCACGACCGCGCCGATCTCTGTGGCGGCTGCCGATTTCAGCCTGGAGGAAGGCATCAAGAAGCTGGAGGAAGCCGCCAATGTGGTGATCGTGCCTTCGGCGACCGTGTCCTTCGACTTCGTCTTTGCCCGCAATGCTACCGCAGACACGACCGTGGCGGCAGCCCCTGCAGCAGCGCAGTCGACCGCAGCAAAGCCCCCTGCTTCGAAGGCTCTCGAGCCTGAAGGCAATTTCGACCCCAAGGCCTGCAAGGGCCGGTTCGAAATCCTGTCACGGACGGGAAACATCTATTTCCCAAGCGGCAGCGCGAAATTGGATGCGCGCAGCAGCCCGCTGCTGAACAGCCTGACCGACATTATCTCGCGCTGTCCGGGCCTCGTCATCGAGGTCGGCGGCCATACCGATAGCGACGGCAGTGCGACGGCGAATAAGCGCCTGTCGGAGCAACGCGCGTCGGCCGTAACCAAATATCTGATTTCCAATGGAATACCGGAAGACCGGATCGTCAGCGTCGGATACGGAGAAGCAGACCCTGTCGCTCCGAACGACACCGCTGACGGCAAACGCCGCAACCGTCGTATCGAGTTTGTCGTTGTCGAATAGAACCCGCCCTCGCCGCCACGCGCAGATCCTCTTTGCCGCCCTGGTGCTGCTATCGGCTCTCCTGCCGGTCAGGGCGATGGCCGAGGCGCGCCTGGCCCTGGTCGTCGGCAACGGCGCCTATGTCAACGTCACCGCCCTGCGCAATCCGGTCAACGACGCCATCCTGATGGCGGACTCCTTGCGCAAGGTGGGGTTCGAAGTCACGCTCATCACCGAGGCCAAGCAGGATGAGCTGATCCGGGCCATTTCCGAATTCGGCCGCAAGCTGCGCGGCGCCGGCGACGATGCTACCGGTCTGTTCTACTACGCCGGCCACGGCGTCCAGTCCTTCGGGACCAACTTCCTGCTGCCGGTCGACATCGCGCTACAGGACGCGGCCGACCTGAGCCTCGTCGGCGTTCCGGCCCAGGCCGTACTGAGGCAGATGTTTTCCGCGCGCAACCGGACGAATATCGTCATCCTCGACGCCTGCCGGAACAATCCCTTCGTGACGATCCCGGATCTGAGCGACAACGGGCTTGCCGAAATCAAGGCGCCGCGGGGCACGTTCCTGGCCTATTCGACTGCACCGGGCGATATCGCCGTCGACGGCACTGGCGCAAACAGCCCGTTCACGGAAGCGCTCGCGACCCATCTGTCGGCGCCCGGCGTACCGATCGAGGCGCTGTTCAAGGATGTGCGCGTCGAGGTCGTCGAAACGACCGGCGGCAGACAGACCCCGTGGGACACGTCCTCGCTCACCGTCGACTTCCAGTTCGTGCCGGCCAAGGCGCCGACACCGGAAGAAATCCAGATGCGCCAGCTCTGGGAATCGGTGCAGATGAGCTACGACCCGGTTCAGGTCCTCCTGTTCTTGCGCGCCAACCCCGACAACATCTATGCCGATGACGCCCGCGCCCTGTTGCGCGACCTGATGGCCAAGACCCTGAAACCGGGTGAGAGCGTCGCGGAAGCAGCAAAGCCGGCAGAAGCTCCATCCGAAACAACAGCGGAGAAGCCCGAACCGGTCGATCCGGTGCAGTCGGAGCGCGACCTGATCGAACAGGCCCGTCAGGCCGGCACGGCAGACGCCTATCAGGCCTATCTCGACGCCTATCCGGAGGGCGCCTTTGCCGAACTAGCGCGTCTCGAACTCAGAACGATCGAGAACAACGCGCCCCGAACAGATCCGATCTCCAGGCCGCCCGAGCCGGTCGCACCGGAGAAACAGACCCCCGACGTTGCCGCGACCGGCATGCCCGACACCGTGGCCTTCAATACGCCGCTCGGCATCGGCGATCCGGAGATTGCGACCCGGAGCATTGCAGAGATCATCACCGGCTCACCGCTGTTTCCGCCCATCGACGGCCTCCCTGACATCGCCTGGAAGGACAAGGCCTGCGCCAACTGCCATCACTGGAACCAGGAAAACCTGTGCACCCAGGCCAAGACCTACCTCGCCGGCGGCAAAGCCGCCCTGGCGAAAAAACACCCCCTCGGCGGCACCTTCAAACAGGCCCTCGCCATCTGGGCAAGGGACGGCTGCAAGTAAGCGAAGGGAAGGCACCCCATCCCACCCTCAGGCTGTCATCCCGGTTTGGAGGGACGCGATAAGACCGGGATGACAACCGAGGGAAACAGCAAGCACCCTGGACGCAGGAGAGCCCCCCCTACCGCGCTCCTCACCCCACATTCCCGATATCCTCCACCACCATATCGACGAACAGTTTGCAGGACGGCGACAGCGACCTTCCCTTCTTGGTCACCAGAGCAATGCTGCGGCTGACTTCGGGGGCGACGAGAGGACGGGTGGCGAGGCCCTGGTGGCGGTGCATGGCCGCAAGCGCTGCCGGCAGGATCGCGACACCGAGGCCGCTGGCCGCCATCCAAGCGGCGGTTTCCAGGAAGCCGACCTCATGGGAGACCTCCGGCTTGGCGCCAACCTGCATCAGCGTGCGGTCGACAAGGTCGCGCACGCCATAAGGGCCGCCGCGAAAGGTGATGAGCTGAACATCCGCAAGATCCCGCCAACGCACCTCTGCCCGTGCTGCAATCGGATGGTCTTCCGCGCAAACCACCTGCAGCGCATCCGACAGGATCAGACGGTTGTCGCAGCCAGCGCCCGCTGGAGCCGGTGTGCCGATGCCCATTTCCACCCGCTCGGAGACGATATGGGGCAGGAACTGGCTCGGCGCGCAGTCGTCCAGCACCAGTTCGATATTGCCGTACTGCTGGGAAAAGCGACGGGCGGTCCCCGGCAACAGGGTCGCGGCAGTCGCCGGCGTAGCGGCCAGATGCACACGGCCGCGGCTGCCCTCCGACAGGTCGCGGAAATTGCTGCCGAGCGTCACCACGTCCTGCAGGATCCGTTCCGCGATCCCGAAGGCCTCGTCGGCGGCGCGCGTCGGCGCAAGGGTACGGGTGCTGCGGTCGAACAGGCGCGTGTTCAGCGTCTCCTCGATCTGGCGGATCAGGGCGCTGACGGCCGACAGCGATACGCCCAGTTCGTCCGCCGCGCCGGCGAGCTTGCCGAGCCGGTAGACCGCGACAAACGCCCGGAGCTGTTTAAGAGTGAGACGGGTCTCAATATTCATTGCATGTTATCTTCATAATCGTTCTGAATTTTTCGATTTTATTGAGAATAATTCTGGCGTTCAATCATTCTCGTGACAGCGCCAAAGGGAAGCTATTCGGAAACGGATACCGGGAGGGAACCCGGCCCCGCACAGGCGCTCGCATTGGGAGGAAGAACAATGAACTTGCGCCGCACCGCTGCGCTGGCTCTTGCCGGCGCATTAAGTTTTTATACGGCCTCGGCCATGACCGCGTCCGCCGCAGGCCGGCTGACCCTTGGAACCAACCCGCAAGGTTCGATCTATTACACCATCGGTGGCGGCATCGCCGCCGCCCTGCAGGACAAGCTCAGCCGTCAGGTCACCGTTCAGCCCTTCACGGGCTCATCCGTCTACCTGCCGCTGATCAGCGCGGGCGAAGTCAACATGGGGCTCAATTCCAGCCTCGACCTCGGCGGCGCGCGCCGGGGCGAAAACGGCAAGCCGCTTGAAAACCTGCGCGTGCTCGCCCGCATATGGCCGCTGAAAGTCGCTTTCGTCACCCGCGCGAACGAAGGTCTCACCAAGGTGTCGGACCTGAAAGGCAAACGGGTCGTCACCGACTTCAGCGCGCTCGCCGCCATGAGCAAGTTCAACAAGATGATGCTGGAGCTGAGCGGCCTGAAGACAGATGACGTCACCGCGGTTACCACCGCCGGCCTTGGGCCGGGCATGGCCCAGCTCACCGAGAACAGCCTCGACGCAACGTCGGTCGCCGTCGGCATTCCGCTGACCCAGCAGGCACAGGCCTCCATTCCCGGCGGCATTCGATACCTTTCGATCGAAGGCGCTGACGCAACGAGCGCGAAGGCGGACGAACTCTATCCGGGCATGTATCTGGTGGAAGTGAAGCCGTCCAAGCGCCTTCCGGAAGTGACCGAACCGGTCACCGTCGGCGGTTTTGACGTGTTTCTGACGGTCAGCGCCGACATGCCGGATGCAGATGCCGCGGCCATCGCCGAAGCGTTCTACGACGCCCTGCCTCAGCTCAAGAAGGACTATCCGCCGCTCGGCGCTGCGTCCCAGGAAAAGCTGTCGGCACCGTCCAACACCGTGCCCTATCACCCGGCCGCGGTCGCCTTCTACAAGTCGAAAGGCCTGTGGAGCGACGAAAACACGGCCCGCGATGCGGCGCTGAACAAGAACTGATCCGAACACCCGGACCAAGATCATGACCGTGCGTTTTCCGGCGGTGGCCACCCTCGTGGCCGCTCTGACCGCCCTTGGCATCCTGTGGCTGCTCGACGTGCCCCGGCACTTGGGGTTCGTCGTTCTGACCGAGCAATATCTGGCGCTGATGATCGGCCTGGCGACGCTCGCCGGGCTGGTGACGGTCCCGCTCAAGGACAACGCCCTGCTGCGGTCTCTCGACTGGCTCTTCGGCCTCGCCTGCCTCGCCTCCTGGCTGTGGCTTGCCTGGAACTACGAGGCCTGGCTGCTCGACCCGGTCAACCGCGGTCCGGAAAAATGGATCCCCGCCGTCATTGCCCTCCTTGGCATTCTGGAGGCAACACGGCGGCACTGTGGAGCGGTGCTGGCGCTTTTGGGCGTCGCCTTCATCGCCTATGGCCTGTTCGGCCATCTGGCGCCGGGCATCTTTTCAGCCGCCGAAATGGCGCCGGCCCGCTTCACCCTTTATCTTTACAACGACACCAACGGCGTCCTCGGTCTGGTGCTGCGGGTCGGCGCCACCCAGATTCTCGGCTTCATCGTCTTCGGTGCAGTCCTGAACGCCGTCGGCGGCAGCCAGCTCCTGACCGACCTCGCCATGGCTTCCATGGGCCACCGGCGCGGCGGCCCGGCCAAGGTGGCGATCCTGGCTTCCAGTCTGTTCGGCACTCTGTCGGGCTCCACCGTCGCCAATGTCATGAGCACCGGCATCGTCACCATTCCGATGATGAAGCGCTCCGGCTTTCCCGCCCGCTATGCGGCGGCCATCGAGGCCGTCGCCTCCAACGGCGGCCAGATCGCCCCGCCGGTCATGGGCGCCACCGCCTTCGTCATTGCCGAATTCCTGCAGGTCTCCTATGCGGACGTGGTGCTCGCCGCTCTGCTGCCGGCCGTCGCCTATTACGTCATGCTCTATCTGCAGGTCGACCGCTACGCTGCCGTCCACGGTCTGGAAGGCGCGCCCCGGTCCGAACTGCCGCCGCTCGGCAAGAGCCTGATCCGCTCGTGGCCGCTGCTCCTGCCCCTCGGCGTGCTGATGTATTTCCTGTTCGGCCTCGGCTACGCGCCGGGCAAGGCCGCTCTCTACGCCGCCTTCGTTGCCTACGGCTTCCACCTCGTCATGGCCCCGCGCGGCGCTCCCCGCTTTTCTCTCCTGTTCGAGATTGCCCGCACAGCCGGTAAGACCATGGTGCCCGTGCTGCTGGTCTGCGCCGTTGCCGGCATCATCATCGGCACCATCAATGTTACCGGCCTCGGCTTCGCCCTGACCCTGGCGCTGGGCAAGATCGCCCAGGTCGGCGGCGTCCTGCCGCTGCTCGCGGTCACGGCCCTGATCGCCGTCATCCTCGGCGTCGGCATGCCGACCACCGGCGTCTATGTGGTGGTCTCCGTGCTGCTGGCGCCTGCACTGGTCAAGGCCGGCATCGGCCTCATGTCCGCCCATCTCTTCATCTTCTACTTCGGCCTGCTGTCCATGCTGACCCCGCCGGTCGCCATCGCGTCTTATGCAGCCGCGTCCCTGGCCCAGAGCGACATGTGGCGCACCGGCGTCACCGGGGTGCAGCTTGCCATCGTCGCCTATCTCATCCCCTTCGTCTTCGCCTTCAACCCGGCGCTTCTCTTCGACGGCACCTGGGAGGAGATCGCGGTCTCCTGCCTGAGCGTGGGTGCCGGCGGCATCATCCTCGCCGAGGTGCTCGCATGGAAAGGCGCTTATGGTGGTGGCTGGAGACGGCTTGCCATGGCGGTCGTGGCGCTCTTCATCGGCGGAAGCAGCGCCCTCTTCGGCGCCGCCGCAATAGCGACACTCGCCGTCGCGCTGGCAGCCCTGCCCCTGATCTGGATCCTGCGCCGCTTTTCTGCCGGCCACGTGAGGACAACGCCGGCAACGGCACGCCCCCAGCCCTCATCCCAAGTCTGACCAAACCGGCCTAACCACCTGACCGGACTCATCGAACGGAGCGACAATGACCGAGAGAAATCCCAATCCGCCCTACAAGCGCATCGCCACCGAGGAGGCCTGGGCACCTGCCGAGATGATCGAACTCTACCGCAAGGAGATTGAGGAAAAGGCGATCAACGATCCCGGCTTCCAGTCGCTCTGGGGTTTCTTTTCCGGCGACAGTCCCAAAGCGAAAGCCCATCACGCGCGCATCCAGGACCTGGGCGAAATCCGCCTGAAGGACATGGACGACAGCGGGATCGACATCCAGGTTCTGTCGCTGACCTCGCCGGGCGTACAGATTTTCGATCCCGCGACCGCCACTTCGCTCGCCACCCGGTTCAATGACGAGCTCGCCGAAGGCATCGCCAGCCATCCGGACCGTTTCGTCGGCCTCGCCGCCTTCAGCCCGCTCGACCCGGCCAATGCGGCCAAGGAACTGGAGCGCGGCGTCAAGAAGCTCGACATGCGAGGCGGTATCCTCAATTCCCACACGCTCGGCACCTATATGGACGACGAGAAATACTGGGAGGTCTTCGAGGCCGCCGAAGCCCTGGACGTGCCGATCTACCTGCACCCGAACACCCCGCCGGCCCAGATGATCGAGCCGTTCCTGAAACGCGGTCTCGATGCGGCCGTCTACGGCTTTGCCTGCGAGACCGGCCTCCACGCCCTGCGCCTGATGGTCGCCGGTCTGTTCGACCGCTTCCCCAAGCTGCAGATCATCCTCGGCCACTGCGGCGAGGCCCTGCCCTTCTGGCTCTACCGCATCAACTACATGCACAGCCACATCTCGGTCACCGGCCGCTATCCGAATGTCGGCCCGCTGAAGCGCAAGGCCGAAGAGTACCTGCGCGAGAACTTCATCTACACCAACAGCGGCGTCGGCTGGGCTCCACCGGTCATGTTCGTCCGCGACGTCATCGGCCCGGACCGGATGATGTATGCCATGGACTACCCTTGGCAGTTCGTACCCGAAGAAGTCGCCTGGATGGACGACCTGCCCCTGGACGATGCGGGCAAGAAACAATTTTACGAGGACAACGCCCGGAGAGTGTTCAAGATCGCCGAATAACGGCGAGACCGGTGGCGCGGCTTCCCGCGCCACCTTCCAGGATCTGCAACTGACCTGAATTGTCCGACGTCACCTATATTTTTTGACATATTTGATCCGTATCAAGATCGGGAAGCGCGTTTCTTTTCAGAATATGCCCATTCATTTCCGGCCGGAAACGGACCGGGCGGAGTTTGGAGGTCCCGATGATCAAAACGATATGGAAATCCAGGTTATTCAAGTTTGCGGGTTCCGCGCTTTTGGGACTGTCCGTCCTTGCTCTGGCACCGCAGGCCAATGCGGAAACGGCTCCGGTATCCGGATCGTCTGCTGCGGCTCCTACGCCTCAGGCTGGCGCCGAAAATACGATCCAACTCGCCCAGTGGGGTCCTCCGCCGCCTCGCGGATGGGAATACCCGCCGAACAATCGCAGATACCCTCCTCGCTACTATGACCGGCGCTATTACGGTCCGCGCTATGCGCCGCCGCCGCCGCGTTACCGCCGCTCGCATGCCCATGTGCGCTGGTGTCTGAACCGGTACCGGTCCTACAATCCCAGAACCGACCAGTATCTGGGCTACGACGGCTATTACCACTATTGCCGCAGCCCTTACCGGTAGGAAGCTTTCCGCCACACGAAAATGGTGAAAGGCCGCTCAAGGAATTGGGCGGTCTTTTTTGCTCTCCTGAAGAAAACCAGACGTCTTCCAGGACAGCCACCTCCCGGAAATAATCATGCGGGAAGTGCGGTAAATTTCAAAATCAAACGCCAAAAAGAAAATAGGCAACGGCGCGGGAGGAGGAGCGCCGTCGCCTTATCCGGAGGAGCCGGGTGTCCGGCTGGCCCCCCTCAATGCATCGCCAGCCATTCGCGCGCCGAGCGCTGGGCTTCCGCGATTTCATCGCGGGTCATTTCAAAGGAAATTTCCTTGCGGTAGCGGGCTGCTTCCATGCTGCCCTTCAGGGCCGCAATGTTGAACCACTTGTGGGCGCTGACCAGATCAGCGACGCCGTGATGACGGCCGCAGGCGCTGTCCAGACCCATCTGGAACAGGATATCTGCCGATGCGGGCTGTTCGCCCATGATCGCCATATCGGCGGAGTACACTTCAAAACGAGCCATTACGCTCTCCCCTTGTTAAAGACCGCCTTCCCCCGAAGGCATCCCTGAAACTGCGAGCGGTAAAGTCCCGCGTTTCATGGGCTTATCTTGGGAAAAGCCGTTGAAGGCGCCGTTAAAATTTTAAATTAATGCAATGCGAACAAAGACTTAAGAGTTCCTGAAGTTTACTTCCCGGTAAGGCTGTCAGGGCAAAAAGCTTCGTCTTTTCAATCGCCTTTATCTAAAAGCCGTAAGTTGCTGGAAAGACTCTGATTACCATAGATCATGTTTGCAGGTTTCCGTTGCGGCCGGATGGACGAAAGCCGATCCGACCCGGAACGGATTTCATGGTCGCCGGGTCTTCCGCTATAGTCCGCTCGGAAATGCGTTCTGACAGGAGATGCGGCATGAAGGCCTGCTTCAAACCCGAATGGGCAACGTATCTGCCAGTGACGGCGATTATTATGTCAATGTTTATGGGTGCCGCTCCGGCCAGAGCGGATCTCGACGCCTTCGCCGGCGACTGGCTCACACCCGCAGGCGCAACCGTGCGCATCGGCCCCTGCGGTGAAAGCCCCTGCGGCCGGATCGTCAATTTTGTTCCCCCACCCGGCTACTCCGTGGAGAACACCCCAGACCTCAACAACCAGGACACTTCCAAGCGCAATCGCAAGGTACTTGGCCTTGCCGTTCTCTACGAGCTGCGGGAAGCCGGCAGCAATTTGCATGGCCGCGTCTACGATCCCCGCCGCGGCTTCAGCGCCGATGCCACCGTCACGCGGTCCTCAAGCGACCGCCTGACCATCAAGGGCTGCGTCCGGGTCATATTCAAAATGTGCGAAAAGGAAACCTGGCGACGGGCACGGTGAGAGATCAGAAGACCTCTTGTCGATTGCTTCGATCCTCCAAAGTCATCCCGGAAAAACCTGCAGCCATTATCCGGGACCGGCGAGCTCAATTGTTACCGGGCTTGCCAGAAGCGCCTGCTGGAAGCCGGGGCTCGCCGGTCCCGGGTCTTACATGCGTTTGCCCGGGAAGACGATCGAGAGGTGTTTGGGCGCGCCCTACCGTTGCCCGAACAGAACACTTTGCGCTTGCTTGTCGTCGGCGAGCTGCAGCTTTTCACGCTCTTCCTTGCCCACAGCAAGGCCGGCCTGAACCGCCGGACGGGCTTCCAGCAGCGCCTTCCAGGCTTTCACGTTGGGGAATTCCTCAAGGTCCATCCCTTGCCGTTCCCACCCCTGCGCCCAGCCGATAATGGCCATGTCGGCAATGGTGTATTCCCCGGCTGCCACATAGTCTCGTCCTTCGAGACGGGTGTCCAGCACCCGGTAGAGCCGGTGGGTTTCGTTCAGGTACCGGTCCATGGCATAGGGCAGCTTTTCCGGCGCGTAGACGCGGAAATGGTGGTTCTGGCCAAGCATCGGACCGAAACCGCCCATCTGCCACATCAGCCATTCTTCCGTTTCGACCCGCTTGCGCTCGTCGGCGGGATAGAACTTGCCGAACTTGCGGCCGAGATACTGCAGGATCGCGCCGGATTCAAACACCGAGATCGGCTCGCCGCCAGGACCTTCCGGATCGATGATCGCCGGCATGCGGTTGTTCGGGGCGATCTTCAGGAAATCGGGTTCGAACTGGTCGCCCTTGCCGATGTTGATCAGCTTAAGATCATAAGGGACACCCAGCTCCTCCAGCATGATGGAGATCTTCCAGCCGTTCGGTGTCGGCCAGTAATAGAGTTCAATCGGCTTCGTCTGCGTCGTTGCCATGGTCGTCCCCTTGTCTTCGCCGGCCAGTCGGGCCGCGATTGATCGTAGAATAACGATGGATTTAGGACGCTGCGGCGGACAGCACAAGCGGTGAAGCGAAAAAACTTCCGTAAAATTCCGGATCGCTCATAACATCTTCTTGAAACCAAGATGGCTCTGGTCGAAGCCAAGCCGCACATAGAACCGATGGGCATCGGTGCGCACCCGGTTGGATGTCAGCTGCATCAGCCCCGCGTTTGCTGCCCGGGCGAGTTCCTCCGCATGGGCCATCATCATCGCCCCGATCCCCTGCCCGCGCCGGTCTTCGCGGGTGTGCACACTTTCAAGCTCAACCCGCGGGCGCCCCTGGAAGGTCAGCCCTTTCATGAAATGGATCTGGTAGGTGCCGACCACCTCGTCCCCGTCGAGCACTACATAGACATCCATCTCAGGCGCGGCCAGTATGGCGTCAAACGCGTCCCTGTAGTCCTCGACCTTCCCCGTCTCCTGCCCCACCCGCGCGCCTGCAGCGCCGGCGATCAGAAGCGCCAGGATATCGGCCAGATGCTCCGGCCGGGCCTTTTCAATGCGGATGTCGGCAGTCATGGAAAGTCCTGAATACTCATTTGGCGGGAAGCCCATAGAGCACAGGCGCAGGAGGGAAAACAAGCTGGATTGCGTCGTGGGCGACGTCCGCGCCTCCGGTTTCCATTTCCTCATCGGAAACGGAAACCGGAGGCAGGATCATGCGCGCCGTTCCCTCCCCAAGGCGCGCGCACGGTGCGGACGCCTGTCCTTATTCGGCCGCGTCCCGCGAAGCGCCAAAGTGGCGGGCGAGATCATCGGCAAGGTCGGTGCGTTCCCAGCCGAAGCCGCCGTCGGCGTCCGGGGCCCGTCCGAAATGGCCATAGGCGGCGGTGCGGGCGTAGATCGGCTTCAGCAGGCCGAGCTGCTCGCGGATACCGCGCGGGGTCAGGCGCACCATTTCGCGCAACACCCGGGCAAGCTCCGCCTCGTCCACCTTGCCCGTCCCTTGCGTGTCCACATAGACGGCAACCGGCTCGGGCATTCCGATCGCATAGGCGAGCTGGATCAGGCAGCGATTTGCCAGACCGGATGCGACCACATTCTTGGCAAGATATCGGGAAGCATAGGCCGCGGACCGATCCACCTTCGTGGGATCCTTGCCCGAAAACGCCCCGCCGCCGTGCGGCGCGGCCCCGCCGTAGGTATCCACGATGATCTTGCGGCCGGTGAGGCCGGCGTCCCCGTCCGGACCGCCGATCACGAACCGGCCGGTCGGATTGATGTAAAGACGGTCCTGCGGCGCGCGCCAGCCTTCCGGAAACGCCTTCTGGACATAGGGCAGCACGATCTCGCGCACCGTCTCCTGGTCCACGTCCTCTCCGTGCTGGGTGGAGACCACCACCGCGTCGACGCCGACCGGACGGCCGTTTTCGTATTTCAGGGTCACCTGGCTTTTCGAATCCGGCCCCAGGCGCGGTTCGGCACCGGATTTCCTGGCCTCGGCCATCAGCCGCAGGATCTTGTGCGAGATCTGGATCGGCGCAGGCATCAGTTCCTCGGTTTCATCGCAGGCGTAGCCGAACATGATGCCCTGGTCACCGGCGCCTTCCTCGCCCTTGTCGCCCTCATCCACGCCCATGGCGATGTCGGAAGACTGCTTGTGGAGTCGATTGATCACTTCCAGTGTCTTCCAGTGGAAGCCGTCCTGTTCGTAGCCGATGTCGCGCACTGCATCGCGCACCAGTCCCTCCACGTCCTTGAGGACACTGTCGGGCCCGCGCACCTCGCCGGCGATGGAAACATGGTTGGTGGTGGTCAGGGTCTCGCAGGCGACCCGCGCCTCCGGGTCCTGCGCCAGAAAGGCGTCGAGGATGGTATCGGAAATGCGGTCGCACACCTTGTCGGGGTGACCTTCGGAAACGGATTCACTGGTAAAGAGCCAGGACTTCTGCGCCATTAAGCGTTCTCCCGTGGTTTGTTGATTGGCAGGCGGACGGCAGACATATGCTGCCGTCCTCTCGATTGGTCGGAATAATCGGTTGGTCCCGATCAGGCGGGTTTGCGGAACAGCTGGATGCCCCAGGAAAGCTGACCCGCATCGGCAGCATCCACCCAGTTCTGTAGCCCTTGAGCCATCTTGTCCAAATATTCCGCGGATGCGCCGTCGTCGCGCAGACGCTTGTAATTGGCGATCAGTTCCTCGCGGACGCGGAAATAGTGAGTCCGCAGCTGGTTGGTCATGTCGCGCTGTTCGACCACCTCGAAGCCGAGCGCTTCCGCCGCTTCCCGATAGAAACGCATGGACCCAAGGCTGTTGAGCTGAATACGGTCGTAAACCCGCTGCAGCGCGGCCGGGTCCGCATCGTCGGCCTGCATCGGGTCGGTGAAGATGAAATAGCCGCCGGGCTTCAGCACCCGGAACACTTCGGACAGCACCTGTTGGCGCTGGTCGGAGTGCAGGATCGCGTCCTGGCTCCAGACGACGTCGAAGCTGGCCGGCTTTTCCGGGATGTCCTCGAACGCCCCATGCACGACCCGGATCCGGTCGGCGTAGCCCTTCTGGCGATTGCGGTGCCGGTTGGTATCGTTTTGCACCTCGGAGATGTTCAGGCAGACAGCCGTATCGTCTTCACGGTCGCCCCGTCGGCTCAAGACCTTGCGCATGGCGCCACCGTAGCCGGAGCCGATATCCAGGAAGGCCGCCCCATCCTCCAGTCTCGGCAGCATCTTCAGCATCTCCTCGATGGTGAGATCCGACGCGGTCCGAATGTCCTTCGTCGTGTCGTAGAGGCCGATGTGCAGATCCTGACCGCCCCAGACGGTGCTGTAGAACGTGTCCGCATCGTCGCTGTCGTAATAGCTTTCGGCAACCTCGCGGATATCCGTCTGCCCCTCCTCAAGAGTCGCGCCGCCCCAGCGCACCAGGTGCAGGCTGGATTTCTCGGCGATATGGATAAAGAAGTCCGGATCTTCCTCCGCATAGGTTTCCTGGAAATCGCCGTAGGTCCGCACGCGCTCGAACCCGGCTTCCGACAGAAGCCGGCGCATGTAGTTCTTGCGGATCGGAAACATGTTCAGCGTGTATTCAGCGCCGTCGGGAAAGCTGTATTTGAACCGCGCCAATCCCTCGTCGATATGTTCCGGCTCCGCCTTCACCTTGTCGCCGGCATAGTAGTACTTGTGCTTGGAGCTGAAACCATGGTCGAGCATGGCGTCGTAATTGCGCTGGTCGATAATCAGGATGCCGTCATGTTTGAGCGCGGCATAGAATTCGGCGAGCGCCCGGCGGCGGTCCTTTTCCTCGTGCAGGTGCGTAAAGGAGTTGCCGAGGCAGATGATCGCGTCGTACTTGCCCTGGATGTCCCGGTTCAGCCAGCGCCAGTCGGCCTGGACGGTCTTAAGGATCATGCCCCGCTTCTGCCCATTCTCGAACGCCTTGGCGAGCATGGACGCCGACCCGTCCGCAGAGGTCACGTTGAAACCGGATTGGGTCAGACGCACCGAATGGAAGCCGGTGCCGGTCGCCACATCGAGCACGGTCTCCTTGCCGCGCGCCCGCAGGATGTCGATGAAGAACTGTCCCTCACTGTTCGCCCGGGCGTCCCAGTCAATCAGTTCGTCCCATTTCTCGACGAAGGACATGATGTACTCGCCCCGGTAGAGATCGGTTTCCCGATTCGCCGTGGGGTCCTGGCCGTAGGCCTGTTCGTCGAGTTCGAACTCTGCATTCTGCGGTACACGGACTGCACGCATGATCTGGTCTCCTCTAGATTTACAACGCCGTCGCGCGGACCGACGGCGGGCGCGCACCTTCGCACTGCCGGGCGGACCTGGCAGCCGGAAGGGATTTGTCTTCATTTCGTCGGTCCAGCAGGAATCGCGCGATGCGCTGCAGGGGTTACGGCCGGACCGGCGGATAGCCGGCCTGAACTGCTGAACCTTGTGGCGACGGGCGCAATCCGAAGGACTTCACGGCCCGGAACATGTGCCGGACACCGTTGTTGGAAGCCCCGGAGAGACAGGCATGTCTGATGCGCCCTCTAGCCAGGAACGGCCGGAGGGTAGCAGCCTGCGCTCCGATTTCAACAGCTGGAGACCTGCAGAGGGTGATACCATCCGCAGAAATTACGATAAGGCCTTGAAATAAATGGAAAATTATTTTTCTTGAATTTTTCCTGACAGCACAAATCGGAAAGACAAAAACCCTCAAACTGAAAATAATGAAGGAGGATATTCAAAATTTAGATTTATAAAAACAGAAACTATGGGCGCAATACATAAATAAATACGAAAAAATCATTCAGAATTCAAAACTTGAACTTAATTAACCTATAATCAGAAAGAATTATAATCGTAATAATTACCGCTTCGCGCTTTTACGAAGACCCGTAAGACGAATCCACATCATCAGTGCAAGGGGCCCCGCAGGCACAGCCGGGCGAGCCCCGGACTGGCGCTTATGCGCCGTCCGGCGAAATCTCAAAAAAGATGACGGCGGGCCGAAGCGCCCTATTCCAGCCCGATCTTCGACTTCAGCAGGTCGTTGACCGCCTGCGGATTGGCCTTGCCCTTGGAGGCTTTCATGACCTGGCCGACGAACCAGCCGAGCAGGCCCGGCTTTTCCTTGGCCTGTTCCACCTTCTCCGGGTTGGCGGCGATGATTTCGTCGACGATCGCCTCGATGGCGCCGAGATCCGTGACCTGCTTCATTCCGCGGGTCTCGACGATTTCCGCCGGGTCGCCACCCTCGCTCCAGACGATCTCGAACAAATCCTTGGCGATCTTGCCCGAGATGGTGCCGGCCTTGATCAGATCGATGATCGCACCGAGCTGGGCGGCAGAAACCGGGCTGTCATCAAGGTCGTGGCCTTCCTTGTTCAGGCGGCCGAACAGCTCGTTGATCACCCAGTTGGCGGCAAGCTTGGCATCGCGCCCCTTGGCGACTTCCTCGAAGAAATCGGCGGAGGCCTTTTCAACGACGAGAATATCCGCGTCATAGGCGGACAGGCCGTAGTCGTTGACGAACCGGTCCTTCTTCTCATCGGGAAGTTCCGGAAGATCCTTGGCGAGGTCGTCCACATAGGCTTGCGTGAATTCCAGCGGCAGCAGGTCCGGGTCCGGGAAATAGCGGTAGTCATGCGCTTCTTCCTTGGAGCGCATGGAACGGGTCTCGCCCTTGACCGCATCGAACAGGCGGGTTTCCTGATCGATGGAACCGCCGTCTTCCAGAATACCCATCTGCCGGCGGGCCTCATATTCGATGGCCTGGCCGACGAAGCGGATGGAGTTGACGTTCTTGATCTCGCAGCGGGTGCCGAAGCCCTCGCCCGGACGGCGCACGGAGACGTTGACGTCTGCGCGCATGGAGCCCTGGTCCATGTTGCCGTCGCAGGTGCCCAGATAGCGCAGGATGGTGCGCAGCTTGGTCAGATAGGCCTTGGCCTCGTCCGACGAGCGCAGGTCCGGCTTGGAGACGATCTCCATCAGCGCGACGCCGGAGCGGTTCAGGTCGACGAAGGACATGGTCGGGTGCTGGTCGTGCAGCGACTTGCCCGCATCCTGTTCCAGGTGCAGGCGCTCCACGCCGATTTCCACTTGTTCGTCGGGCATGTCGAGCAGGATCTTGCCCTCGCCGACGATCGGCTGCTTGAACTGGGAAATCTGGTAGCCCTGCGGCAGGTCCGGATAGAAATAGTTTTTCCGGTCGAACACGGATTTCAGATTGATCGCCGCCTTCAGGCCGAGCCCTGTGCGGATCGCCTGGCGCACGCATTCCTCGTTGATCACCGGCAGCATGCCCGGCATGGCCGCGTCCACAAGGCTCACATTGTCGTTCGGATCCTTGCCGAATTCGGTGGAAGCGCCGGAAAACAGCTTGGCCTCGGAGGTCACCTGGGCATGGACTTCCATGCCGATCACGATCTCCCAGTCGCCGGTGGCGCCCTTGAGGAATTTCTTGGGATCGGGTGTACGTGCCTCGACAATCGTCATTGCGTGTCAAATCCTGTGTTTATCCTGCGCGAAAAACGCCCGGGAGGAGTGCCGGCGATCGCGCTGCAATCGTCGGAACCGATGCCTAATCGCGAATTGCCCTGCCCGCAAGGCCTTCCTGCCCATATGCGGCAATTCCCGGCATGAAAATGAGCCAGAAATGTTCGAAAACGGAGACGGCAATACAGTGCCTACCCGCGGAATACGAAAGCCGCACCGAGCGCGATCAGCGAAAATCCGATGGCATGGTTCCACGTGAGGCTTTCCTTCAGCCAGAAGACTGAAAAGCCCGCAAACACCAGGAGCGTGATCACCTCTTGGATGGTCTTCAACTGCGCGGTGGAGTAGACCGCGCTGCCCAGCCGGTTGGCGGGCACCGCAAGACAATATTCGAAGAAGGCGATACCCCAGCTCAGCGTAACAGCCAGGGCAATGGCCGTCCCCTTGTGCTTGAGATGCCCATACCAGGCGAAAGTCATGAAAATGTTGGAGGCGACCAGCATCAGGGGCGGCAGGACAAAGCTTATCGTCGTCGGCATGGAATTCTCCGGGATGGAAAAGGCGGATACGGTAGAGCCTTCCGCCGGCAGGAGAGAAATACGCCGTAAAGGCTCATTCGCCATACACCGGGTCCGCGCCGCCGCCAAGCCGTTCGAAGCCCAGCCAAACGCAGGACGACAACCGCAAATACCGCTCCCCCTACTCCGGCGGATTCTGGGCCTTGCCGTTGCGGATGATGTAGCCGATGAGGACGGCGACGGCCTGATAGAGTTCGGTGGGGATTTCCTGGTCGAGCTCGATCTGCGACAGGGCTTCGGCCATCATCGGATTGTGCTCGATGGGCACGCCGCTTTCCCGCGCGATCTCCTCGATGCGTTCGGCGACATTGCCGGTTCCCTTGGCGGCAACGACCGGAGCGGAGCCGTTCTCGTAGGTGAGCGCGACGGCGACCTTTTCTCCCGGACGGACCGGCCTTTGCGGTTTGGATTTCTTCATATCCGTCTTCTCATGCCCGCCCCGTCCTCAAGACTGGCGATCCACCACGGCTCCGAACCGCGCTTCGGTCCTTTGCGGCAAGCCGCGCAGGAAACGCAGTTCCTTCAGGTCGATCCCCGCATGGGCGAAGCTCGCCTCCAGCGTGTCCTTGTCGGCTTTCAGCCTTTCCAGCGTCTCGCCCCGATCGACCCACAGGCTGACATAGGTGCCACCGCCGCGCAGACTGACGGCCGCTTCCATGGGGCCTGTTTCGGTCAGGTCGAGCGCGAAACGCAGCCGCCAGCCCGGTCCGTCTTCTTCATCGCCTTGCGTTCCTTCCGGATCCCGACCCACCTGCATCTGCACGATCGCCGTCTGACCGTTGACGGCAATCGGCAGATCCATGGTCATGTCCATGGCCCGGCCATGGTGAACATGTTCATCGCCTCCGAGCCCGCGGCTCACCATCTGCGACATTCGGATCCGCGCCAGGGCCGCATCGGTATCCCGCATCAGCCGGTTGAGTAAGGACTTCTCGTCACCGTCGGAAACCGCGGAGGATATGCTTGAAGGCCTGTCGCCCTGGGGCGAACGGCGCAGCGATGGCGCGGCAGGCTGAGTGAAGGGCCGGCCGGGTGCGGCCTGCGCACCGAGCCCCTGAAGCAGCGAGCGCAGGTTGATCAATAGCGATTTCAGGTCGCCGCCCAAAGCCCCCTGGCTCGCGCCTTGTAATATGCCCTGTGCCCCGGCCTGACCCGTTTGCCCTCCGCCAAGCGCCGCTTCACGGAACAGGCCGGAATTCTTGACCGCCGCCTCGACCGTTTTGCCGGAAAAGCCCGCCGCCTCCGGCTGCAGACGAAGCCCGAGGATCTGTTCCATCACCTGTTTCACCGACTGGGGTACGTTCGCCGCCGTCTTTCCGCCCGCCACCGCACTCAGCTGGGCGTAAAGCCCCGACAGGCTCGCCTGCTGCTCTGCGAGCTTCGGCAGAACGGTCTCGGATGCCTGCTTCAGTTCGGGCGTTACCGGCCGGTTCTGCGGTGACACCTGCGCCTGTCCCGCAGGCGAACGTCCGGATCCGGCATAGGCATTGCCCGGCAGTGTCGCATGGGCGCTTCCCGAACCTTCGGGAAGGGTATTCACGAAATGGGCGGTCGCACCGGACGTGGACACCGGCGTGAAGGACGCCTGAGAAGTAGCAGACGCCGGAGCACCGGGGAGCGGCGTCGACCCCGGCGGTGTTGCCGACTGCGCGGTCGCTGCCGGGTTCACTGGCGTTGGAGTTGCCTGCGTCGCAGCGGCGGGCTGAGGACTTGCGGGACCCGTTTGAGGGAGTGTCGCCTGAGCACCTTGCGCCAGCGCCGGCTGTCCACCTGCCGGGGCTGGCGGTAAAACGGCCTGCCCGGCGCCGGACGACGCGGAGGCGGCCGCGCCTTGCCCGCCGGCAGGCACCGTTGCCGGGCCCTGAGCCGACGGATTGACCGGTTGCTGAACGGTCTGTGTGGCAGGTTGCCCCGCAGGAGACACGACGGCTGGAGCAACCGGCGCCTGTCCCGACCCGGGGACCGGGGCTTGAGGCTGCACCTGTGTCGTCGTGGGCGCTTGTGGAGTGGAAACGATCTGAAGCTGCAGGTTCCCCGGAAGCGTGGGCGCCTGCGCACTGAGCGGAGAACCCGGCGGATTGCCTACCGACACCGAGGCCTGAACCGCGGCTTGCCCGCTGGCACCCACCGATAGCGGCGGCGCTGCATTTACCGCCTGCCCCGCAGGAGCACCCGTCGTCTGGGTCGCGGCCGGGCCGCCACCCGTCGTTGGCGCCGAGGTCAGTGTCTGAGTCCCTGTCTGGGCCGTCTGAGGGACGGTCTGGTTCACCGTCTGGCTTACGGTTTGTCTCACCGCCTGCGCGGCCGCATCGCTTGCCGCCTGCGCCGAGGTGGCAGAGGTCGCGGGCGCACCGCTGGCCTGTCCTGCACCAGTCTGTCCCGCACCAGTCTGTCCCGGACCAGTCTGGCCCGTGTTCGCCTGACCTGTATTCGCCTGGGACCCGGTCGGTTGGGACCCGGTCGATTGGGCTGAACCTTGCGAGGCCTGCGTCTGCCCGGTCTGCACTTGCGTCGTCTGGGCCTGTGTTGTCTGGGCCTGTGTTGTCTGGGCCTGTGTTGTCTGGGCCTGCACCGCCTGGGCCTTGCCCGTCGCCGCGGCAGTCACCGCATCGGCCAGGGCGGATGTGGCGGACGATGAGGATGACGTGGCGGGAGTAGCCGGCAAGGCCGGCTTGGCCGCCACATGCACCAGCTTCTGCGCCGTCGCAGCGTCGGTGGAAGGCCCTTGCCCGGCAGATGCCTGCGTACCCCCTTTCCCGTCGGGAACAAGCTGGATCTGAGGTTTGCCCGGATCGCCGCTGACCTTGAGCGTCAGTTCCGTACCCGCGGGCAGCGCTGCGTTTGCGCGCACCTCAATGGTGGATTTGCCCACGGAAAGCCGCAGCACATTCCCGGGCAGGCTCGCTTCCACGCGCGCACGCGTCTCCGTTCCCGGTTCGAGGCGAACCTGGTTGGAAGAGGTCCCGGAGGATAGCGACGCCTGCAGCGCCGCGATCGCACTCACCATTCAAAACGTCTCCGCTTGGGGCGTGAGTCTGTTTCCAAAAGCTTAGCAGAAAAGCATCGGAAGTGACCTTTCCCCTCTATTGACTCTGATCAAGGTGAAAACTTCGTGTCTTGCCTAGAGTCGTTTTCAGAGGGGCACGGTTACGTGCAAGGAGAGACTGAATGCGTTGGGTGGAAGAAATGAACGGGCGTGCGGGCCTGATGCGCCGCATGCTGGAAACAATCGGAGCCATGGACCAGATCCCGGAGGGCACATGTGTCGGCCAGGATATTCGGCAGGCCGTCGACCGCTGTATCTGCTGCGAAAAGGCGGAAAGCTGCCAACAGTGGCTTCAGGACCAATCAGGCAAGGGCATCGTTCGTCCGCCGGACATGTGCCCGAATGCGGGATTGTTCAACAAATGGCTGGACAACGCACCTCAGGACGCAGACGCCTGAGGCAATGATCAAAAGAGGCGCAAACAGCCGAAAGGCCTCGCATCCGTGCGGGGCCTTTCTTGTTACTGGAAACGACTCTGGAAATCGGGCTGCCCATCCTCTATGCGCTCACTTCTCGTTCCCTGATGCCATTCCAGACAAGTGAGGCGAAGCCGAACGCCGATCTGGAAACCAGATATCAGCACGAGCGCCAGCAAGTTCTTCTCGAGAAGGAAGTTAGACGCGCTCCGCGCGGGTGAAGTCTGGATTCCGGATCAGCACGCAGCTTCACTGCGCTTGTCCGGAATGACGGGAAAGTCTTCCCTCAGGCCTTCTTCATCCGCTTTGCGATCATGAAAACAATCGCCGACGCCACCAGCCCACCCGCAAAGCGGAAGGGGAACATGGCGAGCGGGCCGGCATTGTGCTGGGACCAGACCGGCATGCCGGTAAAGCTGAGTGCGGTCTCGACCATGAGCGACAGGGCCGCGGCGGCAAAGGCGGCGATCCAGAGTTTCTTCGCCCGGTCTGCATACCAGCCCAGCGCGCCGCCGATGATCAGGGCGGTCGGATTGAGGAGCCCGGAAAGCCCGAACAGATCCATCCATGTGTCGGAAAGCGTCAACATGGCTTCGTCTTTAGCGGCAAGCGACGGGAAATGCGAGCCCCGTTTGAAAAATGCCGCACCCGGCATGCAACCCAAGCCTGCTTTCTCCCCGGCTGAATTCCCCCTAGGATGCATCTGCCTGATTTTTTATCAATTTGAGAGAAGCGACCGCCCGGGTGACCTTTTCCAGTAACGACGACACGTTGACCATCGAAAACTTACGAACCAAAGGCATGCGCCTCGGCGTCGTCTGCGGCCACTGCCACCGCTTCCGCTATCTGAACGAAAACCGCTTTGCGGATACGGATACCCTCGGCGATATCGCCAAAAAACTCACCTGCAACCGCTGCCGTTCCACCGAGGTCGAGGCCGCCGCTGTCTCGAGAGACCCCAAGAGCGGCTATTGGCCGGCGGAACGCAGTTGAGGCAACCGCGGACTTTTCATCTGTTGAACAACGCCTTATTGTACTATCTTCCGATGCAACTTGGGCGATGACAACTCTATGCAGCAAAACAAACGCGCTGCTCCGAAATTGCTGCGAACCTTGTTTGTATTCCTACCCCTGTACCTTTGTAGCATCGGCTACGGCATAATATTGCTCGCAGCTGTGAACGGCTGCGAGTTAAACGCAGCAGATTCGTACCCGTGTTATTTTGGTGGTGTGGACTTCGGTGAACTTCTCTATCCGCTATCGATGATCGGATATTGGTTTGCATTCGCCTTCCTGTGGATACCGATCGCATTCCTGATACTGGCAATCCTGGAATGGGTAAAAAGGTACTTGTGACGTGCTGTTCAGCAGCCAACCTTAGGAAAACCCACGTTGATCCGGCGGAACGCAGTTGAGGCGCCATTAGAAGCGCCCCCGCCACATCTCAGGCACGTTTCCGCTCCAGCAGCATCACCCCTGAAACCGCCAGCAGAAACGCCACGCCGGATGTGATTGTCCGTGTCTGGTTCCAGAACTGCCAGGGTCCTGAGTAATCCTGCCAGATCGCGCGGGCGCTTTCCGCATCATCGGGCACAATGACCATCGCCAGCGCTTCGTTCATCGGAACGTTGATCCGCATGGTCAGCAACATCCCGAGCGCGAAATAGACCCCTGCGGCAAGACCGAAGGCCGCGGCGCTGCGCCCATTGCCCTCTCTCATGAGCAGAAATGCCGTCAGCGCCAGTGCGACCGGCGTACCGAAAAAGGCCGGCGCGAAGACAAAGTTCCGGACTGAGGCGTTCATCGCCTGCATGGCTTGGATCGCGACCCGCGGATCGGCCGCATCCAGCCCCCACATGGTCGAACAGACCCAGGCATAGAAAAATCCGAAAATCGCCGCGCTCAGCGTCAATGAAACAAGGATCATGGCCTTCGTCGGATATCTCATTCTCGCCTCCAATAAACCGTACACATCTTTACGCCTTTACATAGGCGTATCAATCTGTACGGATCAAGTAAAGCGATTTCAGAGGGCTGAATGAACGAGGACGAAAGACAGGAACGCCACAGCGCGATCTCCCGGGCGGCCTATGCGCAGCTCGCCGAACACGGCTATGCCGGCGCCTCGATGCTGCGCATCGCCAGGGCGGCAAAGGCCTCGAACGAAACGCTCTACCGCTGGTACGGCAACAAGGACGGCCTGTTCCGCGCAATGGTGGAAGACAATGCCGCCGAAACCCGGCGGCTGCTCGAAGAGGCGCTCGAAGGGCAGGACGATCCACGCGCCACGCTGGAAAGGATCGCGCCCGTCCTACTCGCCATGTTGCTCGGGGACAAGGCGGTCCTGCTCAACCGGGCCGCGGCCGCCGATCCGACCGGAAAACTGGGCGCCGCCATATCGGCCGGCGGACGCGGGCAGGTCATGCCCCTGCTGGACCAGCTCATGCAGCGCCTCTGCGCCGGTTCAGAGGCCCCTTCCGGAGAAGCCACCGGCTGGTTCCTCGGCCTCCTCGTGGGCGACCTTCAGGTCAGGCGGATCATCCACGACTGCCCGGCACCAACCCAGGAAGACATCGACGCCCGCTGCCGGAAGGCGCTTCAGGCCTTTGACCGGCTGATCGACGGCAGAGCGCGGTGAGAGCGGGCATAGTTTCGCACTTTTGCGCTTAAGATGGAAACCGCCCCTTATCGTCAGGCCAGGTCCACAGCTGGTCGTCGGCACGAATGGCATCGACGACGGCCTGCGCCCTGTCGCGGGCATCATCTCTGTCCCTCAACTCCATATGGACCGTTTCGACCCAGATAAGCTCTGCCACAACATCGGCATCCGGAGCGCCCCGGCGCAACTGGCTCGCGGCACTGATCAGGTAACTGTCATATTCATCGGCAAAGGACAGACAGTCTTCGCCGTCCCAGCGCTGGTCCGGCCCGAGCAGTCCGATCGGATCCCACAGCGACCAGCCGATATCGCGCAATCTCGACAACTTGATCCTGGGCGGCGGCGTCAGCGGGGCCATTTTGTTTATCCGCCCCCTACTACCCCTTCTGCGCCGCCACAGCTGCGTGGTAGCGCTGGCGGATGGTGTCGATGTCGACGGTGGGCGGCGGGGCCTTGATGTGCATGTCGCTTAAGGTGTCGCGGATGATGGAGGCGGCCGCCAGGTTTCGGAACCATTTGCGGTTGGACGGGATCACGTACCAGGGCGCACGTTCGGTCGAGCATTCAGAGAGCATGTCCTCGTAAGCTTCCGTATAGGCGTCCCAGTGCTCCCGTTCCGCATAGTCCGACATGCTGATCTTCCACTGCCGGTCCTTGTCCTCCAGCCGCTTGGCGAAGCGTTCCAGCTGTTCTTCCTTGGAGATATAGAGGAAGAACTTGATGATATGGACGCCGTTGTTGGCCAGAAGCTCCTCGAACATGTTGATCGCCTCGTAGCGGCGCGACCAAACCTTTTTCGGTACAAGGTCGTGGACGCGTACCACCAGCACGTCCTCATAGTGGGAGCGGTTGAAGACCGCCACATGCCCCCTGCCCGGCGTTTTGGCGTGCACTCGCCACAGGAAGTCGTGGGCAAGCTCCTCCGCCGAGGGCTGCTTGAAGCTGGAAACCGTGCAGCCTTGCGGGTTCATGCCCGTGATCACATGCCAGCAGATGCCGTCCTTCCCCGCGGAATCGATCCCCTGCAGCACGATCAGCAGTGCGTGCTTCTTTTCCGCATAAAGCTCCTCCTGCATCCGCGAGATATCGTCGAGGATCAGCTGCAGCTCCGGCTTCGACCTTTGCTTGTTCAGATCCTTGTCGTGATAGTCCGGATCGATGTCGGCGAGCTTCACCTTGCTTCCCGGCTTGATGATCAGTTGGTCGCGATAGGGCATGAGCGTCTTCCCCGAAGGTGATGGGTTAGCGGGATTGGAGGCGGGCGTTGACGAGCCGCAGCGCGCGCGCCCATTTGCCCGTGCGGTGATCCAGGAACCGTTCCGTCAGAACGCGGACGACGCCGAGCACCACGAGCCAGGCGAGAAGATAGACCCAGACCCATGCAATCAGCGTCCAGGAAATCGCCGGCACGATCCAGCCGAAGCCGCACATGAGCACGGCAAGCAGCTGGGTCGCCACGATGGCGACAAACAACGGCGTGGCCGGGTAAGGCGGCTTGAAGAACCAGTCGCTGGTGCGGGTGACCAGCAGGAGCAGGTGGCCGCCGGCTACAAGCTGCAGGAACATTACCGTCTGCAGATGGGACTTGTCGGTCAACTGGAAGAACGCGGCCTCTGACGCATCGCTCAACACTTCCATACCGATCAGCAACAGCCCGAAGGACTGCGCCACGGAGGCAAACCCGAGCACGGCGGACACACCGAGAAGCCTCGGCATCTGCCAGCGGATCGGCTTTTCCGCCACCGCCGTGTTGTCATAGGCAATCGTCATGATCGGCAGGTCGTCGAGCAGCGACATGATCACGATCATCACGGCGGTAAGCGGCTGGAACTCCAGGAACACGGTCGACAGGACCACCAGGAACATGATGTCCATGGTGAGCGCGATCCGGTAGACCGTGTAGGAGGTGATCCGTCCGAAGATCCGCCGTGCCTCGTCGATGGCGGCGTTGATCACCGACAGGCCGGGCGCGGTCAGAATCAGGTCGGCCGCTCCGCGCGCCGCATCGGTCGCACCCGACACCGCCGTTCCGCAATCGGCCTGCTTCAGCGCCGGCGCGTCGTTGACCCCATCGCCGGTCATCGCCACCAGATGGCCCCGGTCCTGCAGCGCCTTGACGATGGCATATTTATGCTCCGGAAACACCCGGGCGAAACCGTCGGCCCGCTCGATGGCGTCGGCGATGTGGTCCGGCACGTTGTCCGGGTCCATGTCCTTGGGAAACGCATCGGCAGCGGCCACGATATTGGTGCCGAGGCCGAGCTGGCGCGCGGTTTCGCGGGCAATCGCCGTGTCGTCGCCGGTGATCATCTTCACCGACACGCCCTTGGCCTGCGCCAGATCGATGGTCGCCTTGGAATCGTCCCGGGGCGGATCGAACATGGGCAGGATGCCGAGCAGGCTCCAGCTCTTTCCGCCGTCTTCGGAGCGCGCCACCCCGAGGGCCCGGTAGCCCTTGGCGCCCAGGTCGGCGACCGTCTGCGTGACCTTCTCAGAAATCTCCGCAGGCGGTTGCGCCAGATCGACAATCGCCTGAGGCGCACCTTTGGCCAGCGTGATCTCTTTGCCCGAGGCGTCGCTGACTGTCGCCTGGGTGCGCTTCGACACCGGGTCGAACGGCACGAATTTCTTTAGGGTATAGGCCTTCGGCGCCTGCCTGTCCTTCAGGGCAGCAATGACCGCACTGTCGATGACGTCGTGGTCTTCCTCCTTGGAGGCGAGGACGGCCGCCAGCACCACCTCTTGGCCGTCCGTCGCCGTCAGCAGGATCGGATCGCCGATGGTCAGCTGGTTCTTGGTCAGCGTTCCGGTCTTGTCGGAACACAGGATATCGACCCCGGCCATTTCCTCGATCGCCGCCAGCCGCGACACGATCGCCTTTTCCTTCGACAGCGCCAGCGCGCCCAGCGCCATGGTGATGGAAAACACCGCCGGCATGGCGACCGGGATCGAGGCCACCAGCAGGATCAGCACGAATTGCAGGATATCGAGCGCGTCCGCCACGCCCCAGGTGTCGGAGAGCACGATGTCCCGGTAGACCTGCACCGCCACCATGATCAGCGCCAGCACCACCGCGACGGCGATCAGGAAATTGCCGATCTGGAACATGGCGCGCTGGGCATGGCCGACCGAGCCGGCCCCGGCCACCAGCTTGGCCGTGCGGCCGAAGAAGGTGTTGGATCCGGTAGCGATGACAACCCCGGTCATCTCGCCCTGCTTGACCACGCTGCCGGAATAGGCCTCGTCACCCGGTTTCTTGGTGGCCGGAAGGGATTCGCCGGTGAGTGCTGCCTGATCGATGGAGGCGAAATCGCCCGAGACCAGCCGCAAATCCGCCGGTACGATCGCCCCGAGACGGATCCGGACCATGTCGCCGGGCACAAGCTCCGCCGCATCCACCGTCTGGAACGTCCCACCCCTGAGCACGGTCGCCTGGGGAGCCAGGCTTTGCTTCAGGGCCGCCAGCGCGCTCGACGCCTTGCGGTCCTGCCACAGCTCCAGCGCGGCATTGAAGATCAGTAGCCCGAAGATAATGGCGAAATCGTCCCAGCGGCCGAGAAAGGCGGAGACGAGGGCCGCCGCCTCGATCATGAAGGCGATGGGGCCGATGAAACAGTTCAGAACCTTGCGGGCGAAGGACTCGTGCTTTTCCGGCAGGGCATTCGGACCATAGGTGGCAAGCCGTGCCCTCGCCTCATCGTCGGATAGCCCCTTGTCCGGGTCCGTCTTCAGGCTGGAGAGAACCTCTTCAACCGGGAGTGTTTCGAGATCGGAGCCCACTGGGCCCCCATTTCCATTCCGCTTCGCCGCATCCGCCATGCCAGCCTCCGGGAATCGGTTGCATCATCCAAATCGTCATCCGCTTGAATTGTATAAAGAACAACACGTCCTAAAACCAGATTAAGACCGGCGCCGCAGTGCCGCAGGGGGTGAACCGTCTGATATATGGCAATGCGCTTCCACCTGGTTCTTAACCTCTCCCATTGGGTTACTGGATTCACACACCTTCTCCCTCATTGCCGTTTGGCCGTTGCGAGTGGATTGCCCGGACTTCGTGTAAAGACCGGGAACATGCCTGACAGGTGTTCGGAGACATCCCTGACACATTTTTACGGTTTGGTGAGATCGATTTCAGCGATCTTGGTAGCACCGAAGAAAACACCATAGGCGCTATCTGCATTGAGTGGCCGGATAGCGAGTCTTTCGGTCCGGAAGGCATCGGGGACTCTCCAGAGCCTCCCCTTGAAGCTGATGTAGCCTTTCGAGGCGGGAACCGTTCGGACGATTTCGCCGCTGTCGTAGACGGGCTCGGGCAGCTTTTTGGGGAATGGGCGTGGCGATGGTCGATAACGGCTCGCCGGTACGGCCATGCCGATGCCCTGATGCGGTCGCTGATAATTATAGGTCTGGCGCCACTGGTTGAAGGCTCTCTGAGCCTGACCCACGCCGTGCAGGAGAGCGCAGTCAAAGACCTCTGCCTTGAGGCTGCGATGGAAGCGTTCGTTCTTGCCCCGGCCCTGAGGGTGATAGGGACGGGCGTGGATGGTGTCGACCCCAAGCTTGAGCAACCAGACGCGTAGACGGGTCCACTGCCGCGGCACGCCACTGCCCCATGGGGTGCCGTTGTCGACATAGATGGCCAGCGGCAGACCGTGCCGGGTAAAAGCGCGCTGCAGGTGAGAGCGGACGGTTTGCGTCGTCTCGTCCGTACAGGCGTCAAGCGCCACAGCAAAGCGGGAGTGGTCATCGATGACCGTCAGCGGATGACACCAGGTGCCGCAGGCCAGCCGGGTCCTGCCCTTGAAGTCCATCTGCCACAGAAGGTTGGGAGCCTCCCGTTCGAACCGACCCATGGCCCGACGGTCGCGGGCCTCCGGTCCGATCCGGCCTTCACGGGATAAAATTGCATGCACGGTGGAGACCGCCGGTGCATCCAGGCCAAGATCCTGAAGGCGCCGGGCAATCTTGCGTGCCCCCCAGGCCGGATGCGCATCGCGTATATCCAGGACAGCTCTTTCGATTGCAGGAGTACTGCGAAGGGGGCTGCTCAGCGGCCGTCGGGACCGGTCTTCAAGCGGCTCTCCCGACCGGTAACGCCTGAGCCAGAGATGCCCCGTCTGACGGCTGATCCCAAACCCCTGGCACAAGGCCGAGATATTCGCCCCCTCCAGTCCCGCCAGCAGACAGAATTCCTCACGTTGATCCAAGACAGATGCTTCCCGCCAAACCATCCCAACCTCCAAGACTATGACGCCTCAAAAGTGTCAGGGATGTCTCCGAACACCTGTCAACTATGTACCAAGACCGAACAACTTCGCCGTGCAATGACACCAGGGGAATGGCAAGGCTGACCCACACACTGTGTCATCACACGGCGAAGTCCGGGTGATCCAATCCACCTCGCCGCATTCCCGGAAAGCTGGAAAAGGTTCGATCTGCGCCGCTCGCGCTGAGCCAAAACAAATTCCGCTTTGGAAACGATTGGATCCCCGATCAAGTTGGGGGTGAACGCCTCAATACCGGTATCCCCCTTGCACTCCCCCCACCCACCTCCTAAATCAGCACCGAACATTTTGATGGAGACTTCATGTACGGACGCCGAGAGGCCCGTTAAGGCCCGGTCTCCCCGACCGGGCATCAGTGAGTAACACCGCTGCAAGCGATTGGCTGCGGCGCGTGATCGCTGATTTGCGCCTTCCGGCGCATGACACGAAGACCCAAAATCAATGGACATCTCGAAACCTGAGCAACGGGTCCTGCACCTGCTCGCTCAAGGCGGCCGTATTGTCGTGGAAAAGGACGACCATGGCCGCATCACCGACACCCGGACCATCACCCGCGACGGCTGGGCCTGGTCCGGCTGCCCGCTGGCGCTGTTTAAAAAACTCAAACGCCGCCGCTACATCGCCTCCAAATCCGGAGGCCCCTACCTGATCACCCGCCTGGGCCTCCTGCGCGTCCGCGCGCAGGCCGACAACAGGTAAACAAGAACCCCGCCGCCGGGGAGACTTGGCGGCGGATTTGGTACGGCATGCCGCATTCAAGTCGGCATTTTTTCCCTGCTCAGGGCGTCCTGCTTTAGCTTCATCTTAGACTCAGGTACGTGCAGATTACGCTTCGACTTATTTTCGAATGTCAGGAAGTAAAATCTGTATTATTACTCAATATTTCGTAGATCGAAATCGTATATCATTGCAAATAACGAATATACAAAAGAATTAAAAATGAATATATCTCCACCGCCTAGACCTTTAGTTATAATTTATTTTTCCAGCTACTTTTTCTTTGGATCAAAGACCTCTATTGCAAAGGGATCAGTGCTTTGGTGCACTTTTACATTTTTAAGCCAAGGGCGTTTTTCCGCCTCAGGCAAATGTTTGTCCACGAGCCGAATTATCGATCTTTTTTCCCAAAGGTCAGCGCGGTCAAAGTACTCTCGCACTTCCAACGCATCAGTACGATTACAGAGCCCGGTCAACTCATCGATGATGCTACGTCCAACATATGCTCCTGAATTGCGGCGCAACTGTCGAAATAGCGTCATTAGCTCATACTTTTTTTCAAATCCGGGAGCACCAAGAAGGCGTACGATGGAAATTAGTATGTATTCAGGAACTCCATCAACATTTCTTATTTTGGCGGCCAAATTTTCGCAAATTTTCCCTCTTGCTGCCTCGCCGATTTTCTCTGAATTTTTAACAAGAACATCGACATATAGAGGTGTAAATTGAGGAAATTTGTCCAAGACATCCATAATCTCGGATAGAATCTCAAACTTTTCCTGAGCAACAATTATTTTAAGCAATTTTCTGAATTTATCAGGCTTTACAATTACATATTCTCGCAATTCATTTAAATAAACATCAAGATTTTCTTCTGATAGCTCCCCCAATTCCTTAACCGTAATTTTTCTAAACTTCGTTGGAATGATGCCAGAGTAACCAACAATAATTCTATTGGGCGATTTATCAGCTTTTTCATTTTCGTTAGGCGCCGCTTCAGCAGCTATATTTTCTTCTGCTAGTCCTCGCTTTGAAATGTCCTCCAAAACGGTCTTGGAAGGATTAATTGTTAGTCCTTCTCTAAAAAGCCGCTCCACAAAGAGAGTAAGCCACGCATGTGCCTTTTCAGTAGTCGGGGCAAAAAACCGATAATCATCAACGAAACGGCAAAAATTCACGTTATTTGAAATTAAAAAGTCATCAACAGCGATCAAAGCCGCTTCCGCAAATATCCGACTTGCATTCCCACCTATAGGAAGCCCATAAGAATCACGTTTTGCCCAAAATAGAAGTATCTCGTTGATCAATCGAACACGGCTGTCATCGTTCAACAAACTCGACAGTGTAGATTCGAGTCTATGGATATTTAAACGATCATAGAAGCTGGAAATATCGCATTTAACAAGTACTTTAAATTTGCGCGATTTGGCTTTCTGATTAACATACTTATCAAACGCCGTAAAATTGTATGCAGGATCAAAAATATACCCTTCTTTGGGCTTAAAGCGGTAAGAAAATACCTTTTTCTTGTTCTTCGCGGGCCGGAATTTTTCGACTTCCTCGGCAATCATTATCGCCAAAGCCAATGTTGTAATCGTATCAATTGGCTCGATGAGAGCTGCGCGTCTAAAATCAAATGGATCTTTTTTCGGGAAGAGGACATGTTGGATCGGATGAAGAGATAAACCTTGCAGTGAATTTGATTTGATACGCTTTACGCATAATTTGAAAATTTCACGAGAAAAATACTTATTTTTTAATAGATTCACCTCAAATGGGCGAGAGAAAATATCTGTAAGCCCTTCTTTCAGGACATTTTGAATAGCCAATTCTACTGATTTCTCGACTTTCATATAGAAAATATAACAATTTCAGGTGCTTTTTAAAGCTCTAAAACAATCACTCATGACCTAGCCCGCCGAATTCAGCAAAGTGACGCCACTGGTATGTATTTCCAGTGGCTGCAACCGAACAAGTGATCAACACTGCCACAAACGTTGCTACGCGCATAATGACCTCGCCAGCTTGCATCATTGCCCCGGCTATCCCGCAATACCGGTCTTCCCTCACCCGAGTTGCCTGCATAACCTACATCTTCCCGCCTTCTACCTCACAAGGCATCGGCAACATCCCACCTTGCGAATTAATCGCCCGATCACCGGCAAATGGTATTGCCATAGCACATTCCACGTGCGCCTTTCAGCCCAACGTCTTCAAACCTCGGAAACCTCATAGGTCCACACCCGGAACGCGTTCAGGATATGCGGACCGAAGGAGTTGATGAGCGGGATGTCGGCGGCGTCGCGGCCGCGGGCGATGACGATCCGGCCGATGCGCGGAATGTTGTTGCGCGGATCGAACGTGTACCACCTGCCGCCGAGATAGACCTCCATCCATGCGGAGAAGTCCATCGGATCGACAACGGGCACGCCGATATCGCCGAGATGACCGTTGACGTAGCGGGCGGGAATATTGAGACAGCGGCACAGCGCCACCGCCAGATGGGCATAATCGCGGCAGACGCCGACCTGTTCGTTCAAGGCTTCGAAAGCACTGCGCGTCGCCCGCGCCTGCATGTAATCGAACCGGATGTGATTATGTACAAAGTCGCAGATCGCCTGGACCCGGTTCCAGCCCGGCGCCAGATTGCCGAACTTGTCCCACGCGAACTGGCTTAACCGGTCGGTTTCGCAATAGCGGCTGCCCAGGAGATAGACGAGACAGTCGTCCGGCAGATCCTGAACGGGCACTTCCGCCGCATCGGGGACCACCGGGTCCGGGGCTTCGCTTTCCTCGATCGTCGCATCGCCCCAAAGCTTCAACTCACCGGCCGGAGCCACAAAGCGCCGGCAGCGGTTTCCGTAGATATCGTGGTAGGTGGTGCTCGGGATGTCCGGCATGAAATGAAGGTTTTCAGGTGCGCGGAGATCCGCCTTGCGGTCTTCATGCACCTCCAGCAGGCTCACCATGGCGGTGGGCTGGGTACATGCAAGCGTGATTTCGTAACCGTATCTGATCAGCATGGCGTGGGTGGTCCTTCACCTGTAATCGGTTTAGTTGGGCAATCAGTGCGCTCGGAGCACTTGCTGCGTTTCCAACGGGCCGCACGCTGGAGAGCAGCGATCCTGAACGGTCATTCCTGGACGATGCCGCTTCCCTGACAATACGCACAAAAAACCGCACAGCCGAATTTAATTCAGGCCACTGCCCCGGATCGCGCCCGTGGCACTTCTTGTCAGCGCTCGCTCAACGCCACCCGCATGTCCCTAATCAGCCGCACCCGCTCCACCTCGTAAGGCGTCAGCAGCAGTCCGGCCTGGCGGCTGAGCCGGCCGATTTCCGGCAGTGCCGTGACGTAGAGCAGGCCCGGCGCCAGTACCAGCGGCACCGAGACCGGGACGAGCCACCAGAACAGGTCCGGGGTCATTTCCCACGCAAAAACCAGCGCGGCAGCGCCTGCGAGGGCCATCCACCACGTGGCCTTGAGGCAGGCGATGAAGGGGAGCGAGCCGTCATCGCGGTCGGCGGCGGGCCAGCCGGAGTCTCCGCCAGTCAGCACCTGGAACACGGACCGGCTCTGGAACATCATGTGCACCGGCGCCAGAACCGAGGTCATCAGAAGTTCCAGAATGACACTCGCAACGAGGCGAGATCTGCCGCCGTAACGGCGGGCGTCGCCGTTGAGAAGCGCGCGGACAAGCAGCATCGCCTTGGGCAGGATCAGGAGGGCACCGACGCCGAAGAGAAGCGCCAGCGCCACCGTCGTCTCCGGATGGGGAAAGACGGGAAAGAGCGACCGCCCGTCGAAATAGACCGGTTCGGGCGCAAACAGGGGCGCGGCAAGACTGGCGATCAGGAACAGGAGCCACACCGGCGAGGACAGATAGGCGAACAGCCCCTGAACGATGGCGATCCGGCTCCAGGCCTTGAGCCGCGGCGCGCCGAGCACGCGCGTGTGCTGCAGGTTGCCCTGGCACCAGCGCCGGTCGCGCTTGGCATAGTCGATCAGGTTCGCCGGCCCCTCCTCGAACGAGCCCTGCAGGTCCGGATCGACGCGCACCTGCCAGCCGTCGCGGGCAAGGAGCGCCGCTTCGATGGTGTCGTGGCTGAGGATGTGCCCGCCGAAGGGCGGCTTGCCCTCCAGCGCCGCCATGCCGCAGGACTGGGCAAAGGCGCGCACGCGGATCAGCGCGTTGTGGCCCCAGAACGGGCCTTCCGCCCCCTGGAGCGCGGCCACACCCCTGGTGAAGACGGGCGAGAAAAAGCCGGCGGAAAACTGCAGCATGCGGCCGAACAGGCTGGTGAGGCCGATCATCTGCGGCAGGGTCTGCAGCAGGCCCAGCGTGGGAGCCGCTTCCATCCGGCGCACCATTTCCACGATCGTTTCGCCGTCCATCAGGCTGTCGGCGTCAAGCACCAGCATGAAGTCATAAGACCCGCCGGAACTGCGGATGAAATCGGCGATATTGCCCGCCTTGCGGCCGGTGTTCTTCTCCCGGTGGCGATAGTAAAGCCGCCCGCCGGCCTGCAGCCGGACAAGGCTCTGACGCCAGGCGCCGCCTTCGGCCTCGGCAATTGCCGCGTTGGTCGTATCCGACAGCACATGGAAATCGAACAGGGCCAGGTAGCCGGTGCGTTCCAGCGAGCGGTACATTGCCTCGATACGGGCAAATACGGCCGCGGTGTTTTCATTGTAAACCGGGATCAGCACCGCCGTTTTCGACCACGGGCCTTCCGCGTTTCGAGGAACCGCCGGCGGATCGAACAGGACACCGAGGAGCGCCGTGCAGGCGCCCCAGGCGAGCCAGAAGCCGGAAACGGCGATCAGGAAGATCCGGATCACGTCCACCCAGTCGAACCCGTCCGCCTGGGCGACGGTGCCGAACATGGAGGCCGCACCAACCGTGAGCGTTGCCGCCAGAAGGAATGCACCGAACCTCCGGACGGGAACGGCCTGCCGGTCCATCCGGTTCCATGCGCCTTTCAGAGCCGTGTTCCGGGCCGGCGATCGGGGCATATCAGCGTTTTCTCAAGGGCAGCGGCAGCAAGGCCGGACGCCTCTTCCACAACGAGACTGCGTCGCGACCGGCTTTTTCCGGGACGAGATCGTGTTCGGGCATGGCCATCGGGTGGCGCGGCTGGGGCAGCGCCAGGCAGGCAACGGCAAGACGCAGGTCCGCATCTTCCGCCGGTCTTGCCAACAGGTCCTCCGCGCTGGCGGTCAGGCCGAGCCGTTCCACCGACTCGTCGAGGCAAGCAACCAGTTCCGTGTCGCTCAGGTCCGGCCGGTCCAGCCGGTTGCGGATGTCATCGAGTTTTTGTTCGGTATCGGTCATATCCATCGCTCCCCGTTTTGAACGCATACCGGATACGAAAGTTCCATTTTGACTTACATTCCCTTCGGATTCAGACCGTCCGGGCCCACTGGTACAGCCAGGTTTCCGTCACAGTCTTTCCGTCGTGTTTCAATGTCAGCGCCAGTTCCACCGGATTGCCGCTGTCATCCTGCTTGACGTCGAAGATCTGCCGCCAGACGCCGTTCTCCAGCGTTGCAAGCTGATGCGCCATCAATGTGGCATTGTTCACCTTCAGGTCGGCTTCCAGTTTCGCCTCGCTGCCCAGCTTGGCGAGCGGCCCGCCGGCGAACTCCACGGCGAACTTGCGCTTGCGCGGATCGGGTTCCGAGGCCGCGGTGCCGCCCTGGCCGGTGCGCGTGGTGCGCACCTGGGCGAGCCCGGTGCCCGGCTCCGGCTGGCCGCCCCAGTGCATCCGGTAGCGGAACCGGTGTTCGGACCCGGCTTCCGCCTTTTTCTCCGGAACCCAGAAGGCGACGATGTTGTCGTGGATCTCCTTGTCGGACGGGATCTCCGCCAGCATGATCTGGCCCTTGCCCCATTCTCCGATCGGTTCGATCCACAGGGACGGCCGCTTCTCGTAATAGGCTTCCGTATCCTGGTAGCTATCGAAATGCCTGTCCCGCTGGATCAGGCCGAAGCCTTTCGGGCTGTCCTCGCCGAAGAAGGACAGCGCCAGTTGGTCCGGGTTGCGCAGCGGCCGCCACAGGCGCTCACCGTCCTTGCGCAGGGTCAGCAGCCCGTCGCTGTCATGCACCTCCGGCCGGTAATCGTCGAAGCCGACACGGTCGTTCTCTCCGTAAAGATACATGGAGGTCAGCGGCGCGACACCAAGGCGTTCCACGTCGCCGCGCAGATAGATGTTGGCATCCACATCCACTTCCGTGTTGATGCCGGGCGTGATGGTGAAGGCATAGGCCCCGGTCACCCGCGGGCTTTCCAGTTCCGCCCAGATGCGCATCCGGTTCTGCCCCGGCACCGGCCGCTCCAGATAGAACCGGGTGAAGTTCGGAAACTCCTCGTCCCGCCCGGCCGCGGTATCCACCGCAAGCCCCCTGGCGGACAGGCCATAGAGATTGTCCTTGCCCAATGCTCGGAAATAGCTGGCGCCCAGGAAGGTGATCAGCTCGTCGCGGTAGTCGGGCCGGTTCAGCGGATAATGCAGACGGAACCCGGCAATGCCGGGCAGTTCCATTCCGGTGAATTCCTCTGCCTTGAGAGGCTCCCGGTATTCGAAATCGGCACCGGTGAAATGCAGTTGCCAGGACCGGTCGCCGATCACCTCGTGCAGATCCACCGGATGCTTGAACAGCCAGCCGGGATGAAACGCCTGCAGCTCGAAATTCGACCCGCCGTCCTTCCACAGCGCGTGATCGGGCCGGAAGCGGATCGCCCGGTGCTGGTCATAGGTCAGATTAGCGAGTTTTTCCGGCAGATCGCCTGCGGGTTCCACGTAAGGCGTCTTCGCCTTCTCCCGCATCTTCGCCTTCAGGCTATCGAAGGAAAAATCCTCTGCCTCTCCGGCCGCATGCGCGCCGGAAACAAGAGCAACAGGCAGGCCGCAGGCACAACCCAATCCAAGAGACGCATTGAGAAGAAACGTCCGTCGATCAATCACTTAGAGACCCCACGCTTGCAGAGACGGTGCAGTGCAATACTACTTCCGCAATAAAAAGCAAGCTATGCGGCAACAATAAGAAAACACCGGGCCAATCCCGTGGCGACGAAAGGCACGGAATCCGCCCGGTTTCATTGTGCGGCGCGTCAGAAAGCCTCGCTCATCGCGGCGGAATTGTGGCGGGAGGCGAGGAAGGGAAAGCTCCCATCCGTCATTCCAGACAAGTGAGGCGCAGCCGAACGCTGATCTGGAATGACGGGGAGAAGCAACGAGAGGTCGCTTGCGCCCTTCAAACCAACCGCTCCGCCACGAGCTCCCCGATAGCAAGCGACGAGGTGAGCCCCGGCGACTCGATGCCATAAAGCGCCACCAGGCCGGAGATGGCATGGGCCTCCGGCCCGTCGATACGGAAATCGGGAGCCGGTTCACCCGGCCCGTGGATCTTCGGACGGATACCGGAATAGTCGGCCTCCAGGGCGCCGTCCGGAAGCGCCGGCCAATACTGGCGGATGGCGTCGTAGAAGACCTCGGCGCGGGCCGGATCGACCCGGTAATCGATCTCCTCGACCCATTCCATATCCGGACCGAAGCGCACCCGGCCCTGCAGGTCGAGGGTCACATGCACCCCGAGCGCGCCGGTCTTCGTCATCGGAACCGGATAGATCAGCCGGGAGAACGGCGCCTTGCCGTTGAGCTTGAAATAGCTGCCCTTTGCCAGATAGCCCTTCGGAGGATTGGCTTGCGGAAAGGCGGTCATCAATTCAGGCGCACCGCGACCCGCTGAGACGATCAATTCCTTCGCGGTGATCGTGTAACCGTCCTCGCCGTCGATGGTGACTGAAAAAATCCCGTCTGCCGTCCGGCCGATGGATCCCACGGCCGTATTCAGCACCACCTGGCCGCCATGGGCCTCCAGCTCGCCCTGAAGCGCCAGCATATAGCCGTGGCTGTCGATGATGCCGGTCGAAGGCGACAGCAGCGCGCCTTCGCAGGCGAGTTCGGGCTCCATCTCCCGCGCCTCGTTCGCCGTCAGCCGGATCAGATCATCGACCCCGTTCGCTGCAGCCCGCTGGCGGATGTCTTCCAGCTTGTCCGCCTGCTCCGTATCCGCGGCGACGATCAGCTTGCCGGTGCGCTTGTGCGCCACGCCGTGGCTTGAGCAAAACGCATAGAGCAGGTGCTTGCCGTCCACGCAGCAACGCGCCTTCAGGCTGTCTTTCGGGTAATAGATCCCGGCGTGGATGACCTCCGAATTGCGCGAACTGGTCTCCGACCCGATCAATCCGTGCCGCTCCAGCACCATGACCTCCCGGCCCGAAACCGCCAACGCCCGCGCAATCGCCAGCCCGACGGCACCCGCCCCGATGACGATGGTTTCAACGTCGGTCATTCCCTTGCCTTTCTGACAGTCGGTGCGCTCATCTCCCTCCTCGGGCCTCTGGCACATGATCCCATCCCCAAGGTTCCCTCTCCCGTTGGGAGAGGGCTAGGGTGAGGGGTTACAACGCCTGTGGAATACGGACAGTTCGAAACCCCTCACCCGGACCTTCGGTCCGACCTCTCCCAATGGGAGAGGTAAGTTGAAGCCCTGCCCTCTTCCGCAATCCCGGATCCACAGTGAGGTGAATTGCATCAACCGGGCGGCACCCGGTGACAATACCGTCCGGGAAAAGCCCTTACTTCCACCAGGTCTCCGCCTCGAACGATCCGGCGGCCTCCTCGATCACCGAGCCCACCTGGAACAGGGTCGCCTCGTCGAAGGGCTTGCCGATGAGCTGGAGGCCGAGCGGCAGGCCGGACTTGTTGAGGCCGGCGGGGACGGAGATGCCCGGCAGGCCGGCCATGTTCACCGTCACCGTGAAGATGTCGTTCAGGTACATGGTCACCGGATCGGTGATCTCGCCCGGCGCGAAGGCGGCGTCCGGCGTGGTCGGGGTCAGAATGGCGTCGACGCCGTTTTCCCAGGCCAGATCGAAGTCGCGCTTGATCAGGGTGCGCACCTTCTGCGCCTTCAGGTAATAGGCATCGTAATAGCCGGCCGACAGCACATAGGTGCCGATCAGGATGCGCCGCTGCACCTCCGCGCCGAAACCTTCCGCGCGGGTGTTTTCATACATCTCCACGATGTCCTTGCCCGGCACGCGCAGGCCGTAGCGCACGCCGTCGTAACGGGCGAGGTTGGACGAGGCTTCCGCGGGTGCGACGATGTAATAGGCCGGCAGGGCGTATTTGGTATGCGGCAGGGAAATGTCAACGATCTCCGCGCCAGCGTCCTTCAGCCACTGGATGCCCTTCTGCCACAGCTCCTCGATCTCCGCCGGCATGCCGTCGACCCGGTATTCCTTCGGAATGCCGATCTTCAGGCCCTTCACCGACTTGCCGATGGCGGCCTCATAGTCCGGCACGTCGATTTCCACCGACGTGGTGTCCTTGGCGTCCACGGAGGCCATGGACTTCAAGAGGATGGCGCTGTCGCGCACGGTATGGGCGATCGGGCCGGCCTGGTCGAGGGACGAGGCGAAGGCGACAATGCCCCAGCGCGAACAGCGGCCGTAGGTCGGCTTGATGCCGACGGTACCGGTCAGTGCGGCCGGCTGGCGGATCGAGCCGCCGGTGTCGGTGGCGGTCGCCCCCATGCACAGGCGCGCGGCGACGGCCGCAGCCGAGCCGCCGGACGAGCCGCCCGGCACCAGGGCCGCGTTGGAGCCTTCCTTGCGCCAGGGGTTGACCACGTTGCCGTAATAGGAGGTCTCGTTGGACGAGCCCATGGCGAACTCGTCCATGTTGAGTTTGCCCAGCATCACCGCGCCGTCGGCCCACAGGTTCGAGGTGACGGTGGATTCATAGACCGGCTTGAAACCGTCGAGAATGTGGCTGCAGGCCTGGGTATGCACGCCCTTGGTGGCGAACAAGTCCTTGATGCCGAGCGGAATGCCTTCCAGCGCCCCGCCCTCGCCCTTGGCGAGCTTCTCGTCGGACGCTTTCGCCATCTCGCGCGCCTTGTCGGCGGTGACCGCCACATAGGCGTTGAGCGCGCCGTTGGCTGCCTCGATGTTGGTCAGGAACGCCTCGGTCAGTTCGCTCGAAGTGTAGTCCTTGTTCTTCAGCCCCTCGCGGGCCTCGGCAACGGTCAGTTTGGTCAGGTCGGTCATGTCAGTGTCTCTGATTGGGCCTGAAGCGGCCTTGAATAGAAAACGGAATAGGCGCTGTCGGGATAGTCGAGCACCGGACCGCAGCGGGTGAAGCCGGCACGCTCGTAGATCCGCCAGGCAGCCGGATGTTTGTCGCCGGTCTCCAGCACCAGCCGGGAAAAGCCCTCGCACTGCGCCAGTGCCACGATCTCGGCAAGGATCCTGCCGCCAAGGCCCTGCCCCTGATGGGACGGCGCGGTGTATATCCGCTTGACCTCGGCAATGCTCTCGCCATGGCGATGCAGCGCGCCTATGGCCACCGCTTCGCCCCCGTCGCGGGCGACGAACACGGTCGTCTCCGGCCCGGCCATTTCCTCTGCCGTCATGTGAAAGCAGAATTCGGGCGGGCTCAGCTCCATAAGCACCGCGTTCAGGTCGCCGATCAGGCGGCGCACATCGGGGCTCAGCGGGGTTTCGGTGGCGATGGTCACGGGCACGCGCGTTCGTCCTTACTCGACGACTTTCGGCACCATGAAGAAATTGTCTTCCGAGGCCGGCGCGTTGGCGGTGATGTCGTTTGCATAACCGCCGTCGGTGACCCCGTCCTGACGCTTCTTCATGGTCTGCTCGACCACGGAGGTCAGCGGCTCCACGCCGTCGATATTCACCTCATCGAGCTGCTCCACGAAGCCCAGAATGGCGTTCAGTTCACCGGTCATGCGCTCCGCGTCCGCGTCGCTCACCTTGATCCGCGCCAGCCGCGCGACCTTTTTCACCGTTTGGGTATCGACGGACATGTCGTCTCCGTTCCTGTTGGATTGTTTTGAAGTCGAGCCCGGCCAAAAGGCCGGTGTTGGCTATGTCTTTCGGCAAAAAATCTGCTGACGGCAAGAGCCGGACTTGCTTTCGACATAAAAAATCCGATATTACGGTACCAATAGTAACCGTAATTGAGAATCCCATGTCAAACCCGCTTCCCATGATGGCCATCGTCTATCTCGCCATCGAGCCAGCCTGGCTCGCCCTCACCCGTCCGGAACGGCGCGAATACGCCGCGGAAATCGGCGCCATTGTCGACAGGCACGAGAATGTCTCCTTCGAGTGGTTCGACGCCGACGCCTTGTCGGGCAAACACACCGACTTCGCCGTCTGCCGCTTCACCGACATGCGCGCCTATCACCACCTGTGGGAGGAACTGAGGGACACGGCAATCTTCAGCAAACCCTTCGCCCGGATCACGGACGTGTCGCTCGGCATCGAAAACGGCTTCGTCGATTATGAAGAAGCCATTGCCTGAAAACGCGCCTGGAACTCCATCCGAAGCGGGCCGGCCACAGGAGGCGCGGGTTACCCGCGCCCTGCTTGAATCAGCCTTGCAGGAACTTTCGCTAAACGGTTACGAGGCCACGACGATTGCCCGTCTGGCGGCCCGGGCGAAGACCAGCAAGCAGGCGGTCTACCGGCGCTGGGCCGATAAGCCGGCGCTGATCGCAGACGCCATCCGGCACGCGCTGTCCGAGGCCAATCCCGCCCCGCCCCAGCGCGGCAGCGTCGCCCAGGATTTGCGCATCTGCCTTGGCAACACCGTCTCCGCCCTGCAGGACACGCCGCTCGGCGATGCCATCCGCGCGCTGGTGCCTTTACGCAAGCATCCGGAACTGGACGCTGTTTTAACCGAAGCGGAAGACGCAAGACGGCTGATCCTGCGCCAGATCTTCATTGCCACGCCCTTCGAAGCCCATATGGAAACCCGGATCGATCTCCTGCTCGGTCTCGTCTACTTCAAGCTCCACATCCGTGGGCAAAGGGTGACGGACGCCGACATCGAAACCGCCATCCAGCTCGTCCTCGGCCTCACCCCGCCTCGCGCGCCTGTGCCGGTTCCGTGAACACTCTTGATTGGCAATTTGCCGCCATGGATTGCATCTGTGGACAAGCAATCGCGGTTGATTGCAGGCCGTTTGACCAGGAAGTGATGACGAGGGAAGGACAAAGCCAGCCCCACCCTCCGTTGTCATCCCCGGCAAGCAAAGCGCGACCGGGGACCCAGTACGCCGTGTCGTCTCGGCTCAAGCAACCGGCCTCACAGGTTACTGGGTCCCGGCTCTCCGCTTACGCTCCGGCCGGGATCACAACGGAGTTTGGGGACACGCCCCCACCAACCACGATGAGCGCAACCGAAGGCGGCACCGTTTCCGCCGGCAGTTCAGGGAGAGACAGCAACATGTTCCATTCATTGAAGGCAGGTCTGGGCGCCTTGGCCCTGTCGATCACGGTGTTTGCGACCGCGGCCACCGCCGACGAGATCACCACTTACGTCGATCATGGTGCGGCCATCGGCGGCACCGACCCGGTCGCCTATTTCACCGAAGGAAAGCCGGTCAAGGGGTCCGACGAATTCACCACCACCTATGACGGCGTCACCTGGAAATTCGCCTCTGCCCACAACCGGGATCTCTTCGCTGCAGATCCTGCGAAATACGCCCCCCAGTACGGTGGTTTCTGCGCCTTCGGCGCCAGCAAGGGCTTCAAGGTGCCGGTCGTGCCCGAGGCCTGGAAGATCGTCGACGGCAAGCTTTATCTGAACAACAGCAAGGCCGTGCAGAAACGCTTCGAAGCAGAAACCGAAGAAATCATCCACGACGCCACCCTCAACTGGGAAATCATCAAGGACAAGAAGCCGGAAGACCTGAAGGAACCGATCGTCCGCTAGGACATCCGGCATATGCGATCTGCCCCTGCCTCGTACCGCACCAACAGCATGCGAGACAGGGGCACGACGAGCGAAAGATCCCGCTCACGCGGAAATATAGAGCCAGAGCGGCAACAGGGACGTCAGGGCAACAGCAAACCACAGCAGCGCGCTCACACCCATGGCCCGCAGCCGTCTGCCCGAGGCTCCGCCGGCAAACACACCGTACAGGGCGCCGCTGAGCCCGCCGAAAAGCGGCAGCAGGCCCACCCCACCCAGATTGATCACCAGGGCAATGCCGAAGCCCAAGACCAGAGCCGCAAGAGTGCTGCCCACCCATCCGGCAACCGGCCTTCTCTGCAGCAGGACCAGGTGCACCAGCGCCAAGAGCAAACCGCCAGCCAACCCGCATTCGCCCCAGAACAACACGCCTGACGGGTCGATGCCGGTGATGAAGGCATCGGACACAGATCCCGCGGACGGGCTGAAGGCGATCCCCGGCAGATGCACCCCGCGCATCAGGGCTCCACGATGAAGGATTTCGGCAAACAGGAGGCTTCCGGCCAAGCCACCCCCAAGCCAGCCGGCCAGCCAGATGCCCAGGACCTCCAGGACCGACCGTCGGCCATTGCCCGAAGGCCCTTTGGCAGTGGCGGTGTTCATGACGAAGCCTCCTGGATCATGGCCGTATCTCGATCTCTGTCCCGTTGGCGACTGCCCGCCAGATTTCGTCCATTTCCGTATCGGTTACCGCGATACAGCCGTTGGTCCAGTCGACCAGACGGTGCAGCGGACCGATCCAGCCATAACCGTTGCGCATGCCGTGGATCATGATGTCGCCGCCAGACGATACGCCGGCATTGTGGGCACGGGCACGGTCCTTCGCATCCGGATAGGAAATATGCAGCGCCAGATGATAGCCGCTGGCCGGATTGCGGTAGTCGATCCGGTATCGGCCTTCCGGGGTCCGCCCGTCGCCTTCGCGCTGCTTGGCCCCGACCGGCTCCCGGCCGAGCGAGATCGTGTAACGCTTGAGCGTGACATCGCCGGCCATCAGCTCCAATACCCGTTCATTCTTGTAAACCACGATCCTGTCCGCCCGTGCGCCCGCCTTCAGCGCTGCCTCCGGCCAAATGCGATCACAGGCGGCCAGACCGAAGATCACGGCGACGACCGCCAAAACCAGCCTGACAAGTGTCTTCCCCATCGCCACCGAGCCCACTCCGGCATACACCTGCAAACAATTTACCGGTAAGGTGCGATTGGGCGAACTGCTTTGCGGTATGTCAAGGCCACCTGCCCACAAGCAGCTACTTTGAACCCGACAGCTCAAGCTGGAGAACCCCATGAAAGGCAGCTCCTCCCGGACGGGACGCGCACACCGGTACCCCTCCCTCGCCGTAGCAGGCGTCCTGTTCACCTGCCTTTGGGCCGCTCCGCCCGCCGCCGCCAATGATTCGTCTGCATATCTTGCGGCCGGCGGGCTTGTGCTGACACGCAACGACGCCATCGAAATGCGCTCCGAGGACTTGTATGTTTCGACTGCGGAGATCCGCGTCACCTATCATTTTCTGAACCGCTCCAAGGAAGACGTCACCACGCTGGTGGCCTTCCCGTTGCCTGACATTCGCGCACCGTCGGACGAGGATAATTTCGTTATTCCCGTGCCTGACTCGGATCGAAACTTTCTGGCTTTTGAGACGAAGGTGGACGGTCGGCCCGTCGCCATGCAGGTGGAACAGCGGGCAGAGACGCTGGGCGTCGACCGCACGGCCCTGCTCGAAAGCCTCGGCCTGCCGCTCGCCCCGCATGACCTGGCCCTGCCGGAGCTTCTGGCAAATCTGCCGGAGGAGACCCGGCGTGAGCTTTACGAAAACGGCATGATCGACGATCCGAACATCGGCCCCGCCCGGCCCTATAGTTCAGGAATCCAGCCACGCTGGACGGCCCGCACCACCTATTACTGGAAGCAGACCTTCCCGGCTGGTCGCGAGATCGTCATCGAACATCGCTACCAGCCATCGGTCGGAGGCTCGGCACAGACCTCCATCGGCGAGCCTTTCGAAAGCGCTGAGGAACGGCGCCGCTATGCCGAACGTTTCTGTGTGGACGACGGTTTCGTTCGGGCTGTGCAAAAGGCTCGTGCCCGCGCGGGATCGGACAATTTCATTTTCTCGGAAGCCCGCCTGGAATATGTGCTGACGACCGGCGCCAACTGGTCCGGCTTCATCCGCCATTTCACCCTCACCGTCGACAAGGGCGCGCCGGAAAACCTGACCAGTTTCTGCATGGACGGTGTGAAAAAGATCGCACCGACACAGTTCCGGGTGGAAAAGACCGACTTCTGGCCGGAGCGCAACCTGCAGATCCTGATCCTGGAGCCGCATTGGCTGCAGTAGTTGGTTGATAGATGGAAAAGACATTTCAGGAAGTCGGAAAAAGGTTCGAAGCGTTGATCAGCGAGCCTTGGGACTTTGAAGCCGAGGCCGGCCAGAATGTTCTGACCGGAATCATCACGGGCGCCGGCGACGTTGATGGACGCCCGACCCTCTTCGCGAAATGCAGCGAGTTTCTGTCGGGTACTGAAACAATAAACTCCGTCGCGATGCGCCCCAGATACAAAGAGGATTTCGGCGATCAGGATCGCGTCACGGTGTGTTTCTACTTCCTGAAAGACGGGTCCCGGATATCTCCGGACAATTTTCCGGAATGGCAAACGGGGCGGCTTGACGGGTTGATTGGCTCGATCATGCTTCGGGAGGGCGACTGAAGGCGAACGCACAGTGTAGCCTCACCCGTGGCTGTCATCCCGGTCGGAGCGCAAGCGGAGGGGGGGCCAGTACGCCGTGCCCCCTCCGCTCAAACGACCAGCCTTTCCGAATACCGGTTCCCGGGTCTCACCGACGTTCGTCCGGGATGAAAATCGAGGGAGGGCGCCGGCTTGAACGGCCTGCACATCGCCCCCGGAGCAGCCTCAATTCAGCGCATTCACCGTCTCCGCAAACGCCTTGGCCGCTGCCAGCGTCTGTTCCCGGCTGTGGCCGTAGTGGTTCGCCCGTAGCTCGATCACAATGGCCGTGTTCTCCTGGATGCGCAGGAGCTTCGCCAGCCGGTCGAAGTCGATGGCGCCGAAGCCGGGAGGGGCGTGCATGTCGCCGATGCCGAAGAACAGGCGCTCGCCCTCATCATCCCACAGGATCGTGGAAGGCACGCCGGTGGAATCGGAGAAGTGGATGTGGCCGACGTGCGGCGCTAGTTGTTCCGCCTGTTCGTACATGTCGAAGCCCTGGAGCCCCGCGCCCTGCTGGGCATGGCTGACGTCGAGACAGGCGACCAACGCCGGATGCCCGATGGCCGCGACCTGCTCGGCCAGGGCCACCAGATCGAGCGCGTAGGAGGTTTCCGTGCCGGCGATGATCCGCCGGTTCGGGCTCATGTTTTCATAGGCGATCTTCACGCCCAGCGCCTGTGCCCGGTCGGCGAGTTTGACAAGTGTTTCCCGCTCCCGCGCCAGCAGCCCGCGTGACTGGTCCACCCATAGCGCCGGATGTACCCGGCCCGGATGGAGGACGACGATGTTCGCCTGGCATTCCGAGGCCAGCTCCAGGGTGGCCTCGGCCGCGCGGACCTGCAGGTCGAGATGAGGCTCGTCCATCAGGTTGACCGCGATCGGCCCGTGCAGGGTGTAGCGGAGGGCGTGGTGCGCGAGCACGGTCTTCAGATCCGAAATCCGCTGCGCCATCAGCCGGCAGCCGGAAACCGCATCGAGCCGCACCGCGTTCAACTCACACACGTCCGCACCGAGCTCGACCTGCTCCGATAGGCGCCGGTCGAGTGCTGCAAGATCGCCATGCATGCCGAAATGAGCGGCGTTGAAACCGGTATGGGTGACCCGCGACAGCATCACATCTTCTCCGGCGACTGGGCGGCCGCAAGCGCGTCGTCGAGGGAAACGTCGCCATTCCAGTAGTCGGCAAAAATCTTCGCGGTGGCGGCGACCTTGTCCTCCACTTCCCGGTAGCGGCCGCGCAATTCGATCATCGCGTAGGTTCCTTTCCGGAAATCCATCTTCGGCAGCAGCTCGCGCCACGGGATCGTGCCCCAGCCCATGGGCAGGTGCAGATCGCCGATGCCCAGCGAAATGCGCGAGCCCTCGTCACCGTTGATCTTGCGGTCCGGAATGCCGAAATTGTCGTGCAGGTGCAGGTGCCAGACCTGGCCGGAGAACTCGGAGATGGCCTCGACGAAATCGAAGCCGAGCACCGGCGCCGAAAGGAAGGCGTGACCGAAGTCGAGACAGCCGCCAATGGCCGGATGATTGACCGCGGCGATCTGCTCGGCGAGCGGACGCGGATCGGCACCGGATTCGACCCGGTTGCCGCTCGGATCGGCGATCAGGTTCTCAACGGCAATCTGCACGCCGGCCCCGGCGGCAAGGTCGCCCAGGCGCTTCAGTTCCTCGCGCTCGATTTCGAGCAGCTTGTCGCGGGACTCGGCCCACACATCCTTCGGCGCATTGCCGGAATGCATCACCATGGAGGTCATGCCGTAACGGCGGCACAGTTCCACGGAGGCTGCCGCGGTCGCCCGGTGCATTTCCAGGTCGGGCAGGTTCATGAGGTTGATCGCGTGGTCAGCGTGGAGCACGTAGTTGATCTTGCGCCCGGCCAGCACGTCTTCTGCCGCCTTGGCCCGCTCCTCGATGATCCGGCCGCCCATGATCACGTCCAGCCGGCGGGAGGTGATCTCCACATGGCTCATGTCATAGGTCTCGTAAGTGTCCAGCACCTGGGCAAGCGCCGTCATGTCGCTACCGGGCAGAAAGCTTGTGTTGAGGCCGGAGGCGATACAGGTTTTCGTCGTCATTTTGTTTTTCCTGTGGTGAAGAAGTTAGTCCTGAAGGGAGGGGTCGAAGCGGGTCCGCAGCCAGTCGCCGAAGATCGACATGGACAGGGTGGTGAGGAAGATCATGATCCCGGGAATGACCGCGAGCCACCAGGCGGAGACCAGGTAGTCCCGGCCGTCGCCGAGCATCTGCCCGAGCGAGGTCATCGGCGGGCGAATACCCAGGCCGAGGAATGACAGCGAGGTCTCGAACAGGATCGTTTCGGGAAAGCTGATGGTCAGCTGCACGATCAGCGGCGACAGGATATTGGGCAGGACGTGGCGCAGATAGATGGTCCAGGATCGGCCGCCGAGCGCGTGAACGGCGCGCGCATAGCCTTCCTCGCGGGCCGCAAGCACCAGTCCCCGGGTGATGCGGGCATACCGCTCCCAGCCGTACATCCCGAGCAGGAACAGGAACACCACCATGGAATTGCCCATGAAGGCGAGTACCGCGAGGGCGATGATGAACCAGGGCATGGCGGCCTGGAAATCGACCAGGGTCGAAATCCCCTCGTCCACCCAGCGGCCGAAATGCGCGGCTACGAAGCCGAGGAAGGTGCCGATGACCGCGCCGATGATGGTGCCGAGCAGCGACAGCAGGATAGAGGTCTGGGTGGCGATCAGCAGCCTTGAGAGCACGTCGCGGCCGAGCTTGTCCGTGCCCAGCGGGTGGGCGAGCGTCGACCCCTCAAGCGGCATAGGAGGGGCAAGCCGGGCACGCAGGTCCATCTGGTCGAAGTCGTAAGGCAGGAGACCGCGAGCGAAGACGGTTATGATGGCGACCAGCGCCAGCACGGTGATGGCCACGATCACGCTTCCTGGCACTTTGCGGAACCCCAAGAGGAAGCGCCCCGCGAAGCCCGTTTCCGGGCGAATGACGTCGGTGGTGGCGAGGGTCATTGCAGTCTCTCCCGCGCGGCTCCGACCCGCACCCGCGGATCGAGCCAGCCGTAGATCAGGTCGACGGTCAGGTTGGCGGTGACCATGGTGATTGCGATCATCATCAGGATGCATTGCACGACGGCGAGATCCCGCATGGCGACCGCATGGGTCAGAAGCCGGCCGATCCCTGGCCAGGCGAAGACGTTTTCCACCACCACGGCCCAGCCGATCAGCTCGCCGATCTTCAACCCGATGATTGTGATGATCGGGATCGACGCATTCGGCAGCGCGTGCAGGTAGAGCCGGCGGGTGGTGCCCGCCCCCTTGGATTCCGCCGTACGCATGTAGGGCTTGTTCATCACGTCGATCATGGCCGAACGCGTGTAGCGGGCGATCTGCGCGCCCATGGTGCTGCTCAGCGTCAGAGCGGGCATGATCAGGTGCAGCCAGGTATCGGAGCCAGAAGACGGCAGTACGCGCAGGTACAGCGAAAACCCGAGGATCAGCAGAATACCGAGGAAGAAATTCGGCATGGAAAAGCCGAAAACGGCAAAGCTCATGACGATCCGGTCGATCAGCGTGTCCTTCATCAGCGCAGCGATGATGCCGAGCGGAAGGCCGAAGGCAATTGCGAAACCGAGCGCGGAAAAGCCAAGCAAAGCGGTCTTCGGCAACCGGTCGAGCACCAGCCCCAACGCATCCTGGTTGTCACGGAAGGAAATGCCCAGGTCACCCTGAAACAGGGAGGTGAAATAGCGCCAGTACTGGACCAGGATCGGCTGGTCGAGGCCCCACAGGCGGCGGTAATAGTCGATGGTGTTCTGGTCGATGTCGTCCGGCAAAAGCTGGGCGACCGGATCGCCGGTCAGCCGCAGGACGAAGAAGACGAAGGTCACCACCAGCCACATGGTCAGCACGGCCCGCAGAACCTTCCACAGCGCATAGGTGAACGTCATGACCGCTCCTCCGCGTGGTGACAGGCGACATGAACCGGACCGAAGATCCGCATCTCCGGCGTTTCTTTCCCGCAGCGCTCGGTAGCGATCGGGCAGCGGGTATGGAACCGGCAGCCGGAAGGCGGCGCATGCGGGCTCGGCGGATCACCCATGAGAATCTGTTTTGCCCGCTTCACCGCCGGATCGGGGACCGGTACGGCGGCAAGCAGCGCCCTGGTGTAGGGATGCATCGGTGCGGAGAACAGCCGTTCGATCGGCCCCTCCTCCACGATCTGACCAAGATACATCACCGCCACCCGATCGGCGATCTGGCGCACCACGGCAAGGTCGTGGGAGATGAAGATCATGGTCAGGCCGAGCCGCGCGCGCATGTCGGCGAGCAGGGATATGATCTGCGCCTGGATCGACACGTCCAGAGCCGACACCGGTTCGTCGCAGATGAGAAGGCCCGGCTCCAGGATCAGGGCGCGGGCGATCACGACCCGCTGCTGCTGGCCGCCGGACAATTCGCCCGGAACCGCCTTCCAGAGATGCCGGCCGAGCTTGACCGCTCTCAGCATCTCCTCCGTTTTCAGCCGGCGCTCCTCGCGGGTGCCGACATTGTGCAGGTCGAGCGGCTCGCGCACCTGAACCTCGACAGGCAGGCGCGGATCGAGCGAACCGGCCGCATCCTGGAAAACGACCTGAACCCGGGTGCGGCTGTCCCGCCAACCGTCGGCGGAGAGGTCGCCGAAAGAGATGCCATCGAGATTGACGCGGCCTCCGGTCGGTCGCATCAGACCGGCGGCCAGCCGGCCGAGTGTCGACTTTCCGCAGCCGGATTCGCCGACGACTGCCAGCGTCTCGCCTTTCTTCAGGGACAACGACACGCCGTCGACCGCATTGAAGCTCTTCGCCGGTCTGGTGAGCGTCGCCCGACGGTAGACGAAGGCACGTTCCACCTTGTCCAACGTCAAAAAGGCTTCATGCGCGGGTTCGGGCTCAGGCGCCCGAGAAGGTGCCCGCGAAGGTGTTTGGGCAAGAACGGACAGGGTCATGCAACCGCCCTTTCGACAGGTTTGTGGCAGGCAAGCACGCGGGCTTGCGACGGTTCGATCGGGTGGGGTTCCAGAAGTGGGCGTTCGCTACGGCAGACTTCGCTGGCACGCGGACAGCGCGGGGCGAAGGAACACCCTTGCGGCATGGCGTTGATCGGCGGCACCTGGCCGGGGATCACCTGCAGTTCGCTGCGGCGCTCGTCCACCCTTGGCAGGGAGCCGAGCAGGCCGGCGGTATAGGGATGATCCGGCCGGGCGAAGAGATCGGCGACGGAGGCCGATTCCACCACCCTGCCCGCGTACATCACCGCCACCTTGTCGGCCATTTCGGCGACCAGCCCCAGATCGTGGGTAACGAAGATCACCGCCATTCCGAATTCCCGGCGCAGGTCGTCGATCAGCGCCAGGATCTGCGCCTGGATGGTCACGTCCAATGCCGTGGTCGCCTCGTCGGCGATCAGCAGCCTCGGACTGCCGGCAACCGCCAGCGCGATCATCGCGCGCTGGTTCATGCCGCCGGAAAGCTGATGGGGAAATTCTTTCGCCCGTGCCCTGGGGTCGGGCATGCCAACCCGGGCCAGCAGGTCGAGCGTGCGCTCGCGCGCAGCCTTGCGCGACGCGCCCTCGCGCAGCATCACCGCCTCGGCGATCTGCCAGCCGACGGTCTTCACCGGATTGAGCCCGTTGGTCGCGTCCTGAAAGACAAACGCGATCTTCTTGCGTCGCATCTCGCGCATGGCCTTCTGATCGAGGCCGGCAAGGTCGGTGCCGTCGAGCACGGCGGAGCCTGAGGACACCCGCCCGCGCTTCGGCAATAGGCCGGAGATTGCCAGGCAGGTCATGGATTTGCCGCAGCCGGATTCGCCGACCAGGGCCATCGTCTCCCCCGGCGCGATGGAAAACGTCGCCTCGCGGACAGGCAGAACGGTACCGCCCTCACGGGTCTTGATGGAAACGGCCAGGCTGTCGACACTCAGAAGCGGGGCAGTCGGATGCGCTGCGGTCATGGGGTATATTTCGTTTGCATGAAAAAGAAGGGCCACGGCGGGGAGAACCCCGCCGTGGCCCGTCGGATCAGTTGGTCTTGCCGTCGATCGTCAGATTGTACGGACGGAAGTCCATGTAGTAGAGCGACACCGGCCGCCAGTTGACGCTCGCCTTCATGGCGTAGGTTTCCAGCGGGTTGTAGAGCATGGTGCCCGGAGCCTCGTCCATCCAGATGTCCAGCGCCTTGCGATAGGCGTCCTGGCGGACTTCCATGTCGGTGGCCGACACGATGATGTCCTGCAGCTCGTTGAACTCGGCCGGCGCCTTCCAGGAACGGGCTTCAACGTCCTTGTTGTTCTGGACTTCGGAGTCCTTGCCCCACTGCGGCACGAAGGAGCCGATCGGATCCGGCATGCGGTGGGTGTTGGACCACGGACGGATGTTCACCGTACCGTTCTTGTCGGTCACCTGGCTCCAGTTTTCCACCGGCTCCAGCTTCACGTTCAGTCCGACGTCCTTCCACATCTGCTGCATGGCCTGTGCGGCTTCCATCGACAGCAGGTAGTAGTTGAGCGGCAGCTTGTAGACGATCTCCTCGCCGTTGTAGCCGGCCTCCTTGAGGAGTTCGCGGGCCTTGTCCGGATTGTATTCGAATTCCGGATAGTCCTTGATGTACATCACGTAGGACGGCAGCTGATGGCCGTTCGGCGTGAAGTTCTTGTTCTCCCACAGGGCTTCGCGCAGCAGGGCGCGGTCGATGGAGAGCGACAGGGCCTGACGGACGCGCTTGTCCTTGAGCGGACCGTTGTTGAAGAACACCAGCATGTGGGTGTTGTCGAGAACGACCGACGACACCTTCACGTCCTTGTAGCCTTTCAGCACCGGAACCTGATCCGGAGGAACGTTGACGATGATGTCGTATTCGCCCGAAACGAGACCGGCGATACGGGCGGAGACTTCCGGAACCACCTTGAAGGTGATCGACTTGGCCGTCGGCTTGCCGCCGAAATAGTCGTCATGAGCGACGAGGCGGACATATTCGCCGTCGACCCATTCATCCATCTTGTAGGGACCCGTGCCGACCGGATGGCGCGCGAAATACTCCTTGCCCTTGAGCATGTATTCCTTGGCGTTGACGATCCACATGGCATAGCCGGCGAGACGCTGATCGAGCAGCACGTCCGGCTCCTTGGAGACGATGCGCACGGTGTATTTGTCGATCGGCTCGACATGGGACAGGGTCAGCATGAACCGGCGGGCGGCGCCGACCAGCGGGTTGTAACCGTGACCGCGGCCGGGATTGAGCGAGAAAACCACGTCGTCGGAGGTCAGTTCCTCACCGTTGTGGAACTTGATGCCTTCGCGGAGCTTCAGTTCCATGGTGCGGTCGTCGATCTTGGTCCAGCTCTCCGCGATGCTCGGCACCAGTTTGGACGAGGAGCCGCCGTCATTCGCGAGGAAGTCGCGGCGGATCAGCGAATCGAACATGGAATAGGTGATGCGGACAGCCACGTTACCCATCTCTTCGATGGATTCCAGGCTGCCCGGAAGGCCATTCACGGCCACGACGATGTCGGGACGGTCGTCTGCGGCGAATGCCGGCGCTGCAAGCCCGAGGGCAATGGCAGCGGCCGCAAGCGCCTTATTAAAAATGCGCATGGGAGGAATCCCCTGTTGCAAGGTAAAAGACCCGCACTGTCTAGGGACGATAATTGTCAAACAGATGTAACAGGCATGACAATTCCATAAATATAATATTTCATAAATATAACAGTTGTATTTTTTGGAAATGCACCAATTTTAATTGCATAAATACAAATAACGGATCTGATTATTTTTCAGATCCGTTCTGTTTTTCTTATTTGGAGACAAGACACCCGGTCCGGTGTCACGGGATAGAGCTGAAATTGTGATGAGCCAATAAACACACCCGGATCGACGTCACATCCCGGTCCGGATCCAGGACAGGCTGACCCCGGAGTATGACGGCGCGGTAACGGACAAAACCTGAAGTATCTCCGAGCAAAACATTTTCTTTCATTCATCCGACTTCACGAGGAAACGGAAACCCGTCCGGCTCGTTGGAGCACCCGCATTTTTCTTTCCCGTCCTGCCAAGTTATAAAGTTGTCCGATCGGCGCGGCTGCACCCGGCCCGCCACAACGCCATGAGGTCGCCGTGACGTTTTCATTCATTGGGGTTTTGCTGCTCGTCCTGTCGGTCCCGCTCTGGACTTGTCGCCTTGTGCTGTACCTTGGGCTGAACCCGCGAAGCAGGGGCATCCTGAGGCGGGTGCGCAGGTATGGCGGAAGCACAATACGCTTTGCGGTTCGCACCTTCGGCGTGACGCTCGCGGCCTTTGGGGTGATTTTCACCCTGCTCATTGTCTTCCGCTTCCTTAAATACGGCGATACGCACCTCAGCAGCTTGAGTGATATCTTCCGCAACCGGTTCTATGTCGGCCACGAAGGGATCGACAGCCATGTGGACACGCTGGTCTACGATCAGGTCCTGCCCGTTGGTTTGATCCTCTTCTGTCTCATTTTCAGCTCCGGTCTCGCTTTGGTTGCATCCGCTTTGCGCGACATTTTCCTGATCCGGAAGCTGAAGCGGCGAATTGGCAGGCTGGAGCGCACGGGAAAGCGGCAAGACACGCCCAGCGCCGTTTAGAGAGCCGCCACAACCGACCAAGCATTAACCTGCATTTCATGGTTGTGCCTGTAATATTTTACAGGGATGTCGTGGAGGATAGGGCGTTGCAAGAGCTGATGGTTGCGGGAGCGCAGACGGACGCAGCACCTGCGCTGGTGGTCGATCTGGACAAGCTGTCCTGCGTCGAGGCGAAAGTCTACGGGCTGACCGAAAAAGGCTGCACGGTCGTTTGCGAACAGGTGCATCTGCTCAAGGATGAAATCGGCCTTCGTCTGAATGACGTCAAGACGATGCTGCGCGGAAAGATCGTCTCGCATTCGGGAAACGAGGCACAGGTATCGTTTTCTTCCGAAAAGAGTGAGCCGGTCGAAAAACGCAGGGAGCCCCGGCGCCGGGTCCTGATCACCGCCGTGGTCTGCAGCCGTGTCGGCCGGGAAACCCTGCGTTGCCACATTGTCGATGCCAGCAAGTCCGGCTGCCGGCTTGAGAGTGACCAGCTCCATAAACTGCCGGATGAAATCGAAATCTCGATTCCGAAACTGGACATGCCTCTTGTCGGAACCATCGTCTGGCGTTCAGGTGAATTCGCCGGTGTCAGCCTGAACTGGCCATTTTCCGAGAATCCTGAGTCCAAAGCCCCGAACGAGCGCATAAAGCCCGAGGATCAGGCCGCAGAAATGGCGCGCAGAAGGGGAAGAGGCGGCGCATTCGGCGTCCGCTAAGGCGGAAACTTTTACCCTCCTGGCCGCCCCGATGCTCATTCCGATCAAGGTCGATCCTGCCGGCAGCAACGCCGCCGACAAGATCTCTTTCCTGATATCTGCCCCTAGCCTCCCACGTAAACAGGCTTGCGACGGGCGATCCATGCATCAAGCCCTTCGCGCACGTCCTGTGTGGCACACATGCGGGCAAACTGTTCGCGTTCGATGAGCAACCCTTCTTCAATCGTGGTGTTGATGCCGCGTGTAACGGCCGTGATGATACGGGCCGCCGCCAGCGGCGAGTGACGAAGGATACGGTCCGCCAGCTCAAACGCTGCAGGCATGAGCTGGTCGCTCGGGACGACCTTGTTCACCAATCCCAGCTCATAGGCCCGCTCCGGACCAAATGTGTCGCCCGTCAACAAGAGCTCCAGCGCGCGTTTTCTGCCCGCAAGGCGTGGAAGGCGCTGCGTCCCGCCAAAAGTTGGCGGAATTCCGATGTTGATCTCAGGTTTGGCAAAAATCGCGCTTTCGGACGCCACGGCCAGATGCGCCGCCTCGGTGATCTCGCACCCGCCTCCGAAGGCAATGCCGTTGACGGCCACGATGACCGGTTTCCCGAAGGCTTCGATGCGCGCCGTCATCCGCTGCCCGCGGCGGCAGAACTCGCGCACCGCCTCTTCCGTTCCCCGTTTTATGCTTTCCGTGAATTCATGGATATCGCCGCCTGCCGAAAAGGCGCGGTCCCCGGCGCCGGTCAGAACAACGGCGCCGATCGCGTCATCAGCCTCGATTTCGTCCAGCAGCTCCAGCAACCGGTCGTTCGTTGCATAGTCAAGGGCGTTCAGTTTCTGAGGCCGGTTGAGCGTCAGAACCGCAATTCGTTCGTTCCGCTCGATCAACACATTGTCTTTCATCTCAGGTCTCCTGTTTGGTTGACAGGAACGCTAGCCGAAGACAGGATCGAACCAAACTGACTGGTCAGTATACATACACGGACGCCTGGACCATGACCGTTGCCAAAAAGCCTGCCAGAGAGAAGATTGTCGATGCCGCGAGCCGGCTGTTCTACGGCGAGGGAATTCGCGCTGTCAGCGTGGATGCGATTGCCGAAAAGGCGGGCATCACCAAGAACACCCTCTATTATCATTTCAAGAGCAAGGACGACCTCGTCGCCGAATACCTGACATCCCGGGATCAGCCGAACCTGAAGCTCTACGAAAAATGGTTCGGGGCCGCGGTTGGAAGTGTGGCAGACAAGACGGAATCGATTTTCCTGCAAGTCGCCAGTTCAGCCCGCCATCCCAAGTGGAAAGGCTGCGGTTTTCTGCGCACGGCCGGGGAACTCGCCAATTTGCCTGGTCACCCGGCCATGAAAATCGGTGCGGATCACAAGAAGCGGTTCGAGAGCTGGCTTGCCGGTCAATACGCGCAAGTGGACATCGGGGATCCGGAAAGTCTCGCCCGACAGGTGGTACTGCTGATGGATGGCGCATTCTCGACCATGCTCGTTCACCGTGATCCGGCTTACGCCGAAGAAGCCGGCCGTGCGGCAAAGGCGCTCGTTGCCGCGAAGCTCATGGAGCAACGGCAACCATCGCCGGATTGATGGACCGGGCAAAGTCTGAATCGGGTTCCGGGCAGGTCTTCGCCGCTGTTCGCTCGAACGATCGCTCCAGCCACCAGCAACCTCCCCCGTCGTGTCGAGGCCATCGTTGCCGGTGCGTCTGACGGCTTATTTCAAAAGCTGCTGCGCACCTTCAGGTGGGTGTGTTCGTGGGGCGGCCCTTCGTTGTGGACGTGGGTGACCTTGTCTTCGGCCACGGGGATCAGGCCGAGAGAGCCGTGCATCACGCCGCGTTCCAGAAAAAGCGCCTCCGCAAAGGAGGTGACATCGGACACCCGCCCGCGCATCACCGTCACATCGACGGACGTGGAATGATCGATCGGAACGGAAAGGGCCGCGACCGTCTGGTCGTGCCGGTCGAGTCGGCTTTGCGGCACTCGGGCGGCGAGGTTGCGCACCGACTGGTCGATGGCACAGCTGATGACACCGAAACAACCGGCGTCTTCCGTTTCCTGCGGAATGGTCGCCAGACCACGCCGCACAAGGTCGCGGATCGCCTCCGACCGGCCCGATGCGCCGATGGCGGACATGTGGGCATCGAGTTCGGCGGCAAGCTCGTCGTCGATCGTGATCGTGATCCGTTGCATGCATCCTCCTGACCTGCGAACAGGGTAACGCCGGGGTACACGATTGAAAAGTAGAATGAATTCGAAATACCGGTTGCACCGCACCATTGAGTATGATTTTTTACAATGAAATTCATACTATGAGGAGTCATCCATGCGTTCCGCCCGCCTGCCGGCAGCCGTTATTGCATCTCTCACCGCCCTCGCCGCTCCGGCTATGGCGCACTTTCAGGAGATCATCCCCTCGGCGAACGTCCTGCCGGAAGGCGGCAAGGTGACGCTCGATTTCGTTTTCACCCATCCGTTCGAAGGCGGCCCGGTGATGGAGATGAAAAAACCGGCGAAGATGGGCGTCCTGAGCGGCGGCAAGACGGTCGACCTGCTGCCGGCCCTCACCGAACAGCCGATTGACGGCAAGAGCACCTGGACCGTGGATTACGAACTCGCCGAACCGGGCGCCGCAATCTTCTTCGTCGAGCCGCAGCCCTATTGGGAGCCGGCGGAAGGCAAATATATCGTCCATTATTCCAAGGTTGTGGTCGACAGCTACGCCTCGGGCGAAGGCTGGGACGAGCTGGTCGGGCTGCCGGTGGAAATCCGGCCGCTGACCCGGCCGACCGGCATCTGGACCGGCAACATCTTTTCCGGCGTCGTGCTGAAGGACGGCGAGCCCGCACCCTTCGCCGAAATTGAAGTGGAATTCGTCAATGACGGCTCAGTGAAAGCCCCCAACGACGCCTTCATCACCCAGGTGATCAAGGCCGATGCAAACGGCACCTTCACCTATGCCATGCCGCGCGCGGGCTGGTGGGGCTTCGCAGCCTTGCTTGAGGGCGACGAGACCATGACCTCTCCGGACGGCAAGGACGTGCCGGTCGAACTCGGCGCCCTCATGTGGGTCAAAACCACCTCGATGGCCGGGAACTGACCCCCATGGCGCATATTCCCGACGGTATCCTGTCCGCGCCGGTCCTGATCGGCGGCGCGGTTCTGGCAGTTGGGGGTGTGGCCCTGGGGCTGCGCCGCCTGACGGACCAAGCGATCCCGAAGACGGCGATCCTCTCCGCCGCTTTTTTCGCCGGATCGCTGATCGCGATCCCGGTCGGCCCGTCGAGCGTGCACCTGTTGCTCTCCGGCCTGATGGGACTGATGCTCGGCTTCGGCGCCTTTCCCGCCGTGGCCGTGGCGCTGATGCTGCAGGCCCTGCTGTTCGGTTTCGGCGGCCTGACAACCCTCGGCGTCAACACGTTCAATATCGCCCTGCCCGGCGTTCTGCTCGCCATGGCCTTCGGCCCCGCCATCCGCTCCGCCCGCTCTCCGGCAACCCGCATGGCAATGGCCGCCTCGGTCGGCGCCCTGGCGGTTCTGGGCACGGGCGGGCTTGTGGCGGTTTCCCTTGCCCTATCCTCCAGCGACTACACGCCCGTCGCCAGCATTCTGCTGGCCACCTACCTTCCGCTCGCCATCGGCGAAGCCTTCGTGACCGCCGCCGTGGTCGGTTTTCTTGCTCGCGTTCGTCCGGAAGCCTTGAGCCCCGCCCTGTCATGATCCGGTTTCTTCTGCTTTCCCTCCTCCTGCTCCCCGCCCTCGCCGGCCCCGCCGAAGCGCACAAGCTCAAGGTGTTCGCAACAGTCGAAGGCGACGCCGTTGCAGGCTATGCCTTCTTCATCGGCAGCGGTCGGGCCATGGGCACACCATGGACCGCGAAAGACGCTGCGGGAACCGTCATCGCCGAAGGCAAGACCGATGATGAGGGCCGTTACCGCTTCACCCCGCCGCAGCCGGTGACTTCCGACATCACCGTCACCGTCGACACCCGGGAGGGCCATATCGCCTTCGCCGTCATTCCCCCTTCCCGCTTCGGCGGGTTCGCTGCGTCTGGCCCGGTTGCGACAACCCCTCCGCCGTCTTCTGCAGCGGCCTCGTCAGCCCCGGCCGCCAACCCGGTTCAAGGCGTTAGCCAGCCAGTCTCGGAGGAAAGGATCGCCGCGCTGGTCGAGGCCGCTGTGCAGCGTCAAGTCGAGCCGCTGTTGGAACGGATTGAACAGATGGACGAGCGCCTGCGCTTCACCGATATCCTTTCGGGCATCTTCCTGATCATCGGCCTTGCCGGCATCGGCCTGTGGGCTCGAGGTCGGAAATGAGGTGGCTGCTGCTGCCTCAGGACCTGCGTCTGCGCCTTGTGGCAGCCTTTGTCCTCGTCGCCGCCCTGTCCCAGCTTCATGATCTTGCAACCGCCGCCATCGCACTGGCCGGCGTCGGCCTGATCGCGTTCGCCACCGGTGTCGAGCGCAGCCTGTGGCGACGGCTCCTGCATGTGGAGAGTTTCGTTCTTCTGCTCTTTCTCACGCTGCCGTTCACGGTGCCGGGCAATCCCGTTCTCACCTTGGGACCGCTGAGCGCCAGCGGAGAAGGCGTCACGCGGGCGGCCCTGATTGCCTGCAAGGTATCGGCCTCCGTTCTGGTGCTCATGACCGTTCTGGGCAGCGTCGAGCCCACCCGGCTCGGAGCGGCCTTGCACGCCCTGCATATGCCGGAGACGATCGTGAAACTGTTCGTGATGACCGTGCGCTACCTGTCGCTGATCCGCGGCGAGGCGCGCCGGCTGCATGAGGCGATGCGAGCCCGGGCCTTCAGGGCCGGATCGAACCGGCACACATGGCGCAGCTACGGCTACCTGATCGGCATGTTGCTGGTGCGCGCGCTCGAGCGGGCTCAACGCGTGGAGGAAGCCATGCTCTGCCGCGGTTACAGCGGACGCTTTCCCCATGCCGCCCTTCCCGCCCCCGGCATACGGGACTGGGCTGCCTTTGCCGGGCTGTCTGGCCTTGCCGTGGCAACTCTGCTAGTCGACCGGATATGAGCGCATTGCTGAGCCTGACCGATGTCACCGTGAGCCGCGATGGCCAACCCGTCCTCTGCGGGCTGTCCCTCGACCTGTCCCCCGGCGAGCGCCTGGCCATCGTCGGGCCGAACGGCGCGGGCAAGACGACCCTCCTGCGGACCATTGTCGGGCTGGAACGTGCCGATAAGGGCACTTTGCGCCTGTTCGGTAACGTCTGCGCAGATGAAAAGCAGTTCCGCGCCCAGCGCCCGAAGATCGGTTTCCTGTTCCAGGACAGCGACGATCAGTTGTTTTGTCCGACCGTGATCGAGGACGTTGCCTTCGGCCCGCTCAACATCGGCTGCACTGAGGCGGAAGCAACCGCGCGCGCCCGGGAGGTGCTGGACGGCCTGGGCATCGGCCATCTTGCCGACCGGATCAGCCACAAGCTGTCAGGGGGAGAGAAACGGCTGGTTTGCCTTGCCGGCCTGTTCGCCATGGGGCCCGACGTGCTGCTTCTGGACGAACCCACCAACGGGGTCGACGACGAAAACGGCCGACGCCTGCGCGCGGCGCTGAACGGTTTCGCCGGCGCGATGATCCTGGTCTCTCATGACAGCGCCTTCGTCGCCGAACTGGCGACCCGGGCAATGATCCTGAAAGGCAACAGCCTCGCCCCGGCGCAGATCCACAGCCATGCCCATGTCCACACCCACCCCCATGTCCATCCGGGCGCGGTCGGGCACAGGCATGTGGGCGAAGACCGGGAATAACTCCTGTTTCCCGGCCTTCCGGCGCCTACTCGCTGGAGCTGTTGTTGCGCATGGCAGCTTGCAGCTTTGCGATGTCGGCGTCGGACAGTTGCGGGCGGTCCACCGTAATGGTCAGCTTGTCGAGCTTCGCGGTCAGCGGGAATGGCGGCTTGTAGTCGGCGTCGTTCACGCCCGTCAGGGTGTCCTCGCCGACATCGAAGGCTTCGTCCCATTGCAGGATGAACGGCATGGTATGTTCCATCTTGGCCGTCTGGACCGCCTTGCCGTCGACCATCAGCGTTCCCGTGCCGGACCGACCCAACCCGCTCGAGCTGTTGTAGGCGAGCGTGCCGATCCCCAGTCCGTCGTATTTGAAGTCGAAGGCCACCGTGTGCTTGCCGGGGGACAGCGCCTCGTCGCCGACCCATTTGATCCGTTGCAGGTCCATCAGGTTCCACAGGAACACCGGCTTGCCCTCCACCAGGTAGAAGCCGTAGCCGCCGAACCGGCCGCCGGAGGTCAGGATCATGCCTTCCGCACCGCCTTCGGGCACGTCGATGTCGGCCGTAATCGTATAGGAGGTGTTGAGCAGCGACGGCGAATCCCCTTGCGGCAGCCCTGTCATCGGCCGCGTATAGGTGAAATCCTTGCGGCCGGCGGTAATGTTCGGCCTGGGGGCGATGATACGGGCGGCCACCGACGCGTCCATCGGGAACACCTGGTATTTCTTCGCCTCCTCGATGAACATCTTCTTCAGCTCTGCCACCTTTTCGGGATGTGCCTCCGCCACATTCGCAGTCTGGCTGAAATCGGAATTCAGGTTGAAGAGTTCCAGCACCTGATTGTTGAGCGGATCCGGATTGGCCTTGCCATAGGCCTCCCACGGCGCGCGGTTGACCTTGGTCGAAAGGAACCAGCCGTCGTGATAAAGCGCCCACTGCCCCATCATCTCGAAGTACTGGGTCTTGTGGCGGGACGGCTCGTTCGCATTCTTCGTATCGAACGTATAGGCGAAACTCGTGCCCTCGATCGGCTTTTGCGGAATCCCGTCAACCGTTTCCGGCGCCTTGATCCCTGCGACTTCAAGGATGGTCGGCACGACATCGATCATATGCACGAACTGGTCACGCAGGCCGCCCTTGTCCTTGATCCCCGCCGGCCAGGACACCACCATGTTCTGGTTGATACCGCCCAGCTGCGACGCATTCTGCTTGAACCAGGGGAACGGGGTATCAAACGCCCAGGACCAGCCGGCCGACATGTGGTTGTAGGTCTGTTCGGTGCCCCACACATCGTACCACTTCATCTGTTCCTTCACGGGCATCATGTTGATGCCGTTGAAGAACGCGACTTCATTGGGGGTACCCAGGGGCCCGCCTTCGGCGCTGGTGCCATTATCACCGTTGATATAGATGATCAGCGTATTGTCCCGTTCGCCGATATCCTCGACCGCCTGGATGACCCGGCCGATCTCGTGGTCGTTGTAGGCGGCATAGGCCGCGAACACCTCGACCTGGCGCAGGAACAGTTTCTTCTCCTCATCGCTCAGATCGGCCCATTCCTTCAGGACCTCCTTCGGCCAGTCCGACAGCTTCGCGTCCTGCGGTACAACGCCGAGACGCTTCTGGTTTTCCAGGATGGTCTCGCGCAGCTTGTTCCAGCCATCGTCGAACAGATGCATGTTGTGGATCTTCTCCACCCACTCCTTCGTCGGATGGTGCGGGGCATGCGTGGCCCCTGGAGCGTATTTGATGAAGAACGGCTTGCTCGGATCGGTCTGGTGCATCCGCGTCATCCAGTCGATCGCCTCGTCCGCCATGGCCGTAACCAGGTTCCACGTCCCTGCCGGCTTGCCCTTGAACGGATAGATCTGGGTGGTGTTGCGGAAGAGGTTGGGCTCCCACTGGTTGGCGTCGCCACCGACGAAGCCGTAGAAGTACTCAAAGCCCATGCCGGTCGGCCACTGGTCGAACGGGCCCGACTGGCTGGCCTGGAAGGCGGGCGTGTTGTGATCCTTGCCGAACCAGGACGTGTTGTAGCCGTTGTCCAGCAGGATCCGGCCGATGGTCGCCTTGTCCTTGGGGATAATGCTGTTGTAACCGGGAAAGCCGGTGGACTGCTCGGAAATCACTCCGAAACCGACCGAATGATGATTGCGACCCGTGATCAGCGCCGCGCGCGTCGGCGAACACAGCGCGGTGGAGAACACCCTGGTGTAGCGCAATCCGTCTGCCGCGAGTTCGTCCATCGCCGGTGTCGGAATGACGCCGCCGAACGTGCTTGGCACGGCGAAGCCGGCATCGTCCGTGATGATCAGCAGGACGTTGGGCGCCTGCTGGGGCGGGACAACGGTCGCCGGCCACCAGGTTTTCGACTGAAGCGCGTCCATCTTGATCTCGCCGCCGAAGGACTGGTCGGGCGGCGGCAGCTGCTTGCCGTCGAGCACCCTTTTCGCCATGGGAGAGCCCGGCGTGCCGATGATCTCATCCGCCCCGGCGACGCCGGAGGTCACGATCGCGGCTGTAAGCGTAAGCGCCACTACGGACGCGACTGACCGAGCGGTCCGAACAAACTTCGACCTCATGCAATCCTCCCTCAATTTTCTTCCAATATGAACGAGGCAGCCTGTGGCGCCTCAAAACCTGGAGCCGAGGCCCGGAACAACCTGCAGCAAGCAATTCGGAACGCAAAAAAATGCGGAAATCGCTTTCATATCGCAATTTCCGCATAGTTTTTTCCGGTTAGCAATGGAAAAATCCTATGTAAATTTCCCGAGAGCCCTCAATTTATAAGAGAGACAGAGGGTTTTGTTTATTTCAAACACCAAAATTACTTATACCACCACACAGAACAACCGGGCCGCGAATGCGACCCGGTCTATCTTCGATCAGTTGCCGCGCCGGGGGACGCACGCGAACTTGTGCGCGCCGAGTTTCTTCGCGACCTGGTTACCGCCGCACCGGCACCGGCCGCCTTTGACAGCCCCGCCCCGGCAGATCACGCTCTGCTTCTTCGGCTTGGAATTGACCCGGACCGGGTTGGTCCTTTTCGCCGGCCCCGCGCTGGCCACGCACTGGAATTTCCGGTTCCCGATCTTTTTGCGGGTCTTGTTCCTGCCGCAGGTGCACTCTCCCCTGGAAACCTTGCCGCCATAACAGGCAACCCGGGGTTTCTTAAGTTGGGGATTGACCCGCACCGGCTTTTTCGTCTCCGGCGGCCTGGCCGTGGCGATACACTGGTACTGCCCGGCACCGATCTTCCGCCGGATCTTGTTCCGCCCGCAATAGCACTTGCCCTTGGAGACCTGACCGCCGTTGCAGACGAGACGTGGTGCCGGTGGTGTCGGGTTCGTACGTACCGGATCGACCGGTTTGACCGGCGCGACGATCCGGTCGCGCTGACAAACATACTCGGAGCGGCTGATCTTCTTCAGCGTTGTCCCTTGGGGACAGAGGCAGGCACCGTAGCGGATTTTGCCGCCTCTGCAGACCTGCGGCAGGATCGCGGGCGTGCCGGAGGATGCGCCCTGCCCTGACGGCGCCGGACTGGGGCCCGTGTCCGGAGATGTCAGGCCGCCGGCATCACTGCTGTGGCCTGCCGTCTTCACACACTGGAATGTGTGTTCGCCGGTGGCGCGGTCGCGCGGCGGTCCCGGAGAGACCGTCCGCAGGATACAGGTGTCCGACACGGTTTGCGTGATCGGCAGCGACACCAGTGACGCTGCGGTGTAGAAGCCGTCCTCCTGCTTTTCCGGCTGGACCACGCCCGAGTGACTGCCCATCTGCTGGCAGTCCAGCGAGAAGTGAATGTTCTTGTCGACTTTGTTCTTGAACCACACGAGCGCCTTCGCCTCGCGCGGACACGCGTCCCGATCCGCGGCGTCGCTGTTGTCGATGAACTGGAAGTTCCCGATGAACACCGACTGCGGCGTGTTCGGTCCCGGACCCGAGTCCGGATCGTCGACGGTCAGCTCGCCGCCCGCATCGCCGGGTGGCGGCAACTCCGGACGCACGGTTGCGCAGATCCCGTCATAGCTCTCCACCGCGACCAGCTGTTCCGGCTCACCGTTCTGGTGCGTGACCGTCATGGCGCAGGTGACGGTTCCCTCTTCCGTCAGTTGCGCGGTGTCATTGATGTAGGTGGTATAGGTCTTATGCCCCTGGGCATCGGAGGTTGCAACGAGGGGAGTATGCGCATCGAGGCGATCGAAACCTCCCGTACAGACGAGCCGGGACACGAAATGCCCGGGGCGATTGGTCCGCACCGTTGTCCGCACATCCAGCGGACGGGGGCATCCGGGGAAAGCCTGGCCGTCCTGGTCGCTGGTGATCGTCATATCCGCGGAAACCTGGAATGGCAGAAGGTCACCCTGCAGGCCGCCGGTTCCGCCCGATCCCTCGCATTGCAGGGTCAGTTCGGCATGATCGGTGGTCTCGGGCGTTTGCTCGGCCGCATCCGCGCTCGAATTCACCCAGGCCTCGACTTTGGCCGTGTCGTCGACGCTGATCCATTCCTCGTGGAAGGCAACGTTCTTTCCGTCGATGAACTGGGTCTGCATGTTCAGACTGTCCGAGCTGTAGTCGAGACCGACCTTCCGCAGCAGATTGACCGGATAGGTCCCCGCCAGGCTGGCTTCGGCGGTAACCGTCATCAGGGCCTTCTTGCAGACGGTTCCCGGATTGGGCGAGGTCGTGTTCTCCGGCGTTTGGTTCTGAAAGGTCTTCAACGAAACGTCGAGCTTGGTGATCTTCCCGAGATCCGGATCCAGCGACAGCTCGCCTTGCCCGCCCACCAGGGACTCCCGGTATCGGACGCAGTGAAGCCGGACCGGATATCTGATGGTTTTCGAGTGGAACGCGTCACCGTACGCGGCTGCGAAGTTAGAGCCCGGCTCGTAGCCGTCTGTTCCCGCAGCTAGGGTAATGGGCATATCGGTACCGAGAAACCGGTCTACGTTCGGTGCTGGAGCCGCTGCGTTGCAGGCATTGATCCATACGTCGGCAACAGGAAACCTCGCGACCCCCTCATCCGTCGAAATCGGCAAATTCGCCGGAAAGAAATTCTGCTCGATCGTCCGGCTGATCGATCTCTTGTCAACATAATTATCTTTGTAGAAGAGGTTCGGTCCTGCGATGGTCGATGTCGTAGGGCCGTTCGCGGTCGGGATCTCCCAGTAACATTCGATCTTGTAACAATCTCCGATAACGATCCGGGCAGAAGTAATACGGGCCCAGCTCTTCGTTACGATCTTGAATTTTACGGAAAGCAGCTGCCCCAGGGGACTTGCCGCCCTGATGCTGTCCCATCGCGTACCATCGCTCGAGACCACCAGGATCTCAGGTATGCCGTCAACACCGCTCGACGTCGTTTTGGCGACGGAAAATTCCTTGAGGCGGTTACCGGCATCGGCTGCGGCAGGGGAAGCGAACCAAAGCATCAGAATCGCGGCAAGCGCGGCGAGTAAAGCCAAAATGGAAAAGGACCGGCGGGAAACCGGACTTTCCGGGAAAATTCCAGACTTCAACATTATTCCACTCCTTTCAAAATCCCCCGCTGGTGAAAAGTCGACGAACGGAAGGCCCCGTTTTGCCCTTCCGTCCGTGCCCTGCGTTGAACCCTGCCTGGAAAAGTCCGCCCTGCTTCAAACGGGCTCTTGAGCCCGAAGCTCCTGTCTGACGCGCATGAGAATTTGACCGAGCCTGTTCTTTCCGGTGCCGTCCGGACCGCAGCCCCAATAGGCGTCCATCGGGGCGTTTTCGACGAGCGTTTCGGTTCCCGTCGACAGAAGCAGCCTGCGAGGCTCCGGGTGCGTTTCGAATTTCCGGCTTACGGCGCGGTACATGACCTCGTCCTTGACCGCTTCCCAATCCGCTCTCAACGGAAACGCACGGGTTCTCCCAAGGGCGCTGGCATCTTTCGGTTTCCGCGCCCGGCGAATTTGGTCCCGATAGGCTTCGTCTTCGAATTTCTGGGCCTGGAAATAATGTTCGACCGTCGGCCACCACGTGTCATCGAAGGACACGCCATAGGGTGCGAAATTTGAAAACTCGGAATAAGGATCTGTTTGCGCATAAAAATAAATTGTCATTCTCCCGACCAGTTCATTTCCTGCGGCCCGGTGCACGGCGCAATTGCCGTCAATATCGGGACGCCCTCTGATCATGGGAAAATGCTAGCAATCACACGCATCCCGCGCATGAGTGCCCATACTCATTTTTTACAGGGACAATACCTAATTTTCGGGAGAGGCCCCAGACGGCGGCATGGACGGCAACATGGACGGCTCGTTCTGCGCCCTCAGGATCACGTCCAGCCGGCTCTTCGCCTGCAACTTGGACAGGATCGCTGCGACGTGGTTTTCCACAGTCCGGCGCGATCGCGAGAGTTCGTCTGCAATCGCCGCATTGCTCTTGCCGTCGACAAGCAGGCGCAGCACGGCCTGCTCCTTTGCGGTCAATCCATAGGGATGTTGCTTCGCCGCGCTGTACTGTCCGCGTTCAAGCTTCGGCAATTCATCTTTCCCGGACACCACGCCCACGCTGGTCCGCAAGCTCTTGCGGGCGGACTGCGCCCCGATATCGCGGAAGATGCCGTCGGCCTCCTGAAGGAGCGAACCGTCCCTTGAGGAAACAAGACTCCACGCGGCCAGGTATCTGGATGCTTCCGCCTCGAATGCGTCACACGCGCCCCTGATATCGCCGTCCAGCAGCAGGCGAAATGCCGGCGGGACCGAACGGTCGCGCCACCGGTCGACGGGCAACCCGGCCATGGCGCACCAGAACAGGAACTCTCCGCATTTTCGCGGACTCAAGAGATCCGGATCCAGGCCGCTTAGCCTTTCAAACGCCGCTTCCGCGCCCTGCTTGTTGGCGCTCAGCACCGCCTGCTCCAGCTCCGCGATCCAGACCGCCACCAGATACTGGGGTTCCGCTATTTTTTCGGCAGCATCGCGGGCGCGCGCCAGGGCTTCCGGTGCATCGCCGTCCCCCAGGCGCAACAGGGATCTGGCCAGGATCAGCATGGCCGGCATCTGCATCAGCAGCGTCTGGTTTTCCCGGCTTAGGACATCCCGGGCAATGGCGACGGCCTCGTCATAACGGTCCTGCTCGAAGCGGAGCTGCGCCTTGCGCCCGATCAGGTAATAGGTCCAGGAATCCAGGTCGTGTTCGGTATCGAAGGCGATGCCTTCCAACAGCAACCGCTCGGCGCCGTCCAGATCCCTGAGTTCGATCAGGCACTCCGACAGATTGGTGTAAACGCGGGCCGCTTGCTCATGGAAACGCCCCTCAAGGGAGATCCTCAGGCTTTCACGCAGGTATGTCTCGCCTTCACGGTCGCCCCGAAAAAGCTTTGCGGACCCGACGCTGTTCAGGGCGTGGGCGCGGGTTTCCGGATCACTGAAGCGCTGCTCCACCTCAAGCGCTTTAAGGCCCCATTCGACCGCCTCCGCCATACTGTCCTGAAGCATGAAAAACTGGGCGCGCAAGGCATAGGCCTTGGCCGTTTCCGAGGACGGGGCCTCATTCTCCAGCACGGCGATCGCCTGCTGAATATAGTTTTGAGCCTTTTCCGCCTCCCCCAGATACCAGGTGAAGCGCGATAGCCATCTCAGGTTCTCCCCCACCCGGTCCGGTCGCCCGATCTTCCGCCAGATCGCCAACGCGGTTTCCTGTGCTTCGATGACATTGCCATCGATGGACCGCGACAGGCCCTCTTCATAGGCCCAGCGCTCGAGAATATCGGCAGCCTGTTCGTCAGGGGCCTTGTGAATGAGCTGTTTTGCGTACCCCAGGTAAAGCGCAGCTTCGCGATGCGCCCCGTATTCCGCGGCTTTCTCGGCGGCCAATGGCGCATAGCGAAGCAGAACTTCATCATTCTGCGCTCCATACGCATGATAGACCACCAGATCCAGCGGCGGCTCAGCCCCCTCTTCCAGCAGGAAGTTCAGAAACAACCCGTGTGCTTCAGACTTCTGATGCGGCAGCAATCTCCCATAGGCCGCATGGCGCATCAGTTCGTGGCGGAACTTGAACCCACCCTCCACTTCGATCAGAAACCGGCGCCGGAACGCGGCCTCCATTCCGGCCTCCACCACATCTGCGGGCAGCACCCGGAGAGACCGGCTCGGGATCAGGCCGGGCCAGCAGGACAAGATTTCGATGAAGTGGACCGCCGGATCGGTCAGCTGGTTCAAACGGGCATTCAACGCATCGGCGACCGAATTCGGAATTTGTCCGGCATCAAGCGTTTCGGCGGCAATTTCCGTCAGGAAGAACGGATTACCGCCGGTTATTTCGAGGATCTTTTCCGCTGCCAGTCCGTTATCGGCCCCGAACTGGCGAACCGCATCGAGGGAAAGCGGCGAAAGCGGGATCTGGACCTTGCTCGCGGCGGGGATATGCCCCATTGCCGACCGCAGGGAATGACCGGCGTCCACTTCATCGTCGCGATAACTGCAAATCATGAGGACCGGCAAAGCCGCGAGACGCCGGCCGATGAACTTCAGCCAGTCAAGCGTCCTGTCGTCAACCCAGTGAAGGTCCTCCATTACGAGCACGGCCGGAGTACCAAACGCTTCCAGTTTCTGCGCAAAACCGTCGAAGTAAGCGTCTTCCCGAGCCGCGGCTTCGTTGGTATCGAACAATTGAAACGCCAGATCCTGCACGGGACCGAGCGGTCGCGGCGTATGCAGGGGATCGCACAATCCGACCGCCCTGCGGCGATCCGGTTCGAGGCCGGAGAGAAAATGATCGATAAGCGTCGTTTTTCCGATTCCGGCTTCGCCGCTGATAAAAACGATCTTTCCACCTGAGCCGCAAACAGAGCTGTCCAGCTCATGGAGTTTTTTGAGGATTGCTTCGCGTTCGAGGAACACTGGGCGATTTCCCTGTTGAACGATGCCACTCCGGGATTTCCGCAGGAGGCCAGCAGGACAAGCAGACATTCCGGACGAAGCAATCGAATGAGATCAATGGGTCAACGAAATGCAAGCACAACAGTCAGCCTGACCCTCGGCTTGGCATTGCGGGAATGACCATATCCCTCCGGAACAGCTGGCGTGTCGTTGGTTTAACGAACAGGCTTCGAGATGCGAAGGCAAGCGTATTCATGCCCGAACAGCCGACGGATTCCCCGGAATCCCCACGGCAACTGCCGAAATTAGTTGGAAAGGGCTCTATCGGCCGGTTCTGGACATCCAATTCCGGGCGATCACTTGGTCACGCTCTTGCGGCCGAGCGTCTGCGGATCGACGCAGACGGCGTAGGTCCACTCGGTATCGGCGACGCCGAGCCGGTTGCACAGGGCCGCCGACGAGACATTGTCCTGGCGCACGCCGGTCATGAAGCCGCGCGCGCCTTCCTGCTCCCACATGTGGACGATTGCCTGCGCCCCGAGGATGAGTGCGATCTTCTGCCCGCGCCGGTCCGGCCGTGTGGCGAGCATACCCCAGAAAACGGTTTTGGCGTGCGGACCACCGGCCGGGTGCATGAAGATCGACGTGGCAACGGCAACCGGCTTGTCGTCCCCATCCGTGGCCACAAGGCAAAGCCCCCGTCCCTGCCGCCCCCTGAGGTAGGCCGCGGGAACAGGCATCACCCCGCAGGATTCCATTAGGGCGACAGCATCTGCCACGAAACGTCCAGGCGTCGCATCATCCAACCGCTGTACGCTGAGATCCGACGGCAGGCAGTAATCCGACAGGACGCCCTTCGCGGCAGTATAGGCCGTTTCGTCGCCGAAGAAATGCTCGTGCCGGTCGGTCGACAAGCCGTTCCTGTCAAGCTCTGAGAACAGGGCCGGCACCTCGCTTTTCGGGAAGAAATAACACGGACTGCCACCCTGAAGACGGGCGAGCGCACCGATGACCTCTGCCGTATTCTCGACCGGCTGGCTCAACCCGACCAGCCGTCCATAGAAGGCGAAACGCGGATCGTCGCGGACCAGAGACCAGAGCGCGGCACTCCGCTTCATCGCCGCCACGCTTTCAGGACTTCCGTAATATTCCCCATCGTCGGTCATCGGCCGCCGTCCCCCCGTATATTCCGCGCGCAAGCCTAGCCCATGATCGGAAACGGAAAAAGCTTTCCTGCGTTCGGATCGGGACAGTTTATGATCGCCCGGGCGTATTCGAGGACGAAGAACAGCGTGAGGGCAGATCATGAAATTCGACAGGGAACTGATCTCGAATGGAAACCCGATGGAGGCTGTTGTCGGTTTCAGCCGCGCTGTCAGGGTTGGTCCATTCATATCGATCGGCGGAACCGCGCCAGTCGGGCCGGACGGCAAGACCGTGGGCGTCGGCGATATCGCCGCCCAGACCCGCCAATGCATCGAGATTATCAAAACAGCTCTCGAGCAGGCCGGCTCGGGCCTTCACGATGTGGTACGAACCCGCGTGATCCTCACCGACATCGACAATTGGAAAGCCGCCATTGATGTCCGTAAGGAATATTTCAAGGACGTTCGCCCGGTAGACACGATCATGGCGATAGATCGCTTTGTGAACCCGGAATGGCTCGTCGAGTTTGAAGCGGACGCGATCATCGCGGACTGGGGCGAATAACCGGTTGTCGAAGGACAATCGTATGACGGCGAAAGCCAGTTTTTCGCGGATTGCCTCGTAACGGCCATATCCGCGCGGGGTGACTATGCCACCTTGCGCCAGCGCTCCGCGCGTACGAATTCGATCAAATCGGCCGAAGGCATCGGCGCCGCGAAGGCATAGCCCTGCAGCGTATCGCAGCCGAGGTCGCGCAGGATCGTGACATGCTCCATGGTCTCCACCCCTTCCGCCACCACCTTGATGCCGAGCGACTGGCCGATATCGATGATCGAAGCTACCAGGCGGCGCTGGCTTTCGGAGTGGATAATGGGCGTGACCAGCTGGCGGTCGATCTTCAACCTGGACGGCCGGAGATGGATAAGGCTGACGATCGAGGCATACCCTGTTCCGAAATCGTCTATTTCAATGTCGATTCCCATGTCCCTCAGCCGCTCGAAATTGGTCATGATCATTTCATCGCCATCATCGAGGAAGATCGACTCCAGCAATTCGAACGATACCGTACCCGGCTCGATGGAAAGGCCGTCGAGGCTGCCCATCAGATCGGCGTCGTGCAACCTGCCCGCCGAGACGTTGACCGATAGACGCGGAATCGAGATCCCGACCGCATCCCAACGCATTTTCTGCCACAAAGCCTGCTCCAGGATCGTCCGGTCGATGAGCGGCACCACATTGAGTTCATCTGCGATCTTGAGGAAGACGTCCGGCGTCAGGATCCCTTTGTCCGGATGCGCCCATCTGGCAAGGGCCTCGACACCGACGATCTCAAGTGTGCGAGCATCGAACTGGGGTTGGAAATAAGGCAGGAATTCCTGGCGCTCCAGCCCGCTCAGGATGTTATCGGCGACCTGCTTGTTGCGGACGATTTCCGCCTTCAGCGTATCGGAGAAGAACTCGAAACGGTTGCGGCCGTTGCTCTTGGCCCGGTAGAGCGCGATATCGGCATCGATGAGCATGCGTTGGCCATAATCGTCCAGACTTCTGTCGGCCATGGCGATACCGATACTCACCCCGAAGCGGCATTCGTGGTTCTCGAAGGGAACCGGCTGGCGCATCTCCTCGATGATACGCCCGGCCAGGGCGGACAATTGATATTCGTTCATCTGCTCCGTCACCGCGATGACGAATTCGTCGCCGCCGATGCGGGCGACGAAATCACTGGCGCCCGTATTGGCCTTGAGAACCGACGCGGCATGAACGAGCATGGCGTCGCCCGCCGCATGGCCCAGCGTATCGTTGATATGTTTGAACCGGTCGAGGTCGATATGCAGAAGGGCCGTGGGCGCCTTTCCGGCTCCGCCGTCCAACAACTGTTGGTCGACGAAACGCCGGTTCGGCAGGCCGGTCAGGCTGTCATGCAGCGAATTGTGCTCCATCTGGGAGCGGGCATCCTCCAGCTCGCTGTTCCTCAGCTCGGCATTCTGTTTGGCGGTTAGCAAACGCGTCTTCAGCTCGATGTCGGACGACACATCCCAATTGACGCCGACAATATAACGCTGACCGCGGATTTTGTTATGCACGGCGCCGATGGCCCGGATCCACCGGACCGACCCGTCGGACAGAATGATCCGGAACTCGGAATGGTACATGTCGCCGGTTTCGATCGCGTGCCAGTATTCCTGCTCCGCCCGCTCAAGATCGTCGGGATGGAGGCGCTCGGACCATATATTGTAATGCGACGTGTCTTTGCTGGCGGGAATATCGTACAGCTCCCGCATCCGGCTGTCCCAGGTCAGGACGTTCGTATCGAGATTGAGTTCCCAGATCCCGATCTTCGACGTGTCGAGGGCAAGCTTGAGGCGCTGCGACAGGCGCTCCATCTCGTTCTGGCGTTGTTGCATTTCCTGGATGTGGACGCGGCGTTGATCATAAAGCTGCCCGGCAATCAGGATCGGCAGGATGACGAGAAGCCCCCCCGCCAGAATGACCAGCCGCACCACCCAGACGTTTTCGGGCATCTCCGACCAGCCGCCGCGCGGAATCGCGGCGATCCGCCACCGGCCGGTCGGCAGGGACACTTCGGAAATAACCGGGCCGTCGGCAAAAACCTCCCGCTGTCCGAAGAAAACGGTGTTGTCCGCCGCGGCAGCATCGCGACCGGAAATGGCGATGTCTATCGGCAGGTCGGGATCGTAAAGGCCGCTGTCGGCGTAGAGACGCTCGACATCGACGACCGCCGAAACCAGCCCCCACAGGTGATCGGTTCCGTCCGGGTTCGCGACGAAGACCGGAAAACGCCCGATGAACCCCTGGCCGCCCTGCAACAGGTTGACCGGCCCGGCAAGCACCATCTGCCCGGTTTCCACTGCCCTCAGCGCCGCCTCGCGCTGTTGCTCGTTCTTCTTGTAGTCGAGCCCGATGGCCTTCTCGTTGCCTTCGATCGGATACATCAGGCTGACGACGAGGCCCGGAGCCGCGGCCACATTGCGAATCTGCGATTGATTGCCCAGGAGGTTGCCGGCGATACGGCCGAACTGCTCCTGATCGATGTCCGGATGGGTGGAGATCACGGCCACGAGGCCGCGCATCAGTTGAAGATTGCTGTTTATATTGCCCTCGAGCCGGGCGCGAACCAGGCCCAGTTGTTCGCTGACAGTTGCCCGCTCGCTCTGCCGGTGAACCGCCCGGTTCTGGACCTCAGCGAAAATACCGGTGACGACGGTTACGGCGAGCGCGATACCGACAGCGATGACACTGGGTCTCGACAAAAGATAACCTGCTTTCAACCGGGAAAAGAAAGTTATTGGCATCGCATCCTGTGAACTCGATAAATCTCCAATTCCCCCGAGCTTGGAGAGCGGACTTCGGTCTACATTGACGATAACGGGGAAATTGAAACAAATACCTAAGGGAAACTTCGCAACGCACAATTCGCCCGAGAAGTCGATCGGTTCGGCTTCGGATCGGTCCGGAACGCCTTCGAACGGAACTTTCCGCGACGGACGATCTTGCCAGCCCGGTCTTCTTCGCCTTAGATCGATTCTGGAAACGAATTTCTTGAAAAGGACAATTGCGATGGCCGGAAAGTTTGAACTCTACCAGGACAAGGCAGGCGAGTACCGCTTCCGGCTCAAGGCCGGCAATGGGGAAATCATCCTCGTCAGCGAAGGCTACAAGCAGAAGGCCAGCGCCGAAAACGGGATCGAGTCTGTCCGCAAGAACGCGCCGACGGATGAGCGCTATGAGCGCAAGGACACCTCGTCGGGCAAGCCGATGTTCAATCTCAAGGCCACCAACGGCCAGGTGATCGGAACCAGTGAAAGCTATTCCAGCGCGTCCGCCCGCGACAACGGCATCGAGTCGGTCAAGAAGAACGCGCCGGACGCCAAGCTGGACGACCAGACCGCCTGACCGCAGGTCATCCGCCTATCGGCGAGACATCCAAACGCCCCGCGGCTGATCCCGGGGCGTTTTTGCGTCTGCGTCTGCCCCGTTCAGGTCGGCTCCCGCTCCCTTTCGCCGGGCCACCCGTGCGGGATTAGGACTTGTGGTCGGCAGAGCCGCCTGAGAAGATGACCTCTCCCGCGCCCGACCCCGCATCAACAGATCCCGTTTCATGTTCCGCCCTCCACGCCACTATCTTTATCTCGACGCCGTCGCGCGGGCCGGGTCGATCCGAAAGGCCGCCGCAAAGCTTGGCGTTGCCTCCACTGCCCTGAACCGGAAGATCCTGGAAATCGAGGAAGAGCTCGGCATGCCGATGTTCGAGCGTCTGGCCAAAGGGGTCCGGCTGACGACGGCCGGCGAGGTCCTGATCGATGCGATCCGGCGAAATCTCTCCGATATCGATGCGGCCAATGCCCAAATCGAGCAGCTTCGCGGTCTGGTACGCGGCAATGTCAGCCTGGCGATTGCCCATTCGGTGGCAAACAGCCTCGTCCCCTCCGCGATCGCCGGCTATCAGGTCCATCACCCCCGGGTTAATTTTCAGCTATTGGTCGGCGGAACGGTGGATCTCGTGGCAGCCCTGTTGCGAGACGAAACCGACCTCGCCCTGGTCCATGACCCGGCGCCGACGCCGGATCTCAACGAGATCGCCTCGATCCGCCAGCCGCTGTGCGCCATCGTCCGCCACGATCATCCGCTCGCCGGTCGCAGCAAACTGCGCCTTGCCGACTGCCAGCCCTATCCGATCGCACTCGGCAACCGTACCTTCGGTGGCCGCCAGCTGATCGACCCCGTCCTCAAACGCACCAATCTCAACCTGAACGTCACACTGGAATCGAATACGGTCCGCTCGCTCATGGTCTACGCCAAGCAGACGGGCGCGGTCTGCTTCCAGTTCCAGATCGGAACGCTGGAAGACACGGCCGCAGGCGAGCTCGTAGCGATTCCGCTTATCGACCCTGAGCTGACTAACGGCCGCCTGGTTCTGGTGAACCGGACCGGTCGGAAATTGTCGTTGCCCGCCATCAGTTTCGCTGAAACCCTGAAACAGTACATGGCCCGCGTTTGACCCCCTTGTCTTGGGCTTTGTTTCGGCATGGGGATGCGTATCGAGGGTTGCCGCTGAAGATAAGCACCACCTTCTTCGCCAGTTCGACTGAGATCTTTTAGATCACGAGTGCACACATTTTGCTCTCACTATGAGTGTTTTTTTGACCTATGCCGGGCCGGGGTTTCGCTCCAACCTGTGAGGCGAAACAACACATCAAGTGGGACGGCTTTTCTTGCAGGCGGACGTTTTCAAACTCTCCATGGACCATCCCGGCGATGTCTCGGCCCTGGCGAACCTGATCGACAGCGGCGAGATCCGCGCGGACCAGATCGTGGCCTTCATCGGCAAGACCGAAGGCAATGGCGGCGTGAACGATTTCACCCGCGGCTACTTCACCGACCGGCTGATGACCATGCTGTCGCGGCACCTGAACGAGCCTGCCGATGCGCTGGCCCGGCGCCTGCCCTGCATCCTGTCCGGCGGCACCGAGGGCGTCCTTTCGCCCCATTACCTCGTGTTCTGCCGCAAGCAAACGGATGCGCCCGGAACCGGTGCGCTCGCCATCGGCAAAGCCTTCTCCCCGGTGCTGGAGCACCAGCATGTCGGTACACGAGACCATGCGCTCAGCGTCGCCGAGGCGGTCAAGGCGGCGATTGCCGATGCCGGGATCGAGAGCATTGAGGATGTCCATTTCGTCCAGGTGAAGGCGCCCTGCCTGACGTCCGAGCGCATCGCCGGGCTCAGGGAAAAGGGCCTGCCGCTGCCGGCAACAAGCCCCGGCCAGTCCATGGCCCTTGCACGCGCCGCCGGCGCCTTCGGCGTGGCCCTGGCGCTGGGCGACATCACGTCAGAGGCTCTGTCGGCCTCCCTGTTCCTGCAGGACTTCAGCCGGTTTTGCGACCGGGCCAGCGTTTCGTCCGGCGTCGAGGTCGAGGCCAACGAAGTCATTGTGCTTGGCAACAGCGACACCTGGTCGGGCAACCTGCGCATCTCGCACCGGGCCATGGGCGATGCCATCGACCTGGCCGCCGTCCAGACCGTTCTCGCCGATCTCGGCCTGTCAGCCAAGTCACAGCTCAGCGCTGCCGAGCGCGACCGGATCCGGGGCGTTCTGGTCAAGGCGGAGCCGGACCGCAGCGGCAGGATCCATGGCCAGCGCCACACCATGCTGAATGACACGGACATCGACCCCCAACGCCACATCCGCGGCGCAGTCGGCGGGGTGGTCGCCAGTGTCCTCGGCGACACCCGAATTTTCGTCTCCGGCGGCGCGGAGCATCAAGGACCCGATGGCGGCGGACTGATTGCCGTGATCGCGGAAAACACGGCAGGGCACACGCCGCCGACACAGGACACAGGAGTATAAAATGCGGGTTGTCATCATCGGAGCAGGGGTTGCCGGATGCGTGGTCGCACGCGGCCTGTCCCGTATGCCCGGCCTGGAAATCCACTGCCTGGAACGGGTCGAACCCGGCGACCACGCCGAAAGCGGCACCGGACTGAATATCGGCCCGAATGCGGTCCAGGCCCTGAGGGCCACCGATCCGGAACTGGCCGGCCTGATCGACGAGGCCTCGCTGGAGTGGAAGAACTGGCGCGTCTCGCTGACCGACGGCACCATTCTGTTCGACCTGCCGCTGAACGAGGTCTCGCCCAGCAACGGCTGGCGCCTGCGCTGGTCGGAACTCTACCGGGTGCTGCGGGAGTCCGCCGAAGGCCTGATCCGCTACGGCTGCACGGTTGAGGAAATGGGCAAGACCGGCGACGGCTCCGGCAAAACCTTCGTGCGCTGGAGCGACAAGGACGGCGCCCACGAACTGACCGACATCGATCTGCTGATCGCCGTCGACGGCCGGTTTTCCCAGACCCGCAACATCTTTGCCGGCGGCGTAAATTCCCGCCAGATCGGCGTGGCGATCTTCCGCACACTCATTCCCGACACCAGCGACGGCCTGATCACCGACTACGAACAGTGGTTCAACGGACCGAACCGGCTGCTCGCCTACCGGGTGCCACCGGGCCACATCTACATCGCAGGCACCTTCCCGATCGCCAAGGAAGGGGAAACGCCGGACGGGATGAAGACCGCCGAAGCCCTGCGCGACGCCTACACCCCGCGCACTGCCCCGCCAAGCGACCAGGCGAAGTGGATGATCGACACGATCTGCTCGCCCGACAGCGAGCTCCATTGGGCCCGGATCCAGGAATCGGAAGCCCGGCACTGCGAGCCGGACGTCAACGTTCTTTATCTCGGCGACAGTTCCAACGGCATGGTGCCGACGCTCGGTCAGGGCGCGACGCAAGCCATTGAAGGTGCCTGCGCGGCCCTGGCAGCCATCGAAAGCCGCATGGCCGCAGGCGACACCGACGTCCGCAGCTGGCTGACTTCCATCGAGGCGTCGCGCGAAGACCGCATCCGCTTCGTCATGGAATTCTCGCTTGAAGCGAGCGACACCCTTCTGGCCGGCTCGGACCCGGTTGAAGGGACACTGAAGAAAAGAAGTCCGGCGTTCCTGGAAAAACTGAAGCGACTTTACAACGACATAGGAACGATCGGCTCGGCTCATCCCGAGGAGGAACGCGCCGCCGGCTGACAGGCCGAAGGCCCGGGGACAGAGACAACTTCCAGATACAGGGACTTCATCATGAACAAGACCAATTCCTTCAAAAGGCTGGTGACCGCCGGCCTGATCCTGGCGGCAACCGCCTGCGGCGCAGTGACCGCCCACGCGGCCGACAAGGTCAAAGTCGGTGTCTTCAGCGCCAGCTCCGCCCTGCCCTATTACGTCGGCCTGAAACGGGGCTATTTCGACGAAGTCGACATCGAGGTGGAAACCGTCGTCATCGGCACCCACCCGCTGATCGTCCAGGCACTGGTGACCGGCGACATCGACGTCGCCTCCAACGTCGTGACCCTGGAAGGCGCCAACATCGTCGCCCGCCGCCCCGGCACGCTCAAGTTCATCGCGCTCAACGGCCAGAACGCCGAATACATAATGGAGCAGTTCGTGGTAGCGCCCGACAGCACCGCGAAAACCGTCGCGGACCTGAAAGGCGCGAAACTGTTCTCCGCCCCCGGACCGGCGAACCTTGGCGCCGCCAAGGCGGTTCTTGCGGCCGCTGGCCTGAAGGAAGGCACGGACTTCACCATCCAGGAACAGGGCATGGGCAACCACATGGGCGCCATGAAGGGCGGCACCTTCGATGGCGGTTTCACTCTTGAAGCGCTGGCCAGCTCGATGATCGATCAGGGGATCGCGAAACGTCTGGAAGCCGGCGTCATCTCCAAGTACCTGCTCGAGGACGAAGAAGCCGAGGCCTATGCCGCCGGCGCCGCCGTCTCCGGCAAGATGCTCGCCGAGCGCCCGGATGTCGCCGCACGCTTCGCCAAGGCCTGGGAAAAGGCGACGGCGGATGCGAACGGCGACCCGACCGCCCGCGCCTATATGGCTGAGGACATGCGGGTCAACCCGAAGCTGGTCGACACGGTTCCGCTGGCTCATTTCGTGATGTCCAAGGACCTGAGCGAAAAGCAGATCGAAGACTTCCAGAAATTCATCCAGATCGGCGTCGACCTCGGCGTTGTTGCAAAACCGGTCAAGGCCGAGGACCTTCTGGAAAAGGAATGAGAGTGCCCATCGAACAACAAGGCATGACAGGCGAAGCGGTGGTGCCAGATGCACCGCCGCCAGCCGACCCGGATCGCTTGCGCTGGTTTCCCAAGGGGACCCACATCACGGTCCGCGGCCTCACCAAGACTTTCGACGATGTCGTTCTCTACCAGGACTTCGACCTCGACATCCCGAAGGCCAAGGTCATCTCGGTCTTCGGCCCCAACGGCTGCGGCAAGAGCACGCTGATCAACATGATCTCCGGGATCATGGATTTTGACAGCGGCCAGATCCTGTTCGATGGCAAGACCGCACGCGAAACCCGTATCGGCTATGTGTTCCAGAACTACCGCGAAGCGGTCTTCCCCTGGCTCAAGGCGATCGACAACATCCGCTATCCGCTGCAGTTCCTGAACCTCTCCAAGGCCGAACGCGACGCACGGGTGGAGCACCTCCTGGAAAGTTTCGACGTCAAGATCGACCTGAACCGCTATCCGTACGAGCTCTCCGGCGGCCAGCAGCAGCTCGTCTCCATCATGCGGGCGCTGGTCGTGGATCCGGAGGTGCTGTTCCTCGACGAACCCTTCTCCGCCCTCGACTATGAAATGACCCTGTTCCTGCGCGACAAGCTGCAGAAGGTCCTGACCGAGCTTCAGGTGACGACCCTGCTCGTCTCCCACGATCTGGACGAGGCGGTTGCCATGGCCGACGAGATCCTGCTTCTGACCAAGAAACCGACCCAGGTCGCAGACCGGCTGATGTTCGATGCGCCCCGCCCCCGGACCGCGGAGACGACCCTGACCGCGGAGTTCATCGACGTGAAGACCCGCAGCCTGGAGATCTTCCAGCGCGAGGTGCGCAAATGAGCCGGAACACGAAATTCGCCAGGTTCATCCGCCAGATCCAGCCGTTGATCGGCGCCGCCTTCCTTGTGATGCTGTGGTGGCTGGCAAGTGCCGGCAGGCTGATCGATCCGGTGCTGCTACCCTCCCCGGCGGAATCCTGGCACGCTTTCATTTACGGCCTGACCGAGGGCACCCTCTGGCACGACTTTTCGCAGACCATCGTCCGCACCACCGTCTCTTTCGTCATCGCCATCATCGTGGCGGTGCCGATCGGCGTATTCCTCGGCTCGTCGGAAACGGTCTACCGCTCGGTGGAGTTCTCCGTCGATTTCTTCCGCTCCACGCCCGCCTCCGCGCTGTTCCCCCTCTTCCTGGTGATGTTCGGGGTCGGCGAGGAAGCCAAGATCGCGGTCGCCGCCTTCGGCGCGGCCCTGATCATCCTGTTCAACACCGCCTACGGGGTGATGAACGCCCGCAAGCAGCGCCAGCTCGCCGCCCGCGTCATGGGCGCCTCGAAAGTCCGCATCCTGACGGACGTCACCATCTGGGAATCCCTGCCGCAGACCTTCGTCGGCATGCGCTCCGGCATTTCCATCGCGCTCGTCATCGTGATCGTCGCGGAAATGTTCATCGGCTCCACCGACGGGCTCGGACAGCGCATCATCAACGCCCAGATGATCTTCGACATGCCGGAAATGTACGCGGCGATCTTCGCCTCTGGCGCCCTGGGTTACGGGCTCAACCTGCTTTTCATCATCCTGGAACGCCGCTTCGTCCACTGGGGCGGAAAGTAACGGCATCCCCACCTACGAAAGGACCGAGGCGCAGATGAAGGTCGGCGTACACAAGATCGCGATGGCGTCCCCGAACGACGTTTCCGAACTCATGGCCCTGATTGAAGACGGAACGATCGATCCCAAGGCCGTCGTCGCCGTGATCGGCAAGACGGAAGGAAACGGCGGCGCCAATGATTTCACCCGCGGCTATGCCACCCTGGCCTTCGCCCTGGCGCTTGCCCCTCACCGGGGCCAGTCCGCCGACGAGGTCATGGACGACATAGCCTTCGTCTGGTCCGGCGGCACCGAAGGCGTCCTGTCGCCGCATGCGACCGTCTTTACCCGAACGACAACCGGGACAGAGGCCAGCGCCCCGGAAGGACGCCTCGCCCTCGGCATCGCCATGACCCGGGACATCCGCCCGGAAGAAATCGGCACCATGGCGCACGTTGAAGAGGTCGCGGATGCCGTGCGACGAGCACAGCAGGATGCCGGCATCCCGGATGGGGCGGACGTGCACTATGTTCAGGTCAAGGGCCCACTGCTCTCTCCGGAAAAGATCGCCGATGCGGACAACCGTGGGCAAGTTTTGGTCACCCGCGACCCGAACGGCTCGAAGCCCTACGCCCGTGGCGCCATGGCGCTCGGCGTCGGACTCGGGCTCGGTGAAATCTCAGGCGAGACTGTCACCGCGGACACAATCGCGAAGGACATGTCGGTCTTCTCCCGCGTGGCGTCTACCTCCGCCGGCGGCGAACTGACCAAATGCGAGATCCTGCTGTTCGGCAACGCACCGAACTCTTCGAGCAATTGCCGGATCGGCCACGCGATCCTGAAAGACGCCATCGACGCGGGCGGAACACGGGCTGCCCTTGCCGATGCCGGTTATACGGACGAGGATGGCCCCGACGCCATCCTGGCCGTCTTCGCCAAGGGCGAGGCGGCCGCAAAGATCAGGGGTCGCCGCACCACCATGATGTCGGATGCCGATATTCATTTCGAACGCCACGCCCGCGCCGCCGCCGGCGCCGTGATTGCCTCCGTCACCGGCGATCCGGCGATCTTCCTGTCCGGCGGAACGGAACATCAGTGCGCTCCCGGAGAGGCGCCGGTCGCGGCGATCGTCAAGGCATGACGGCCCCGCTCTGGCAATTGTCGGCGGCCCGACTGGTCGAAGGCTACCGGGGCGCCGCCTTCACCCCGGTCGACGCGCTCAAGTCGGTCCTGGACCGCTGCGACGCCGTCAACCCGTCCCTCAATGCCGTCATCACCCTGGCACCGGAAACCGCCCTTGAAGCGGCGGAACTTTCCGCCGGGCGCTGGCACGCCGGAGCGCCGCTCGGGCCCCTCGACGGCGTACCGGTCTCCATCAAGGACAATCTCCTGGTCAAGGGCATGCGCGCGACCTGGGGCAGCCGGGCCTTCGCCGACTTCGTCCCCGATCACGACGAGGTTCCGGTGGCCCGCCTGCGGACGCAGGGGCTGGTCATCTTCGCCAAGACCAACGTGCCGGAGCTGACCCTTCAGGGCTATACCGACAACCTCATTTTCGGTGCGACCGGCAATCCGCACGCGCCCGACCTGACCCCCGGCGGCTCCAGCGGCGGCGCGGTTGCCGCGGTCGGCTCCGGCATCGGCCCGCTGGCGCTGTGTACCGACGGCGGCGGCTCCATCCGCAGGCCCGCCGCCCACGGCGGGTTGTTCGGCCTGAAGCCGTCGGCCCGTACCGTAAGACGCGGCAAGGGCTTCCCGGCCATCCTCGGAGAATTCGAGGTCGTCGGCCCGATCGCCCGGACACTGGAAGACGTCGCGCTGATGCTGGAGGTTCTGGCAGAAGACGAACTCCCCGGCTGCGACCTCACGGCAAGCCCGCGCATCCTCCATGCCCGGACCTTCGCCGGCCAGCCGGTCGATCCGGAAATCTCCGCCGGTATCGACGACACCACCCGACGCTTCGCGGAAGCCGGGTGCGAGGTCACGACCGTCGACAGCCTCGACATCCTGAGCGACATGGATGCGTTCTGGCCTGTCGTCAGCACCTCCGGCGTCGCATGGCTTTTCGACCGGTATCCGGCACTGACCGAAATGGCCGGGCAAGACCTGCAGGCCATGGCGGCAACCGGACGAGGCTTCACCGCGGCGGACTATGCCGGTGCGATCGCCGGTATCGAGACCATCAAGGACCGGTTCCTTGGCCAGCTCGACGGCTTCGATGCCCTGCTGACGCCCGCCATTGCGGCGCTGTCCTGGCCCAAGGCAAAAAGCCATCCGGACACCATCGCCGGCCAGCCGGTCGGCCCGCGCGGCCACGCCATCTTCACCGCCTTCGCCAATGCCCTCGGCCTCCCCGGCCTCAGCGTCCCCGCCGGTGTCTCCGCTGCGGGCCTGCCCTACGGCTTCCAGCTCGTCGGCCCCTACCGGTCGGAAAGGCGGCTGATCGCCATCGCCGAACGGCTGAGCCCGACAAGCCCGGACATCCCAACAGGGATCTGAAAGTCCATAAGCTGAACCACCGGCGGCGCCTCCACTGACAAGCGCCGCCGGAAGTCTATCCTCACATCAGCGTCACCAGATCCTCCAGCCGGACCGGGAACTTGCGCACCCGGACGCCGGTGGCGTGGTGAATCGCGTTGGCGATGGCGCCGGCGGTGCCGGTGATGCCGATTTCGCCGACGCCCTTGATGCCGAGCGGATTGATGTGGGCGTCCTCTTCCGGGATCAGCAGCGCCTCCACGGAGGGCACGTCGGCATTGACCGGAATGTGGTATTCGCCGAGATCCGCATTGCCGATGCGGCCCGTGCGCGGGTCGAGTTCCGCCGCCTCGTGGAGCGCGAAGGACAGGCCCCAGATCATGCCGCCCAGATACTGACTGCGCGCCAGATGCGGGTTGATGATGCGGCCTGCCGCGAATGCCCCGACCAGCCGGCTGACCCGTGTCTGGCCGAGATCCGGGTCCACCTTCACTTCCACGAAGACCGCCCCGTGGGCCTGCAACGCGTAATCCTCGGCGACCGACGGATCGCGCGCGCCCTTGCCGTTGCCCTCGACGCCCGATCGTCCGGCGCGGGCGAGGATTTCCGTATAGGCCTCGCTGCGACTGTCGTCGTCCGCCCTGTGGAGCCGTCCGTTACGGGCGACAACCCCGGCATTGCCGGCCCCGAACAACGGCGAGGCCGGATCGGCGGTGGCGATTTCGGCAAGCTTTGCGACCGCGTCGCTGCCCGCCCCTTTTATCGCCATGCCGGCGGTTGCCGTGTGGCCGGAGCCGCCGGCGATGCCGCCGTCGGGCAGGTCGGAGGCCCCGCCGCGCAGTTCCAGCTTGTCGATATCGATCCCGAGCGCGTCAGCCGCGATCTGGGCAAGCGCGGTCCAGGCGCCCTGACCCATGTCGATCAGGCTGGTTTCCACCAGACCGGTACCATCGGCGCGCAGGGTGGCGCGGGCTTCCGCCGCGAACATCGGACAGGGGAACACCGCCGTGCCCATGCCCCAGCCGACCAGCATGCCGTCGGTATCCCGCATCTGGCGCGGCGCCAGCGGCCGGGTCGACCAGCCGAAGGCCTTCGCCCCTTCCGCGTAGCATTCGCGCAGCGCCTTCGACGACCAGGGCTTGCCGGTCATCGGATCGGCCTCGGCGTAGTTGGCGAGGCGGAAGTCCAGCGGGTCCATGCCGCAGGCCTCCGCCGCCTCGTCGATGGCGACCTCAAGGGCGGCCGTGCCCGACGCCTTGCCCGGTGCGCGCATAGGCCCCGGCGTGCCGATGTTGTTGCGCACCGCCACATGGGTCGCCGACAGCGCCGGGCTGGCATAGGTCGTCATGGAGCTTGCCGCTGCGGGCTCGATGAACGCGTCGAAGCTGCTGGTCGCGGCAATCGTATGATGGGCAAGCGCCGTCAGCCTGCCCTGCCCGTCCATGCCGAGCCGGACCGTCTGCCGGGTCGCACCCCGGTGCCCTACGGGGCCGAACATCTGCTTGCGGCTGTGGACCAGCTTTACCGGCCGGTCCAGCATTTTCGCCGCCAGGACGGTCAGGATCTGCGGGCCGGTCATGATCGCCTTGGAACCGAAGCCGCCACCGACGAAGGGGGTGCGGATCAAAACGTTTTCCGGTGGGATATCGAACCAGCCGGCAAAGCCCGCCGCCATCATCACCGGCGCCTGGTTGGGCATGTCCAGGGTCAGCCTGTCGCCGTCCCATTCCGCCACGATGGCGTGGGGCTCCATGGCGTTGTGATACTGCGCCGGGGTCTCGTAGGTTTCCTCGATCCGGTGGACGGCGGACGCCAGCCCGGCTTCCACATCGCCCTTGGCCACGTTCGCAGGCATGCCGATGCCGACACTCTCCGGCACATACGGCTCAAGATCGAGCCCGGCCAGAACCGGCTCCGCCTCGTAGGTCGGGGCCAGCAACGCCGCGCCTTCGGTCGCCGCCTCAAGCGTTTCGGCAACGACCAGAGCGATCGGCTGGCCGGCATAGCGGACGGTATCGTCCTGAAGCACCTCGACCCGGAAGGAGAAGGCGCCCGGCTTGTCGTCCGGATCCTGGGCGAGCGGCGGCCGGTTGGCGGGGGTGATCACCTCCACCACGCCCGGATGGGCCTTGGCCGCCTCCACGTTGAGGCTGGCGACCCGGCCCCGACCGATGGTGGCGGCGGCATAGACCGCATGCAGCATCCCTTCGGGCCGGGCGTCGGCCGCATAAGGCGCGCGGCCGGTGACTTTTAGAAGGCCGTCGCGGCGGTTGACCGGCTGGCCGGAATTGGAGCCCATGCGCGTCGGCATGGCGGTGGGAAGCGGTGTGATCTCAGGCATGGGCAGGATCTCCATTGGCAACATGGACGGAACCGGGCAGAGCCGGAACGCACGCCGGGGTTCCGGCGGCGGCGGCTTTCAGGGCGCGGGTGACGATCCGCCCGGCAAGCGCGATCTTGAAGGCGTTGTCGCCGCCCGATCCTCCGTCTGGCCCGCTTACCGGCCGGGCGTCTTCGAGTGCGGCTTCGGCCGCCCGCCAGAAGGGCTCCGGACCGGGGGCCGCCCCGATGAGCACCCGTTCCGCCGCCTTCGCCCGCCAGGGTTTGGCCGCGACCCCGCCGAGGGCGATCCGCGCGGCGGTGATTTCCCCCGCCTCGATGGTCAGGCAGGCGGCCGCCGAGACCAATGCGAAGGCATAGGACGTGCGGTCGCGCAGCTTCAGGTAACGGGAATGGGCGCTAAAACGCACGGCTTCTGCGGGAAGACGCAGACCGGTGATCAGGTCGCCCGGTTCCAGCATGGTCTCCATCATCGGCCGGTCGCCGGGAAGCAGGTGGAAGTCTTCCAGCGGCACCTCTCGCGGTCCGGTCGGCCCGGCGATTTCCACCACCGCGTCGAGGGCGGCAAGCGGCACGCAGAAGTCGGAAGGGTGGGTGGCGACGCAAGCCTGCGAATGACCGAGGATGGCGCAGCTGCGCGTCTCCCCGCCGATGGCATCGCAGCCGGAGCCCGGAACCCGCCGGTTGCAGGCGCTCGCCGGATCGGCGAAGTGGCGGCAGCGGGTGCGCTGCATCAGGTTGCCGCCCACGGTCGCCGCATTTCTGAGCTGCGCGGAAGCCCCGGCCAGCAACGCCTCGGCCACCGCCGGAAAGCGGGACGCGAACTCGGGATCGTGGGCAAGATCCGCATTGCGCACCAGCGCGCCGATGCGCACGCCGCCGTCGGAGAGCCACTCAACGTCGGAGAGGCCCGGCAGATGGGTCAGGTCCACCAGACGGTCCGGGCGCAGGGCCCCGGTCTTCATCATGTCGATGAGATTGGTGCCGGCGGCAAGGAAGGCAGAGCCCGGCTCGGCGGCGGCTGCAATGGCCTCGGCCACGGTGGCGGGACGGATATAGTCGAAGGAATTCATGCGCGTTTCCTCCCCTGTTGGGTTTCGGACAACTGCTGTTGGGCATCGAGCACCGCCTCGGTGATGCCCGCATAGGCGCCGCAGCGGCACAGATTGCCGCTCATGCATTCGCGCACCCGCTCCGGATCGCCGTCCGTCTGGCCTTCGGCAATCAGGCCGACGGCGCTCATGATCTGGCCCGGCGTGCAGAAGCCGCATTGCAGGCCGTCATGGGCAATGAAAGCTTCCTGCACCGGATGCAGGCTGTCGCCCTCGGCCAGTCCTTCGATGGTGGTGATGTCCGCGCCGTCGAGGCTGACGGCCAGCGCCAGGCAGGAATTGATCCGCCGGCCGTCGACCAGCACGGTGCAGGCGCCGCACTGGCCCCGGTCGCAGCCCTTCTTGGCGCCGGTCAGGCCGATGCGTTCGCGCAGGAGATCGAGCAGGGTGACCCTGGGATCGTCGAGCGCGATCTCGCGCGGCGTTCCGTTCAGGGTCAGATGGATGGTATAGGTCATGGATGGCTCCGTTCGTGGCGAGAGCTAAAGACAAGAGCTGATGAGCCGCGTGGCTCGAATGTTGGACAAAAGTCGACGCCGTCGGTGACGCTGTGCGGTCAGTCGGAGAAACGGTTTGAGGATGTCGTTTAAAAGGGGCCGTTGTCAGGCGGTTTTGGGGTAACACAGCTTCGGCGTACGGTGTTACTATACGGAGGCACCCTCCGTTTTGCAAGACCCGAACGAAAATTCATTGTGAGAATGACGGAGTACATCAGGGAATATGGCGCAGAAACCGGCAAAGGCACCCCGCAAACCCCGCGCGGATTCCAAGCGCAACCGCGAGCTGTTGCTGCAGGCCGCCCGTGAGGTGTTCAGCGCCGGCGGCCCGGGCGCAAGCCTGGAAGGCGTCGCCCGCAAGGCCGGCGTCGGCATCGGCACGCTCTACCGCCATTTCCCCACCCGCGACGCCCTGTTCGAGGCGGTCTACCGGAGCGACATCGACCGGCTCGCCGACCTGGCGGAGCAGTTGTCAAAAGAGGCCGGCCCGGTCGAGGCCCTGCGCCTGTGGCTGCGCGAGGGCGTCGAGGTGGTCGCCACCAAGAAGGGCATGATGGCCACCCTTGCGCTCGCCACCGACGGCAAGCAGGACCTTTTCGCCTATTCCCACCAGCGCCTGACCGCCGCCGCCACCGCCCTGCTCTCCCGCGCGGTCGAGGCAGGCGAAATCCGCGACGACATCACCCCGGAAGACCTGCTCCGCGCCCTCGTCGGCCTCTGCCACGCCCCCGATCGCCCCGGCTGGCGGCCGTCGGTGGCAAGGCTGGTGGATGTGCTGGTGGATGGGTTGCAGCGGGGGAATGGGTGACCGGCGCTGTCCGCTCACCCCTCATTTTATGAGACAGCAAATGATCACCAGAGACGAGATGTTTTTGCCGATCCTGCGCGCAACGCCATCGTTCTCGCAAAAGTGGGACGCGTTCCTGGAAGAGTGGAAAGATGAAGACGATGGCTATCCCTACTATCTTGCACTGGCCGACCTTGCGAGACATATGATCGGCGTGCTGTCCTCAGGCAAAACGGATGAAATCCGATCCATCTTCAGTGTAGTTGAGCAATTGATACTGGAAGGGGATCCGTACGTCCGCGAGGCGGCAATTATCGGCCTGCTCGAGGATCTCCAGAACGGCAATCTACATCAAACCACCCAGCCAAAGGACTTTATCCCTTTCCTGCCCCCCGAAAGCAGGTTCTGGTGGGAAAAGGTCGATACCTTCTGGAAAACAGGCGCACTGATCATTGATGATCGGGCGACAAGATAGGGCCACAAGCCTGCCAAAAGGGTGACACGCGCCGCCCGATTGCCGCCACTGCCCTACTCTCCCGCGAATTGCAAGCGGGCGAAATCCGCGACGACATCACCCCGGATGACCTCCTCTGCGCCCTCGTCAGCCTCTGCCACGCCCCCGACCGCCCCGGTTGGCGGACATCGGTGGCAAGGCTGGTGGATAGGCTGGCGGACGGGTTGCGGCGAGAGGATGGGTGAGGAAGGATTGCGGTTTCGCTAAAAAGTTGGCTGAGAATTAAACCCAGCTGACCCTACTCGTTTTCCCAGACCAAACCAGCGAAAGGCCCGGTTCCAACTGGTAGTACTTTCAAAGAGACCCGATCCGGACATTTTCTGATAGCCGTAGCCCTTTGGAAACATCGTGGCGACATCTTCCCTGCACTTCGGCCCGACATGCACCACCCCTTCCGGATCGATCGGACACCAAAGCCGAATGTCCTTCAGCGCGCCCCATGCGACGCCGTTCCGGTAACAGGTCAACGCATAATATTTCGGCTCGACCAAAACGCGTTCGGTTTCAAACTTCAGTCCGAAAAGCCCGTCCTTCTCAAAGACAAAAACACCGTGACCGCATCCGAGATAATCCCGCCGTTTCTCAGGTGTCGGAGCAAGGGCAACATCTTCAGCCACTGTATTCCCATCAAGATCCAGCCAGACGGTCTCTCCATCTTTTTTCGCTGCGAAGAGAGGCCTGTACCGGTCTTTGAAGATACGGTCATAGACAAATGGAATAACAACCTCTCCCTTTTCATCGCGCACACCGAAATTTCCGTCGGCTTCCCGGATTTCAAGGCCGCCAAAATCAGGTTTGGATTTATTAGACGGGAAGCAAAGCGGGTCGCCCTCGCATTCCGTGTGAAGGTATACCTTTGCATCAGGCGCTTGGGCCTGGGCGAACTGGATCAAGCCGGCAATCCAAACCCAAACGAGCAAAAGGCAACGCAACAAGGACATCTTCTGTTTCATCCGTTCGTTAAAATCCGCGCACCGGCAGTGGTGAACACTGTTGCCCGATAGAATAAGCAAGTCTGTGGCATAGGTACGGCGAGAGGATGGGTGAAAGCAGGAAATACCGTTTTATTAATAAAGGGGCGTTGAACGATAACGAGGCGGCTCGGCTCGCTTTCCCAGGCCGTACCTGCGATAGGACCTGTTCCAACTGGCGGTCAATTCGAAGATGCCAGCAGACATATACTCCATGTACTGATAGCCGTAGCCACGCGGAAATATGGTAGCGACATCTTCCCTGCACTTCGGTCCGACATGCACTTCGCCTTCCGGATCGATCGGGCACCAAAGCCGAATGTCCTCCAGCGCGCCCCACGCGGTACCGTTCCGATAGCAGGTCAACGCATAATATTTCGGCTCGATCAGGATGCGGCCGGTTTCAAACCTTAATCCAAAAAGTTCGTCTTTCTTGAAGACGAAAACGCCGTGACCACATCCGAGAAAATCCCTCTGTTTCTCGCGAGTTGGAGCAAGGGCAACCGCTTCAGGCACCGTGTTCCCCTTAAGATCCAGCCAGATAATTTCACTACCTATTTCGGCTAAAAAGAGAGGCTTGTAAGGGTCTTTGACGATGCGGTCATAGGTAAACGAAATGACGGCTTCTCCTTTGTCATCACGCACCCCGACCATGCCGCCGACCTCGCGGATTTCGAGGCCGCCAAAATCAGATTTAGACTTTCTAGACGGGAAGCGACCCGATTCGCCCTCGCGTTCTGTGTGAAGGTAGGCCTTCGTTTCAGGCGCTTCGGCAAAAGCAATCTGAACCGGGCCGACAAGCCAAACCGCGAGGAGCAAAAGGAAGCGCAACAAGGACATTTTACGTTCCATTCGTTCGTTGAAATATACACACCTGCACTTAGTCGCTCAGACATCGGCTCCGTAGGATGCGGATTACAGGACCCATGACAGATCATCCCGCCCGCCCAGAAGGCTAAATGTTAAGCACTTCCAATTTCGCCTAATTAGCATTGAGTCCATGCGCCCGTGCCCCGAGCTTGTTCTTCCAAAACGTCTCACGTGAAAGAATGTCGTCCCAGGACATGTCCGGAGAAGCCACCTCAAGGATGGAGACATTATAGTCCTTGTGTCCGCGTTCTTTCAGGAGAACGTTCCCACCATGACCGTTTTGCATATAGGACCTCCAGCGCCCCATCAGGCCATCCTGCCCCGATGCAGAGCCAACATATTGCTCACCGTCGTCAGCCACCAGTAGATAGACGCCCCGGACCGAACCCAATGCAGCCTGCCAGGCCTGGGGAAGCAACGCGAGTTCGCTGATGCGCGCAATAAAGGCCGAAAAGCCGGGAAATGGCGGTTCCCGCGGATCGATCCGGAGTTCCAGAATTTCCTTGGAAGTGCGGTTACCCCATTGGGACCAGGCACGTGCAGCAGCCCCCCACCGGATCAGAATACGTTCACAGAACGCGCTTACCTCATCGATCCATTCCAGATCGAAGGCATCGATGTTTTCCCCACCCATCTCTCCATCAATTACCTGCTGATCCTGAATGACCGGCAGCCGAACACCGTCCCAGTCCCATCGTTCCAGGATGCGCGTGGCACCGATAAAAAGCGCGGAGGCATCACCATCCGCCAAAGTCGGCCCCGGGAGAAAATGGCAAGCAACCTGCCCTGCTGCGAAAGGCGATGGTTTTCTGTACTGAAAACTAGCAAAACACCCGAGCGCCTGCGCGCCGCCTCGCCGCCAGGCTGCCACGCCGCGGGCGTCGTGCCGCAGAAGTCGGGTATTCGCCGGATCGAGCTTTTGCCGTTCCAGAAACTCATGAAAGTAAAACATGATGACGCTCCTTTCCGGCAAATAGGTTTTGATGGCGTTTCCTGTCCAGAACGGATGATCATCAGTCTTATGCGAACGTGCAAGGCCAGCAGCCGATCTGACCGGAGGCAACTCTCCCCATGACTGTTTGCATCAGTTGATTTTCATCCTCCCAAACACTTTACTCGCAATACTTGTGCTCCTACCACCGACGACAGCACCTCAGCATCCATGACCTTCCCCCGCCTCTTCATCGCCGTCGCCCTGCTGATTGCCGCCGGATACCTGCAGGATCCTCCGGTTCCGGAGAGCCTATTCACCCGCTCACATGAATTCTCGCTGTCCGATTTGCCGGCCTTGCTGACCCTGTACGCGGTGGCCTTTGCCCCGCTCGTGCCTCTGGTGCTCGCACTCATCCGCGGGCTGACGCACTTCCGTCTGCATCGCGGACTGGCCTTTGTTCTGGCGGGTCTGACGGGCCTGTTCGGATTTGTGATCACCCTGTTTGGGGGTGCGTTCTCGGGTGGAGGAGCTCCAATAGTCTGGCTGCAGGGCTTTACTCTGACCATCGCGGTCTGCGCCTCTTTGCTGCTCGCTTCCCGGAAGGAGGGGGAAGTCAGCGAATTCCGCAGGTTTTCCTGGAAGCTGCTGATGCTGCCCGCCGCTGTCGCCCTCTGGTCTCTCGTCTCTGCCGGCGGCGTTATGCTGAGCGCGAACCGGATCGCGGGCGACCGGCCCTTCTGCCTCGCCCCGCACACCGGGAAAACGGAACCGGTCCGGTCCTTCGCCCAGCTCAGGGGGCTTTCGTTCTATACGACCGACTCGGGATACAAGGTGACGTCCATGTGGTACTTTCACGGCCTGTTGTTCGTCGCGCAAGAAAGTGGAGGCGTATTCTACAACTGGTCTCCCCGCCGCATGCGCTTTGATCGCATCCCCCATCCGACACGGATGTTTGTCAGTCCGGTTGGAGCCTGCAGCCCGCGCCAGGATTTCTGGAGAACCTTGTCGATCATTTGAGCGCATGGCAGCCCGACGCTGCAGGGCCAATTCTCTCTCCCCCAAAGAAACCGGAAAAGTGGAGAGGGGGGCGTCGCGCGAATGGTCGGGTCTTGCAAGTCACCTGAACTTGAGGTCAACAGCTTGTTCTGGGATTTGAGGTCGGACAGATGCTGCATCGATTGCGGGTGGACAATACGTCCTGACCGGGGTCTGTTGTCCTGATGCAAGTCGACGAGCGTTGCATTTCACCTTCCCGAACGCTCTACTCGCAGAGCTTGCATTTCAATCCACACACTCTTCCACCGCCGGCGACAACACCTCAGTACCCATGATCTTCTTCCTCGTGTACATCGCCGTCGCCCTGCTGATCGTCGCCGGATACCTGGAATTTCCGATATTTTCGGAGGGGTTGTCGCTACCCGAGCATTTCTCGCTGTTTCTTCTGGTCTTCTACCTTGCAGCTAACATGTTCCGTTTCGCACCACTTTACCCACTCCTTCTGGCACTCATACGCGGGTTGACGAACTTCCGCCTGCCCCGCGGCCTGGCAATCGTTCTTGCCGGGCTCGCGGGCCTGTTCGGCTTTGTGTTCACTTTGTTAATACTGGCGTTCTCCGGCGCTGGAGGAGAGCTGGTCTTCATGCATGGAATAACGCTGACCGTCGCGGTCTGCGCCTCTTTGCTGCTCCTCTCCCCGAAGCAGGGCGTGGAGTGCGAATTCTTCAGGTTATCCTGGTTCCTGCTGATGGTGCCCGCTTCTGCCGCTGTCTGGTCTCTCGTCTCGGCCGGCGAAGTTGTCCAGAGCGCAAACCGGATTGCGGGCGACCATCCGTTCTGTCTCGCACGGCACACCGGGAGCACGACCCCAATCAGGACCTTCGCCCAGCTTCGGGGTTTTTCCTTCTTTACGAACGCCTCAGGATACAAATCGACGTCCAGGTGGTACTTTCATGGCCTTCTCATCGTCCAGGGTGACAATGGAGGGGAATTCTACAACTGGTCGCCCCGGAACATGCGTTTTGATCGCATCCCCCGACCCTCAAAGATGCTCGTAAGTCCGATCGGAGCCTGCAACACGACCAAGGACTTCTGGGGAACCTTGTCGATCTTTTGAGCGCACGCACTGTGCGACCTGGCAGAGCTTGTTCCCTCTCCCATTGGGAGAGGGTTAGGGTGAGGGGCTACAGGTTCTGTGGGATACGGGGAGTTTGCCCCCCTCACCCGGGCCGTTGGCCCGACCTCTCCCCATGGGAGAGGTTATTGGGGCTCTACCGAGCCCCCCTCACCACATCATCACCACCGTATCGCCTTCCGCCCAGCTTTAATAAAACCGGATGCGGAGCTTGTATTTGCGGCCCTTGATCAGGCGCGTTGCGATCGAAGCCGCTGTCGCCCTTCATGGTGATGCTGTCGCCGTCGATATCCTCAAAAAGCACCATCACCGTGTCAGACCGGCCGAAGGTGGAGAAGGTGTTGCCGCGCGCGTGATCGGCTCTCGCCGGCTGTGTCACACCTGCCGCTGTCGCAAAGCCTCGAACAGATCGGACCTGCGGTAATCGGTGATTTCCGGCGTCCATCCGGTCTCGCTTCGAAGCTTTGCGGCGGACATCTGCTGATCCAGTGTCGGCCCGATGGCCCAGGCGCCGTGCCGGGAAACGAGGACATCGGCGGAAAGCGTCGCCGGCGGCAGAGTGCTGCCGAGCGCCTGCGCGATGGCGTCCACGATGTCTCCCACCCGCACGCCTTCCTCCGATACGACGTTGAAATGCCCGGTCAGATCGGGCCGCACGAGCAGGTCGCAATAGGCGCGCGCCAGGTCGGAGCGATGGATGAGCGGCCAGCGGGTTTGCCGGTCACCCCAGATCTCCATGGGCCGGCCTTCCCGTGGGGGCTCGATGAAGCGATCGAAGACGCCGCCGTCTGCGTGATAGACCATCGCCGGATGGAGGATTGCGGCGGAGAACGCCGGAGTTGCCAGAAGACGCGCGGCATTGCCGACCATCCACGAAAATGCAGGGATGGGATTGAAACGGCTGTCCTCGGTCGCGACCGCATCGCCGGTCTCGCCATAGAGCCAGCATCCGCCGGTGTAGATCAGGCGCGGTTTGTGCCGCGTCTGCTTCGCGGCCCCGATAAGCGCCGAAACAACCTGCGTATCGACGTCCCCCATATCGTCGGAAAAGGTCGCCGCCGCATGAATGATGGCATCGTGGCCGACGGCCTCCGCCGCCCAGCCTGCCGGCGCGCGCAGATCGCCCCGGCTGGGATCGGCCCCAAGCCGGCGAAGCTTGTCATCAGCCACGCCGGAGCGGCTGAGCGCCGTAACCTCATGGGATCGCCGGCACAGCTCCGCCGTGACCGCCGTCCCGATCGACCCCGTTCCGCCCAGTATGAACACCCGCATGCCGCACGCTCCCCGTTGGTGACGACCTGCTGATAGCATCTCACCTTAACTTGAGGTCAACAGGCCTGTCGCGCGCGCCCTCACCGTCCCGCAAACCGCGCCTTGGCCGCGTTCGTGACCGGCGTGTAAAGCGCCACGATGGTGCCTTCCGGGTCGCGGAACTGGGCGGAGCGGTTGCCCCAAGGCAGGTTTTTGGGCGCATGCACCACCTCGGCGCTGTCCTTCAGCCGCTCGAACTCCGCATCCACGTCGTCGACCATGAATTCCAGGATCGCGCTGCGGTTGGCCGCCGGTTCCGCGCTGCCTTCCTTGAACAGGGCCACGGTCTCCGCGCTGCCGACGGCAAGGGCCGCCGAGGGCGTGACGATCTCGGCGAACTGTGGTGCAAGCCAATCGGCCGCCTGTCCGGTCACCAGTTCATAGAAGCCGACAACGGCCTTGATGTCGCCGGCGATCAGGCGGGTGGAAGCGAATTTCATGGGGCTTGTCCTTTTACCTGGACCGCAGGAGACGCGATCCTGGATGGACACATCCTACACCCCTCCTGACAGCCTTCTGTCAGCAGCAGTTGCCTTGTTGAGAGATCTTTCCCGCACTCACAACACAGGTCTCCCGAGGCATCGGATCAGGCCGGGTGCCGGTTTTCAGAGCGGTTACGGTGTCGAAGGGAGTTTCCTTGCTCCGGCCGGTTTCGGCAACGGGATCCCCGGAGGGAAGGATACGGCAGGGAAGCAGACAGCCCCGGACTGACCGGCCCCGCGAGGGCGGAGGTCCGGGAAGGCGGGGAACCATGAAGACGCGGAGACCGCGGCTTCACTATCTGGTCGGCGCGACGTCGGGCGCGCCGGCGGTCGGTCAGGTGTTTCCGGTCAACGCGGAAAGGCAGGCTTCCGCGAGCGCGCGATCGGGCTTTTCCGCGCCAAGCGGCGTCGCCCAGCCGGTTTCCTCGACCATGCTACGCCGCTTGTAGCTGCTGGCCTCCTCGATTTTCGCCATGAGATCGGCCGAATTCGGATCGGCTTTCGATTTCCGGACGCAATAAGGCGTCAGCGCGGTGACCGTGGCGGCCATGGACTGCTTTTTCGACATTTCCATCGCGGAACTGCCGGTCATCCATCCGCCCCAACCGAATCCGACTATCGCCAGGGCGACAGCGCCCGCTCCCGCGCCCACGAGCGCAGGTTTCGTCCATTCGGGAATTTGCATGATAATGTCCAATCAGTGTTGGGAACAGGCAGGCAAGATTGCGCGCCGGTTAACCCTTGTAGCACGTATACGGAGAAAAGCCTGCATAGTTTCTCGCAAGACTAGAATTCAGCGCCGCCAGCCACGGCATTGCAATGGCAAGTATAGAGCCTTCTCCGGCTAACCAATTTGCCCTCCGGCGCAGGTTCCGGCGGACACCAAAAAAAGACAGTGACTCGTTCACGCCGGTGGACCGCGAGCCACCCATTCAAAATCAGTAGATGTACGATCGGATTATACTTTGCCACCTGCGGCCGGCTCTGCACGCGGGGCGCCGGGCGCGCGCATGGCGGCGCGTTCCATCATGTATTTTTCCGCCTCGATCATGTGGCCGCGCATGATCATGCGGCAAAGCTCCGCATCGCCCGCCTTCATCGCCCGCAGCAGGCGCACCTGATAATGCAGGCCGGTCTCGCGCAGCGCCGGGTTGGGCTCCTTGTAGATCTGCCGGCACACGGTCATGTCGCGCAGAAGGCTGAGCAGGAACGAACAGGTGAAGGCGAGGATCGGGTTCGGGCACTGGCGGGCCAGTTCCTCATGGAAATCCAGTTCCGCCAGCCGCTGGGCATATTCCTCTTCCGCCGTCTTCGGCTCGTCCTCGTAAAGGCGGATGCAGCCCTGCAGCGCGTTGAAGGACGCCTCCGACAGATGCCCGGCGACGGAGGCCGCCAGTTCCGGCTCCAGCTGCTTGCGCAGGGTGTAGATGTCGGCAATCGACGGCGGATCGAACAGGAACAGGTTGTCGAGCAGGCGGATCGCCTCCCCCGGTTCCACCGAGGCGACGAAGACGCCGCCGCCGGGCCCGCTCTTGGTGGAAATCAGCCCCTGGTATTCCAGCACCTTCAGCGCCTCGCGCAGGGTGCCGCGCGACACTTTCACGGTTTCGGGCGACAGCCAGTCGTTGGGCACCCTGTCCCCCGGCCTTAAACCCGCATGGACGATCTGTTCCCGGATCTGCTGGGCGACCATGTCGGTGCGGCGCAGCCGCCGGGGCGTCTTCGGGTCCGTATCGCCCTTTCGAAGTTTCATTGGCCGACTCATGCGCAGGTCCATCCGGTAATTCGCCTATGCCCGCGCCAGCGGATGATGGCAAGCCGCAATATGACCGGTTCCATCGCCTTTGGCCTCATCTGGAGCGGGATGAACTTCAATGCAGAGCGCCGTTTTATTGGCGCAACGGGCGGCGAAGGCGCATCCGGGCGGCGGATTGTAAGGGTCGGGCAGTTCGGCGGAGGCATCCTCGGCCAGAAGCTCATGGCGGCCGGGCGCGGGCGCGGAGCGCATCAGAAGCTCCGTATAGGGGTGGAGCGGTGCGCGGAACACCTGCCGCGCGGGGCCCAGCTCCGCCATGCGCCCGAAATACATCACCGCGACCCGGTCGCTGACGCTTTCCACCACCGACAGGTCATGGCTGATGAAGATATAGGTCAGGCCGAACCGGTCCTTCAGGTCGTCGAGCAGGTTCAAAACCTGCGCCTGCACCGAAACGTCGAGTGCCGAGACCGGCTCGTCCAGCACGACCAGCTCAGGCCCGGCGGCCAACGCCCGGGCGATACCGATCCGCTGCGCCTGCCCGCCGGAAAACTCGTGCGGATAACGCTCCAGGAACTCCGGCGCCAGGTTGACCGCGTCCAGCAGCTCATTCAGCCGCTGTTCCCGGCCGTTGGCGTCCAGGTTGGTCAGGTGGCGCAGGGGGGCTTCCAGAATGGTGCGAATGGTCTTGCGCGGATTGAGCGAGGCGACCGGGTCCTGGAACACGTATTGCACCTTGCGCGCCAGCGCCCGACGGTCTCGTCTGGCCAACTCCGTCAGATCCTCGCCGCCGAAGGTAATGGACCCGGACGTCGGCAGGTCGAGGCCGACCACCAGCCGGGCGAGCGTGGACTTGCCGCAGCCGGATTCCCCGACGATGCCCAGTGTTTCGCCCTTTCTCACGTCCAGGCTCAGCCCCTGCACCGCGTGAACGGCCGGCGTGCGGCCTCCGAAGAGGGTGCGCGCGCCGCCGAAAATCCGTTCCACGTCGGAGATCGCAAGCAGGGTCTCACCGCCACTCCTTTTGACTGCCTCATTCATGCCGCGCCTCCTTCGTTCAACGGATAGAGGCAACGCACGCCACGCTCCGGCGAAGACATGACAAGATCCAGCTCGCCGGACCGGCAATCGGCCCGGACACGGGGACAGCGGTCGGCGAAGGCGCAGCCGTCGGGCAGGTTGTTGACCACCGGCGGGCGACCCTCGATGGCATCGAGCCGTCGCTCCGGTTCGCCCAGTACCGGCACGCATTCGATAAGCTTGGCCGTATAGGGATGCTGCGGGCTTTCCAAGATCTCTTTCGTGGTACCCGTCTCCACGATCCGCCCCGCATACATCACCGCCACCCGGTCGCAGATCGCCGAGACGACGCCGAAATCATGGGTGATGAACAGGATCGCCGCGTTGCGCTCCCGGCGCAGGCCGTTCATCAGGGTCAGGACCTGCGCCTGCACGGTCACATCCAGCGCCGTGGTCGGCTCGTCGGCAATCAGCAGCTTGGCGTCATTCGCCAGCGCCATGGCGATGCAGACCCGCTGGCGCATGCCGCCGGAGAGTTCGTGCGGATAGGCCGACAGCCGCTCCCTGGGGTTGGGAATACGCACCAGAGAGAGAAGCTCCAGCGCCTTTTCCTTCAGTTGCGCATGGGAAAGCGGCTGGTGCGCCTTGATCGCCTCCTTGAGCTGGTCGCCGACGGTGAAGAGCGGATGCAGGGTCGAGAGCGGATCCTGAAACACATAGGCCACCGACCCGCCGCGCAAGTTGCGAATACGACCGTCGCTGGCGGCGAACAGATCCTCGCCCTCCAAATAGGCCGCGCCACCCGCGATCTTGCCGGGCGGTGTTGGCACCAGCCCCATGACCGACATGGCGGTGACCGACTTGCCGGAGCCGGATTCACCGACAACGCCCAGGCACTCGCCTTGCCTGACATGAAGATCGACCCCGCCGACCGCCTTGTAGACCGAACCCCCGATCTGAAACTCCGTACGCAGGCCCTTCAGGTCCAGCACGCCGGGCGCTTCGGACGGCGGCGAAATATCGGACCCGCCGCGCGCGACTGCCGTGCGCGCCACCGGCCGGCTCAGCGATCCGGCCCGCAGACGCGGATCGAGCACGTCGCGGACCCCGTCGCCGAAGAGGTTGATGCTCATGACCAGCGCGAAGATCATCAGCCCGGGAATGATCGACACATGCGGCGCGGTGAACAGGATCTTGCGCCCCTCGCCCAGCATGGAACCCAGATCCGCCTGCGGCGGCTGCGCGCCGAGGCCGAGGAACGACAGGCCCGCCGTTTCCAGGATCATCCAGCCGACCGTGGTCGACATGGTGATCACGATCACCGGCAGCACGTTGGGCAGGATTTCGATGAACAGGATCTGCACCGGCGACTTGCCGGAAAGCCGCGCCGCATCGACGAACTCGCGGCGCGCAAGACCGGAGGTGATGCCGCGGATGTTGCGGGCAAAGAAGGGAATGTTGACCAGCGCGATGGCATAAAGTGCGTTCAAAAGCCCCGGCCCCAGCACCGCGACGATGGCGAGCGCCAGCAGGATGTAGGGAAAGGCCATCACCATGTCGATGCCGCGCATGATGACCGTGTCCGCCCGCCCGCCCGCATAGCCGGCGACGAGGCCGAACAGCGAGCCGAAGAAGGCCGCAATCAGCGTCGCGGACACGCCGACCGCCAGCGACACCCGCGTGCCCCACAGGAGGCGGGAGAGCAGATCCCGGCCGAGATGATCGGTCCCGAGCAGATGGCCCGCGCTGAAGACCGGCAGCAGCCGGTTTGCGGGTGCCGTCGCATCCGGATCGGGAAGCGGCAGCAGCGGTGTTGCCAGCGCGATAAGACAGATCACCGCCAGCACGATCAGCCCGCCGGTCGCAAGCGTGTTGTTCAAAAGCAGCGCCACAGTGCCCGGACGGGCGGATTTCGGCGCCGGCTTGGCCTGCGTGTTTACAGCCGTGTCGGTCATCAGCGCAGCCTCGGGTCGAGCATGGTCTGGACCACGTCGGCCACCAGGTTGAATAGCACGTAAGCCGCGGCCACCACCAGGACGCCGCCCTGCACCAGCAACAGGTCGCGGGTGGAAATGGCGGTCACCAGCATGGAGCCGATCCCCGGCCACTGGAACACGGTCTCGATATAGACCGCCCCGCCGATGACGAAACCGGCCTGGATGCCGATCACCGGCACGACGCTCACAAGGGCTGCCTTGAACGCGTGCTTGTAGATCACCTTGCGTTCCGAAAGGCCTTTGGCCCGTGCGGTGCGGATATAGTCCTGGCGCAGCACCTCCAGCATGGCCGTCCGGGTCAGGCGCGCGATCACGCCGGTGGCGACCACGGAAAGCGTCAGCGCCGGCAAGGCCAGGTGGCGCAGAAGATCGGGAAGGTCCCCGCCGCCGTAGATGGCGAACATGCCCGAGGCCGGGAACAGGCGCAGCTTGACCGCAAAGGCCAGGATCAGCAGAAGGCCCAGCCAGAACGACGGGGTCGAGATGCCGATCAGGACGAGAAAGGTGATGATCTTGTCCGCCCAGCCGTATTGGCGCACGGCCGAGACGATGCCCGCCAGCAGACCGAAGATGGAGCACAGCACAAGCGACGTGCCTGCCAGGATCAGCGTGGCGGAGAACCGTTCCAGCACCTCGTCCAGCACCGGCCGGTTCAGGGTGTAGGAGCGGCCGAGATCGCCGTGAAAGAGATTGCCGATCCAGATGAGGTATTGCTGGAACAGGCTTTTATCGAGGCCGAGCTGCTGATTGAACTTGGCGACGTTTTCCGGCGTGGCGTAGGAACCCAGGATCGCGGTCGCAGGATCTCCCGGGATCATTGCCATGATCAGGAAGACGATCACGGTCAGCCCGAACAACACCGGTATCGCAGCCAACAGCCTCCTGGCGATATAGAAAGCCAATGCTTGTTCCCCCTCACTTGCGCAGGACGACCGCATCTGGCGACGCGGCCGGCCGCATACTCAGGTTGTCATCAACTCTGTTTTGCGAGTCCGTCTCTGAGTTTTGCATTTAGGAT
>SWCE01003946.1_pt1 | contig 104605 bp, 96 predicted proteins | sample 4690061 | NCBI WGS metagenome assembly SWCE01 (sample SAMN10267279, study PRJNA491770) | bioreactor metagenome | isolation source: DHS bioreactor inoculated with subseafloor sediment | place: Japan: off Shimokita Peninsula | collected 2012-10 | reverse complement strand
TTCGCCCTGATGAAGCAGCAACAAGAATATTGCCCCGCAAAGCTCTTTTAAGGGTTGCGGGGCACCATAGAATCTCCCACAGAGTGTAATTCGCTGCCAAGGCAGCTCCCACAGTGGCTTTGTTGTCCGGCATGATGGTTTTCAGGGGTTCCTTGGATTTGGACTCCAATCCGGAGTCCGCCGGGACATGCTTGATACTGCCCTAATGAACAGTGTATTGTGGTGATCGGTCTGGAATCCCGGTTTCGCCGCTGTCAAGGCGTGCTCAAGAGGAGTGATCTGGCAATGTATGCGATTGAGTTTGAGACAGACATCAAAGGTGAGTTCATTCGCCTGCCGCGCTTTGAGCAACTGAAGGATCGCCACGTTAAGGTCATTATTTTGACGAAAGAAGTCGTGGAGGAGGGCGCCGCTCAGCAAGAGAATACGTCGGCTACCCGGCGCAAACCTGCTCAGGTGCCCCCTATTCAGTTCAAAGGTGATGTCTTTGATACAGCTTCAGGATCAGATTGGGATTTGCCCTGATGCAAGTGTTGGATACCCATGTCTGGCTTTGGTGGATGTCTGGTGATGAACGCCTGAAACCTGTTTGGAATGATGCGATTAACAACGATACTGACGTCGGAGTCAGCGCGATCAGCTTGTTCGAGGTGTCCTGGCTGGTGGAGCATCAGCGTATCGACTTGGGGTGTGAACCGGATTGGTGGTTCAATCAGGCTCTTGAGGTGTCGGGTATCTCGCTGCTGCCGATCACGCCTGCGATAGCCATGAGGGCGGTGAGATTGCCGGAGCATCATAGCGACCCGCAGGATCGTCTGATTATGGCAACAGCATTGGAGCATAACGCCAGTTTGTTGTCGGCGGATACCAAATTCAAATTGTATGAAGAACTGGAAAGCATTCTGGTTCGGTAAGTTTTTTCCCGGTTTTCCCTGCTCGATCCTCACTGAATGCATCTCTGGATTAATTTCCTGAGCGGACCTTCGCTGCTCCCTGGCCTTCCTTTACCCAGGTTGAGGGCGGCGCCGGAGGTTGCGAGAGAAACGGCGCAAAGCTGATTTCTGAGCTGCTGTGGGAAGATTGGCTGCAAGCGAATCCTGGCACCGGAGGCCGTATTCGCCAGCAGGCTGGCTCCCACGGAACCCTCAGCTACGAAGCCGCTGTGGGAAGCTGCCTTGGCAGCGAATTAGTTTTCCCCGCCGTCGGCAATTCGCTTGCCAGCAAGCTTCCCACAGCGGCTCCGTAGCTAACTCCCACCGATTGATCTCCTACAAAGTGACGGCAACGGCTTACACCAACTGCCGCTCCGGCTGACATCCCCACCTTTCTCTCCGCGCCATACTGTTCTTGGAACCCTTGGGTAGGTTATCCGGCTGTTTATTGAAAGAGCCGCCGGAGGTTGGGAGAGAAGGGACGGTTGGCTGGCCGCGGCAGGAGGTAGCGACGCCACGGATTAATGTGTTACCTTGTATTTAATATGTAACACATGGGAGGAATGTCATGAGCGATGCTACCTTCACCTTTCGGGTCGATGAGGGTCTGAAAGCGGAATTCGCCAGTGCGGCCAAAGCTCACGACCGCACTGGGGCCCAGCTTCTGCGCGACTTCATGCGTGATTATGTGGCGCGGCAGCAGAAAGCACAGGATTACGACGACTGGCTGATTACCAAGGTGGAGCAATCACGAGCCTCGGCGGAAGCAGGGAACCTCATCCCTGACGCTGATGTTGAGGCCAGGTTTGCTGCCCGCCGTGCCGCAACTCGCGCTCGCTTGGCGAAGGCGAAGTGATGGAGCTGGTTTGGACGCCAGAGGCAATACAGGACCGTGATGACATTTACGATTACATAGAGTCGGAAAATCCGCTGGCGGCCTTGAGGCTTGATGAGTTGTTTTCCGACAAGGCCGCGTTGCTGTTGGATCATCCCGACGGCGGGCGGCCTGGCCGTGCTCCAGGTACTCAAGAGTTGGTCGTCCATCCCAGTTACATGTTTGTATATGAAGTCGTGGAAGACCAGGTTCGTGTGCTGAACGTCGTGCATACAGCGCGCCTGTGGCCGCCTGATCAAGAGTAGAAGGCTTCGTGGCTCACACTGTGGGAAGCTGCCTTGGTCGCGATGGAGTTCATCGCTGCCCACTGGGCGTCGTATTTATCTTGCTGCTCCAGCAGCATCCGCATAGCCCGCTCCCGGAACTCTGGGGGGTATCTCATTGGTTTGCTCATTGCTCCATCCTCTCAAGGTTTGGAGCCTCCGACAAACCCGGGGCGATTCAACATTTTGAGTACATCATGCTGAAACCCGCTCAGGTGCCCCTCATTCAGTTCAACGGTGGTGTCTTTGATACGGTCGCGGGCTGACGCAGTCCCTGTTGCGGGACGTGCGCGGGTTGTCCGGCTTTCTCGGGATGCTGACGGCGTGCTGGTGTTTGTTGAAGGCGACACCGGAGGGTGCGAGAGAAACGGCGCAAAGCTGATTTCTGAGCTGCTGTGGGAAGATTGCCGGGCGGCGCTCCGCCTGCAAGCGAATCCTGGCACCGGAAGCCGCATTCGCCAGCAGGCTGGCTCCCACAGAAACCTCAGCTCCTACAGTGGCTTCGTGGTTTCCGTTGTAGGGGCGGTGGGGTGGTCCGCCGCCACTAGCCGCGATTCGTTTGCCATTGGTTTCGCATGTGGAGTTTCAAAGACCATGGCAAGAGCTGGAATGCAGTGTATGAACGTGACCAGCCGCCGGGATTCCGCTGGCTGTATGAGAGCGTGCGCATCAACTGGCGCAAGGCTGGGACCGGGACCGCATTATGAACGAGATCGTAGCCCGTGGGGTGCTCCCATGGAAGGTTGACACTGTGCGTATGGGCAGTATTGTGGGGCTCAGGTAAGGGGCCTGAGGGGGGCTTGAAAATGAGATTGAAGTTCACATATATATTAACTAGGATGTCCCGTGGCTGAGAGGCCTGAAGACCTTGCCCGGGAGTATGAGGGCAGCCGCTTCCGGGTCGTGCATTGCGATGGTGCTGTTGAGTCCTATTGGGAAGCGCTGAAGCATGTTGATGCCAGGAAGGCTAAGTCGTTCACCAGGAATATGATTGCCCAGATCAAGCGTCTTGCGGATGGGCAACCTATGTCCAAAGGGAGTTTCCCGAAGGAAGGCGAGTTGCCGAAGCTGCCTGGTCAGCAGAAGACAAAGCATTTCCATGCCCTCAAGCGCATTCCGCTTCGGGGTTATTGCTGGCTGTCGAAAGCCAGACCTCGGACTTACTTTATCAGTCACTATATCTACAAGGATTACGACAACCTTGCCGACCGGGATATCGAGAAAGTAGGCAATAACTGGCGTCGTATAGAGGAGAACGGTGATGACCACTAAACAGGTTCGTGACATGTTTTTCGCCCCGGGGACCCACTTCAGCCGTGCTGAAGACCGGGCGCTCGCACGTGAAGATCTGATTTACAACGTGACGGAGGACGTGCTTGTACTGATGGAGCGGCTGGATGTCTCCAAAAAAGAGCTGGCACGCCGGCTTGGCCGCTCCAAATCCTATGTCACCCAACTCCTCGGTGGCGCCCGGAATATGACCCTGGGAACCCTTTCCGATATCTGTTTCGCGTTGGGCACCGCTCCTCGGATTACGATTCTTGATGATGATTCCGGTATTCCGGGCGAATACGGCGAGGCTCATTGGGAGGAGGAGCAGGAAGAGGCTAGCGGCATCCGATACGAAGTGCTCAACCGTCGTAATGTTATTGATCGGCAGGACTTGTCTCATTGGGTTAACGAGGCCGCGTGATGAGTGATGCACTCAAGCAAGCGCAGCAGTGCCTGGCGATTCACTCCGTGAATCTGCGCGAGAGCAGGGTGCAGGTTCGTCCAGAGATTGATCCCTGGTCTTATGACCGTTCGGGGGCGCAAGCCCAGTCCTTTCGCCAGGTTAGCCGTATTCAGGAAGTAGAGTTACAGGTGGAAGGTAACGCTGAAAGTGCGTGGGAATATCGGTTCCACTACGCGCTTGGTGTGCGACTTATCGACCAGGAAGCGGATGAGTCAGATGAAAACCCGGTAGCGGATTTGGAAATTGTGGCGATTTTCCAGGCCCGCTACCTGTGCAAAAGACGGCTTGAAGAGGAAGAACTCTCCGCCTTCGCCAAAGATAATGTGGGCTACCATGTATGGCCCTACTGGCGCGAATTCGTGCAGACTTCCTGTAACCGAATTGGCTTGCTCAGTCCTATTGAAATCCCAATGTACTCGATTACTCGGGCTTAATATCACCGATATCGACAAGCCCTGTGAGATGCTTCGGGCGGTGATGGCGGAAGCATCGGCTTAGAGGCAGTTCGCCAGCAGGCTGGCTCCCACGGATTACGCCACGGAGCCGCTGTGAGAGCCGCCCGGCAAGCTTCCCACCGATTGATCTCCTACAAGGTAACGATACTGGCCTGGGGTCTGGCCAAGCCTACTTGATACTGATCGTATGGCCAGTATATTGTGGGAGGCAATCCATGGCCTAACCAATTGTTCAGGTGTCCATGGAAAGAGGGATGGGGTTATTTTTTATGGCACTTGGTGCTATGGTTCGCTGGGTGGGATGATGTAAATATATAAGAACAAAGAGTTTGCTAAATGGGCAGCAGGGGAAGGAATAGAGGATGGTGACTTGTGCCAGGCTGTCGCAGAAATAGAAAAGGGGCTCATTGACGCCGATCTAGGTGGAAATGTGCTGAAAAAACGCGTTTCTTTGGCTGGTCGTGGCAAGAGAGGCGGGGCTCGAACCCTGATCGCCTACAGGCAAGGTAATAAGGTATTTTTTGTCTATGGCTTCGCCAAGAATATCAGGGCGAATATTCAGGGGGCTGAATTGAAGGCGTTGAAAGCCTATGCGAGGGTTCTGCTGGGTTACGGTGCCGAGGAATTGCGCAAGGCCATAAAGGCTGAGGCGTTGATCAAGATCGAGGTAGAAGACGGTGGATAAGTCGATTTTGGATGTGGTGCATGAAGGTGCAAAAGACCTACAAAACGCGGGCGTGTTGGATGAGGTAACCATGCGCGAGTTTGATGCGCTTTGTTTACCACCAGTAAAAAAGTACACGGCAGTCCAAATTAAGCAAATTCGTACTCGCAACAAAGCCAGTCAGGCGGTTTTTGCAGCCTATTTAAATACTAGCCCGTCTACGGTGCAAAAATGGGAACGAGGAGCCAAAAGCCCTAACGGGCCGTCTTTGAAGTTGTTGAATCTGGTGGACCGTAAGGGCATTGAGGTGTTGGCATAGGTCGATACCGCTGCCCGCCGTGGTCTGGTGGGGCTGATTTCGTTATTGCTGCTGTACGGTGTGCCGCTCTTCCTGTTCGCTACACACTTGCGGCGTCGCAGGGATGTTCAGGGGCAGGCGCTGGCCTTGTCCGGGGTAATTGTGGTGGTGGCGTTCATCGGTTTCGGGCTGACGCAGTCCCTGTTGCGGGATGTGCGCGGGTTGTCCGGCTTTCTCGGGATGCTGACGGCGTGCTGGTGTTTGTTGAAGGCGACGCCGGAGGGGGGGGGAGAAACGGCGCAAAGCTGATTTCTGAGCGGCTGTGGGAAGATTGCCGGGCGGCGCTCCGCCTGGAAGTGAATCCTGGCACCGGAAGCCGCATTCGCCAGCGGGCTGGCTCCCACAGGAACCTCAACTACGAAGCCCCTGTGGGAGCTGCCCGGGCGGCGCTCCGCTTGGCAGCGAATTATTTTCCCTGCCGTTGGCAATTCGCTTGCAAGCAAGCCTCCCACAGCGGCTCCGTGGCGTAATCCGTGGGAGCCAGCCTGCTGGCGAATGCGGCTTCCGGTGCTGGGGCAGTTGGAACGCTCCGGCTAGGCGGCGGCGTCGCTCATCAGGCTTTCATAGGGAATTCTCAGACCGTGATGGAGACGCCGGATCATATTCAGGCTGAGCCCTCTTTTCCGGTTCAAGACTTCGGAAACCCGGCCACTGGAACCTATGTAGGGCTCCAAGTCCTGATTGGTAAGCCCTAATTGTTCCATGCGGAATTTAATGGCTTCAATTGGATCGGATGGGCCGATGGGGTAGTGCTCATCCTCGTACTTCTCGATCAGAATGGACAGTACCTCCAGCTCATCGGCTTCCTCCGAGCCTTCTTCGGCGGTCCACAGCTGCTCCATGCGAGCAAAGGCGCGCTCCAGATCGGCGTCGGTATGGATCGGCTGAATATTCATCATATCGTCTCCGCATCAACCTCATCATACTGAGCGTGGGTACCAATGAAGCGTACCCAGGCAATCTGTTTGTCATACCGGATCGCAACGATCACCCGGTATTTGTTCCCCCCTATATTGAAGACCACACGCCCTCCTTTAAGAATGCTGGCTGTGGCGATGTCGGCCTTCAGCTCATTCGGGGTAGCCCATGTCGCTTTTAGCAGCATGTTGTACCACTCGATGAGAGGCGTTTGAGCGTCGCTGTGCCTCGGCTGTTCCCAAAACGCCTTTACCGTCCGTTTGGCGATGACTCTCATCATTCCTCCCTTTTTGGGAGAAAATACGCTCTCCCATATTGGGAGTCAAGTGAACTGCCTGAACGCTTCAGAACTTCGCCTGCCCGGGCAGCCACAGGACCAGTTGCGGGAACAGGGAAATCAGCACCACCACCACCAGCATCACCGCCACGAAGGGCAGGGCGCCGCGCAGGATGTGGCCCCATTGCATGCCCGGCGGCGCCACGCCTTTGAAATAGAACAGGCTGCCGCCCACCGGCGGGGTCAGGAAGGCGGTTTGCAGCATCACCGCCACGCAGGTGATTACCCACAGCGGATCCAGATCGTACTGCCGGATCAGCGGCAGGAAGATCGGGAACAGGATCAGCACGATGGCGATCCAGTCGATGAAGGCGCCGAGGACGAACGTGAGCACCATGATCACCAGGTAGACGCCCCATTTGTTCAGGTTCAGATGGCTGACGAAATCGACGATGATCTGGTCGCCGTCCATGCTGTGGAACAGGGCGGTGAAGCACACCGCGCCGACAATGGTGACCATCGCCATGGCGGTGATCTTGGCGGTTTCCTGCACCGATTCCTTGAGCATGGTGAGGCTGAAGCGGCCGTAGGCCACGGTCATCAGCAGGGCGACGAAGGCGCCGACGCCGGAGGCTTCGGTGGGGGTGGCCCAGCCGGAGAAGATCGAGCCGAGCACCGCCGCCACCAGAATCACCGGCGGCACCAGATTGACCAGCGCGCCGCTGATGCGTTTGCCAACCGGCATGGCGGCGGCTTCTTCCGGGCTGAGCGCGGGGCCCCGTTCCGGGTAGCGCCAGCACAGCCCCAGCACGTACAGCACGTAGCACAGCGACAACAGCAGGCCCGGCACGATGGCGGCCAGGAACAGCTTGCCCACCGACAGCTCCGCTTCATTGCCCATCACGATCAGCATGATACTGGGCGGGATCAGTACGCCCAGGGTGCCGCCGGCGGTGATCACTCCGGCGGAGATTTCCTTGCGGTAGCCGTATTTTTCCAGCACCGGGGCGGCCAGCAGCCCCATGGTGACCACCGAGGCGCCGACGATGCCGGTGGTGGCGGCGAAGATGGTGGAGACCACGATCACCGCCACCGCCAGGCCGCCGCGCACCGGGCCCAGCAGGTAGCGCAGTGACTCGAACAGGCCTTCCGCCACCGCCGATCGCGACAGGAAGTTGGCCATCAGCGTGAACAACGGGATCGCCACCAGGGTGTAGTTGTTCATGGTGGAGAACACGGCGCTGACAAAAATGTCGATGATGCCGGTGCCCCAACTGGTGAGACCGAACAGCATGGCGATGCCGCCGAACACGAAGGCGATCGGGTGGCCGGTGGCGATGCCCAGCAGCAGCGCGGCGAACATGCCGGTGATGATCCAGACTTCATTCATGTTGCGCCTCCGGCTGGTCGCCGCCTTCGATCAGTACCAGGAGGTGTTTGAGGGTTTCCGAGAGGCCTTGCAGCGCCAGCAGGGCGAAGCAGACCGGAATCACCGCCTTGAACGGGTACAGTGGTGGCGCGAAGGCGGTGTTGCTGGTTTCGCCCATGGACCAGGAATACTCGGTGAAGCCGATGCCGTGGACCGCCACGGTGATCACGAACGGGAAGAACAGCACCAGGTAGCTGACGATGCTGAGCAGCGCTTGCGCTCGTGGAGCCAGGTGCTCGTAGAGCAGGTCCACCGAGACGATGCTGCGATGCAGCAGGGCATAGGCGGCCACGATCATGAAGTGGAAGCCGAACAGCATGGTGATGGTCTCGAAGGCCCAGATGCCGGGGGCGTTGAAGACCCGGCGGCTGACCACTTCGAACACGGTGACCAGCATCATCGCCAGCACCGACCAGGCGCCGATGCGGCCGACCCAGTCGCTGATGCCGTCGAGAATACGGGTGAGGTGGCGTAGGGCCTGCATGATCAATCCAGCCGGTAGCCGTTGAGGTCATTGGTGCCGAAGCTCCAGGGGCCCTGCATGCGGCGGTAGGGCGCGTAGGCTTTGAGGTAGGCCTGCTGGCTTTCCAGCACTTCCTGGAAGTCCGGGTTCTTGGCGGCGATGTCGCGTACCGCCTTGTTGACGATGCCTTCGATGGTTTTCAGGTCCTGGTCCGGCATCTGGTTTACTTCGATGCCGTATTCGTCCTCGAAGCGCTGCGCGGCGACGCCATCGTCGTAATTGCGGTTGGCGGTGGAGCGGGCCATGATCGCTTCGCTGGCGGTGGCGATGATGTTTTGCAGGTCCTCGGGCAGTTCGTTCCAGGCGTCCTTGTTAATGGCGATGCCGTAGACCGCCGCGCTCTGGTGCCAGCCCGGGGTGGACCAGTATTTGGTGACGTCCTGCAGGTGCAGGATTTCGTCGGAGTCCGGGCCGCCCACTTCGCCGGCGTCCACCACGCCCCGTTGCAGTGCTTCATAGACGTCATACACGCCGATGGATACCGGCGAGGCGCCGAGCTCGGTCATTACCCGGGTCTGGATCAGGCCGGCGATACGCACTTTCAGGCCTTTGTAATCTTCCAGGCCGCGGATCGGCACATTGGAGCGAATGCCGGACTCGGTGCCCAGAGTGGTGATCGGGAAATAGACCGTGTTGAACTGGCCGTAAATGCGGTTGTATTGCTCCAGGCCCCCGGCGGCGTAGATCCACTGGAAGAAATCAAAGCCGCTGAAGCCCATGACATGGGAGCCGAGCAAATCGAAGGCGGTGTTCTTGCCGGACCAGTAGTTGGGCCAGTCGCCACCGGCTTGCACGGTGCCTTTGCTGACGGTGTCAAGCACCTGGGTCGGGCTGACCAACTGGCCTTGGGAATAGCGTTTGATTTTCAGGCGGCCGTTGCTGAGCTGGTCCACCAGATCAACGAATTCCTGTTCGTATTCGCCGGAGCTGGAGGTGTCGCTCCAGGTGCTGACCATTTTCCAGGTGAAGGTTTCCTGGGAGGTTGCGGTGCTTTTTTCCGTGCTGGCATTGGCGGCGTCACCGGCTTCGCCGGAGCAGCTGGCCAGGGTGAACAGGGTGAGTGTGGTGATGGTGATCAGCATCGTTCTGATGGGATTCATGGAACGCTCCTGGATTTGTTTTAGGAATGGCGTTGGTTGATTCGCTTTGTTCTGCCTACGAAGCCGCTGTGGGAGACTTGCTTGCAAGCGAATCGCCAACGGCAGGAAAGCAATTCGCTGCCAAGGCAGCTTCCCACAGCGGCTTCGATTAACTCGTCGTGGGCACCCACTGCAAAAAGCAGACACCGCTGTCCTCGTCGTGCTGAAAGTGCGCTTTCACACGCACGCCGCACTGAATCTTCTCCACGTCTGCGCCGAAGGCGTTGCCGAGCAGTCTTAAGCCGTTTTCCAGTTCGGCGACGACGATGGCGTAGGGCAGATGTTCCTTGAACCAGGGGTGGGGCGCGCGGTACACCACTGAGTAGGTGTAGACCACCGCCTGATCGGGCATCACCGGCCAGTGGAAACGATCGCCGTGGCACTGTTTGCACAGGTCCCGGGGCGGCCATTGCAACTGACCGCAGGCGTCGCATTGCTGTACCCGCAGTTGCTGGTCTTTCAGGCCCTGGAAGTGAGCCTGATAGAGCGGGTCCTCGATGTCGGGCAGGGGGCGTTGAACGGGGTTACCCATGGTGTCCTCGCTGGGTCCTGTGACCATTAGTTGTGCAGGATGGCGATGGCGCCGTCGCCGAAATCGCCATAGCCGGTGACCAGGCCGATATGGGCGCCGGCCACCTGGGCCTGGCCGGCGTCGCCGCGCAGCTGGCGCACCGCTTCCACCACATGGTTCATGCCGGAGATATGCGCCTGGGAGAGCAAGCCGCCGTGGGTGTTCAGCGGTAATTCTCCGCCCAGGGCGATGCGGCCGTTGGCGACGAAGTCCGGTGCTTCGCCGCGCTGGCAGAAGCCGATTTCCTCCAATTGCCGCAGCACGATGAACGTGAAGCAGTCATAGATCTCGGCGAAATCCAGTTCGTCCAGGCGGATGCCGGCGATGTCCAGCGCCCGCGGTGCCGCTTTGCCGATGCCCATGCCGAGAATGTCCGGGCGATTGCTGAGATCGTCCGGGGAATCGGGATGGCCTTCGGCGGTGGCTGCCACGTACACCGGCGGCTTGCCACCGGCGCGGCGCGCGGCGTCGGCGCGGGTGACCAGAATGGCGGCGGCGCCGTCGGTTTCCAGGCATACGTCCAGCAGTTTGAACGGCGTCACCAGCATCGGGGAGGCGTCGTAGTCCTCCCGGCTCATGGGCCGGTCACGGAACCAGGCGCGCGGATTGAGGTGGGCGTGGCGGCGGGTGTTCAAGGCCACCGTGGCCATCCCTTCGCGGCTGGCGTTGGTTTCATGGAACCAGCGGTTGGCGTGCAGGCTGTACCACTGCATCGGCGCGATCATGCCGTAGGGGTATTCCAGGTTGCGGCGGATGTCGTCGCCGGGCCACACCACCCGGGGGCCGGAGTCGGTGGCACCCAGGCGCATGCTGCTGTAAGCGTTGCGGCCGGCGCTGACCAGCACCCGTTCGGCGATGCCCGAGGCCACCGCATGGCAGGCCAGGTGCAACCCGGCCACCGGGCTGGCGCCACCGATCTTGATGTGGGCGTGGAACTTCAGATCGGTGATGCCCAGGCCGGCGACGAAGTCTTCGTTGGTGCCCACCCGTGAGGTCATCACCAGGCCGTCCACGGCGTCGCTTTCGATACCGGCGTCGGCGCAGGCTTTCAACGAGGCTTCCATCAGCAGTTGCAGGCCGCTTTTGTCGGTGCCCCGGGTGTATTCGGTTTCGCCGATGCCGGCGATGGCGGCGGTGTCCGGTTGATAGCCGCTCATGACGCGGCCCCGGTGTTCAGCCCCAGTTTATCCATGGCCAGGGTGCGCAGTGCCGGCTTGTCGAACTTGCCGGTGAGGGTGATCGGCCATTCTTCCCGTGTCACCGCCACCAGATGCTTGGGTATCTTGAAGCCGGCGATGCGTTCCTTGCAGAAGGCTTTCAGGGTTTCCAGTTCCAAATCCTTGCCGGGGTGGGTTTCCACCACGGCCGTCACCGCTTCGCCCCAGCGGTCGTCGGGAACGCCGACAACCTGCACGGTGGCGATATGCGGGTGCTGTTCCAGGAACATTTCCACTTCCCGCTGCGACACATTCTCGCCGCCGGTTTTCACCATCTGCTTGAAACGGCCCCGGTAGTAGACGTTGCCGCCGGCGTCTTTCCAGCCGTAGTCGCCGGTGTGGAAGAAGCCTTCGTCGTCCATGCTCTCGGCGGTTTGCTTCGGCATCTTGTAGTAGCCGAGGAACAGCGACCAGCCGCGCACACAGATCTCGCCCGGTTCGTCGGCGGCGCATTCACGGCCGGTTTCCGGGTTCACTATTTTTACTTCGCAGCCGGGGAAAGGACGGCCGTTACTGTTCTTGCGCACGACCTCGTCGTTTTCTTCCGGCGGCACCGCCACCGAGGTGCCTTCGGTAAAGCCGTAATGGTGGGTGACCGAGGTGTGGCCAAAGCCCAGCTCTCGGACTTTGTCGTACCACTCGGGGCCGCAGGCCAGCATGATGCGGTCGACCTTGCTGACGTCGGTATTGGCGAAGTCCGGGTGCGCCGACATGGCCCGGTAGTGGGTGTCGAAGCCGCCCATGCAGGTGATGCCTTCCTCGCGGATCAGCTTCAGGGCGTGGCCCGCTTCGAAGTAGTCCATCAGCACCGTGGTGGCGCCGAACAAGGCGTTGCCCAGGGTGGTGTAGATGCAGCCGCCGACATGATAGAAGGGCGACATGCCGAGCTGGCGGTCACCGGGTTTCATGCGAAAGGTGGATTGATAAAGATGGCCGGCGATGGCGACGTTGCTGCCGTGGCTGCGCAACGCCGGCTTCGGGAAGGCGGTGCTGCCGGAGGTGAACAGAATATAGGACGGTGCGCTGGGGGAGAGCCGGGCGAACCAGGCTTCCACTTCCGATGGCCGCACGTGGGCGCCGGAGCGCATGACGTCGTTGAAGTCGAAACAGCCATCGTGGGTGCTGCCCGCCGGGCTCAGTGTCACCACGGTTTTCAGATGGGGGAAGCGTTGGCTGTGCAGGAAGCCCGGCGCGGCGGCGACCCGTTCCGGCAGCAGTTCGGAGAACAGGGCCAGATAGTCCACGTCGCGGAATTCGTCCATGGTCACCAGCGCCTTGACGTCGGCGCAGCGCAGCACGTGTTCCAGTTCCTGGCGGCGGAAGGTCACGTTGATCGGCACGATCACCGCGCCCAGCAGGCTGATGGCGTAGGACAGATAGAACCATTCCGGCCGGCCGCCGATCAGGGTGGCCACGTGATCGCCGGGCCCGATACCCAGGTTGCTCAGTCCCTTGGCCAACGCGCAGGCCCGTTGGTATTGCTGTGCGAAGGTGATCGACTCTCCGTGATAACGCAGCGCGACACCGTCCGGCCATTGCTCGGCCGCGTCCCGGGCCACGTCGGGAATGGTTTTGTGCAACAGAGACGGCTCGCTGGCCATGATCGGTTCTCCTTGTTGGCGGGGAAGGGCAGGCTCGACTGACCGGTCAGCCTAGAACGGGCGACACTCCTGTTCTTGCGTCAACTGGCTAGACGTATGCGGGTGAGGTGGCTGGCTCCCACAGAGGAGCTACCAAGCTTCCCACAGCGGCTTCGTAGCCCTCTCCGTGAGAAACGATTAAGGTAGCAACCACTCCAAGCATCCAGGACGCGTACAAAGGAGAAGGAATCAAGATGGCGACGGTATTGGTCACCGGTGGTGCCGGTTATATCGGCTCTCACACGGTATTGCTGCTGTTGGAAGCGGGCCACCGGGTGGTGGTGGTGGATAACTTCAGCAACAGCAGCGCCGAATCGCTGCGCCGGGTGGAAGCACTGGCGGGCAAAAGCGTGGCGCTGGTGGAAGGGGACATCCGTGACGGCGGGCTCATGGAGCAGGTGTTGCGGGATCACCAGGTGGAAGCGGTGGTGCATTTCGCCGGCCTGAAGGCGGTGGGCGAGTCCGTGGCTCAACCGCTGCGTTATTACGATTGCAACGTGGTGGGTACGATTCGCCTGCTGGAGGCGATGGAGAAGACTGGCGTTCGCCGCTTGGTGTTCAGCTCTTCCGCCACCGTCTACGGTGATCCCGCCACGGTGCCGATCCGCGAGGATTTCCCGCTCAGCGCCACCAACCCCTATGGCGCCACCAAGCTCCACATCGAGGACATGCTGCGCGATCTTTATCGCGCCGAGCCGTCCTGGGGGTTGGCGTTGCTGCGTTATTTCAACCCGGTGGGGGCGCACGAGAGCGGTCGTATCGGCGAGGATCCCAACGGTGAGCCGAATAATCTGATGCCTTATATTGCCCAGGTGGCGGTGGGCAAGCGTGAAAAACTGCGTGTTTTCGGAGGTGATTACAACACGCCGGATGGCACTGGCGTGCGGGATTACATCCATGTCATGGATCTGGCTCAGGGCCATCTGGCGGCGCTGGAGGCGCTGACCGGTCCGGGGCTGATCACCACCAATCTGGGCACCGGCCAGGGTTACAGTGTGCTGGATATGGTGCGGGCCTTTGCCCGCGCCAGCGGTCGCGATATTCCCTACGACATCGTCGAGCGCCGGCCCGGTGACGTGGCGGTGTGTTATGCGGACCCGACGCACGCGGAACAGGTACTGGGCTGGAAAGCCACCCGTGGCGTGGACGCCATGTGCGCGGACCATTGGCGCTGGCAGGAGAGTAATCCCGAGGGCTATCGCTAGGCGCCGTCCCGACGCTTTGTAGGCTTTTTGCGGGAGCTTGCCAGCAAGCGAATTGTTGCGGTGATTGGAGACAAGACCATTCGCCAGCAGGCTGGCTCCCACAGAGGCGCTACAGAGCAGCAGCAATGTAATCCCGCTGGCGTGTGGTGCGGGTCGGTGATACAAGGAAAGGACGCTTTGACCAGACCAAGGAGGTTGCCATGACGCGTTCATTGGGGATTCTGGGAGCCGGGGGGCACGGCAAAGTCATCGCCGATACCGCCATTGCGTCCGGGTGGCGCAAAATCGCTTTTTACGATGACGCCTGGCCCAGGAAGCAGACCAACGGGCGCTGGCAGGTTTCCGGGCGCAGCGGCGAACTGCTGGAGGAACTCGGCGCCATGGATTCGGTGACTGTCGGTATCGGGCGCAATAATGTCCGCTTGCAGAAACTGTCGGAACTGCTGGAGTCGGGGGCGACCCTGGCGACCATCGTTCATCCCCATGCGTCGGTGAGCCGGTTCGCGGAGATGGGCGCGGGCAGCGTGGTCTTCGCCAGCGCCGTGGTTAACGTGGATTGCGTGTTGGGCATGGGCTGCATCGTCAATACCGGGGCCACGGTGGATCGCGATTGCCGGCTGGCCGCTTGTGTCCATGTCTGTCCCGGCGTGCATCTGGCCAGTGATGTGACCGTGGGGGAGGGCAGCTTCATTGGCATTGGCGCGGTGGTGAAGGAGGGGGTCACCATTGGCGCGAACGTGGTGGTGGGCGCGGGGGCCGTGGTGCTGCACGATGTGCCCGACGGCGTCACCATCATGGGTGTGCCGGCGCGATAAGGAGCCTGTTTTCCCCCGATGAGTCTGGATACTTTTCAATGGGCCAAGGTCGTGGCCTCCTTGGCGATGCCGGTGTCGCCGGTATTGCTGCTTCTGATCTGCGGCACGGTGTTGCTTTGGTGGGGCCGGGCGCGCCGTTGGGCGCTGGCCATGGTCACCATGGGCACGGTGCTGCTGTTACTGTTCACCATGCCGGGCACCGCCCGCTGGCTCGGCGGCCCTCTTGAACACGCCTATCCGCCACTGACCACGCCGCCGCCGGCATCCTGGGTGGTGGTGCTCGGCGGGGGCGCGCTGGACGATCCGGCCTTGCCGCCGCCTTCCCGATTACGACCTCATTCCCTGGCCCGCTTGGCGGAGGGGGTACGCCAGTTCCAGCTGCAGCCCTCGGCCAGGCTGATTGTGTCCGGGGGCGCCCCGGACACCACCCCGGATACCGTGACCTCGGCGGATGCCATGGCGGAGGTGGCGACGGCCTGGGGCGTGCCGGAGGAAGCGATCTGGCGCTCCCGGGATGCGCTGAATACAGAACAGGAAGCCCGGGCGGTGGCGCGCTGGGTGCCGCCGGAAGAGCGAGTGATCCTGGTGACGTCGGCGCTGCACATGCCGAGGGCGCTGGCGCTGTTTCGCCAGCATGGCATTGATGCGGTGCCGGCGCCGGCCGGGCCCTACTGGACCCCGGGGCTGGGGCGGGCTCACTGGGGGGACCGTTTGCCAGGGGCGGAGCCGCTCTATGTGCTGGAACTGAGCTGGTGGGAGAGGCTGGGTGCCTGGTGGCAGGGGGACACGCGGTAGTAACTGCAGCTTTCCACAGACAGGACTACGAAGCCGCTGTGGGAGCCCGCCCTGTCCGTGGGAGCTTGCCTGCAAGCGAATCTGTTGGGGACCAAGAGGCCGTTCGCTTGCAGGCAAGCTCCCACAGCGGCTTCGTAGCTATGTTCAGGATATGTGGGGAAATATGAAATAAAATGCGCCTCTGAAAGAGGCGCGGAATGCGAAATCAAAAGGAGATAATGTCGTAAAGAAAGCTTTGATCATCACGCTCCGGCCACATCCATGTTGTTGCTCATCCATTGCGCGATAATCCGAGCATGCCGCGTCACCACGCCGATTACAATTACCAAATGTTGCGGAGTGTTGCTCCCTGAGCCGACGTTGCTCTTTCCCCTGTTACAAAAATGTCGTTTTCGAACACTTCCTTGGGTATTAAACCTGCTATTATATCGCCCCTTCGCCGGATGGATTCGGTCAGGTGTTGTCAATCCCCTGAATGGGGGATTTTCCTGCTCAGCCGGTCGCTGTAAAAATGTTAAATTATTGCAAAATCAGCAGGGCGTCGTGGGCGCGTCACATAGAGTGTCATGCATTCACATTTACACTCGGTTTACCTAACGCGCGGGCTATGAAACGTTACTTGCGGGCCTGGAAGTGTGAACTGCATCACACGATAATGGCTCTCTTTCGTTGACATCGAGACGACTAAGGACAGGTCCTATGCATACCGCTTCTTCACCACTGCACAATGCCGTGGCTCGGGTGCTCAAGTGCTCCCGCTGGCAAAAAAGGGCCATCATGCTGATGGCGGACGCGGTGGCACTGCCGGTAATGTTGTGGACCGCCTACGCCTTGCGTTTCGGCAATCTGTTCCCGCCAATCGAAGATGTTTGGCTATTCCCGCTGACCGTGCTGGTGGGGCTGCCCGCGCTCTATCTCCTTGGATTTTACCGTTCCATTGTCCGTTACCTTGGCGCCGAGGTGGCTTGGTCGGTGGTGCTTGGCATGACCGCCACGGTGGTGGTTTTAGCGAGCCTCTCCTATATGGTGCCGGCGATGGTGCCACGGTCCGTGTTTTTGATTTTCTGGATCCTGGGCGTGCTCTATTTGGGATCCAGCCGGTTTTTGGCACGGCGGTTCCTGTACCGGATTATGTCCGGCTATTTTACCACCGAGCCGGTGGCGGTTTATGGCGCCGGTGGCGCCGGAGGACAATTGGTTACCGCTTTACAGCAAGGGCGGGAGCTGCATCCGGTTTTAGTGGTGGATGACGATCCGGGTAAACAGGGCACCTTGCTCTCCGGTGTGCCGGTGGTGGATCGCCTGACCTTGAAACAGGCGGTGGCGGAAGAGCGTATTCGCACCGTGTTGCTGGCGATGCCGAACCTGTCCCGGCAGCGTCGCATGGCGGTGGTGAGCTGGCTGGAGAAACTGGATGTGCGGGTGCAGACGGTACCGGCCTTCGCCGATATCGCCAGCGGCAAGGCGCGCCTGGAAGAGATTCAGGATGTTGCCATCGAGGATTTGCTGGGCCGCGACGCGGTGCCGCCGCGGCTGGATCTGCTGAGCCGCTGTATCAGCGGCAAGCATGTGATGGTGACCGGTGCCGGTGGCTCCATCGGGTCCGAGTTGTGCCGCCAGATTCTGAAGTTGAACCCGAGCTGCCTGGTGTTGCTGGAGCAGAGCGAGGTGGCGCTGTACGACATCGAGCGGGAACTGAGCGGGGTGCTGCGGGAGAGCGGCAAGGACATCGAACTGGTGCCGATGCTGGGCTCCGTGGTGAACCGGGGTCTGGTGAAGAGCCTGTGCGAGGAACAGCGCATCGATACCCTTTACCACGCCGCCGCCTACAAGCACGTTCCCATTGTCGAGGCCAACCCGGACGCCGGGGTGCGCAACAACATCATTGGCACCCTGGCCGCCGCCGAAGGGGCGCGGGATGCCGGGGTGCGGCATTTCATTCTGATTTCCACCGACAAGGCGGTGCGGCCCACCAACGTGATGGGGGCCACCAAACGCTTCGCCGAACTGGTACTGCAGTCCCTGGCCAGCAGCAGCGACAACACCATTTTCTCCATGGTGCGGTTCGGTAACGTGCTGGGTTCTTCCGGCTCGGTGGTGCCGTTGTTCCGCAAGCAGATCATGCAAGGTGGCCCGGTGACGGTTACCCATCCGGACGTGGTCCGTTACTTCATGACCATTCCCGAGGCGGCCCAGTTGGTGATTCAGGCCGGTGCCATGGCCAAGGGCGGTGAGGTGTTCGTGCTCGATATGGGCGAGCCGGTGCGGATCATGGATCTGGCCACCACCATGATTCGTTTGATGGGGATGAGTGTGCGCGACGCCACCAACCCGGACGGTGACATTGAAGTGGTGTTCTCCGGTTTGCGTCCTGGTGAAAAGCTGTATGAGGAACTGCTGATCGGTGAGTGCTCCATCGAAACCGAGCATGAGATGATCATGCAGGCCCACGAAGAGAAGTTGACGCCGGCTGAGATCAACGAGGCGTTGGACCGTTTCCGTACCGCGCTGGAACGCGGTGATCAGGATGCTCTGCGTGCTCTGCTGCGTTCTTATGTGAACGGCTACCAGCCACGTCAGGATGACGACGACGCTCTGGTTCTACGGCCGACCGCCGATCAGGCCGTGCACAAGAAGGCGGCTCCCTACAAGGCGCCTTCGCCAACGCACTGAGTTCCTTCAATCTTTTCTCGAGCCGCTGCAGGAGCCTGCCTGCAGGCGAATCTTTTGGGCCTGAAGCCCAATGCCCAATTCGCCTGCAAGCAGGCTCCTGCAGCGGCTGAGAAACAAGCCGTCGAAAGGGCGATCACATTCCCAGCGGATCATTCAAAAACCGTATCGCCCGCCGATCCCGGGTATAAGCCACATTGAGCCTCAACCAGGGCGAGGCCGTTTCACCGGGCAGGAACAGGTGCCCCGGGGACAGGCTGACGCCGGATTGCCGGGCCAGATCCACCAGTTTTTGCGAATCCGCCACGCCCGGATAACGGGCCCAGATGAACATGCCTCCCGCCGGTTCGGAATGCACCTCCCAGCCCGCCGACCGCACCAGGTTGAGGGCGGTGACCATTTGCGCTGAAAGCCGAGTGCGCAGCCGTTCCACCAGCTTGCGGTAGGCGCCGTTGTGCAACATGGTCATGACCACCTGCTCGGAGAAACGGGAGGCGGAAATGCTGGTCAACATTTTGATGTCCACCAGCGGTTTGATCCGCGCCGGCGCCGCGGCGATAAATCCCACCCTCAGTGAGCTGGAAAGGCTTTTCGAGAAGCTGCCGAGATAGATCACCCGCCTGAGGCCGTCGAGGGCCGCCAGGCGTAATGTCGGCTCATGTTGAAAGTCGGCATAAATATCGTCCTCGACGATCTGGAAGTCGTGCTGCTCCGCCAGTTGCAGGATGCGGTGGGCAAAGGTTGGCGCCAGAGTGGTGCCGGTGGGGTTCTGGAACACGCTGTTGGTGAAAAACAGTTTGGGTTTGTGGGTCTTGAGCAGGTGCGCCATGCGCTCCGGGTCGGGCCCGCCGGCCAGCCGAGGCACCCCCACTACCTGCACCTGCTGCAGCTTCAGCAGGCCGAGCAGATTGTAGTAACCCGGCGATTCCACGAACACGGTGTCGCCAGGCTTCAGCAGTAGCCGGACCAGCAGGTCCAGAGCATGACTGCCGCCGCCGGTAAGCAGGATCTGCTGAGTGCCGGCGTCGATACCGAGCAGCCGAAGGCGCTCTCTGATCAGTGAACGCAACTCCGGGGTGCCGAGGGGCGTGCTGTAATCGAGGATACCGGCGCTGTCCTGGCGGGTGACCTGGCGGATGGCGTAGGAGAGGTCTTCCACTTCCAGCCAACTGCCTGGCAGCCAGCCGCAGCCGAGCTTCAGCGTGGAAGCGTCGCTCTGAAACAGGCTCCAGCGATCGTCGGCGACCTCCTCCTCGGAGACCGGCTCGGTGCCGGCCAGCATTCTGGCGGCGCCATCCGCCACGTAGAAGCCGGACCCGGGCTTGGAACGTACCAGCCCCTGAGCCACCAGGCGTTCATAGGCTTCAATGGCGGCGTTGCGGCTCACATGCAACTCACTGGAGAGGCGGCGTATGGACGGCAGCCGGCTGCCGCCACCGGCGCCGTTTCGCACGATCCAGTGGCGGATTCCGTCTTCGATTTGCAGCGCTATGGGAAGCCCCGAGTCCGGGTCCATATCCAGCTTCATGCCAAGTCCTTAAGGCCGTTGTGGGAAGCTTGCTTGCAAGCGAATTGGGGGGCTCCACAAGAATTCGCTTGCAGGCAAGCTCCCACAGTGGCTTACAGACCGCGATACCCGCGACCGTTACCGGAAAACCCGGAACAGTTCATCAATAACCAGAGCCAAGTGTACCTTACCGTCGAATCCGGCGAATACGACCATGGTGTGGTTCCGCCCAGGTCGGGGCGCGCATGCGTGCCCGAGTGAGGCGGCCCATGTATCCCGTTTTCTCAAGGTCCGTTATGCGCCGTTTCGACGCCCTGCGTTTGGCTTTTGCCCTCTGCATCATCACCTCCGCTTCCAACCTCCAGGCGCCGCTGTACAGCGCCCTGGCCGCCAAGGACGGTGTTGGCGTTGGAGCCACCACGGTGGCTTTCGCTTGCTATGTGTTCGGCATCATACCGGTGCTGTTGGCGCTGAACGGCTTGTCGGAGCGGGTGGGGCGTAAACCGTTGATCCTGGCGGCGCTGGTATTGTGCCTGGTGGCGACGACGTTGACCCTGGTCGCTCCGGGGATTCTGGCCCTGGGCGCCGCCCGCTTCCTGGTCGGGGTGGCCACGGCGTTGGCCTCCAGCGTGGCACCGGGCTACATGTATGACCTGTTCTCCGGCGGCGACCACCGGCGTGCCGCCAACTGGGTGACCGCCGCCACCTCTCTGGGCTTCGGTCTGGGCCCGGCGGTGACCAGCCTGTTTCTGCTACAAGCCAGTAGCCTGACACCGCCCAGTTTTCCACTTTATCTGCTGGCCGCGGCGCTGGCCTTTGTGCTGGTCGCTGGCCTGAGGGATGACGCGGCCAGATCAAGCCTAGCGCCGCTGGCCCGGCTACCGTTCTTCCCGGCGGGTTCGTTGATCTTCGGATGGGCGATCCTGCTGGCCTGGGGCACGGTGGGGCTGGTCATCGCCATCCTGCCTTCGGCACTGCAAAAGCACGGCCTGAGCGAGTGGTCCGGCTTCGCGGTGCTGGCCACCTGCAGCTGCGGTGTACTGTTCCAGCCCCTGGCCCGGCTGCTGCCATCGCGCATTGCCACCCGTATCGGATTGCTGATCCTGCCGGTGGCCTACGCTCTGATCGCCTGGGGAGCGCTGCACGGGCAATTCGCCGGCGTGCTGGCGGGCGCGGTGCTGGCGAGCAGCGCCTGCTATGGCTTCATTTACCTGGGCGGCCTCAGCGCCGTGCTGGCGCTGGGCGAGGAACGCCGTGCCGCGGCCAGCGCCGGGTTCTTCCTGATGGCCTACTTCGGTTTCATCCTGCCGGTGATGGTGACCGGGGTGCTGGTGGACCTGTGGGGGCATCAGGTGGCTCTATTTGTATACGGAATGGCGTTGACTATCGGGGTTCTGGCGGTGATTGCTTCCCTGCATGACGAGCCCGCCACAGCGGTTTCGTAGCTCCTTCTGTGGGAAGCTGGCTTGCCAGCGAATACAGCGCAAATTCATGTCTCCAAGGCCATGGTCTCCCCCGAGGCACTTCCTTAGAGTGCAATGTCCCGTAAAACTTATGTGATAGCGCGAAAGGATCCCGGTTCCTCCAAGGACAGGGTAGGGGCAAGTCGGTAGAATCCGTGGTACCTGTTTCCCTGCCAGTGTTTGACGATTGTGCCGCAATTCCCAGGATATTGGGGGGATGCAGAGGAGGATGCCCTTTATATTGTGTGAAATGTATTGATTAGGGGAAGTGATAGATGATTTCCAAAGCGGTGATTCCGGTGGCGGGGCTTGGTACTCGTATGTTGCCTGCTTCCAAGTCCATCCCCAAGGAAATGCTGCCGATCGTGGATCGGCCAGCCATTCACTGGGTGGTCGAGGAAGCGGTTCAGGCCGGGATCACGGAAATTGTTTTGGTCAATCACGCCGCGAAAGGCGCGATCGAGGATTACTTCGACATCAATGCTGAGTTGGATGCCCAGCTCCAGGCCAAAGGAAAGGAGTCGCTACGTCACAGCCTGCGTAATGTGATCCCGGAAAATGTCAGCATGATCAGTGTCCGTCAGCGTGAGCCGTTGGGGCTTGGGCATGCGGTTTTGCAGGCTGCTCCGGTGATTGGTGAGGATCCTTTCGTCGTGATGCTGCCGGATGTCTTGTTGGAGGCGGCGTATGAGGGCGTGGATCTGGGTGCCATGATAGAACGCTATCAAAACTCTGGCGCCGCACAAATTATGGTGGAACCCGTGCCCATGGAGCGGGTCGATCAGTATGGCGTGGTGTCACATGAAGGACCGGCGCCAACGCGTGGTGAAAGCTGTGTTATGACTGGGGTAGTGGAAAAACCCCGTCCGGAGGAGGCGCCGTCCAATTTGGCTGTGGTGGGGCGCTACGTGTTGCCTGGCTCGATCATGGCGCTGCTGAAAACAACCCGCCCCGGTGCTGGCGGTGAAATACAGTTGACTGATGCCATCGCCGAGTTAATCGGTCAGGCTCCGGTGGAAGCCTATGCAATGACGGGCAAGACCTTTGATTGCGGCAATAAGGCCGGTTACCTGGAGGCGTTCATTCACTTCTCTCTTAAGCATTCTGAACTGGCCGACGTGGCTCGGGATATCGTGGAGCGGCACTGTGCGCATTGACGTGGTCGGGGATACGCTGTGTGCGGCGGTGACCGCCGCAGCTTTAGCGCAGACCGGTCACCTGGTCACATGGCACTTGCCTGAAGGCCGCTACTGGCAAAGTCTGCAAAGCGACGGAGGCAGCTACCACGAGCCCGGTTTGATGGCGCTGATTCGTGAGCAGATTAAAGCGGAGCATCTAACCATACAGGCTATGGAAGATATGCCCGGGGAGCCCGCTCCGGTGATCTTCATGGCACTACAGCCTGGTGCCCGGGAACTGGCGGAAGTGGTCCTGACCTGGCTGGTTCAACGGCCAGGATGTGACTTGCTGATTAACCAGAGTGTATTTCCCGTGGGAACCACTGAGGATCTGCGAAAAGGAATGGCAGAGCGGGGTAAGGCGATACCGGTGGTGTGCTTGCCGGATACACTGCAGGAAGGGAGAGCCCTGCAGGATTTTACCCGGCCTGATCATATCCTGCTGGGATGTGATGATGCCGCTGCCGAAGGATGGATTCGCGAAATCCTGCGCCCATTCAATCGTCGCCAGGATGTCATCCAAGTGATGAGGCCACGGGAAGCCGAATTCGCCAAGCTGGCTATCAGCGGCATGCTCGCCACCCGACTGAGTTTCATGAACGATATGGCGTTGTTGGCGGAGGAGCTGGACGTCGATATCGATGTTATCCGGCAGGGCATGGGCTCGGACCCGCGCATCGGTGAAGCCTACTTGTACGCCGGCTGTGGGTTCGGTGGGCCCGGCTTCAGCCGGGACGTAATGAGCCTGACTGATACGCTACGCAGCCGCCGAATTGATGCTGAGCTGTTGGAGCAGGTTCTACAGATCAATGAACGCCAAAAGGAAGTGCTGTTCCGTAAATTCTGGCGACACTATGAGGGCGAGGTCTCCCAACGGCGCGTTGCTCTTTGGGGCGTGGCGTTTAAGCCCGGCTCTGATCGAGTGGACAACGGGCCGGCCCTTCGTCTGATAGAGGCGTTGTGGGCCCAGGACGTGGAAGTTCACGTGCACGATCCTTTGGCGCTGCCGGAGCTGGGTTGCTGGGCCGAAGGCCGTGGCCCTTTGGTACTGCACGAGAACAGTTACGACGCAGTTCGCGGTTGTGACGCCTTGATGGTGGTTACCGAATGGAAGGAATACTGGAGCCCGGATTGGGAGGGCTTGAAGGACGCCATGAAAATGCCCCTGATTCTGGATGGGCGTAACATTTACGATCCCTCTTATGTCAAGAGCAAGGGCTTCCAGTATTACGGTATCGGGAGAGTATGACAGTGGTGTTGCCCCTCCATGACACTTTAGCGGCACGCCAGGCAGAACTGGCTCTAAAGGAGCATGCCAGTGAGGCGGCTGGATGGCATTTGGCTGGATTGTTTAGCCAGGATCGCCAACGGTTTGATCATCTGAGTCTGCGAGCCTGCGGTTTACTGGCGGACTTCAGTAAGCAACGAGTTACGCCCGAGACACTCTCTCTGCTCCGAGCCCTGGCGAAAGAGCGTGGGCTGGATCGATGGATTCGATGTTTGTTCCAAGGGAGGGAAGTGAACTGGACTGAGTCCCGTCCTGCCATGCATTGGCGCCTTCGTGAGAATGCGGAGCAGGCTCCGGAGGTCCACCAGCAACTGGCGTTGATGGAGCGCATTGTCAATCGGGTCCATTGCGGGCAATGGCGAGGATGCCAGGGTGATGCCATTACTGATGTGGTGAATATTGGCGTCGGTGGCTCCGACCTGGGCCCCCTGATGGCCTCGGTAGCCCTTCATGAACATTACCCGTCGACTGGAAGGCGCCCTCAAGTCCACTTTGTCTCTTCCATGGATGGCAGTCAGATCGCGCCGTTATTGGACGAGCTGGATCCTGCCACCACGCTGATGGTGGTGTCGTCGAAGTCGTTCACTACGGTGGACACCTTGAGTAACGCAGCCACTGCCAGGGCCTGGCTGGAGCGCGCTTTCCCCAATATGAATGGTGCGGTTCTGCGATGTCATTTTATCGGTGTTTCCGCACAGCCAGAGCGCATGACCGAGTGGGGCATTCATCCGGATAATCAGTTACAGCTATGGGACTGGGTGGGGGGGCGCTATTCGCTGTGGTCCGCCATTGGCTTGCCCATCGCGCTGACGACGGGCATGGACTATTTCCGCGAGTTGCTGGCTGGCGCCCATGAGATGGATAGACATTTCCGGGATAGTCCCTGGGAGGAGAATATCCCTGTGATGCAGGGCCTCGTTGACGTCTGGAATCTCAATTTCCTCAATATTACTGCTCGGGCGGTATTGCCTTACGACGGTCGACTCAAACACTTCCCCGCGTACGTTGAACAGCTGGAAATGGAGTCCAACGGCAAGTCCGTTACCCGTGATGGTTCCACGGTGGCGTACCATACTTGTCCGGTGATTTGGGGAGAGGTGGGCCCGAACGCTCAACATGCCTTCTATCAGTTGTTGCACCAGGGCACGCAACCAGTTGCCTGCGAATTCATTGTCGCCGCGCGCCATGGCCGTCGTAATGGCAACAGTGCGGAATTGCAGCCGCTGGAAGGTCAGCACCGTTTGACTGTCGCCAACTGCTTGGCACAATCCCGGCTATTGGCGCTGGGCGAAGAAGCATTGCCTCGCGGTGAGCAGCTGCCTGCATTCATGCACTATCGTGGTAATCAACCTAGTACTACGACCATATTGGAGGAGTTGTCTCCACGCCAACTGGGCGCGCTCATTGCTCTATATGAACATAAAGTGTTTGTCCAGGCCGTGCTCTGGGGCATCAACCCCTTCGATCAATGGGGTGTGGAGATGGGGAAACGTATCGCCAAGGATATGGTCCAGGTATTGAATACCGGGGAACCCAAGAATGAGTTAGATGGCTCCACCCGCGCTCTGGCTGACTATGTACGTCGATTACAAGATATTTGAAGGGATTAGTGCATGACTGCTGCTTTATCCGATACTTTGTTCCGAGCCTATGATATTCGCGGCATCTTCGAGGATACATTAACGGTATTCGCCGCGGAGCTGATCGGTCAGGCCATCGGTTCAGAGGTTATTGAGAGAGGAGGACGTTGTGTCGCTGTGGCGCGCGATGGCCGTCTTTCTTCCCCCACCTTATTGGATGCCCTTGCCAAGGGGCTGCAGGCGAGCGGCTGTCATGTGGTGGATGTGGGACTGGTACCCACGCCGGTACTTTACTTTGCCACCTACCACTTCGAGGATGCGGACTCTGGTGTGATGATCACCGGCAGCCATAACCCTCCGGACTATAATGGTTTCAAAATCGTCATCAGAGGCACGACGCTTTCCGGTGACGCCATTCAGGCGCTGAAGACCCGTATCCAGCAACGGAATTTCTCGGAAGGGCACGGGACGCGGGAGCAACGCGAAATTCTTCCCGCTTACCTGGCGGAGCTGAAAGCGCGCCACCAACTGGCACGCCCAATGAAAGTGGTGGTGGATTGCGGCAACGGCGCCGCCGGGGTGCTGGCGCCGGAAGCGATCGCCTCTCTTGGCTGCGAAGTCATACCGCTCTATGCGGAAGTCGACGGTACTTTCCCCAATCATCATCCCGATCCCGGCGATATTGAAACCCTCAAAGACCTTATTGATACCGTTCGCCGGGAAAACGCCGATTTGGGCCTGGCCTTTGACGGTGACGGCGACCGGTTGGGCGTGGTGTTGCCGGATGGAAAGGTGGTTTACCCGGATGTCCTGTTGATGGCTCTGGCCGAGGATCTGGTCAGCCGGGTGCCGGGTGCCAAGATCATCTTTGACGTCAAATGTACCGGCGCTTTGTTTGATATTATCCGCAATGCCGGCGGTGAGCCGGAGATGTGGCGCACCGGCCACTCCCTGATCAAGGCGCGGATGAAAGAAACCGGTGCGCTGCTCGCGGGTGAAATGAGCGGCCATATCTTCTTCGCCGAAGACTGGTACGGCTTCGACGACGCCACCGTCGCCGCCGCCCGCATACTCCGCATCCTGAGCCAGCACGACGGCGACGCCGTCAGCTACTTCGACCGCTACCCGGAACTCTGCACCACCCCGGAAATCACCATCCCGGTGACCGAGGAGACCAAGTTCGCCATCGTCGAGTACATGCAGAACCACGCCGATCTCGGCGAGGGCAAACGCACGGTGATCGATGGCGTGCGTATGGATTATGAGGATGGCTGGGGGTTGTGTCGGGCTTCGAATACGTCGCCTAAGTTGGTGACTCGGTATGAGGCTCAGAATAGAGCTGCGTTGCAACGCATTCAGGAGCAGTTCGAGGTGAACATCCGGCAGGCCATGGAAGTGACCTAAGCGGGATACTAAAACTTTGGTCGAATGAATACAGGCAGATATCCGATATGATCCTCTGCTTACAATATGATCGGCATTACAAAATGCTGCGGGAGCAAATATGCAAACGGTGTTAGCCGCGGATGGTGAGGGTTATATTGGTTTCTAGGCTGCGCTGTTGTCACTGAAATCTGATTATGAAATGGCAGCACTTGACCATATGAATGACAGTGTTTCTGTCCGAAAAGCAATCCGAACGGTTATCAATGACTAACGATAGTTTTTTTCAAATCGGCCATGACAGTCTGCTCAAGCCAGAAGAAGCATTTCAATGGGCATGGGATGCGATGGCAGCTCGCCGCTGGGATTTGGCTGCCCGTCGCTGGGCAACCTTGCGCGTAGCCTATCCTGACTATCCTCCTGTATGGATTCAGGCGGCAGTTGCTCTCGGCCAACAGGGGTATCACCAAGAAGCTTTGCCATTGCTGGAGGAAGCCCGGCGTCGTTTCCCCAACCATCCGGGGGGCTGGGTGGAGGGTGCCAGAGCGGCGCTGGCAGTTAAAGATGACGAACAAGTTGGAACGTTACTGAGCGATGCTCGGGTACGTTTCCCCGACGAGGCTCAGGTATGGCTATGTAGCTCTGACTCGGCTTGGGCACTCGGGGATATCGGTACCGCACTTGAATATAATCAGTATGTTCGCACCCATTTCCCCGATAAACCAGGTGGTCATATTCAATACGCTGAACAGGCTATGAAAACTGGGGATTGGGAAACGGCCCGGGAGCGCTGGGCAGAAGTACGAGCGCGTTTCCCCTCCTTACCGGCAGGTTACAGACGAGCAGCAGAGGCCGAGGAAAAGATTGGAAGATCTCGTGAGGCCCGTCGTCTGCGTTTGGCCGAAAAGCATGGTGCTGAATGGCTGTTGGAGCTTGAAATCGAGGATACCAGACCGATCTTGCCTCCCCGACGCAGGAATTGGCGCAACTTCGTCGATCTGATTTGGACTAAGGCACGGCTGAATTTAAAATCCGAGGCGAACCGTAATCACCTACGTTATGTGTGGTGGATTTTGGACCCGCTATTATACATGGCGGTGTTCTATGTGGTGTTTGGGCTATTGCTGCATCGCGGTGGTGAAGGCTTTGTGGCGTACCTTCTCACTGGATTGGTGCCGTTTCAATGGTTTGCTAAAACCGTTCAGCACGCTTCCAATACCATCATTGAGGGGAGGGGGTTGATGAATCAGGTGCGAATCTCCCCCTTGTTCTTCCCTTTGGTAGCGGTAGTGCAAAACGCTGGTAAGCAAACGCTGGTGTTTTTGATGTTGGTGCTTTTTCTGATCATCTATGGGTTGCCTCCTACAATACACTGGTTTGCGCTGGCCCCGGTGATACTGCTGCAGTTTTTGTTGATGACAGTGGTAGGTTGCGCCTTGGCGATGCTAATCCCCTTTGCTCGTGATCTGATCAACTTGGTGCCTACTGGTCTGCAGTTTTTGCTATTCGCCAGTGGCGTATTTTATACCCTGGATACTATCCCTGAACATTGGCATGACCTGTTTCTGTCGAATCCGATGGCAAGCCTTCTGTATCAATACCGCTTGATTCTGCTGGACGGGCGGTGGCCCGATTGGACTCAAATGGGCTGGGTGGCCTCGGGAAGTGCCTTGGGGGTACTGCTGGTGATTCTGGCCTACCGCCGTTTGGAGGGGCTCTTCCCCCGGGTGGTAGTGGAATGAACAGAGAACCTGTGATTTCCGTTCGTAATGTGGGGATCCGTTACAAGCGGACTGGCAGTTTATTCCATCGTGCACGTTACCATCAGGTATTTGAAGGCCTCAATTTTGAACTTTACCGAGGGGAAACGCTGGGTATCGTCGGACATAACGGAGCAGGTAAATCGACGCTACTACGAGCACTGGCCGGGATTATCAAACCAGACAGCGGTGAGGTGATCAATCATGGAGTCACTGTCTCTCTCCTTTCTCTTCAGGCAGGCTTTGACGGGGAGTTGCCTGGCTCCGATAACGCGATACTCAGTGCAATGCTGCTCGGCTATACCCGTCGTCAAGCACTAGATCGACTAAATCAAATTGCTGAGTTTTCCGAACTAGGCGAATTCATGCATGAGCCAGTCAAAACGTATTCTTCAGGGATGCGTTCAAGACTGGGCTTTTCCGTGGCGATGTTTCTGGCGCCGGACGTATTGTTGCTTGATGAAGTGCTCAGCGTAGGCGACAAGGACTTTAGACAGAAGTCTGAACGCGAGATGTTTAAGAAAATGCATTCCAATCAGACCGTGGTGCTTGTTTCACATTCGGATCAGCTTATTCAGCGTAATTGTGATCGAATATTTTCTTTGCCTGATCACTCACTAATAATAGAGTGATTGATGCTGAATCCACCTAATGCACAGAATTGGTAAGAATTATGAGTATTAAAAAAACGGTATTTGTTATCACATATGGCCGCTCAGGATCGACATTGCTCCAGGGGATACTAAATGCCATAAAAGGGTATGAAATACGGGGGGAGAATATGGCATCACTTGTCCCTCTTTTTCGATCGTACAAAAAAATCTTTCAGGCTCGGTATGAACACGGGCGATCTCCTATGAGTGAAAGAGACCCCTGGTATGGGGCGGATCTCATGGTTCCAGATGAGTATGCGCATGCTTTGGTGTCGGTTTTTATAGATAGAATAATAAAACCATCAGATTCATCAAATGTTATCGGCTTTAAGGAGATTCGCTACGGAGGAATGGAGTTTCCTGATGTCGAAGAAGCGAATGAGTACCTTCGTTTTCTGGGAAAGTTTTTTCCCGAAGCCCGTTTTATTTTCAATGAAAGAAACGTAAAGGACACTGCAAAAAGCGGTTGGTGGGCCAATGATGCCGGCGCAGAAGAGTCAATCTCGGATCTCTTGCGACGTATGAAGATTATGTATGAGGCGAACAAAGATAAATCATACTGGCTGTCTTATGATGATTATAAAGAAAATCCCTTGGCACTGTCTGGGCTTTTTGGTTTTTTGGAGGAGGACTTTGATGTTGATGTGGTCTCTAAGATAATGTCAAAAAGGCATTCTTACTAGAAAGGCGAGAATATAGAAAGGCAGAAGTAAATATGAGTAGACGTGTGGCAGTTATTACTCGTACCAAAAACAGAGTGGCTCTTCTTGGTCGGGCAGTGGAAAGCGTTCTCGGACAGACGGAAAAGGACTGGGTTCATGTCATTGTCAACGATGGTGGTGACCCGGAGCCGGTTGATTCATTGCTGGCCTCATACAAAGAGCGCTACTGCGGGCGACTTCTTGTGATTCATAATCCACAATCTTTGGGTATGGAAGGTGCCTCCAATAAAGGAATTATGGCGTCTGATTCCACGTATGTGACTATTCATGATGATGATGATAGTTGGGAGCCGGAATTCCTCGAGACGTGTATAACTACACTTGAGAAGACCCCATTTCCTACAGTAAGAGGGGTTGTAACTCATACTAATCAGATCTTTGAGAGTATTGATGAAAGCGGAGTGAAAGAAGTCTCCCGTCGAGACTTTGATCCATGGCTGGTCTCTGTCTCGCTGCCAGAGATTACAGAGATCAATAAATTTATGCCGATCTCATTCTTGTTTAGGCGGGATGTGTTCGATGTTGTCGGTTTTTATGATGATAGCCTGCCAGTTATCGGTGATTGGGAATTCAATATTCGTTTTCTTTCCAAGTACGATTTGATCGTCGTCCAACAGAATCTGGCGAACTACCATATTCGCGTCGATGGACACACGAAGTATGCGAATACTGTAACGGCAGGAAAGGATAAGCATCTATTCTATCGTGATTTGATTGTTAATAAACATATCAGGAAAGATCTGGAATCGGGTCGTGTGACAATGGGGCAGCTTATGGCATTCGGCGACTATTTTCACCGGCTCGGTAATAATACATGGAGGTTGGTGCAGGTTGTGGAGAGGTTAAAGAATTTTGCCCCTCTCAAGGTGTTGAGGAGGTTGCTGAGAGTATGAAGGTCGCCGCCGTCATTGTAACTTATAACCGGAAAATGCTGCTTCTCGAAACCCTGCGAGGAGTGGCGTCTCAGTCTCGCCCTGTAGATAGAATATTTCTGATCGACAATGCGTCTACTGACGGTACGGCAGAATCTCTGGAAGCGGAAGGGTGGATGGAATACCCAAAACTGTCATACATGCGCATGTCTCGAAACCTCGGCGGAGCTGGTGGTTTTGAGAGAGGGATGCGTCTGGCACATCAAGCCGGTTATGACTGGATCTGGACCATGGACGATGATGTTGAACCCGATAATAATACACTTGAGATAATGCTGTCCTATCAAGACATTTCTCAGTGCATCAATGCAACAAAAATTTTCACCGAGAATGGAGAGGTTCAATACTGGGAGCAATTTTATGACTTTGCAACCGGGCGGCTCGTGGACTTGAAAAACGTCTCTTTTTATTCGGGGCGAGAATGGTGCCCTGTCAATGTGGCTTGCTTTGAAGGTATGTTGATCAGCCGAGAACTGGTTGATGTTATTGGGTTTCCTGATCCCAGCTACTTCATATATCACGACGACACTGCTTATGGCGTAAAGGCATCCTTTCACACCTGCGTGATTTATGTTCGTCATGCGGTGTTTCGAAAGAAAATCTATGGCTATGGTGACCCAAATCCATTCCGATCCTACTACATGATTCGAAATTCTTTTCGTCTTAAGCGCGACTCATTTAATGCTGCTCCGGTGGGGCATTCCACAAAGTTTAGCAATTTTTTGTTCTTCTTGAATCTTTTGAAGTATTCAATCCATGCATTTCGCCAGCAGCCAGGTTTGAAAATGATTGAAGCGCTGGTCAAGGGCTGGTCTGACGGAATAAGGGGTCGGTGATGTCATATATACTTCTGGTTGGTGCGGGATTTTCCGGTGCGGTAATTGGCCGTGAGTTAGCTGAAGCCGGTCATGATGTTGATATCATTGATCAACGATTACATGTTGCTGGCAACTGTCATACCGAGAGAGATGAATATAGTGGCGTCATGCTTCACGTCTACGGCCCCCACATCTTCCATACCGATGACGCGCAAGTGTGGGAGTACGTCACTCGCTTTTCTGTCTTTAAACCCTATATAAATCGGGTGAAGAGTACGGTCGGCGGTGCGGTGTATTCACTGCCGATCAACCTGCACACTATCAACCAGTTCTTCGGTAAGACCCTGCGCCCTGATGAGGCGAAAGCGTTTATTGAGCAGCAAGCGGATACGTCGATCTCTGATCCACAGACCTTTGAAGAGCAAGCGCTGCGGTTCGTGGGGCGGGACTTATACGAGGCGTTCTTCAAGGGCTATACCAAGAAGCAGTGGGGTTGTGAGCCCTCTGAGTTACCAGCTAGTATCCTCAAACGTTTGCCGGTGCGCTTCAACTACAACGACAACTACTTCTTCCACCGATTTCAGGGTATGCCTGAGCATGGCTATACCGCTCTGGTAGAGAAGATACTGGATCATGAGAACATTACGGTAAAGCTCAACACCGCTTTCGATCCGTCCATGACGGAGCAGTATGACCATGTGTTCTATTCTGGCCCTCTAGATGGCTATTTTAGTTTCAGTGAGGGCCGCTTGGGCTATCGGACTTTGGATTTCGAGCGCTTTACCTATCAGGGAGATTATCAGGGGTGCGCTGTAATGAATTACGGCCAGGAGAGCGTGCCCTTTACACGGATTACGGAGCACAAACATTTTTCTCCTTGGGAGGAGCACGAGGGTAGCGTGTGCTATCGCGAATACAGTCGGGCCTGTGGTCCGGATGACATCCCTTATTATCCAATTCGGCTCGTGAAAGAAAAGGAGATGCTGTCCCGCTATGTAGCGCTGGCTGAGAACACGGAAGGTGTGACCTTTGTTGGACGACTCGGCACCTATCGATACCTGGATATGGATGTCACCATCCGTGAGGCTCTGGATACCGCCCGGGGCTTTCTGGACTGTGTCGAGAACAATCAGCCTGTACCAGCCTTTTTCGTTAAGCCACTTTGATATTGCAGAGGTAGTGAATGAGTTCCCTGGTTGCCGTGGTGGTTACCTTTAATCGTTTGAAGCATCTCAAGGTTGCCGTCGAAGCTTTGGAGCAGCAGCAGTGTGATGCCATTGTGGTGGTGGATAATTGCTCCACGGATGGTACCAGGGAATGGTTGCAAGAGCGTGGTGCGGAGGCTGATAAGCTGGATGTGATCCATGCGCCTCGCAATCTCGGTGGCGCCGGCGGCTTCGAGCTTGGTTATCGTCATGCGCTGGCTGAATATGAGCCGGATTGGCTGGTTTGTTTTGACGATGATGCCTATCCGTTGCCGGGCGCTTTCGAGGCGTTTCTTTCTTCGGATTTGGATAGCATCGATGCCGCGGCAGCGGCGGTATATTTCCCGGATGGCCGTATTTGTGAGATGAACCGGCCCAGTCTGAACCCGTTCTGGCATTGGCGCCTGTTCTTCAAGACTGTCCTGGGAGGAGGTCGCCAGGGTTTTCATATCGAGGACCGGAGCTATGATTCCATGGAGCCACTGCCAATTGATTCGACCTCATTTGTGGGCTTCTTTGTGCGTCGCGAAATGGTGGAGAAGGTGGGCTTGCCGGAGGGGCGTCTGTTCATTTACGGAGATGACGTTCTTTATACCTTGATGATTTCCAGAGCGGGAGGGCGTATCCGTTTCCTGCCCTGGGTGCGTTTTGCTCACGACTGTTCCACCTTTGCCGTCAGCAGTAAGACCTATGCACCCCTTTGGAAAGCCTATTACACCTATCGAAATGGACTCCGCGTTTACCACACGGCGGCAGGAGCCTTGTTTTGGTTATACGCGCCGGTGAAGATTGCGCAATGGATACTACAGGTCAGACACTATGAGAATCCCCGGGCTTATTTGAGAGTTATGCGGTTGGCGATCGTGGACGCGATCCGGCAGCGGTATGACCGGCCCCATGAGCTGGTTGTGGAGTTATGTAAGTCCTGAGCGGCTATTTGGCCCCAAAGCCGGTCAGGATGGTGCGAATGGTTTTCAGCACAATCAGAATATCCAGCCCGAAGCACTGATGTTTGATATAGTAAAAATCGTGTTCGACTTTCTTGCGGGTTTCCGCCAGGCCAGCCACATAGCCCTGTTGCACCTGAGCCCAGCCAGAGATGCCGGGTTTGACGATGTGGCGGTAGCTATAGAAAGGGACATCCCGTTCAAACGCTTCCGCGAATTCCGGCTGCTCAGGGCGAGGCCCGATCAAACTCATATCCCCCACCAATACATTCCATAATTGAGGAAGTTCGTCCAGGCGGCTGCGCCGAATAAGGCGCCCGAAGCGGGTGATGCGGTGTTCGTCATCGATAACGAAACGGGCTCCTTCCGGGCGGTCGTCCATGCTCATGGAGCGGAACTTCAGCATGCGGAAGGGGCGGTTTCCGACGCCCATTCGTTCCTGGATGAACAGGGCGGGGCCCGGTGTTTCCCAGCGAATCATGCAGGCAGTGATCAGGCACAGAGGTAGCGCGATTGGCGTGAGAAGCAGAACTCCGAGAATATCCAGTACTCGCTTTCCAAGAAGGTAAAGGGGGTTGGGTTGGAAGGCCTGGAAGTCGGAGTTGTTTAAAGTATCCAGGTTGACGCTGCCCGTCATCGCTTCCAGTAGAGATCGGCTGTTGAGCACCGGAATGCGACGGGAGTGATGGCGAGCGATAAATCGAACCCAGTCGTCGTTGAGCTTGGTCTCCATGTCCACCACCAGAACATCGAAACGCCGCTTATCGTTGGGATCGGTCAGATAGCAGAAGCGATATTGTTCGTGCTCCCGTTCCGGTTCCTCGAAACGGGTGCCGGGCACGAAGGCCAGTTTGGTGTAACGGAAACGGGCCTTCACCGCCAATGCCAGGCCCTGGTGAGCGAGAATCAGGACAAAGCCGATGAACAAGGGCAGACGTGAATAACCCAGCCGCAAGGCTATAACGGTGAAGATTGCCAGGCTGATGGTGATTCCCGTGACGCTCAACTGATAAGGCAAGAGGTTGCCCCCGGGGTATTGGCCCAGCGCACGGGAGAGCAGCAGATTGGTGATGAAGGTGGCGGCCAGTACAAATAAGGTCGTCGTCTGGTTTGCGTCACCGGGGAGCCATTGCCGGTATGCCAGCCAGAATGGGGCGAGAAGCACCAGGGCGAACGAAATGGACTGCCAGAGCGGCGAGTTCAGGAGGATACGTTCGTACCATCGCTGGTGCCGCTTGGGTTCCAACAGGTGGTTCTGCTGTGATTCAAGCTGATGTAATGCATCACCCTGACTCATACTGCTCTTACCCTCGTTCCATCTCAGCGAATGACTAGAGCCTGACCTGCGACCGGGTGTCGCCAGTCCAATTTGGCCATTCTTTGGTGTTCAAGGCGCCGTCTATTGCCTCAAAAATGACAATTTTAGCATGGTTTTACCGGTTGAAGTCTGGCCGGTTGGTCAGATCGGGGCGGCTCCTTTGCGAATTCGGGCCAACTCCTTTGCAAAACAGGAAAAGGGGACAACAAAGGGATGAAGGAAGGGAAAAGAATTCGTCTGCAAGCAGACTTCCCACGGCGATTGGAAAGAAGACGGGAGTCCGTTGTTGGGGGAGAGGCTAGCTCGCGTGCAAAGAAAAAGGGCCTACCCAATGGATAGACCCTTTTCTATTTGGCTCCGCCTGCTGGGCTCGAACTAGGCGAATTCACTGGATTCGCGCGCTGATTAACAAGCGGCCTTGGCCGCTCAATCAGCGGGCAAAGAAAAAGGGCCTACCCGATGGATAGACCCTTTTCTATTTGGCTCCGCCTGCTGGGCTCGAACCAGCGACCCGCTGATTAACAGTCAGCTGCTCTACCAACTGAGCTAAGGCGGAATGTCTTGAGGCCGCGTATATTAGTGGCGGCTTTCGGGGGCGTCAACACCCCCGAGTCCGTTTGTTGCTTATTTGTTCAATACCTTCTCGATTCGGCTCACCGCGTCCTTCAAGGTGTCCAGGCCCACCGCGAAGGACAGGCGCAAACAGCCGGGGGCGCCAAAGGCGGAACCCGGTACCAGAGCGACGCCGGCCTCTTCCAGCAGCCTGGTGGCGAGTTCGGTGCAGCTGGACACGCCGTCCATTTCGGCGATGGCGCCGGAGAAGTCGGCGAAGGCGTAGAAAGTGCCGTCACCGGGGGCGCAGCTGACGCCGGGCAGGGCGTTCAGCGCTTCCACCACATAGTCGTGGCGTTCCTTGAATGCCTTGACCATGTCCGCCACGCATTGTTGATCGCCGGCCAGGGCCGCTTCGGCGGCGGCCTGGCTGATGGAGGCCGGGTTGGAGGTGCTCTGGCTCTGCACCTTCTTCATGGCGCCGATCAGCTTCTGCGGGCCGGCGGCATAGCCGATCCGCCAGCCGGTCATGGAATAGGCCTTGGAGACGCCGTTCATGACCACGGTGCGGTCGTACAGGTCCGGGCAGGCGTTGACGATGTTCACGAACGGCAGGCCGGTCCACAGGATGTGCTCGTACATGTCGTCGGTGGCGACCACGATGTCCGGGTGCTGCTTGAGCACTTCACCCAGCGCCGCCAGCTCTTCCTTGGTGTAGGCCATGCCGGACGGGTTGGACGGGCTGTTGATCACGAACAGGCGGGTCTTCGGCGTGATCGCCGCGGCCAGCTGTTCCGGGGTGATCTTGAAGCGGTTTTCCAGGGTGGTTTCCAGGATCACCGGTACGCCGCCAGCCACTTTCACCATGTCCGGGTAGCTGACCCAGTAGGGGGCCGGGATGATCGCTTCGTCACCGTCGTTGAACAGGGCCAGGGCCATGTTGAAGAAGCTCTGCTTGCCGCCGCTGGAGACCAGCACCTGGGCCGGTTCGTAGCTCAGGTCGTTCTCACGCTTGAACTTGTCGACGATGGCCTGTTTCAGGCCGGGAGTGCCGTCCACCGCGGTGTATTTGGTCTTGCCGGCATTGATCGCCTCGATGGCGGCCTGTTTGATATGATCCGGGGTATCGAAATCCGGCTCACCGGCGCCCAGTCCAATAATGTCCTTGCCCTGAGCACGCAGCTCGGCGGCCTTGGAGGTCACCGCCAGGGTCGGGGAAGGCTTGATACGTTGGACGCGGTCGGAAAGGTTGATATCGGACATGCACTCCTCATCTATCGGATGATGATTGGAACCCGGTTTTGACACGGACCGGGGCACGCAATATTACCGCATCTGGCTTGCCCCTGATAGGGTGTCGGGTTTCGTGGGAGCGGTCGATCGACCGCGATATCGCGGCCCCTGGGCCGTTCCCACGGGCAGCGGCCGGGTGGCCAATCACTACTGACAGAGGCTGTCGGGAGGCAGGTGGATACTGTCTTGCGCCGCCCTTTCCCTACAGCAGGACAGTCCCACAGGACAGCGACACACCATGGCAGACACCGCGTTTAAATTGCACTCGGATTACCAGCCCGCCGGGGATCAGCCCACCGCCATCGCGCAATTGGTGGAAGGGCTCGAGGATGGACTTGGCCACCAGACTCTGCTCGGGGTGACCGGGTCGGGGAAGACGTTCACCATGGCCAATGTGATCCAGCAGGTGCAGCGCCCGACCCTGGTGATGGCGCACAATAAAACCTTGGCCGCCCAGCTGTACGGCGAGTTCAAGGCATTCTTCCCGGAAAACGCGGTGGAGTATTTCGTTTCCTACTACGATTACTACCAGCCGGAAGCCTACGTGCCCAGCTCGGACACCTTTATCGACAAGGACGCCTCGGTGAACGAGCACATCGAGCAGATGCGCCTGTCCGCCACCAAGGCCATTATCGAGCGCCCGGACACCATCATCGTGGCCACGGTGTCGGCCATTTACGGTCTGGGTGATCCCGCCAGCTACCATGCCATGGTGTTGCATCTGGTGCGTGGCGATCATATTGATCAGCGCGACCTGCTGCGGCGTCTGGCGGAGCTGCAGTATACCCGCAACGAGATGGACTTCCGCCGCGCCACCTATCGGGTGCGCGGTGACGTGATCGATATCTTCCCGGCGGAAGAGGAGAGCAAGGCGGTGCGTCTGGAGCTGTTCGATGATGAGATCGAGGACATCAGCATCTTCGATCCGCTCACCGGCGAAGTGATCAAGCGGGTGGGGCGCGTCACCATTTACCCCAAGAGCCACTATGTGACGCCCCGGGAAACCGTGCTCAAGGCCATCGAGATGATCAAGGAGGAGCTGGCCGACCGCCTCAAGCTGCTGCGGGACAACAACAAGCTGGTGGAGGCACAGCGGCTGGAGCAGCGCACCCGTTTCGACATCGAGATGCTTCAGGAACTGGGCTATTGCAACGGTGTGGAGAACTACTCGCGGCTGTTCTCCGGCCGGCAGCCCGGCGAGGCGCCGCCGACGCTGTTCGACTATCTGCCGCCGGACTCGTTGCTGATCATGGATGAGTCCCACGTCACCGTGCCGCAGCTGGGCGCCATGTACAAAGGCGACCGCTCCCGCAAGGAAACCCTGGTGGAATACGGCTTTCGGCTGCCCTCGGCGCTGGACAACCGGCCCCTCAAGTTCGAGGAATGGGAGCGGCTGGCCCCGCAGATGGTGTTTGTCTCCGCCACACCGGGCCCCTACGAGGAAAAACACGCCGGCCAGGTGGTGGAGCAGGTGGTGCGGCCCACTGGGCTGGTGGACCCGGCCATCGAAATCCGCCCCGCCGGCAGCCAGGTGGACGACCTGCTGGGCGAGGCCCGGGAATGCATCGCCAAAGGCGAGCGGGTGCTGGTGACCACGCTGACCAAGCGCATGGCGGAAGATCTCACCGAATACCTGAACGAAAACGGCATCAAGGTGCGCTACCTGCACTCCGACATCGACACCGTGGAACGGGTGGAGATCATCCGCGACCTGCGTCTGGGCAAGTTCGATGTGCTGGTGGGGATCAACCTGTTGCGTGAGGGGCTGGACATGCCGGAAGTGGCGCTGGTGGCCATTCTTGACGCTGACAAGGAAGGCTTCCTGCGCTCCGACCGTTCCCTGATCCAGACCATCGGCCGGGCGGCGCGTAACATCCAGGGGCGGGCCATTCTCTACGCCGACCAGGTCACCGGCTCCATGCGCCGCGCCATCGACGAAACCGAGCGCCGCCGGACCAAGCAGATCGAACATAACAAGGCGATGGGCATTACCCCGCAAGGGCTGGTCAAGCAGGTGCGGGACATCATGGATGACGCCTATACCACTGGCGCCGGCCAGCCGGAGCGCAAGCGCACCCGCAAGGTAGCGGACGACCGCGAGAAATACGTGGCCCGCTCACCGGCGGAGGTAGCCAAGGAAATCGATCAGCTGGAAGCGAAGATGATGGAGCACGCCAAGAATCTGGAGTTCGAGCAGGCCGCGGCCCTGCGCGACCGCATCCATCGCCTGCGGGAAGAGGGCTTCATGCGGTGAGTTCCTTCGCCTGCAAGCAGGCTTCCCACAGCCCGTCTACAGCGCCGCTGTGGGAAGCCAGCTCGCTGGCGAATAATCGCCAACGCACTCCTGCTACACCACCTCCGGCATCACCTCCGGGCTCAACTCCTTCACCCAGATCAGCGTCCCGGCGATCACCGCCACCGGCATGATGAACAGATTCACCAGCGGCAGCATGGTCAGCCCCATCACCAGCGAGCCGAACGTCAGCACCAGCCAGCGCTTGCGTTTGAGCCGCACCAGCATCTCCTCGAACGACACCTGACGGTTATCCGCGCCATAGTCGATGTACTGCATGCCCAGCAACCAGCCGGACCACAGGAACCACACCGCCGACGCGAAGACGTTCACCACCGGAATGAAATAAAGCACCACCACCACGAACAGCACCAGGAGCGCCCGCCACAACCAGTACAGTGTCTTGCGGATCTCCCGCTTGAAGGTCCGCCAGATCATCGCGCCGATGGACTCATCCGGCATCGGCCGGCTGGTGACCTGGATATCCACCTTCTCCGCCAGAAAACCCATGAACGGCGCCGCGATCAATTGTACGCCCAGGGTGAAGACGCTGGCGAACACCCCCAACAACAGAATCCACACCAGTACCACCGCCGCGTTGGCCAGAAACTGGATCAGCCCGTTGAGGAAGCTCAACCCGCCATCCAGCGCCCAGCCCGCCGTCACCGCCGAAATCCAGCCCCCGATCCAGGTCGCGGAGAGCCAGTACAGCACCCCGAACACCAGCACGTTAAAGGCCATCGGCACCAGTACATACCAACGCAGGCCCGGGCTGCGCGCCAGGCCGAAGGCCTGACTCAAATAGGAAAACGCACGACTGATCTGCTGCACGGTCCACCCTGTCTTCGGCTACGGAAACACCGCGGAGTCTAACGGGGTGGGGGAGGGGTGCCAATGGCAACAGAGTGGTGAGATGATCAGGTGCAAAGAGGCGAAAGCCTTGACTGATATCAAGAAACGAATATGACTATAAAAAATTCGGCCGCGCTATTCCTTGTCCTTGGTGTCCTGTGGACTCTTATATCCGTACACGCATACACACGCGTAGAACTGAAGAGAGTGGGTAGTGACATGACCATGAGGGATGTCAAAAGGCATCTCTTTTGGCTCTTTATAGGGCGAATGAATCTGGACGACACTAATTTAGACGATAAAGAGAAGGCGCTGATTTTTAAGGTTTTCAGGATTTTCAGGTTTGCGATCAGCGGCGTCGTCTTTGTGTTTTTCTTTCTTGTTTTTGTCTTTGCATAAAGTACTTCAAGCGGGGCTAGCCCTCCTTATCCTCCAACCCCAACCTCCGATGCCACTCGGCGATACTCTCCTCCGGATAGCCGTCAAAGCATTTGTCGTTCTTTCCGGCTTCCACCTCCACCCAGTTGGCTTTGCTGTCCAGTAGCAGATGCACCCGTTCGGGCGGGATTGGCAGGTCGGTGTCGATGGCCGAGGCGAACGGGTGGACCAGTTCCGGCCAGCGCGGATCGAATACCCACAGGGCGCTGGCGCAATGCCGGCAGAAGTGGCGCTCTCCCGGGCTTTTCCCTCCATTCTCCCCATTGATGACGGCGTGGTAGATGCTTTTGTGCTCGGCGCCTTCCACGGAGAGCGTTTCGGCGCGGCCGCTGAGGTTGATGGCGTAGCCGCCACCGCCGGCGGTTTTGCGGCAGATGGAACAGTAGCAGCGCTGGTAGGGGTAAGGGTGTGGTGACTCGACGCTGAAATGTACCGCGCCGCAGTGGCAGGAACCGTGAAGCAACATGATCTTCTCTCCCGAGGCTCGGGGCCGCCACGGAGCCGGGCTGGCGCGGCGGTGGGTGATGTCGATAGTTACAGCCTGAGGTTAGGGGGAACCGTATCGAGGGGCAACCGGCAAGGAACTATGGGCGCGGAGCCGCCTCCAACGTGATGAAGGAGGAAATGTCGTGTTTACCTTCTATACATTTTTCATTTGGGAGGAGAGTGTCATGTCCATGGGGGCCCGATTCGTAGCCACGGGATTCGCTCTGTTCGCTTCGATTTTGTCCAGCGCCGGCGCCTGGGCGTCGGAAGGAGAGGCGGGAAAAGCCGTTTATGACGGTGAGCTGTCCGGTTTCGACTACGCTTATCCGGTAAATCGATTTGAATTTACTTCTCAAGGTGAGCCGGTGCGGATGGCTTATCTGGATGTCGCGCCGGAGACGCCGAACGGGCGCACGGTGGTGCTGATGCACGGCAAGAATTTCTGCGCGGGCACGTGGGAGGGCACCATTGAAGCGCTCTCCGAGGCTGGGTACCGGGTGGTGGCGCCGGATCAGATCGGCTTTTGCAAATCCACCAAGCCCGAAAATTATCATTTCAGCTTTCATCAGTTGGCCGCTAACACTCACTCCTTGCTCGCGAATCTCGATATCGACAAGGCCACGGTGATGGGGCATTCCATGGGCGGCATGCTGGCCACCCGTTATGCGCTGATGTACCCGGATGGGGTGGAGCAGTTGGTGCTGGCCAATCCTATCGGGTTGGAGGATTGGAAAGCGAAAGGCGTGCCGTATCAGGGCATCGACCAGGCCTACCAGTCGGAATTGAAGAAGAGCGCGGAGGGCATCCGGGCGTATCAGCAATCCACTTATTACGCCGGCCACTGGGAGCCGCGTTATGACCGTTGGGTGGAGATGCAGGCCGGGATGTATCGCGGCAAGGACCGGGAACGGGTGGCGTGGAATCAGGCGCTGACCTCCGACATGGTGTTCACGCAACCGGTGGTTTATGAGTTCAATCAGTTGCGGGTACCGACTCTGCTGCTGATCGGCGAGCAGGACAACACGGCGATCGGCAAGGCGTTGGCCAGCGAAGAGGTTAAAAAGGAACTGGGCCGCTATGAGGTGCTGGGTGAGCAGGCCGCCGAGCGGATTCCCGATGCCACTTTGGTGGAGTTCCCGGAGCTGGGCCATTCTCCGCAGATTCAGGCACCGGAGAAGTTTCACAAGGCGCTGTTGGAAGGGCTGAGCGAGCTGTAGCGGAGTCTGCTCGGGACGGGGGCGTCGGCCGTCGATGCGGTGCCGGCGGTCCCTAATCCGGTGGCGCGATGTTAGGATGCGCGCCTTGCCGACTGTATCGATGGAGCGCTGATGTTATCGAAACGGACCTTCCTGCTTCCGCTTGCCTGCCTGATCTCGCTTGCCCCGCTTGGTGCCAAGGCCGCTCCCGAATGGGCGGATCCGGATTACCCGGAGATCGATTACGGCGGCACCTATGGCATGCTGGCCAGTGAAAACGGGTTCAAGGAAATGATGGGCTGGTGGGCCTACGGCGATAGTGGGGCGGCCTACAGCAACATCGACTCCCTGAAGAGCGCCGCTAATAAATCCCTGCTCATGCGCGAGCATGATCACACCCGGTTCGAGGCCGAGTGCACGGACGGGAAACTGGCTTTCGTGGTGACCCACGCATCAGGTATGGGAAAAGGGCCGAGTGCCTTCGCGGTGACCGACAGTGGCGATATCGAGGTGGTCTACAGCTTCGATGGTGGTGAGGCCCATAAAGCCGCCTGGCCGGACCTGTTCGAGGGGAGATCCACGGGGTTGCGTCAGGATCAGGCGTATCGGTTCATGAAAGCCCTGGAAAAGGCGGATGACGTGGCCTTGCGGATGCACAGCTCCGACGGCTCACCACTGGAGCTGAATTTCGCCCTGGCCGGCGCGGAAGAGGCGTTTGCTCCGGTGCTGGAGGCTTGTGGTTACTAATAGCCAGGGGCCTTGTAAGATTCCCTCACACGGAAATTTTCAACTCCACTCCCAGTGCTTTTAATACTCGCACCACAGTGTCGAACCGCGGCTTGGCGCCGGGGCTGAGGGCCTTGTACAGGCTCTCCCGGCCCAGCCCCGAGGCGCGGGCGATTTCACTCATGCCCTTGGCTCGGGCCACGTGGCCGATGGCATCGATCAGTTCATTGTGGTCGCCACTGGCCAGAACCTGGGACAGGTATTCGGCAATGGTGGCTTCGCTGTCCAGATGGCGAGCGAGATCAAAAGGTTGGATGCCGAGGTCTTTCAGTGTGTTGTCAGGGCGGTTCATGGTGGTCACCTCGCTATGGTGTTGTGATCCGCATGGCCAGAGCTTGCGCGCGCCGGATGTCCCGCTCCTGTGATGCCTTGGTGCCGCCGGTCAGCAGCAGGCAGGTGACCGGGTCAAGATACACGTAGTAGACGCGATAGCCTGGCCCCTGGTGCAGGCGTATTTCGTGGAGCTGCTTCCCCAGGCATTTGTGATCGCCGATCTGCCCGTTGCGCAAGCGGTCCAGCCGGCGGAGCAACGCGGCCTTGCCAACCGGGTCCCTCACTTTGGACAACCAGAGGCGAAACGCCTGAGTGTCCAGTACGGTATAAGTCCGAATTGTATCCTTTTGGATACGGCTGTCAAGGCTGTAAGGTTCGGAATCGGAACAGGGTTTCCGACCAGGGGAACCGGAAGCGTCGGGGCCGTTCATGGCAAATGCTCGCTGGTGTGATCCAGCTTTTAGTATCGGGGCAGGGGGCCGGCGGGTCTGTCGGCCAAATCGGAAAGGTTTGTAGGCCCGGCACGTAAGAGGGTGTAAGCCATGTCTTTAGATTTATGTGTTTTTATGCACATGGAAGAGTTTGAGGGCTCATCCTCCCCCCTACGCCCTTTGTGTGATGAATTCAGGGCGGCATGTCGCTAGACTAACCGGTTTAAACGGTTTGTCCGTGGTCGGCGATGGCGTGGCCGGGCAGGGACGGTTCGCGGGAAGCGAGTAGCGCACTCTATGAGACTGAAAAGCATCAAGCTGGCGGGGTTCAAGTCGTTCGTGGATCCCACGACGGCCCTGTTCCCGGATAACCTCACCGCCGTGGTGGGGCCCAATGGCTGTGGCAAGTCCAATATCATCGACGCCGTGCGCTGGGTGATGGGGGAGTCCTCCGCCAAGCATTTGCGTGGCGAGTCCATGGCGGATGTGATCTTCAATGGCTCCAATTCCCGCAAACCGGTGGCGCAGGCCTCCATCGAGCTGGTGTTCGACAACGCCGAGGGCAAGGTCCAGGGCGAATACGGCAAGTTCAGCGAAATCTCGGTGCGGCGCCTGGTGACCCGGGACGGTCAGTCCAATTACTTCCTCAACGGCGCCAAGTGCCGCCGCAAGGACATCTCCGATATCTTCATGGGCACCGGTCTCGGCCCCCGCAGTTACGCCATTATCGAGCAGGGCATGATCTCCCGGTTGATCGAGGCGAAGCCGGAAGAGCTGCGGGTGTACATCGAGGAGGCCGCGGGCATTTCCAAGTACAAGGCCCGCCGCCGTGAGACCGAGAACCGCATGCGCCGCACCCGGGAGAACCTGGAGCGCCTGACCGACATTCGTGAGGAACTGGAACGGCAACTGGAGCGCCTCAGCCGTCAGGCCGCCGCGGCGGAGAAATACAAACAGTACAAGGAAGAGGAGCGCCACAAGAGCGCTCAGCTCAAAGCCTTGCGCTGGCAGGGCCTGGATCACCAGGTCAAGCAGTTGGAGCACGTGATCGGCGAGTTGGACGTGAGCATGGAGGCCAAGGTGGCCGAGCAGCGCCACGTGGACGCCGAGATCGAGCGGCTGCGCGAAGGGCATAACGAGGCGCAGGAGCACTTTAATCAGGTTCAGCAGCACTTTTATGCGCTCGGCGCCGAGGTGGCGCGGCTGGAGCAGAGCATCCAGCATCAGCGCGAGCGCCATCAGCAATTGCATGAAGAGTTCGAGCAGGTTCGGGCCAGCTGGAAAGAGGCCGATGAACACCAACGGCTGGACGGCGAAAAGCTGGCCATGCTGGAGGAACAGCTGGCGGAGCTGGAACCGCGGCTGGAAGAGAGTGGCGAGCTGCAGGACAGCGCCACCGAGACGCTGACCCTGGCCGAGGAGGCCATGCAGGAGTGGCAGCAGGAGTGGGAGACCTTCAATAACCGGGCCGGCGAGTCACGCCGCCAGGCGGAGGTGGAACAGTCCCGCATCCAGCATCTGGAGAAATCCATCGAGCGCCTGCGCGACCGTATGGGACGGCTCGAAAAGGAGCAGGAATCCCTGGACTCCGGCCCGCTGGCCACCGAGATGCGTGAGCTTCAGGAGCAGGTGGCCGAACTGCAGATGCAGCGCGAAGAGAGCGAGATGAGCAGTGAGCGGCTGCAGGAAGAGATCAACCAACTGCGCCGCCAGAACGGGGATCGCGGCCGGGAACTGGATGAAGCCCGCGAGCGGCTGCAAACCCTGCGTGGCCGCCATACCTCCCTGGAGGCGCTGCAGAAGGCGGCCATGGGCGATGACGGCGCGGTGAGTGAATGGCTCACCCGCCACGAACTGGACGACCATCCGCGCCTGGCGGACCGTATCAACGTGGCCGAGGGCTGGGAAAAAGCGGTGGAAGCGGTGCTCGGCGATGCCCTGCAGGCGGTGGCCGTGGAAGGCCTGGACCAGGTCGGCGACTGGCTGGCGGACCTCACCCATGGCCGTGTCGCCATGGTCCAGCCGGGTTCGGACGCCGCCGCCGGCGGCTATACCGGAAAAACAGGCACGCCGTTGCGGGACAAGGTCTCCGGCAATGCTCCGGAAGGGCTGCTGGCCGGGGTTTACGCGGTGGAAGATCTGCCCGGAGCGCTGTCCCTGCGAGGGCAATTGAGTCCCGGTGAGTCGGTGGTCACCCGTGACGGCATCTGGCTGGGGCCGGATTGGCTGCGTGTAGTGCGGGAAGAGGACCAGGAAGCCGGTATCCTGGAACGCCGCCGGCAGCTGGAAGCGCTGGAAGAGCAGATCGAAACCCTGACCACCACGGTGGAAGACCTCAAGGCGCGGCTGGAAGAGAACCGCGAGCAGGTGGCGGCGCTGGAGGAAGAGCGCGAGGAAACCCAGCGCCAGGGCAGCCGGCTGAGCCGGGAACTGGGCGAGGTCAACGCCCAGGTCAGTGCCCGCCAGGTGCGCCTGGAGCAGATCACCATGCGCCAGGAACGGCTTGGCCGCGAGCTGGAGGAAACCCGCGGTCAGCTCGAACAGGAACAGGAACAGATCAAGGAAGCGCGGACGGTGCTGGCGGAAGCCCTGGACGCCATGGAGCAGGATTCCGGCGAGCGCGAGGCGCTGCTGTCACGGCGTGATGATTACCGTCTGCGTCTGGATGAAGCGCGGCAACAGGCGCGGCAGCATCGCGACCAGGCTCATCAACTGGCCATGGAGGCCCAGGGGGCCCGTACCCAGGCGGATGCCCTGCGTCAGAACCTGGCCCGTCTGGAAGGGCAGGTGGCCAGCCTGGCCGAGCGCAAGGCGCTGCTGGAAAGCCAGCTCAGCGAGGGCGGCGACGACCTCGGCCTGGAGCTGCAACAGCAGCTGGAAGAGAAACTGGAGCTGCGCCTGGAGGCGGAGCAAAAGCTGGCCGACGCCCGCCGGAAGCTGGAAGAGGTGGAACACCAGATGCGTGATCTGGAAGGCCGCCGTGGCCAGTTCGAGCGCCAGGCCCAGGAAGTGCGTGACGCCATCAGCCAGAAGCGCATGCTCTGGCAGGAGTTGAGCACCCGCCGGCAGACCGTGGCCGAGCAGCTTGGCGAGCAGCATTTCGATCTGGAAACGGTACTCGCCAATCTGCCGGAGGACGCCAACGAACAGGCCTGGAACCAGGACCTGGAGCAGATCGCCCAGCGCATCGCCCGGCTCGGTCAGATCAACCTGGCCGCCATCGACGAATATCAGCAACAGTCCGAGCGCAAGCAGTATCTGGATCAGCAGAACGAGGATCTGGAAGACGCGCTGCGTACCCTGGACAATGCCATTCGCAAGATCGACCGCGAGACCCGGACCCGCTTCAAGGAGTACTTCGACCGCATCAACAAAGGGCTGCAGGCGCTGTTTCCGAAGGTATTCGGCGGCGGGCACGCTTACCTGGAGCTGACCGGCGAGGACCTGCTGGATACCGGCGTGGCGATCATGGCGCGGCCGCCGGGCAAGCGCAACAGCACCATTCACCTGCTGTCCGGGGGCGAAAAGGCGCTTACCGCCTTGTCGCTGGTGTTCAGTATTTTTGAACTCAACCCGGCACCGTTCTGTCTGTTGGATGAGGTGGACGCGCCTTTGGACGATGCCAACGTGGGCCGTTTCTGTAATCTGGTGCAGGAGATGTCGTCCCGGGTGCAGTTCATTTATATCACTCACAACAAGATCGCGATGGAAATGGCCCACGCTCTGATGGGCGTGACCATGCACGAGCCCGGCGCCTCGCGTCTGGTCTCCGTGGACGTGGAAGAGGCCGCTGAAATGGCGGCCATGTAGCCGCGGCCAGGTAACAAGAGACAAACAGGCCCGGGGCCGCCGGGCCGTTAAACTGCTTATATTTTTATGTAACCAGGACACGCTCTTAAGAAGTTTTACCTTATCGGCGTGAATCGCCCGGCTTCCATGCCGATAGCGCTTTGACAGCGGCGGGCGTGTAGCGAATGATTATCTGAACTGACGTTTAACCCTAATGTGGTGTCCGCTTGGGGGCACACGCTAAGGAAGGGGCAAATGGGCCTGAATTTGGAAACACTGATCGGCATTCTGGTTATTCTGATTCTGCTGATTCTGGCCGACGGTGTGCGAAGAATGATCCGCGAACGGCACGGGCGCTTGCGTATGCGCATCGATCGCCGTTTCCGTCGTCCCGCCGGTGACGATGATGAAGAAGACGATTTTCTCGACAGCAACCCGGAAGTGATCGGTCGTCCCCGGGTGATCCGTCGCGGCGCCGATGGCGCGCCGTTGCCGGAAGATCGCGATGATCCGCCGATCATGATGGAAGAAGATGAGGCACCGGACGACATGGCCGGACGGCGGGCGGAGCAGCAGAATCTGTTCGAAGATGAGGCCGAGCCGGAGCCGGAAGAGTCGCTGCCGTCCATGCGCGCGAGCCGGGATCTGCCGGAGGATGAGCTGGAACCGGAACCGCAACCGGCTCGTGAGGCCCCGCGGGCCCGTGCCGAAGCCCGCCAGCCCCATCGTGACGCGCCACCGCCGGAACGGCAGGTGCAGGAAGTGATCGTGTTCCATCTGATCGCGCGCCGCCCGGATCGTTTCGACGGCGAGGCGATGCTCCGCTATCTGTTGGAATGCGGCCTGCGCTTCGGCGAGATGAACATCTTCCATCGTCATCGACAGGGCGACGAATATCCGGAATTCTCCGTGGCCAACGCGGTGGAGCCGGGTACCTTCGATATCCAGACCATGGAAGAGCAGGAATTCGCCGGCATTACTTTCTTCATGCAGTTGCCGGGGCCGCAAGATCCGTTGGCGGCGCTGGATCGCATGCTCACCACCGGCCGGCGCATGGCTGAAGGGCTGTACGGCGACCTGCGTGACGAGCAGCACAGCGTCTTGACGCCGCAGACCATGGAACACCTGCGCCAGCGCGTGCAGGAGTTCGAGCGGCGTCAGCGCGTATCTCATAGCTGAGGTCGGAGGCCTCAAGGCCACTGTGGGAGCTTGCCTTGCAAGCGAATCTGTTGCGCAGAGGCCAATTCGCTTGCAAGGCAAGCTCCCACAGCGGCTCCGTAGCCTTCTCTGTGGGAAGCTGCCTGGGCAGCGAATCAGCGCGAATTCATATCTCCACGATCAATAGACTGGCCACGGCCATGAATTCATCGAGCATGTTAAAACCGCCCCCCAGCGCCAGTAGAAAGCAAGGACTCATCCCACCGTGACATCGCCGAAAACCCCGTCTCCCGCCGAACAGATCAAACAGCTGCGGGACCAGCTCAACGACTGGTCCTACCGTTACTATGTGCTGGATGACCCCGCCGTTCCCGATGCCGAATACGACCGCCTGTTCCGTCAGTTGCAAGCGCTGGAAGGGGAGCATCCCGACCTGATCAGCCCGGACTCGCCGACCCAGCGGGTCGGGGACGTGCCGCTGGAAGGCTTCAACGAAGTGCGCCATGCGGTACCCATGCTGAGCCTGGGCAATGCCTTCAATGACGAGGAACTGCGGGACTTTGACCAGCGCGTCCGCGAGCGTCTGGATGTGAGTGGCAGCATCGACTATGTCGCCGAGCCCAAACTCGATGGCCTGGCGGTGTCGCTGGTCTATGAGAATGGCGAGCTGGTGCGCGGCGCCACCCGTGGCGACGGTGAGACTGGCGAGGACATTACCGCCAACGTGCGCACCATCAAGTCGATCCCGCTGCGCCTGCGTGGTGACAAGCCGCCGGCCTTGATGGAAGTGCGCGGCGAGGTGGTGATGACCCACCGTGGCTTCGCCGAGCTGAACCGGCGTCAAGTGGAGGCGGAGCAGAAAACCTTCGCCAACCCCCGCAACGCCGCCGCTGGCAGCCTGCGGCAATTGGATTCCCGCATTACCGCCCAGCGGCCGCTGGAGTTCTACGCTTACTCCCTGGCGCAACTGGAAGGGGAGAATTGGCCGGATCGTCATTCCGCCATCCTCGAGCGGTTGCGCCAATGGGGGCTGCGGGTGAATCCGGAAGTGAAACTTTGCGATGGCGTGGACGCCTTGCTGGCGTTTTACCACGACATTCTGGAACGCCGGGATCAGTTGGATTACGACATCGACGGCGTGGTCTACAAAGTGGACCGGCTCGACTGGCAGCGTGACCTGGGCTTTGTCAGCCGCGCGCCGCGCTGGGCTGTCGCGCACAAGTTCCCGGCCCAGGAAGAGATCACTGTTCTCAACGGAGTGGACTGGCAGGTGGGCCGCACCGGGGCGCTGACGCCGGTGGCGAAACTGGAGCCGGTACAGGTGGGCGGGGTCACTGTCAGCAACGCCACCCTGCACAATATCGATGAAATCCATCGCCTGGACATTCGTGTCGGCGACACCGTGGTGGTGTATCGGGCCGGTGACGTGATTCCCAAGGTGGTGCGGGCGGTGCCCGAGCGGCGCCCCGACAACGCCGAGGAAATTCATTTGCCGGCCGAATGCCCGGTGTGCGGCAGCGATATTTTCCGCGCCGAGGGCGGCGTGGTGGCGCGCTGCACCGGCGGCCTGATCTGTGGCGCCCAGCAGCGGGAAGCCATCAAGCACTTCGCTTCGCGCCGCGCCATGGACATCGAGGGGCTGGGCGAAAAGCTGGTGGACGCGCTGGTGGACCGGAACTTGATCGCCACCGTGGCCGATCTGTACCGGCTGCAAGCGGAGCCGGTAGCGGCGTTGGAGCGCATGGGCGACAAGTCCGCCGCCAACCTGATCGAGGCGCTGGAGCACTCCAAGACGGTGAGCCTGGAGCGCTTCCTGTTCGCTCTCGGTATCCTGCAGATCGGCGAGGAAACCGCCAAGGCGCTGGCCGATTGTTTCGGTGACCTGGAGACGATCCGGCGGGCACCGTTGCTGTTGTTCCTGGCGGTGCCGGATGTGGGGCTGGAAGTGGCCAAGGCGATTCACGCCTTCTTCCGCGAGCAACATAACGAGGACGTCATCGACGGTCTGCTGGCCGAAGGCGTCCAGCCGCGCGCCAATGGCCATCCCTCCGCGGCCTTCGTGCGGGAACTGACGCTCGGGTACTTCCTCAAGGCGGCCAAGCGTCTTGGCATGGCGCTGGATGGCGTCGGAGAAAAGTCCCTGGAAACCCTGGGCAGCCATTATAAGAGCGTGGCGGCTCTCGCCGAGGCGGATGCCGATGAGGCTCCGGTTCGCCCGGCCATGCTGGAGCAGGTCCACAAGGCGCTGGAACAGGGCGATTGGCGGCAGCGGCTGGAACAGGCCGAGGCGCTGGCCGCTGAGTTGTCCGAAAAGGCGCCTCGGGAAGCGGCGGAGCAGGCCCTGGAAGGGCAGACCTGGGTGCTGACCGGTACCTTGTCCCGGCTGACCCGCGACCAGGCCAAGGCCCATCTGCAAAGCCTGGGCGCCAAGGTGGCCGGCAGCGTATCGAAGAAAACCCATTGCGTGGTGGCTGGCGAGGCCGCCGGCTCCAAGCTCACCAAGGCGGAAGAGCTGGGAGTGGACGTGATGGACGAGGACACCTTCGCCGACTTTCTCGCCGGCCACGGCATCGTTGTATAAGGCGGGATGCCGCGGTGGGAGCCTGCCTGTTGGCGAATGCGGTCTCTGGTGTGAGGTGTTCGCTTGCAGCGGCCCGCCGCCCGGACAAGCTCCCACAGTGGCTTCGTAGTCCGGTCCGTGGGCCGCACGCGATTCCCGTTTTCCCTTTCCGGAGGCCAACCGCTACCATGTCGCAAACCGGAATTCCGAGGTTACCCATGCGAGCCCTGTTGTTGGCGCTGTTGCTGGTCGGACTGGCGGGCTGCGCGTCCACCCCGACCCAGACCGAAAACGTTTGCGCCGTGTTCGATCAGAAAGGGGGGTGGTTCAATAACTGGTACAAGGCCGCCAAGCGTACCGAGAAGGAATTCGGTGTGCCGGTACCGATCCTGATGGCGACGATCTACAAGGAATCCGGCTTCCAGGCCCGGATCAAACCGCCGCGCACCAAATTGTTGTGGATCATCCCCTGGAAACGCCCTTCCAGCGCCTATGGCTATCCGCAGGCGCTGGACGGCACCTGGGCCTGGTATCAGAAGGAAACCGGTCGCCGGGGGGCCAAGCGCTCCGACTTCGCCGACGCGGTGCACTTCGTCGGCTGGTACCACTACCAGAGCCATGTGCGTAATGGCATCCCGTTGAACGACGCCTACCACCTGTACTTGGCTTATTACGCCGGCCACGGCGGCTATTCTCGCGGCGTATGGAAAAACAAACCCTACATGCAACGATCCGCCCGCCGGGCCGCCGCCATGGCCGATCAGTACCGGGCGCAGATGGCCCGTTGCGGGCGTTGAGGAGGGGAAATGCCGATCGAAGTGCCCTGGCGGGAAGTGAGTGCCGAGACCCTCACCAATCTGATTGAGGAATACGTGACCCGCGACGGCACCGACTACGGTGAGCAGGAAGTGCCGCTGGCCACCAAGGTGGAGCAGGTGCGCCGTATGCTGGAGCGGGGCGAGTGCCGGCTGATGTTCGATGAAGCCACCGAGTCCGTGGACCTGGTTATGGTGTCCTGAGAGGGCCGCTGGTCAGTTCTATCCAAATCGCTGTGGACGCTTGCCCGGACAAGCTCCCACGGAAAGGACTACGATATACCGAAGCCAGCAGAGCAAATCGTTCCTACGCCCGCCGGGGCCGCTTCTTGCGCCGCTGGCGGTGCAGGAAACGCACCGGCGCCAGGGCTTCCGCCAGAGTGTCATCCACCGGCAGCGGCAAGCCGCTAAGCCGGTCCGCCAGCAGATCCGCGCACAAGGGCGTGCCGGTGATGCCCCGGCTGCCGTGAGCCAGGTTCAGCCAAACGCCGGGCGCTTCGTCCAGAATCGGACCCAGCACCCGGGGCTGCGGGCCGCACAGTGGCAGGAAGTCGTTGCTTTGGCAGCGGAACGCCACCCGCCGATCCACCACTTCGATGTGCTCGCCGCCCAGTTCCCGCCACGCTTCCGGTAGATATTGCTTCAGCTGCAGCAGATTCACCTGATCGTGATGGTCACTGGGCCGAGGGTTGTCATCGTGCAGATCGAAGGTGGCGCCGACACAATGCAGGCCGTCCACCGCCGGGGTCAGGTAGCCGCCATGGCAGCGGGCCTGTTGCCACTTGGCGCTGGCTTCGGTGGCCCGGCAGTAGCTGACCTGCCCGCGAATGATCTTGAGCGGCAGCCAATGCAGGTCGTCGAAACGGCGGGCCTGGGCGGCGGTGGCCAGGATCAGCGTGTCGCCCTCCAATTCGCCGCCTCCCTGCACGGACACGCGCACCGGGTCGCCGGCCACATAACCGGTGACCTTGTCCCGGCGCACTTCGATGGCCGGGTGATCCAGCAGCGTTTCGCACCAGGCGCCCGGGCGTAGATAGCCGCCGCCGGCGAGCAGCATGCCGCCATCTTCCCGGGGCCTCAGCAGGGTATCGGGCCAGACCCCGCTTTGCAGGGCCCCGTTCAGTTTGTCCTGCTGACGTTGATCCACCGGATACTGCACCACGCCGTTCAGACGGCCCTGTTCCGGATTGGGAAATTCAAACCGGTTCAGCCAGCGCAGTGCGTGCACGTAACTCATCTGATAGAAGCGGTTCTGCGGTGTCAGATGAGCACTGGGTGTTGAGTAGACCACGCCGGCCAGATTGCCGGAGGCGCCTTGGGCAATGCCGGCCGGGTCCAGCACCGTTACCCGCCAGCCCCGTTCGGCCAGTGCCCGGGCGCTGCTGGCGCCGGCCAGACCGGCCCCGGCGACCACCGCGTGGCCACGCTGCCAGTGCCGGGCGGTCCAGTTGTCGTCGCCGAATTCGCCCACCGCCATGTGGCGTTTATGGCCGAAGCCGTCGATGCGGCGCACCTGAAAGCCCGCTTCCTGCAAGCCGCGACGCACCTCACCGGCGGCGGTGAAGGTGGCGAAGGTGGCGCCGGGGCGGCTCAGCCGGGCCAATTGCCGGAACAGCTCCGGCTGCCACATGTGCGGATTGCGGGACGGCGCGAAGCCGTCCAGGAACCAGGCGTCCACGGTACTGTGGCAATGCCGCCACTGGGCGGTGGCCTCGCCGTACATTAGAGTGAGGCGCACCCGTGGGTGCAGTTGCAGGCGATGGTAGCCGGGGCAGGGCGGCGGGTACTGCCGCTGCAAGGGCGCCGCCAGATCGGCCAGATCCGGCCAGTGGGCCAGGGCGCGGGCCAGATCCTCGGCGTGCAGGGGATGCTTTTCCACCGACAGCAGATCCAGCAGGGTATCTTCCGGCGCCAGTCGCAGGAACAGGCGCGCCGCCAACAGCATGTTCAGGCCGGTGCCGAAACCGGTTTCGCCGATAACGAAATGCTGCCCGGGGCGCAGCGTCCGGAAGCGCTCCCGCAAGCGGTTGCCTTGCAGGAATACGTAATCGCTTTCCGCCATGCCGTCCTGACGGGAGAAGTACGGATCGTCGAAATCCGTCGCCACCGGCGTGTCCGCCTGCCAATCCAGCCGGGCCGGTTGCAGGGGTTCGAAGTCACCGTTGGATTCGCCGTTGGACATGGGCGGAGGCTCTCCTCAGAATTGGGCTTTCGATCGCGCCGGCGAGTTTATCACGATGCGGGTCTGGCGTTTGCACGGAACCAGGAGTAACCACGAAGCCGCTGTGAGAGCTTGCCTGCAAGCGAATGGGGTTCATTCGATGCATGGCGATATTCGCTTGCAGGCAAGCTCCCACAGCGGCTTCGTAGCATGATCTGTGGGGGCCAGCCTGCTGGCGAATGCCGGTCCTCCGCTGTTGGCACATTCGCTTGCAGGCAAGCTCCCACAGTGGCTTCGTAGCTAGTTGTTCGTGATTTCTGAACCCGGGAGATAGCTTTGATCTGGTCAGTAATGGCGCCGGTGGTGGCCTGTGCCGGCGTCGGTTATTTCTGGGGGCGTAGCGGACGTCCCTACGACATTGCCATGGTCAGCACGCTGGTGACCACCGTGGCCACGCCGTGCCTGATCGTTGCTACGTTGGGTAAAACCGGACTGTCGCTGACGGCCCTGATGGAAATGGCCGGGCTTTACGCGGCGGTGTTCATCGGTACCGCGCTGGTCGCGCTGGCGGTGATTCGTATCAGTGGCCGCTCGCCACGGGTGTTTCTGCCGGCCATGTTATTTCCCAACACTGGCAATATGGGGCTGCCGCTGTGTTTGCTGGCTTTTGGTGACCATGGTCTGGCGTTGGCGCTGGCCTGGATGATGCTGTCGTCGGTACTGCAGTTCTCCTTCGGACTGGCGGTGGTCAGTGGCCAGGGGCTGTCGCGCAAGCTGTTCCTGCACCCGATTCTGATATCGGTGGTGATCGCTTTGATCATGGTGATTTTTCGTATCCGCTTACCGGAGTGGCTGTTCAACAGTGTCAGCCTGATTGGCGATCTGGTGATTCCGATGATGTTGATCACCCTGGGCGTGTCCCTGTCGCAACTGCGCGTCAATGACCTTGGCCCCGGCGCCGCGTTTGCCGTATTGCGACTGGGCGCGGGATTCGTGTTGGCCTGGCTGATCTGTGCAGTGACCGGCACCGAAGGCATGGTGCGCGGCGTCGTGTTGATCCAATCCACCATGCCGGTGGCGGTGTTCAATTACTTGTTGGCGCAGACGTACCGCCAGGGTCCGGAGCAGGTGGCGGCCATGGTCATGTGTTCCACCGCTTTGTCGTTCGTGACTCTGCCGCTGTTATTGATGGTGGCGATGGGTTAATCCCGTTCGCCGGTTTGCGCGGCGCGAAATTCCGCCTGGGCCCGCTTGAGCAATAGCAACAGCCAGCGGCTGTTCTGGTCCCGCGAATAGCCCTCGAACAGCAAAAAGTGGTCGCCCATGTGCATCAGCAGCAGTGCCTGGTCACGACGGTTGCCGTTGTTGTCCAGCCAATGCCAGCGGCTGCTGGCGGTGGCATGGCCTTCCAGATCGAACAGCCGCTCCTCGTCCACGGTGAGCGACAGATCCGGGCGTTGCATAAGGTGATCCAGGCGCCGTTGCCTCAGTTGACCGTAGCGGCCGGACACTGCCCGTCGCGGTGACATCCGTTCCCAGCCTCCCGGCATCGGCACCACCGTCACGGTGACGCGTTCGCCGGCCGGGGCCGGCAGGCGGTAACGCCACTGGCGCCGCCGTGGCGCGGTAATCTCGCCATCGGCTTCCAGGCCGGCCAGGGTCTTCGGCGTGCGGAAGCGGTGCACGTCCCAGTCGGGATCCTCAGCCAGCAAACGAGGAGGTGACGAGGTCTGGGTAATGTTCTGGCAACCGCTCAATCCCAAGGCGAACAGCAGGAAAGTAAAAAAAAGAATCCTCACGGGCACGGTGGTTCCGTCGTTATGGATGAAGCGCCTATGATGACATAGTCGTTCCCGCCGCGGCTGCCCGCGGGCGCACAGTGTGCGGCGATGCGTCGTCATCGTCGGTGATGGATGGCACAATGGAACGGCTCGGGAAGAGCACCGGTTGGCCCTGGATGGGAGAAGCGGTTGGCCAGTAAAAGAACAGCCTTTCCCGCCATTGCTTTGATGGCGGCGTTGATCACGGTGCCGTTCGTGTTGTTGGCGCTGTTGATTCTGCAACACCGCCTGGCGGTACACGACAACTACCAACGCATGCTCGGTGATATTCGTGCTTTCGAGGCCGGTTTGGCGGTGGCGCCGGTATTGGAGGAAGTCCGGGATCTGGCGGTGGGCATGGTCCACCTGGAATCCGCCGAGTTGAACATTCGTTATCGCGGCGCCCGCGAGCGAACCGATCAGCGTATCACCGCTTTCCTGGATACGCTGGTGGCGCTGCCGTCGCCGGGACTGCTGGATCAGGGCGGGGTGTTGCGCCGGGAATGGCGCGATTCGGCAGTGCGCACCGGCATGTCGGTGGAGGATGTGGCCGGGCCTTTCGATAACGTCGAGCAGATCAATGAGCGCTTGTACGCCACCCTGGCGGCGGTGCTGTATATGTCCGATCTGTCCACCGGCACCCGGCCGCAACCCAGCGAAGCGCTGTCGCTGCCGCTCAATGGCTTGCGCGAATTGACGCTGCACGTTGGCCTGATCCGCTCCATCGCCATGTACACCAGTTTGCGCGGTGGCTATCTGAGCGGTTCCGATGCGCTTCGCCTTGAGGCCGCCCGCCTCAAACTGGAAGAACAGATTCTGCTTCTGGACGGGCAGGTGCAGGCGCTGGCGGCCCGCGCCGAGGATGCCGCCTTACGGCAGCAGTGGCGGCCGTTGCGCGATTCATTGATGGCCTATTTGCAGTGGGTGGATCAGCAATTGGTGGCCACGCCCCGCGTCACCGTGCCTTGGCGCGACGCTCTGGAGCAGGGCGGCGAACGGCAGCGGCGGGTGCACGAGTTCGCCGGGCTCACCGTGGACCTGGCCCGCCGGCTGGTGCTGCAGGCTCACCAAAACGCCCGCTACGACACGCTCTGGACCATGGGCGGTATCGCCGTGCTGTATCTGGTGGTGCTGCTGTTGAGCGGGGTCTTTCTGCATTTCACCACCAGGGCCATCCGCGGGCGGGCGGAGCTGCGCGCCAAAAGCCGTTTTCTGGCGCGCATGAGTCACGAAATCCGCACGCCGCTCAATGGTGTGCTCGGATTGGCGGAACTGTTGCGGGAGACCAATCCGTCGCCACGCCAACGGGAGTACATCGGCCTGATCGAGAACGCCGGCCGCACCTTGACCACGCTGATCAACGATGTGCTCGACTACGCCAAACTGGAGGCCGGCAAGCTGGAGCTGGAACCGGGACCCTTCGACCCGGCGGCGGAACTGAGCGATTGCGCGCGTATGTTCAGTCTGCCGGCCAGTGACAATGGCAATCTGATTCTGGTGGACGTGGACCCGGCCATGCCCGCGCAGGTGATAGGGGATGCGCCCCGGTTGCGTCAGGTATTCACCAATCTGTTGTCCAACGCGGTTAAATTCACCCGCCAGGGCTGGATCCGGGTCACCGCTCGCTGTCTGGAGCACAGTGATGACCAGGTGTTGCTGGAATTCGCCGTCAGCGACAGTGGCATGGGCATGAGCCGCGAGGAGCAGAAACGGTTATTCCAGCACTTTTCCCAGGCCAGCGCTTCGGTGACGCGACAATTCGGCGGCACCGGCCTGGGGCTTTCCATCAGCCAGGAACTGGTACGGCTGATGGGGGGCGAGATTCATGTCCGCAGTGCCATGGGCAAGGGCTCCCGATTCCGCTTTCGCATCCGCTTGCCGGTCTCGGCGCCGCCGGTGCCAATGGCGGAAATCCCCATGCGGCCGGCGCTGATGTGGGATCGCAGCGGAAATCTGGCGGCGCTGTTGAAAGGGGACCCGCGCTTCCAGTCGGTACGGACATTGGATTCGCTGGCTTCGTTATCGGCATTGCCGGTGGATAGGGACACACCGTTGTTGGTCAACGGCGTGCGTGACAGCGCGCAACTGGACAGCGCTCTGCAGGCGATCCGGCGCAGTGGCGCCGGTCTCCAGGTGGTGGTGTTGTGCGGCATGCGGCAAAGCGATGATCTCAGCATGCGGGACGACGTTACCCTGGTGCGCCGTTCGGTGCTCAGTGTCAGTGAGCTGCAGGAGCTGCTGTGTGACCGGGATGGCGCGGCGGCGCCCTTGTCGTCCCGTGCGTCCGGAGAGGAAGGGCGTGGGCTGCGGGTACTGGTGGCGGAGGACAATCCGGTCAATCAGATGGTGACACGGGGCTATCTGCAGCGCTTGGGCGTGCCGGCGCCACATCTGGCCGACGACGGCGCCCAGGCCTTGCAGGCCTTCACCACCGCCGCCGGCGGTTTCCGGCTGGTATTGATGGACCTGGACATGCCGGTGATGGATGGCTTCACCAGCGCCCGCCGGATGCGGGAGATGGAACGGGAACAAGGCTGGCCGCCAACGGTGATCCTGGCGCTGAGCGCCCATATTCTACCCGAATACGCGGACCGGCTGCGGGACGCCGGCATGGACGGCCAACTGATCAAACCGCTGACGCTGAGCGCGTTACAATCGGCATTACAACAATACCTGGGCGGTGTGTCCGCCCGATAACATAGCCAAGATAACGAAGAAGGGAGCAAAGGATGGCGGAGAAAGCACGGAGACCGGGGGCCGTGGCCCTGCTGCTGACCGCCTTGCTGTTGTGCCGGCCAGGGTTTGCCGACACGGCACTGACTTTCAGCCAGGCCTGGGAACGGGTACTGGCCGAGGATCATGCTTTGGCGGCGGGGCTGGCCGGTCAGGATCAGGCCCAGGCGTTGATGGAATCTGCTCGCTCCTTGCTGTTGCCGCAGGTGGAGCTGGTGGGGTCCTATACCCGGCTGGACAAGCCGGTGGAGCTGGATGCCTTGGCAATGAAGCCTCTGGACAGCCTGGGCGATTCGCTGCCGGGGCAGCTGTTGATTCAATTACTGGGTGGTCAGGATGCTTTCATGACTCCGGTTACGCGGCGGGATATCACCAGCAGTTCCCTGGTGGCGTTCTGGCCGCTGTACACCGGCGGAAAAATCAGTGCTACCCGCCGCACGTTGCAGCTGGGCCGGCGGGAAGCCGCGGCGCTCTATGAAGAGGTGCGCCGGGCCCGTTTCCTCGAGCTGGTATCGACCTACTACGGGCTGGTCACCGCGGAGAAACTGGTGCTGACCCAGGAGCAGGCGGAAAGCACCTTGGCGCATCATCTGCGGGCGGCGGAGGCGCTCCAGCGGCACGCGCAGATCGCCGAGGTGGAACGGCTGGCGGCGCGGTCCGCCTATGATCAGGCCCGCATCGCGGCCCGCGACGCCCGCGCGAAGAGGGACACCGCGCGCATGGTGCTGACCAGCCTGGTACACGCCGATAGCCCGGTGACGACTCGCTCCCGATTGTTCACCAATGCTGCTTTGCCACCACGACAAGAACTGCTTGATGGTCTCGCCGACCATCCCAGCCTGCGTGTGCTGGCACTGAAGAAAGAGCAGGCCGGCACCCTGGGTGAGGCCGCCCGTGGCGCCTACCACCCGGAGGTCTTTCTGTTCGGTGGGTACAGCGTTTATGAGGATGACTCCCTGGCCAGCGATCTGACGCCGGACTGGCTGGTGGGATTGGGAGTGCGTCTGCCGTTACTGGATCGTTCCGGCCGTGCTGGCAAAATTCGCGCCGCTGACAGCGCCGAGGAGCAGGCCCGGCAGTTGTACCAGGGGGCTCAGCGTAAACTTTCGGTATTGCTGGAGACCCAGTACCGGGAGGCGGATAACGCCCGCCGCACTTATCAGGATCTGGTCAGTAATGTGCTGCTGGCGGAGAAAACCCTGCACTTGCGTCAGCGTGCATTTGAAGAGGGGCTTGGCCGGGCGCTGGATGTGGTGGATGCCGAGACCGCGCTTACCGCCGCCCGCACCCGCCGGGACGCGGCGGCATTCCGTTATGTGGTGGCGCTGGCCCAGATACTGGCGCTGAGCGGCCGGCAGGAGCAGTTTTTCCTTTATCAGAAAAAAGAGCGGAAACAAGAGCATCAGCAACAAGAGGACGCATCATGAGCGCACGTAAAGGATTGATCCTGTTGGTGCTGGCGGCGGTGGTGGTGATTATCGCGGTGCTGTTCTGGCAAGCCTATCGGGTGCCGCCGTTACGGTTGCAGGGGCAAGTGGAAGCGCGTCAATACATGGTGTCCTCGAAGGTGCCGGGCCGTCTCGCCGAGGTGAGGGTGCGCCGCGGTGACCGGGTGGATAAAGACCAGCCGGTATTCACCATCGACAGCCCGGAGCTGCGTGCCAAATTGGCCCAGGTGGAGGCCATCGATCGCATTTCCCGGGCATTGATCAGTGCGGTTGAGGGCGGCACCCGTGAAGAGAAAATCGCCGCAGCCCGCAGCGAGCATGAAAAAGCCAGGGTGGCCGAGCAACTGGCGGAAACCACTTACCGCCGGGTGCGCGCTCTGGCCGACGAGGGCCTGGTGGCGCGCCAACGTCTGGATGAGGCCTACACCGCCTGGCAGGTGGCGGTGAAGACCCGGGTGACCACCGGCGAAGTGCTGAAGCTGGCCGAACATGGCCCGCGCGATGAAGCGCGTGACGCCAGTGAAGCTACTGGTGATGTGACCGCCAGTCTGCGTTCGGAAGTGGCGGACTTGCTGGACGATACCCAGGCGCGCGCGCCTCATGCCGGTGAGGTGACCGACGTGCTGCTGCATTCCGGAGAGTTGGTGCCGCAAGGTTTTCCAGTGGTGATGCTGACCGACGCCAGCGACGCCTGGGCGTTGTTCAACGTGCGCGAGGATCTGCTCGAACAGTTCCAGCCGGGAAACCGGTTCACCGTGCGGATTCCCGCTCTGGACCGGGACGCCGGCTTTACCGTCAGCCATCTGGCGGTGCAGGGGGATTACGCCACCTGGAGCGCCACCGGAAAAGGGCAGGATTTCGATCTGCGTACCTTCGAAGTGGAGATGCGCCCGGATCAGCCCATACCCGGCCTGCGACCGGGCATGAGTGTTCTGCTGGACCTGGAGCCCTGAAATGATCGCCCCGGACGGCGTGGTCGCGCTGCGCGAGGAGCGGGGGTTGCGGCTGCTGGTGCTGTGGCTGCCGCCGCTGCTGACATTATTGTTCCTGGCTATTTTCGGCGGCGGTGAGCCTCGGCGGTTACCGGTGGGCGTGGTCGATCTGGACCATGGCGCCGAAGCCCGTGCCCTGGTGCGCCATCTGGCCGCCAGTCCCGGCCTGGATCCGGGCCATGCCTACTCGTCGCCAGGAGCGGCCAAGGCGGCGCTGCAACGGGGTGATATCCTCGCCATGGTGGTGATCCCCGAGGCATTCGGTGCGGATTTGCGCGCCGGCCTCAGTCCCAAGGTCGCTGCTTTCCACAACAGCCAGTTTTTATTGTCCGGCAAATTTTTGTCCTCATCCCTCACCGCCGCTGGTCAGGATTTCGCCGTCCGTGCCGGCGTGGCGCTGCGTTTGGGGCGGGGACAGCCGGCGCCCCAAGTGGCGGCGACCGCCTTGCCAGTGCGCCCCCACATCAAGGCGCTGTACAACCCGGACATGAGTTATGCCCGTTTTCTGGTCACCGCCATCGCGCCGGCCATGTGGCAGATCCTGATTGTGGTGGCCACGGTGCTGCTGCTGGTGTGGCGCCTGCGGCGGGCGCCGTTGCCCACGGCCTTCGGTGAGCGCTGCCGGACATTGTGGTCGCTGCTGTGGCCGGTAACGGCACTGCTCTGGTTGCAGGGATTGCTGATGCTGGTGATGTTCCAGGGCGGGCTGGATTGGCGGCCGGCCGGCAATGTGCTTTGGTTGGTATTGGGTCTGGGGTTGATGCTGCTGGCGGTACAGGCCATGGCGCTGATGATTCTGGCGCTGTCGGCGGAGCCGCTGCGGGCGCTCAGTCTGTGCGCCGCCTATCTGGCACCGGCATTCGCTTTCATGGGGGTAACCTTTCCGCGCGGCGACATGGTGACGCTGGCCAGGGTATGGGGGGATTTGATGCCCTCCACGCACTATCTGCAGTTGCAGGTGGCGGTGGCGGATCACGGCGCCCCCTGGTCCGTACTGTGGCCACCGTTGCTGATCCTGCTGCTGTTTTTGTTGCCATTGCCGTTATCCGCCCGGGCCTTGCCGGAGCGTCTGGAGGTGTCTTCATGAACCGGCCCGTTTGGTGGCGGGCCTGGCTGCGCGAGTGGCGGCTGGTGTACGGCGACACCTCGGTGCTGCTGGTGATTGCCGGCGGTGTATTGTTTTACGCGCTGCTGTACCCGCTGCCGTATCACCGCAACGTGCCCGGTGAGCAGGCGGTGGCGGTGATCGACCAGGACCGCTCGGCGCTGTCCCGGCAACTGATCCGCATGGCCGACGCCACGCCGCAGGTGAGGATCGTGGCGCGGCCGTGGAGTGATGAGCAGGCGCGGATGCTGCTGGCCCGCGGGGAAGCCCACGGACTGCTGGTGATTCCCGAGCATTTTCAGCGGGACCTTTATCTGGGGCGGCCCACTTCGTTGTCCTATGCCGGTGACGCCAGTTACTTCCTGATCTATGGCAATGTGGTGCAGGGCCTGCTCACCGCCGGCACCACTCTGGGGGTGGAGGCGCAGGCCATGCGCGCCTTGATGCAAGGAGAGTCACCAATGGCGATTCCCGGTGAGGTGATGCCGATGCGGCTGGTGACCAAGGCGGTATTCAATGATGACAGCGGTTACATCGGCTACATCGTGCCCGCCGTGTTTGTCCTGATTCTGCATCAGACCCTGTTGATCACCGCTGGCTGCGTCACCGTGCGCGACCGTTTGCGCGGCGGGCTTGGATTGACCGCACCGGGGCTGGCGTTGCCGCTGCGCTTATCGGTATTCGTGCTGATTTACCTGCTGCTGGCCGCGCTCTATTTCGGCTTCTTCTTCCACTTCTATGAGGTGCCCCGGTTGGCGGGCAAGGGGGCATTGCTGTTGGTGACCACTTTGCTGTTTGTCACCACGGGGCTGTGTGCCTTGTTCATGGGGCAACTGCTGCAACGGCCGGAATGGCCCACGGTGGTGGTGCTGGTGTCGTCATTGCCAATCGTGTTCACCGCTGGTTTCGTCTGGCCGGAAGCGGACATGCCCGGCTGGGTGCGCGGGCTTTCCTGGCTGGCCCCGGCCAAGCCGGGCATCATGGCGCTGCTGAAATTGAATCAAATGGGCGCGGGGCTGGATGCGATACGCCCGGAACTGACCGGATTGGTGGTGCAGGCATTGGGATATGGCGGCGCGGTGGTATTGATGGCGCGACGACAGGCCGCCCGGGCTTGAGGCGCCTGTCGTTGGCCGGAATGGACCCCTAAGCTCTAAGCCGCCCCATTCGCAGTCGGCGCCAGCCCACCACGCCGGCCACTTTCAGCAGCGAACTGAGGCCGCCGGCGTCCGGCAGCGGCGCCTTGCCACGGGCGATACGCACCAATTGCAGGGTGTACCAGGACACCTCCATCATGGCCGCTTCGTCCACCATGCGTACACCGGTGCGGATCGGCTTCACCCTGCAGTCGCGGGCGCGGCCATCCAGCAGGCGCTGGCTCAAGTCCGGTTCCACCACCAGAGGGCGAGCCAGGCCGACCATGTCGGTGGCGCCGTCGGCCAGGGCGCTGTTCATTCCCTCCAGCGTGCGGAAACCGCCGGTGACCATCAGCGGCACCGTCACCCGTTGCCGTACCTGTTCGGCATAATCGAGGAAATAGGCCTCGCGCCGGCGGGTGGATTCCTTCACGCCCTGACCGGCCATGCGCGGCGATTCATAAGTGCCGCCGGAAATCTCGATCAGATCCATGCCCCGCTGTGCCAGCGCTTCCACCACTTGCAGCGATTCGCCTTCTTCAAAGCCGCCTTTCTGGAAATCGGCGGAGTTGAGTTTGATGGATACCGGGAAGTCGTCGCCGACCCGGCCGCGAATGGCGTCGTACACCTCAAGGACAAAGCGGCGGCGATTCTCGGCGTTGCCGCCGTATTCGTCTTCACGCTGATTGGACAGCGGTGACAGAAACTGACTGACCAGGTAACCGTGGGCGCCGTGAATCTGCACGCCAGTGAAACCGGCGTCGCGGGCGAGAGCGGCGGATTCACCGAAGCGGCGCACGATGTCGGCGATTTCGGCCTGCGTCAAAGCCCGCGGCAGATGGAAGAAGCGCCCCAGTTTGGGATCGCTGAACGGCACCGCCGAGGGGGCCACCGCGCCGCGATTGAGCGCCTTCGGGGCTTGTTTGCCGGGATGATTGAGCTGCATCCAGATGTGCGTATTCTGCTCGCGCCCGGCCAGGGCCCAGCGTTCCAGCAGCCGTTTGTCACGGTTGTTTTCCAGCACCACGTTGCAGGGCTCGCCGATGGCGCGGCGGTCCACCATGACATTGCCGGTGACCAGCAGGCCGGTGCCACCCCGGGCCCATTCGCGGTACAGCCGTACCAGGCGCGGCGTCACCCGGTTGCCCGGGGTGCCCAGGGTTTCGCTCATCGCCGACTTGCCCAGGCGGTTCTTCAGGGTCGCGCCACAGGGCAGGGACAGCGGCTGGTCAAGGGTCACGGTCATCTCGGGACTCCGGTGGATTCGATGGGCCCATGATGCCCATTGAGGCCGGCTTTGCCGCGTCCTCTCGGGCCAAAAGCGGGGCCGATCCGCCATTGGAGCGGCCCCATTGATCCGTCATAATGCGCTCCCCGAATGGCCGGGCCGAGCACAACCGGGAGCGCCCCATGACCGAGCAACGAGACGACATCTACGCCCAGCAGCGCGAACGCATCGAACGGTTTTCCTTCGATGAGCGGGTGGTGCGTGTCTTCCCCGACATGATCAAGCGCTCGGTGCCCGGGTACGCCACCACCATCGACATGATCGGGGTGCTGGCGGCGCGCTACGCCCAGCCGGATACCTGCCTCTATGATCTGGGCTGTTCCCTGGGAGCCGCGACCCTGGCCATGGCGGCCCTGACGCCGCCGGACAAAGGCTCCCTGGTGGCGGTGGACAATTCCCCGGCGATGATCGAGAAGGCGCGGGACCTGTTGCGGGACCAGGGTTTGCAGGACCGGGTCCTTTTACGCCAGGCGGACGTGGCGGAGATGGCCTTCGAACCCACCTCGGTGGCGGTGCTCAATTTCACTCTGCAATTCATTCCCCTGGAACAACGCGACGCGCTGATTCAGCGTCTTGCCGACGCCACCCGCGAGGGCGGTATTCTGGTGCTGTCGGAGAAAATCCGCTTCGAGGACGCCGCCGAGAACGCCCTGCAAAGCGAGTGGCATCATGCGTTCAAACGCAACAACGGCTATTCGGATCTGGAAATCAGCCAGAAGCGCAGCGCCATCGAGGAAGTGTTGTTACCGGAAACCCTGGCTGTCCATGAGGAGCGGCTGCGCCGGGCCGGTTACCGCGAGGTGCGGGTCTGGTTCCGCTGCTTCAATTTCATGTCGCTGGTGGCGGTACGTTGATGGAGACTTACCTGACGGCGTTGGGCGCGGCCCTGGAGCAGCACCTTGGCGAAGCGGCGGCGCCGATGCGGGCGCTCAGCCGGGAGCGTCTGGTCGAACGCCCGCACGGGGATCTGCCGCGCTGGCTGTCGGCTCTGGAGCGGTTGCCGCCGGGACCGGCGCCCTGTGACTTTGCCCGGGATACGGTGACCATCGGCGAACCCGGCGCGGCCGGGGATACGGAGGCCCTGCACCAGGGACTTACCGGGCTGATCCCCTGGCGCAAGGGGCCCTTTTGTTTCTTTGGCGAGCACATCGACACCGAATGGCGGTCGGACTGGAAATGGCAGCGAGTGGCGCCGCATCTCAGCGACCTGCGCGGCCGGCGCGTGCTGGACGTGGGCTGCGGCAGCGGCTACCACGGATGGCGCATGATCGGCGCCGGCGCCGACTGGGTACTCGGCATCGATCCCACCATTTTGTTCCTGGTGCAGTATCTGGCGGTGCGCCGCTACGCGCCGGCGGCGCCATTCTCTTTCGCGCCATTGCGGATGGAGGAATTGCCGGCGGCTCTGGAAGCGTTCGACACGGTGTTCTCCATGGGCGTGCTGTATCACCGCCGCTCACCGTTGGATCATCTGCTGGAGTTGCGCGATGCGCTGCGCCCCGGTGGTGAACTGGTGCTGGAAACCCTGGTGGTGGAAGGCGATGAGCGTACCGTACTGATCCCTGAAGGCCGCTATGCCGCCATGCGCAATGTGTTCTTCCTGCCCAGCACCGCCCAGTTGTCGACCTGGCTGCGGCGCAGCGGCTTCGATCAGGTGCGTTGTGTGGATGAGTGCGTCACCACCACCAATGAGCAGCGCGCCACCAAATGGATGCGCTTTCAGTCACTGCCGGACTTCCTCGATCCGGCGGACCCGTCCCGCACCCGGGAAGGGCTGCCAGCGCCACGCCGGGCAGTGATGATCGCGCGGCGAGCCCCCTGACCGCCGCTCTCGGCCGAGCCGTCCCGGCAGCCATGCCAGCGGCGGAACACAGGAGTATCATGGCGCTATTCACACGGGGTGCGAGGTTGCCATGCTGTCTGTTGTTGTCGTTGCGTTGTCCAGTTCCGCCCTGACGCTGATCGTGGTGTCTCTGTGGGGGCATTTCTATTTTCAGCCGAAGCTGCGCCGGACCCTGGAAAAGGATATGGAAAAACAGGCGCGTCAGGCCGCCGAAGTAATAGGCGAAAGCGTGGAAGCGGCGGTCAAGCGTGGCCTCGCCGATGGCTTGCGCAACCTGCCCACCCGGGAAATCCTGGAAGAAACCAGCCGCAGCCTGGCCCGCTCCGGCAGCGAGATCGTCGGCGAACGGCTGGGGAAGTTCTTCGGCAAGAAAGAAAGATGAAGAAAGCTGGGAACAGTTAACAGGGAATAGTTAACAGCGAAAAGCAAAGGGCATTGCGATTCTGCAAGGGCTGATTGCGTATCAGCAATCCGGTGCTATTGGTTACCTTTTCCTTTCAAGACAACGGAGCTGCCCTGGGTTTGGGCGCGGCCTGGTTACTTCCCGGTCACGCCTTCCTCTTTCGCGCAACTATTCACTGTGCACTGTTCACTATTAACTGCTTTTCTTGTTTCCCCACAGTCTTCCCAGCAGCAACGCCAGACCCAGGCTGAGCAGGGTCAGGGACAGATAGTCGTGTGAAAGGGTTTGCCAGAGGCTGTGCCAGTCGCCTTGGACGCGCATGAAGGCGGCGCTGATCAGGCCCAGGCCGACCAGCAGAAAAGCCAGGTCCAGCCGGCGTGAGCGGCGCAATTCCAGGCGCATCTGCCGGAGCTCATCCAACAGGTCTTCCTGCAGCAGCCGCTGCTCCGCCAACTGAGTGGCCAGTTCGCCAACCTGGGTGGGCAGGGTGGCCAGGCGTTCCAGCCAGGCCGGGTCCTCCCGGCGTAGCAAGGCGAGCAGATCGTGCAGACGCACGTGATCATCGAGCCAGTTACGGACCAGCGGCCACAGGCTGAACTCGCTGATCATTTGCTCCAGCCGCAGCAGGAGATCCTCGGGACCGGTGATGCGCAGTTCCTCGCTACTGCTGTTGGGCGCCAGCAGCCAGTGGAGCAGGGCGCCGAGAGGGGCGCGGATGCGAATATCCACCTGGCCTTCGTAGTCGGTGAGCAACTCGATGCCGTCGGCGTAAATCAGCACATACAACACCCAGCGTGGCTGATCGCCCCGCAAACGCACCACGGTGCCGTCCAACGCCGCCAGTTGATCACGGCCGCGGCTGTGAGCGGTGAGCACCTGATTGAGCAGGCTTTCCAGGGTGCCGTAAAGGAGCAGCCCGGAAAGGCCGGTGGTGGTGGGTGAAGCGGGCATGCCTGTCCTTGTGGTGTGTACCTGGTCGCGTGAATGAAAAACCCAGCCCGAAGTATGGCCTTTTGCCGGCGGAGTTGCCAAAAATTACGCGATGGTGGTTATCCGGGGCCACCCTCGTGCCTATACTAGGCACTTTAATCAGCACATCACATTGGCTGTTTTGACTCGGTGCGGCGGTTACACAAACTGTTCGGCGCGATGCTTGATCGTTAGAGTACTCCAGACTGGCGCCTGCCGTGCCGTTGGTGACCGATGCCAGGGGAGTCTTTACCCAGATGTTGGATTCTTTTTTTTCCCACCCGGACTTCTGGAAGTTATTCAGTATTCCGTTTATTGCCGGGGCGGTCGGTTGGGTCACCAACTGGGCGGCCGTGCAGATGACCTTCTATCCCCTCGAGTTCATCGGTATCCGTCCGATTTTCGGCTGGCAGGGCATCATTCCGTCCAAGGTGGAAAAGATGGCCGGCATCGTGGTGGAGAAAACCCTGCAGAAGCTCGGCAGCCTGGACGAGTTCTTCCGTGAGATGGAGCCGGAGAAAATCGCCGCCCACCTGACCAAAAGCATCCAGGCGCGGATGGAAGAATACGTCGATGAGGTGATGACCGAGCGCAATTCCGTGCTTTGGGAGAACCTGCCACTGGTGGTGCGCCGCCGGGTTTACAGCCGTGCCAGGCGGGCCATTCCAGCGGTGATGGATAATGTGGTCGAGGACATCAGCCGCAACCTGGAAAGCCTGGTGGACATGAAGCACATGATCGTCAGCCGCATGCGCGAGGACAAGGCGCTGATGGTGCAGATGTTCAAGGAAGTGGGTGAGCCCGAGTTCCGTTTCGTCACCAATTCCGGCTTCTACTTTGGTTTTCTGTTCGGCCTGATTCAGGTGCCGGTGTTTATTTTCGTGCCTGGCAACTGGGTGTTGCCGTTGTTCGGCTTTATTGTCGGTATCGCCACCAACTGGCTGGCCCTGAACGTGATCTTCCGGCCGCTGAACCCGGTGCGGGTGGGGCCATTCCGGGTCCAGGGGCTGTTCCTGAAACGTCAGAAGGATGTGGCGGAATCGTTTGCCCGGCTCACCACCGAAGAGCTGGTGACGCTGCGCAATATTATGTACCAGGTGGTCAACGGACCACGTGGTGACCGCACCAAGGCGTTGATCAAGCGTCATCTCAAGCCGCTGCTCAGTGGCGGTGTGGTGCGGACCGCGGCGCAGTTGACGGTGGGGCCGGGGGGCTATGCCGACCTCAAACGCGCGGTGGAGGACAAAGCCGTGGATCTCGCGGTGGAGCCGTTCGAGGACGACAACTTCAACCGCGAGCGCAGCTCCATTATCGAGCGGCTGATGTGTGATCGCATGCAGGCGCTCAGTTCCGTGGAGTTCCAGGACCTGCTGCGTCCGGCCTTCCAGGAGGATGAGTGGATCCTGATCCTGGTCGGGGGCTTCCTCGGCGCCATGGCCGGGCTGGCGCAATTGATCTTCGTGTTTGGAGTGGCCTGACCATGGCATCCCTGAGCCTGACCCCGGCAACCCTGGCCATGCTGTTGGTGGGCTGCGCCCTGATCTCCTCCCTGATCACTCTGAGCGTGGTGGGGCTGGCGGTGAAGTTCCGTCTCTGGCCGGCTCTGGAGCGCCATATCGACCAGCGCCTGGAGCTGGCGGCGGATCGCCTGGAAGAGCGCTTGCGTCGTCGCGTCAGCGGGCTGGCCAAGGACCTGGCCCGGGGCGTCGGTGGCCTGGTGGTGGGGCGTCGCGGCCGGGAAGACGACACCGACCCGGAAGCCTGAGGCCAGCCGGCTGTAGGACAATTCCCCCCATCTTTCCAAGTGCTTTCCCTTATACTGTAGGGCGTTTTTCACAGCGCGCCGGCGATGACCAGGACGGCGCCCGCTTTCGGGAGAAGCATCATGTCCGATCAATCCAAGGACAATAACCAGGATAAAAAAGACGAACGCGGCCCTTTGCGCACCCTCACCGGTGCCTCCCGGGACCTGCGTAAGTACACCCACCAGATCTGGCTGGCGGGGCTTGGCGCTTTTGCCCGCGCGGAGGAAGAGGGCAGTGGTTTCTTCGACGCGCTGGTGGAAGCCGGCCGCCAGGTGGAAAAGCACACCCGCGAGAAAGCCCCGCGGGTGGAGGACATAAAGGAACGGGTTCGTCATCACACTGGCGAGACCATGGACCGCATGGAAAAAGCTTTCGATGACCGCCTGAGTAAGGCGTTGTCACGGTTGGGTATCCCCAACAAGCGGGAGGTGGAGGCGCTGCAACGCCGGGTCCAGGAGTTGACCGATGCCCTGGAAAGAATGGAGGACGAGGAGTCGGAGCCCGAATCCAAACCCCGGGACCCGGAATAAATCGTGCTCCGTTTCCGTGGGATGCTGCCTTGGCAGCGAATCGACGTGTAAATCGGCTGCCCCACGACTCTGGGACAGCCGCGCCCTTGCTTTTCCCCCGCCTATTGCCAGCTTATTCACAAAGTTATCCACAGATTCGTCCGGCGTGCTCCACAGGGGCGCATCGGACTATGAAAAATAACGCTATTCATCCACAGGAATGACCTGGAACAGGGCAGAAGGCCAAAATCCGGACCTTGGCGTCTGTTCACTATTGACATCGACAAATCGGCCCGAAACTGTGCACAGCACCTGGTGGGATGTGAAAGTCGGTAACAAAACTTCCCAAAAGGTCTAAATCGCTTAAAGTTTATTCCATAACTTATTGAAAAACAAAGATTTTCTTTAATTGGTCAAAAAAACGTCAAATTGCGCAATCTCCCCTTATTAAGCCGTCATGGCTTGTTTTCCTCACTTTCTCAACAGGGTTATCCACAGGAACTGTGGAAAACCGGCATGACCGTTCCAGGTCCCGGATTTTCCTTCCGTCAGTACGGTCAAAATCACACCAATGAACAGGTACCGGCGTACTGTCTGGGATGTGAGTCTTCTCGCACCGGTTATACACTGGTTTATCCACAGAAGCTGTGGGTAACCTCAGGCGAAGCCGCTCAGCAATCCCCCGTCCACCAGGAATGAGGTGCCAGTGACATAGGACGCGTCATCGGAAGCCAGCCAGACCGCGACCTTGGCCACCTCTTCCGCCGATGCAACGCGGCGCACCCCGCGAACCAGCTGGTTGGCCCGTGCCACCGCTTCCGGGTTGCTGCCGGTGGCACGCCGGAACATGGGGGTATCGGTTATGCCCGGGGCCACCACGCAGGCGCGCAGGCCCTGATCGGCGTAGTCGAGTGTGGCGCTTTGCGCGAGAGCTTCCAGGGCGGCCTTGCTACTGGCGTACGCGGCGCCGCCCGGGCGGGTGGCGTAGGCGTGCTGGGAGGAGGTGATGACAATGCGTCCCGCACCGCTCTCCAGCAGCGGCGGGATCTGGTATTTCATAGCCAGGAATACGCCGCGCAGATTGGTGTGGTGAATATGCTCCCAATCCTCCAGCGTCAATTGGTGCAGCGGTTTGAACAACACCTCGCCAGCGTTGTTGTAGCCCACGTCCAGACGCCCGTGGTGATCCAGTGTTTTATCGATAAAGGCGCGCACCTGCTCCGGCCGGGTGACGTCCGCTTCTATATACAGAGCCTGGCCGCCTTGTCGGGTGATCTCTTCTTGCACCTGCCGGCCCAGTGCGGTGCGCCGGCCGCAGAAGGTGACCCGGGCGCCTTCGGCGGCGAACAGGCGGGCGGCGGCGGCACCGATGCCCGAGGTGGCGCCGGTGATGGCAACGACCTTGCCGTGGAAGCGGCCTGGCGGGCGCGGCGGCGCGGGGGACGATTCCGCCAGGGCGGGGCTGGCGGAGAGGGTGGTGGACAGGAGGGTGGAGGGCGCGGCGCTGGCCGCCAGTCCGGTGGCTCCTAGCTTGAGAAAACGGCGACGATCCGGGGTCATGAGTTCAATGCCTTCGCGGTGGAATAAGGTGACCTCCACCTTGCCGTCCGACAACCTGGGGATAAATGGGACTGGTCGCATGGTATTTTTGACTCCGAGTCATTAATGCATGCTTGGCAAGGCGGTCCTCATGTCCCTGGAAACCACGGAAATCAGTGTCTTTGTCAGTGTCGTCAAACTGGGCAGTTTTGCCCGTGCCGCGCAGGAGCACGGCATGACCCCTTCCGGAGTCAGCCGTGTGGTATCCCGCCTGGAGGAGCGGTTGGCGGTGCGCTTGTTGCAGCGGTCCACCCGGCGGTTGTCGCTGACCGAATCCGGTGCCGTGTTGTTCAGGCGCGGCCAGCGTGTTCTGCAAGAACTGCAACAGACGGAAAGCGAGGTCACCGCCGCCAGCCGGCATCCAAAGGGCGTTATCCGTGTCAGCGCACCGGTGGTGTTCGGGCGGCAGCACATCGTGCCGTTGCTGAAACCGCTGCGTGATCGCTATCCGGAGCTGTCGATTGAATTGGAATTGAGTGATCGCTTCATCGATCTCATAGACGGCGGCGTGGACCTGGCCATTCGCATCGGCGCACTGGAGGATTCCCGTCTGGTGGCCCGCCGGCTGTGCGCCAACCGACGGTTGCTGGTGGCCAGCCCGGCCTATATTCGCCGCCATGGCGTGCCCCGTGAGCCGAAGGAACTGAGCGATCACCAGTGCCTGATCTTCACCGCGCTGGAGAAGCCGCGCCATTGGCGGCTGCAGGGGCCCGAGGGCACGGTGTCGGTACCGGTGGCGGGGCCCGTGGTCTGTAATAACGGCGAGGTGCTGACCGAGGCCGCCAAGGCCGGCTTGGGCATCGCCATGGGGGTGACGTTCTCGATCGCCGATGCGTTGCTCTCCGGTGATCTGGTGCGGGTCTTGCCGGAGTACGAATTCGAGCCCTCGGCGGTGCATGCGGTTTACCCGTCGGCGCGGCAACTGTCGCGCAAGGTGCGGGCGGTGGTGGACTTCCTGGCCGAATCCTTGCCCGGGCCGCCGTCCTGGGATCTGGCGTTGCGCGGCAAGGTGGTGGGGTTCGAGCCGACGCCCTGATCTGTGGGGCGGCAAGGATACGAATCAAGCTGCCTGTTGCCAGGTGGGGAGAGTCGACGGGCAGCGTTCCAGGACACGCTGCAAGCACATCCATGTGGGCTCGGGTTTGGCCTTCCCTGGCCAAACACGGTCCTGGAACACTGCCTGCCGACTCTCCACGAGCTCTGAAACCGCCTGCTTCGACCCACCTCCCGGGCTACGCGGCGGTATAGGGAGCGACAGTGGCCCATGAGCCGCGAGCTGTAGGATTGATGAGCCTCCGGCAAGAATGCCTTGAGGCACCGGGGCTGTTTCATGCTTCCGCCGCCGCCTAGTCTGGGGGGCTCATGAATCTCGAGGAGAAACGGATGAGAAAAGCGGCGGGCATTTTTCTACTGTCGATAGGGTTGGCAGCGGGCGCCCGGGCGGAATTGGCGCCGGTAGATCTGGTCTATCAGTTGGCGCCGACCACCGCGTTGAGCGCCGGTGTCCTGGAGGGCGGCACTCGCTTCAGCCGGATGCTGGCATTGGGGGACTTTGGCCTCGGTGCTCTTAGCCCGGTGGACGGCGAGATTATCGTGCTGGGTGGCAAGGCCTACCAGGCCGACCTGGAAGGCCGTATCAGGGCCGTGTCGGATCAGGAGCAAACCCCGTTTCTGACGGTGAAGCGGTTTACCCGGGATCAGCGTTTCACTTTGTCGCAAGTGCGGGGAATGGCGCACCTGGCCCGTGCTCTGGACGCCCGGCTGCCATCGGCCAACGGCGTTTACGCCGTGCGGCTGGACGGGCGTTTCCAAGCTCTGAAATTACGCAGCGTGCCCCGGCAAAAGCCGCCGTATCGGCCCATTGATCAGGTGGTGGCCGAGCAGAACGTGTATGAGCTGGCTGATGTGACGGGTACTCTGGTGGGGTTCCGGTTACCGGATTACCTGGCCGCGGTCAGCGGTGCCGGCTATCACTTTCACTTCATTGACCAGGAGCGGCGCCGGGGCGGTCATCTGCTGGACTTGCGTGGTGAAGACCTGACCGTGTCCGTGGACCGTGGGGCCGGGGTGGCGCTGTTGTTGCCGGAAGACGAGGCCTTCGCCGATGCCGACTTGCGCCTGGATTCACAAAGCACGGCCCGCTTTCAGCGGGCCGTGCGAGGGGAGGTGGAGTAGCGCTTACAGCCCGTACTTGCTGACGTCCACTTTCGAGTAGATTTCTTTCCAGTACAGGTCCGCCAGCGCCTCGCTGCTGTCCACGTCCTTGACCAGTGTCATCCATTTCTCCAACAGAGGACGGAAGGTGGCGATCATCTCCGCGGCGTCGTCCACGCCGTATTTTGTCTGGTAGTTGGCGGCGATGGTCTCCATGTCCTTTTCGATGAACTGTTCGGCGGTGGTGACCATGGCGTCGTCGGCTTCGTGCATGGCGATGCCTTTTTCCTTGGCTTGCTTGAGCGCGCGCTCGTCATCGATGCGATAGCCCCAGGTCACATTGGCATTGGAGTCGGCGGCGGCGTGCAGAACCGCCTTACGCTGTTTCTCATCGAGATCGCGCCACACTTTGCGGTTGGTGCTCAGGGACAGGCCTCCGTAGATGCCAAGAGGGGCGCCCAGAGTGATGTCGGTGGTGACTTCCATCAGGTTGAAGCTGATCAGTTCGGCGGCGGCCTGCATGGTGCAGTCCACGGCGCCCTGGCTCAGGCCCTCGTAGATTTCGTTCACCGACATGGTCACCGGCGTGGCGTTCAGTGCTTCGGCCGCCCGGGCCCATTGCGCGCCGCCCACGCGGACCCGTTTGTCGCTGAGGTCCTTGAGGGTATCCACGGGCTTGTTGCAGAGAAAATAGTAGGGGGACGCCGCTGAGCCGCCGCTGAAAACATGGTCGTGGGCTTCCCATTCCGCGACACACTTCGGACAGTGTTCGAATACGAACTCGCTGACCGCGCCGGCGTAGGCGAGATTGGACAGGGATTTCGGAGCGCCCATCAGATCGGTGAGCATGGTTAGTTCGGCCACCAGGTTGGTGCGCGGATATTCGGACGGGAAGTAGGGATAGATCATGGAGCCGATGTCGGTCATGCCTTTTTCCACCCCGCCGGACATTTCCGCGAAGCTGAGCAGGGACATCATATAGACCTTGGCGGTGAGGTCGCCGCCGGAGTAGTCCTCAAGCGATTCGGCGAACTTCTCCGCCGCCAGGCCGCCAAGGGAATTCGGCGCTGAGCCGGTGGCGTAACGTAGCTGTTTGGCCGCCACCCCGGAGCTGAACAGCAAAGCGGCGAGAGCGGCAAGCAGGGCAGTGAAAGCGGGGCCGCGACGGGAGGCCGCGCCCCATGAACGAAATACCGGCATGGGAATGTTCTCCTTCTTATATGACCCGAAATGGGTCTTTCATCCTGTCGGTGGGCGGCGGCAATTAACGTCGTCGGAATGGACGATTATCAAACCCTGATGTTATCGCGGCCGCTCGCCTGTCCAGGCCGACATCGTTCAATCCGACGATGGTGCCGGCGCGAGCAGGGGGTTTAATGGGGTGTTCAGGGCAATAGCAAGGACAAGCCATGATTTTGCATTCCCGGCAGTGGATTGATCATTACGTCGGCGAGGGGCGTTGGGGCCAACGCACCTTATTGGACCAGTTCGCACATAACCGCGACGCCCACCCGGACCGGGAAGCGGTGGTGGACCCGCCAGACCGGCCGGATCTGGTCGGCACGCCGGCCCGTTCGCTGAGCTATGAGGCGTTCGGCCGGGCGGTGGATGCCACCGCCGCGGAACTGATCCGGCGCGGGTTGGCTAAGGACGACATCGTGGTGGCCCAGCTCCCCAATATCTGGGAGCTGGCCATGCTCTACCTGGCGGTGGCCCGCGCCGGTGGCGTTCTTACCGCGTTGCCATTGCAATGGCGGGCCACCGATGTGGGCTATGTGGCGGAACTCACCGGTGCGCGCTTGTATATCGCCGCCGATCACGCCAAGGGCTTTGATTATATCGCCATGGGCAGGACGCTGGGTTTCGAGCAATGTCTTTCCCTGGCCGAACTGACCGCCATCGCCGAAGGGCCGGTGGGGCCGTTACCGCCAGTGACGGTGGACGCCAACGATATCTTCACCCTGTGCTGGACCTCCGGGACCGAGTCCAGCCCCAAGGGTTGCCCGATGAGCCACAACAGTTGGTTCTCCCATATCGGTCCGCTGATGCGGACCTCCGGGCTGCGGGAAGGGGACCGGCAATTGTGCGTGGCGCCGCTGGTCAACATGACCGCGCTGGGCGTCAATTATGTGTCCTGGCTGGTTTCCGCCGGCACCCTGGTTCTGCATCATCCACTGACCATGCCGGTGCTGCTGGAACAACTCTCCGAGCAGAACATCCACTTCACTATTCTGGTGCCGGCGGTACTGAACATGATCGCCAAGCTGCCGGACGTGGATCGCATCGATCTGTCCTCGGTGCGCGCCATCACCACCGGTTCGGCGCCGCCGTCACTGTGGACGCTGGAGGAATTCAAGCGTCGCTGGGGCATCGAAATCATCAATATCTGGGGACAGAACGAGGGCACCTGCCTGATCGCCGGGCCGGCGGATGTACCGGAACTGGAGCGGCGGGTGGATCACCTGCCGTTCTGGGGCAAGCCCGGTTGCCACTGGCCGTCCGGAGTGGATGGGGTAAGTGTCAAGCTGCTGGATGACGAGGACCGGGAGGTGACCGAACCGGGGGGTATCGGCGAATTGTGCTATCGGGCACCGAGTCTGTTCGCCGGTTACTTCAAACGGCCGGATTTGACCGAAAAAGCGTTCACCGCTGATGGCTACTTCCGTACCGGTGACTTGTTCGTGATCCGGGATGACGCCCATGTTGGCTTCCATGATCGCAAAAAGGACATGGTGATCCGGGGCGGTTTCAATATTTCCAGCGCGGAAGTGGAGAACGCGGTGCAGGCGCATCCAGCGGTCCTGGACGCGGCGGTAATTCCGCAGCCGGACGAGGTGATGGGGGAGCGGGTGTGTGTCTGCGTGGTGGCGCGGGAACCGGCGTCGCCGCCGACCCTGGATGATATCACCGGCTTTCTGCGTGAATCCGGCATGAGCCTCTACAAGCTGCCGGAGGCACTGCGCATCGTCGATGCGATCCCCCGCAACCCGGTGGGCAAGATACTGAAACGACGGTTACGGGATGAGGTGGGGTAGGGCCGGCGGTTGTTTTCACCCTCTCCCTTAGAGGGGAGAGGGGGGAGAGGGTGAAAGAATAACGGCAAACAGACTCAGAAACGATATTCGCCGCCGTCGATACCCTTCTGCATTTCTTCGCTGAGGCGCTGGTAGCAGTTTTCGCCGGGCAGCAGAACGTAGACCGGATCGTCGTGTTTGCTCAGATCGTATTTCTCGTCCTTCAGCTTGTTTTTCTGGTGCTTGAAGGTGCCGGTGGTTTCCACTCCATGGTCGGTAATGCGCAGGAATACCGGAATGGCATAGGGCGGCAACTCACGTTTGAGGTAGTCGCACAGGGCCTGGAAATCCACCTCGTCGTGGGGCCGGTCCAGACGCAGCTCGGCCATGCCGGCGCGGCCGTTGGTGTCGGGAATTTCCACCCCGTAAACCACCGACTCGATGATCGCCTCGAAGCCATCCAGGATCTGTTCCACTTCGGTGGTGGAGACGTTTTCCCCTTTCCAGCGGAAGGTGTCACCGAGACGATCGACGAACTGGGCGTGGCGGAAACCAATGTCCCGCATCATATCGCCGGTGTTGAACCAGGCATCGCCTTTCTTGAACACGTCGCGGAAGATCGCCTTTTCGGTTTTTTCCTTGTCGGTATAGCCGTCGAACGGGGTCTTGTCGGTGATCTCACCGAGCATCAGGCCGGACTCGCCCTTGCTCACCTTGATCATGAAACCCTTGGCGTCGCGCACCGGCTGATCCGCTTCCTTGTCGTACTTGACGATAGCGTAGCTCACCGGGGAAAAGCCCACGGTGTTGTCGAAGTTGAACACATTGGTGAAGGCCACGTTGCCCTCGGAAGAGGCGTAGAACTCCTCCACGCGTTCAATGCCGAAACGCTCCTTGAAGTCTTTCCAGATACTCGGCCGCAGACCGTTGCCAACGATGGTGTGCACGCGGTTGTTGCTGTCGTCGGCCTTGCGGGGCTGCTCATGCAGGTAACGGCACAACTCGCCGACATAGCCGAACGCGGTGCAGTTATGCTGACGGATATCGTCCCAGAAGCGGCTGGCGGAGAAGCGGCGCGCCAGCACCAGGCCACCACGGGCGGCGATCACCGAGGCCCAGCAGATGACCATGCCGGTGGCATGGTAGAAGGGCAGAGTGCAATACAGGCGATCGTCCTTGTCCAGGCGCACGGCGGAGTAGCCGAAAGCGCCGAACGCTTTTTGCCAGCGGCCGTGGTTGAAGACCACCGCCTTCGGCAGACCGGTGGTGCCGGAGGTGTAAATGTAGAACAGCGGATCCTTGAGACGGCTCTGGTTGGTGCCGGCCGGGTTCTCGCTGGAGCAGTTCTGGATCTCGGTGGCCAGGTTCTTGTAGCCGGCCGGTGCTTCACCCGGGTTTTGCAGCGTGTCGGCATCGGCCAGATAGAAGAAGTTGGTCTTCAGATCCAGATCGTCACGGACTTCCTCGATGGCTTCGATCAATTCGCCGCCGATGATGGCGGCCTTGGGCTCCACCAGATTGATGCTGTGGGTGAGGACCTTGCCTCGCTGGGAGGTGTTCACCAGAGCGGCGCAGATGCCCAGTTTGGCACAGGCCAGCACCGTGGCCACCAGTTCCGGGCGGTTCTCGATATCCACCACCACGGTGTCGCCTTTCTTCAGCCCGATGGAGGCGAAGTAGTCGGCGATGCGGTTGGCCCAGGCGTTGAATTGCCGGTAGGTGAGTTCGGTGTCCTGGTGAATAACGGCGATGCCGTTGGGGTTGGCGGCGGTGGCGGCCTCGAATTCGACCCCCAGCCCCAGCGGTTTGGTGGTGTCGGTGATCTTGCTCATCTTGGAGCCCTTCAACAGCCCGGGCAGATTGGCAACGATCTCGGGAACCTTCGACAGAATCTTCGGCAACGTAATGACGTCGGCGCTGCTCATGGCATCTCCACTCTCTGATTCTCTATGTTCTTGGAATACCCGGGTCGTGCCGGGAGTCCACTACCAGCAAAGGGCTGAAAAGGGCTTCTCCGAAGGCGTGCCGCCGCCGCTCCGACAATAGGAGGGGGGATGCGCCGTAATCCGGAGATGACCAAATATTCGCGGCGAACAATCGTAAGTTGACCGCAGATGGGCGCTACCATAACCGGCGCCCCGGAGGCGGGCAAGCGGTGATCGAACGGACCCATCGGTCACCGTCCTGATTGGTTAAAACATCGCCAATCGGGACAATGGAACCCCACGCCAGCCGCCATTCAAACACAGCCCGGAGGCCAGGGCATTTGCCCGGCCGCCGGGGGGGCGCGCCATCAGGTTGGGGCCACGTCCGCTTCCAGCACCACCAGTAATTGCTGGCGCCGTACCTGATCGCCCACCGCCACCGCCACCTCGGTCACGGTGCCGTCGCAATCGGCTTTGAGCACATGCTCCATTTTCATCGCCTCCATGACGGCCAGCACCTGGCCGCGCCGCACCTGCTCGCCGACGCTGGCGGAGAGGCTCACCACGGCGCCGTCCATGGGCGCGCTCAGCCGGCCGGAGCCAGGGCCGTCCCGGCCGGCGGCCGGCTGATGGGTCAGGTCCTGGAACACGGCCTTGTCGGCGCCGTGTTGCAGCCATAGCTGATCACCGTGTCGGCACCAATGAAAGCGGCGGCGGATGCCATCCACTTCGGCGACGACGGATTCGTCATCCATTTCCTCCAGCGCCACCGGTAGTTCACCCGCGACACGGGTTCCCTGGAGGGTGAGGGTCCGGCTGTGCTCGCCACAGCCCAGCGTCAGAGGTTGCGCGCCCAGGGCGCTGGACTGCCAGCCGCGGCCTGGCCCGTTCCGGCGGTGATCCTGGTGCCGGGCGAACAGCAGCGCCGCCACCGACCACAAGGCATCACCGGGTTGTGCGGGCGTGAGACTGGGGTCGCCGGCGAAATCGGCGCCAATAAAGGCGGTGGTGGCTTCACCGGCGGCGAACACCGGGTGGCGCAGGATCGCGGCCAGGAAGGCACGGTTGTCATTGACGCCGGCGAGCACGGTGTCTTCCACCGCGCGCAGCAGCCGGCGCCGGGCTTCCTCCCGAGTGGCGCCGTGGGCGATGATCTTGGCCAGCATCGGGTCGTAGTGGCTGCCCACCTGGTCGCCTTCACGCAGGCCGTGATCCACCCGGATCCCTTCTCCGCTGGCCGGGCGCCAGCGCCGTACCGGGCCGGTTTGCGGCAGATAGCCCTGGGCGGGATCCTCCGCGTAGAGGCGGACCTCCATGGCGTGACCGGTCAGGGTGACCTGGTCCTGGGTCAGCGGCAGGGCTTCGCCGGCGGCCACTTTCAGTTGCCAGGCCACCAGATCCTGGCCGGTGACCAGTTCGGTAACCGGATGTTCCACCTGCAGACGGGTATTCATCTCCAGAAAATAGAACTCACCGTCGGCGCCCAGCAGGAACTCCACCGTGCCCGCGCCCACATAGCCGCAGGCGCGGGCGGCATTGACCGCCGCCTCGCCCATGCGCCGCCGCAAGGTTGCGTCCAGGGCCGGGGAGGGGGCTTCCTCCACCACCTTCTGATGGCGGCGTTGCACCGAGCAGTCCCGCTCGCCGAGGTGGATGACATTGCCGTGGTGATCCCCGAACACCTGAATTTCCACGTGGCGCGGCGTGCTCACCGCCCGCTCCAGGATCAGCTCGTCGTTGCCGAAGCTGTTACGGGCTTCCTGGCGGGCGCTGTTCAGTTGCGCCGGGATCTCCGTCTCGTCGGTGACCACGCGCATGCCGCGCCCGCCGCCGCCGGCGCTGGCCTTGATCATTAGTGGCAGGCCGATGCGCCGCGCTTCTCGCAGCAGGGTATCGTCACTCTGATCCTCGCCCTGATAACCGGGCACACAGGGCACCCCGGCCTCTTCCATGGCGATTTTCGACAGCCGTTTCGAGCCCATCAGCCGGATCGCGGCCACCGGCGGGCCGATAAAGGTGATGCCGGCGTTCTCGCAGGCCCGGGCGAAGTCGCTGTTTTCAGAAAGGAAACCGTAGCCCGGGTGTACCGCGTCAGCGCCGCTGCGGCGGCAGGCGTCGAGCAGCGCGTCGATGTTGAGGTAGGAAGCGGTGGCATTGGCCGGCCCGATACAAAGTGCTTCATCCGCCAGCCGTACATGGCGGGCATCGCGGTCCGCCTCGGAATACACCGCCACGGTGCGATAACCCAGGGCCTGGGCACTGGCGATGACGCGGCAGGCGATTTCGCCACGGTTGGCGATCAGAATTTTGTCGAAGCTCATGGTTATTCCTTATCCGTCGACCAGGACGGTGCGCGTTTCTGTACGAAGGCCAGTGTGCCTTCCTGACCCTCCTCGCTGGTGACGGCGTCGGCGAAGTCCCGGGCGGCCTGATCAAGCACCGCGTCCAGCGGCTGCTCGTCCACGCTCAGCACCAATTGCTTGGTCACCCGGTTGGCGTGGGGCGCGCACCGGCGGATTTGTTCCAGCACCTGCCGCAACCGTTGCTCCAGCTCCTCGGTGGAATCGGCCACCTCGTGCACCACCCCGAGCGCCTGGGCGCCGTGACCATCGAAGCGGCCACCGGTGAGCGCCAGCCGGCGGGCCTGGGTCAGGCCGATGCGGCGTACCACGAACGGGGCGATCTGCGCCGGAATCACGCCCAGGCCGGTTTCCGGCAGCCCGAAGCGGGCATCGCCGGCGGCCAGCGCCACATCGGAGACGCACGCCAGACCAAAGCCGCCGCCGAGCACGGCGCCTTCCAACACGCACACCAAAACCGCCGGCAGCCTTTCGGCGCGGCTGACCATGGCGCCGAAACGCCGGTTCAGGGTGAAGAACGCCTGATCGTCGCCGGCCGCCGCCTGCTGACGGGCGCCGGCCATGTCCTTGATGTCGCCGCCGGCGCAGAAATGGCCGCCGGCGCCACGCAACACCACGGCACGGACATCCGGATTGGCTTCCACCCAGTCGAATACCGCCATCAGCTCGTCAACCATGATCAGGCTCATGGCGTTGCGGCTTTGCGGCCGGTTCAGCGTGACGGAGAGGGTGGTACCATCACGGTGGAGGGTGATTGTTTCGGTTTCAGGTAGCGTCATGGCAGGTCTCACTCGGCTTTGGGGCTGACGTCGGAGGTCCGATCCATTATTTCTTTTTGCCCGGCAGCGTGTTCATGGTCTTGCAGATGATGCCGAGCATGATTTCGTCGGCGCCGCCGCCAATGGAACCAAGCCGGCCATCACGATAGAGCTGGCTGGCCGGGTTGTCCCACATGAAGCCGTTGCCACCCCAGAACTGGAGGCAGGAGTCCGCCACTTCCCGTGCCAGCCGGCCCACCTTCAGTTTCGCCATGGAGGCCAGTTGCAGCACGTCCTGGCCGTTGATGTAGAGGTCACAGGCGCGGTAGGTGAGGGCGCGCAGGGCTTCCACCTCGGTTTGCAATTCGGCCAGACGGAAGTGCACGGTCTGATTGTCCAGCAGGCTCATGCCAAACACCTTGCGCTCGCGGGCGTACTCGATGGTTTCGTTGATCACGTGTTCCATGCCCTTAAGGCTGTTGGAGGCGGCGAACAGGCGCTCTTCCTGGAACTGCATCATCTGCATCATGAAGCCCATGCCTTCCTGGCCGATCAGGTTGCGTTGCGGCACGCGCACGTTGTCGAAGAACACCTGGGCGGTTTCCGAGGAGCGCATGCCCAGTTTGTCCAGCGGCTTGTCCACGGTGATGCCGGCGGCGTCCTTGGGGACCACGATCAGGGACTTGTTGATGTGCGGCTTGTCATCGGAGGTGTTCGCCAGCAGGCAGAAAAAGTCGGCGCTGGGCGAATTGGTGATCCACATCTTGGTGCCGTTGATGACGTAATCGTCGCCGTCTTTTTTTGCCGTGGTTTTCACCGCCGCCACATCGGAACCGGCCTGCGGTTCGGAAACGGCGATGGAGGCCACCATGTCACCGGCGATGGCGGGCGCCAGATAGTCCCGGCGCAACTGGTCGGAACCGAAGCGGGCCAGGGCCGGTGTCGCCATGTCGGTCTGCACGCCCACCGCCAGCGGAACGCCACCGCAATGCACCGTGCCCATCTCCTCGCTCATTACCATGCCGTAGGAATAGTCCAGCCCCATGCCGCCGTACTCCACCGGCTTGGTGACGCCGAGCAGGCCGAGGTCGCCCATTTTCTTGAACACCTCATGAATCGGAAAACGGCCGGCCGCCTCCCATTCCTTTACATGCGGATTGATTTCCTTGTCGACGAATTGACGTACCGTGCGGCGCAGTTCTTCATGTTCCTGCGTGAATTTCATGACACACTCCTGCTATGTGTTCTATTCGGTTTGACTGGCTTCCAGGCTGATTCTTGAGCCGCCTTTGATTTTCGCTGTTAACTGTTCACTGTTAACTGTCAACTTCATTCATAGTCTTGCCACGCCAAAGGTGTTGCCATTGAGTTGGCGGTGTTCCGCCTGGCGGCAGATATCCAGAACATAGGCCAGCACCCGGCGGGTATCGCGTGGGTCAATGATGCCGTCGTCCCATAGATGGGCGGTGCCGTACAGCGCGGTGGATTGCGCGTCCAGTTTCTGCGCGGTGCTTTGCTGCAGCATCTCCAGCACTTTCTCATCCGGTTCGATACCGTTGGCCCGCTGTTTGGCCTCGGCGACGATACGCAGCACCATGCCGGCCTGCTGGCCGCCCATCACCGCCACACGGGAATTGGGCCAGGCGAAAATAAAGCGTGGATCCAGGCCCCGGCCGCACATGGCGTAGTTGCCGGCACCGTAGGAGCCGCCGATAACGATGGAGATTTTCGGCACCCGGGCGTTGGCCACCGCCTGAATCATTTTCGAGCCGTGTTTGATCACGCCGTTGCGTTCGGCGTCGGTGCCGACCATGAAGCCGGTGGTGTTGTGTAGAAACAGCAACGGCCGATTGCTCTGGTCACACAATTGAATGAACTGGGCTGCCTTGGCCGCGCCGCGCGGGGTGATCGGCCCGTTGTTGCCAAGCACGCCCACGGGTTGGCCTTCGATGGCGATCCAGCCGCATACGGTGGCGGCATCCCAGTCGTTCTTGAAGTCGACGAAGTTGGAATCGTCGGCGATCCGCGCGATCACCTCACGCACGTCATAGGGCTTCTTGGCGTCGCTGGGCACCACGCCAAGCAGTTCCTCTTCATCGTAGCGTGGCGGTGCCCATTCATCGGTGGCCGGCGCATCGTCGCGCCAGCCGAGCACACCCATCAGGTCCCGCGCCTGGCGAATGCCATCGGCGTCGTTGTCGGCCAGATACTCGGCGGTGCCGGCCACACCGGTGTGCATTTCCGCGCCGCCGAGGTCTTCGTCGGTGGCGATCTCGCCGGTGGCCGCTTTCAGCAATGGCGGCCCGGCGAGAAACATCTTGGCGCGGTCGCGGACCACGATAACGTAATCGGAGAGGCCCGGTTGATAGGCGCCGCCGGCGGTCGCGTTGCCGTGCACCACGGTGATCTGCGGGATGCCGGCGGCGGACAGACGTGCCTGGTTGGCGAAGGTCCGCGCGCCCTCGACGAACACCTCGGCGGCGTAGTTCAGATTGGCGCCACCGGATTCCACCAGACTCACCACCGGCAGCTTGTTCTCCAGGGCGATGCGTTGCAGACGCAGCGTTTTGTGCAGTCCGGACGGGGTGATGGTGCCACCCTTGATGGCCGAGTTGGACGCCGTGACCAGGCAGCGCACTCCGGCCACATAGCCGATACCGGCGATGCTGCCGCCGCCGGCTTCGGTGCCGTCCTTGTCGTCGTGCATGCCATAGCCGGACAGGTTCATCAGGCTGAGGAACGGCGAGCCCGGATCGAGCAGACGGGCGACTCGCTCATGGGGCAATAGTTGACCCCGTTTTTCGAATTTGGCGCGTTTGGCTTCGGAGGCGTCCACCACGCCTTGTTCGATGGCGCGGAATTCTTCCACTGCCTTGAGCATGGCATCCCGGCTTTCGCGGAAGCTGTCGCTGTTCACGTCCAGGCTGGTTTCGAGTACGGGCATGATCGGGTCCTGTCGGTTGGCGCGGAATCAGTCTTGTTTGAAAATGGCGGGAGTGATGGCGCGGTGGAAGCCGTCGAAGGGTTCGCTGCGCTTGTGCTCCGGCAACGGGAAGATGGCCACGTTGCCCTGGCTGGCGCCGCCGTCGATACGCAGCGTGTCGCCGCTGATGAAGGCGGCGGCGTCGCTGAGCAGGAAACAGATCGCCGAGGACACTTCCGCTTCCACGCCCATGCGTTTCAGTGGCACCGCGGCACGCAGGGTTTTAAGAATGTTCTGAAACGCCTCCGGATAGGTGTCCATGCCGGAGGAGGCGATCCAGCCCGGGGCCACCGCGTTCACTCGTACGCCGCAGCATCCCCATTCCACCGAGGCGGTCTTGGTGAAATTGTCCATGCCAGCGCGGGCGGCGCCGGAGTGCCCCATGCCCGGCATGCCTCCCCACATGTCGGCGACGATGTTGACGATGGCGCCGCCGTGCTGGTTCATGCCCTGGGTGAACACTTCCCGGGCCATCAGAAAGCCGCCGGTGAGGTTGGTGCGGATCACCGTTTCCCAGCCTTTCTGGCTGATCAGCGCCAGCGGTGCGGGGAACTGGCCGCCCGCGTTGTTGACCAGGCCGTGTACCTGACCCACGGCCTGATAGATCCGGGCCACGGTCGCGCGCACCCGCTCCTCCTCACGGATGTCGCAACTGAAATACAGGGCCTCGCGGCCGGTGTCCTGCTGTATTTCCCCGGCAACTTCCCGCAGCTTGTCCTCGCTGCGGCCGATCAGGACCACCCGCGCCCCGAGCGCCGCCAATTCATGCGCGGTGCAACGGCCAATACCGGAGCCGCCGCCGGTGACGATGATGTTGCGGTCGGCGAACAGATTTTCCCGAAAGACGGAACGGTAGGACATGGTTTGTTTTCCTTTATCAATGAGCCAGGTGACGGCCGCCTCTGGGGCGGGCCGCCACGGAGTCAATGCAGAGACGCGGCCAGGGTGTTGGGCACCGCCACCGGCATGTCCAGCAACTGTTGCGCGAACGCCTTGCCCTGCGGATCAATGCGCAGACTGGCGATGCCGCCGCCGCCCAGCGCGTTGCGCAGCAGGAAATTGAAGGCGTGCATGCCGGGCAGCTCCCAGCGGCTGACCGAGCCGGTTTCCGGATCGAGCACATGCCGCATGTAGTCCGCCACCGCGGCCTCACTCAGCGCCGCGCGTAAATAGGGCAGGTAAACCGGGTCCCGGGCGATAACGCCGATGTTGGCGTGGTTGCCCTTGTCGCCGGAGCGGGCCCAGGCCAGTTTCACCAACGGCACCTCGGTGTCGCCGGAGGCAGTCTCGCCGTCCGCTTGCGGGGCTGGTTTCGTCAGCGGCTCGCCGGCGGGAATGGCCACCGGCAGGGTTTCACCGTTGACGTCCACCGTGACCGGCACCTTCTGTTTACCGATAAGGGTGGAATAAAGACGAATACGGGGCATCGGCTTGGGCCGGCCGCCGACCAGACCGGACAAACCAGGGGCCATGCCGGTGGCGGCCTGGGCGATTTCCCGGGCGAACAGACCCAGGGCCTTGCGGTCGTCGTGCAGGGCGGCGATTTTCACCACGACTTCGCGGCTGTCCTGGCGGCGCGCCTGGTTGCCGTAGGTGGCCTCGCTGCCGAGGATTTCCACGCTGACATCCCGGAAGGGCGCCAGCCCCGCCTGTTTGAACTGCGCCGCCACCTTGCCGAGGATGGCGTCCGCCACCACCTGGCCCTTGGCGGGAGCGTCGATGCCGCCCATCAGGAAAGAGGCGGTGATGCGTTGGCCGTCGGGGTAGGTGGCGGACACCTTGTAGGTGTCGGTGGGGGGGAGCCCGCGCGCGCCGCTGACTTTGACCCGATCCGGCCCGTCCTGGGTGAGAGTGACGTTGGTGAAGTCACAGACCACATCGGGAAGGATGTACTGACGCGGGTCGCCGATTTCATAGAGCAGTTGCTCGCCGACGGTGGCGGGGGTGACCAGTCCCCCGGTGTCCGCCGGTTTGGTGATCACCACGGTACCGTCCCGGTGGCATTCGGCGACCGGGAAGCCCATGTTGTCGAAGCCGGGCACATCGCGCCAATCGGTGAAGTTGCCGCCTGTGCATTGGGCCCCGCACTCGATCAGATGGCCGGCCAGGGAGCCTTGGGCCAGCCGGTCATAATCGTTGTCGGCCCACTGGAACTCATGCAGCAACGGGCCCAGCACCAGGGCGGAGTCGGCGATGCGGCCGGTCAGCACCAGGTCGGCGCCGGCGTCCAGAGCGGCCTTGATCGGCAGGGCGCCAAGGTAGGCATTCATGGTCACGGTAATCGGCGGCAAGGCCGCGCCGGTGTCCATTTCCCGGCAGTCGGTGAACTCGGCCCGGCGTGGATTAAGATCGTCGCCTTCCACCAGGGCGATGTTCATCTCGACGCCGGCCTCGGCGAACACTTTCCGCAGAGCATCCCGGCAGGCGCGGGGATTCACGCCGCCGGCGTTGCTGATCACCTTGATGCCCTTGTCCTTGATCTCCCGGGCCAGCGGCGCCATCACCTGGGTGACGAAATCGTGGGCGTAGCCGGCGTTGGCGTCCTTCATGCGCGCCCCGGCCATGATCGACAAAGTGACCTCGGCCAGATAGTCGAACACCAGATAGTCGATATTGCCCTGGCGGACCAGTTGGAAGGCGGCGCTGTTGGTATCGCCCCAGAAGCCGGCGGCGCAGCCGATGCGGGTCAGATCGCTCATGGTGTTGTTCCTTCTTCCTTCCTTCATGACGAATGGGCCGGTGACTGAGTGGCTCAACACTACCAAGCAAGCGCTTGGTATGTAAATATGGAATCGGCCACGCCCCTTGACCAAAACGCTCAGGTCCACGGCCGAACCGGCCAGCGGCATTGTCTGATGCCCATGTTGTGTAATGCGTATAATGCCGGCCGATCAGGAGGAACCAATGACACAAGCACGCGCTGTACACGGCATCGACGACAGTCCGCGGGGGCGCCTGCTCAGCGCCGCCGCCCAACTGTTTCGCGACAAGGGGTATGAACGCACCACGGTGCGCGATATCGCCGCCGTGGTGGGGATCCAGAGCGGGTCCATCTTCCACCATTTCAAAACCAAGGAAGAGATCCTGTTCGCGGTGATGGAGGAAGTTATCCACTTCAATACCGAGCGTCTGCGCGCCGCCATCGCCGCCGAGGATCGGCCGGTGGAGCGGTTGCGGGCACTGGTGCGCGCGGAACTGACCGCCATCGTCGGCGATACCAGCGAGGCGATGACGGTGCTGGTGACCGAGTGGCGTTGCCTCAATGCGGACAAGCAGCGCGAAGCGCTGGCCTTGCGGGACATTTATGAGCAGCTCTGGCTGGACGTGCTCGCGGATCTCCATAAGGAAGGCCGTTTCCGGGCCGACCCGTTCATCATGCGGCGGCTGATCACCGGCATGACCGGCTGGACCCATAACTGGTTTGATCAGTCCCGCAGTCTTTCGGTGGAAGGTCTGGCGGATCTGATCGTCGACCGGGTGGTCGGCGAGGAGAGTGAGGAGGGCGCGGCGTGATCGGCAATGGCTTCGCCTGGGGACGCACCGGCTATACCATCATGGAAGAAGGGGAATTGGACCGCGCCACCTGGCAGTTGCGGGTGAGTCATTATCTGGTGGCCGAGCCCAGTGGCCGGGCCGTGCCCGGGCGCTTCACCCTGGAGCAGGCGAAAAGGTGGATTGAAGAGCGCGAATCGGAGGCGGATTCCGGCTGAAATGCAGCCAAAATGGGCGTTTATTCGACAGTGCGACGAAAATATGAACGAACGGCAGGTTTTTTCGCAGAAAGCCGTTGACACTCCGGGGCCAATCCCTAAAATGGCGCCCACTTCGCAACGCGATGCGGGTGGTTAGCTCAGCTGGGAGAGCATCTGCCTTACAAGCAGAGGGTCGGCGGTTCGATCCCGTCACCACCCACCAGTTTCCCGAAAGGATGGCGTCTACGCCGCCCTTTCACGGAAAGTTCGGAGCGGTAGTTCAGTTGGTTAGAATACCGGCCTGTCACGCCGGGGGTCGCGGGTTCGAGTCCCGTCCGCTCCGCCAACATTTTTCATGATCTTAGCCTTTTTCCATGTATTAAGGAGCCGCATCGAGTATTTCGATGCGGCTTTTTCTTTTGTGGCGCCAGGCCACCGCGGAACTTCCCCCTCTCCTGATGTTCTTATTCTTAAGGCCTGTTCACACTGCTTGCGTCCCGCCAGTTGTGGCTAAAAAGCCACCAATGAAGGCGCGATGGAAATAGTGTGAACAGGCCCTGTAAGCGCCTTTTGACCCCTGTCATGAAAGGGTCACCAAGGGGACGCTAAAGTTGATCCGACAATCTTTGATTTGAAAATACAGAATGAAACGTAAAGGAGAATAACCATGGATCATTACTTCGAAGAACGGATGCAGGAAAAACTGTGGCTGGAAACCCTGGAAGAGCTGGTGGAAGGCGACTGGGAAAACGATGACGACGGTGTGGAGCTCTGATCCCCCGTCGTCACCCCTCCGGCATGGGCCAACCCCTCCCGATTCTGTGAAGCACTCAGCGTTCTGATTACCTTTCCCGAGCAACCCCTTTCTTTTACCTAAAAGCCGGTTCACACTTTTGTCGTAGCTGTCCGCGATCGGCAGATTGTGACGAGCCTGGTCACCCGACGGTTCGCGAGGCGGATAAAACGATAAAGACATGACCCGGGGAAGGCGAGATGGCGGGGTCCTCCGTTACCTCTGAAGCAATAGTGTTCTTTGCCGAGCACCACATCACCAAAAGCATGCTCTACGCCGACTTCGAGGCGATTCTGGACGGCATGGTGGGGGTGCCGGAGTTCGCCCGCAAAGAGATGCGCGGTGCCTACTGTCTGGTCAACGGACAGCTGAAGGTCAAGGCGCTGGTGTTGTTTCTGATCGGCTTCGACGAAGACGGCATGGCCGATACCACCTGGAATATTCCGTTGCGCCATCTGGCCGAGCACGGCGGCCCTGGCCCGGACATGGGCAGCGGTCCGATCCGGCTGGCCTGCCGCAGCCAGTGCCCGGTGGCGTGGCACCAGGACCAATTGTGGGATCCATCGATGAAGCCCGGCGCCAACGACTTCGTCGCGGTGCGGGATCTGTTGCGCCAGCGCGGGCCGAAGATGGGCCTGGAGATGGACGAGGATCTGCCACCGCCGACGGCACCGCCGGTGCTGTCCGAGGAGGACATTCCCACTCTCGGCGCCGCCGAGCCGGATCCGGAACGGGTAAGGCTGGCCCGCACCATCAAGGAACTGCGTCTGCGCATCCATACCCTGGAGAGCGGACAGAAGGAAGAGATGGCGCAACTGCGCTATGCCCAGCAGCAGAAAGAGGAAATCCTCAATACGCAGTTGGAAAAGGTGCTGATGCAGTTCAAGACGCTGAAGTCCCAGAACGCGGCGTTGCGCGAACAGAACAGCTCACTCAAGGAACAGTTGGAGACACTGCGCCGGGATCAGCAGGAGCAGGCCGCTCAGGATCGCCAGCAGGGCAGTGAAACGGAGCGCCTGCGCCAGCAGTACCAGTTGGAGCTGGAGCAGCGCCTGGAAGAAGAACGGGCGCGGCTGGCCGACGAATTGCACAGTAAGGAAATGGAGGTGCTCAACCGGGACGACCTGATCGCTCAACTGCGCAAGGACGTGGCCGGCCTCAAGCATCAACAGATGAAAGTGAGCAATGCCGGCGGCGAGCAGATGTTGCGTAAACTGGAGAGCCTGGGTCTCAGTTTCATCGCCTTCCATCCTGGTGCCGGCCATGTCTCCATCGGTGCCGATCAGATTTCCGATTACATGGAAAACCCGCTGGCGTTCGCCGCCCGTAAATGCCTGGTGACCGAGGATCACTACCGTGCCTGGCTAGCTCACTACGAAAATCCGGTATGCCAGGTGGCGGTGGGGCCGGAAGCGCGTGCCTGTGGCAAAAGAGTGATCCGGGTGGACGTGCCGAATCAGTTCAAGCCGGGCGTGTCCGACTGTAATTCCAACCGCTGTCCGCACTGCCGTTCGGATGCCGCCATCGATAATGTGCTCAAGTTCCGGTAATCGTGCCGCGAACTGGTAAGTATCTTGCTTCAAGACTTTAAACAAACGCTAAGCATGCCGGATCGCGCGGGTCGGGGGGACTCGCGCGATCGAATGATAAGGGGGGAAGCCATTCATGGCTCAAGAGTCCATCGATAAGCGTTTATTGCAGGCGTTCGTGCCGGTCAATGCGCTGTCCAACGATCAGCTCGACTGGCTGCTGGATCAGCAGGAGGTCTGCCGTTACGAACCCGGCGATATTCTGTTCCGTCAGGGCGATCGCGATAACGCCACCATCTATCTGCTCAGCGGCGACGTGGAATTGTTCAACGAGAGTGGGCAGCGCGGTGTGGTGCGGGCCGGGGATGCCGCGTCCTGGCATCCACTCGGTCACTTTCAGCCACGTCGGGATGACGCCCGGGCGCTGACCGAGGTCAGCGTGGTGCGTTTCGACAGTTTCCGGCTGGACACCATTTTGTCCTGGGATCAGTCCGCCGGTTACGTGATTCTCGACATCAACGCCAATGCCGCTTATCAGCATGACCGCGACTGGATGATCCGGTTGCTGAAGTCCAACCTGTTCCACCGGGTGCCGCCGGCCAACATTCTGGAAATCTTCCGCCGCCTGCACGCCCGCCGCTGCAAGGAAGGCGAGGTGATCATCCGCCAGGGCGAGGAAGCGGATTGCTGCTACATCATCAAGGAAGGGGTCTGCGAGGTGTCCATCGAGCTGGGCAACCCCGGGGTGGCGACGCCGGTGGCGATGCTGGAGGAAGGGCAGTGGTTCGGCGAGGAGGCGTTACTGTCCGGCACGCCGCGTAACGCCACCATCACCATGGCCACGGACGGGGTGTTGATGCGGCTGGGGCGGGACGATTTCGACGCGCTGCTGCGTGAACCGATCATCCACACCCTGCCGGTGGACAAGGCCCGGGAGAAGATCGCCGCCGGCGCCCGTTGGCTGGATGTGCGCACCGGCGACGAGTTTGACCGCCATCGGCTGTCCGGAGCCGCTAATATGTCGTTGAATGTGCTGCGCCTGAAGTCGCGGTTGCTGGACCCGAAACAGGCCTACGTGGCCTACTGTGACACCGGTCGGCGTAGCGCCACGGCGGCATTTTTGTTAAAAAACGCAGGCTTGGACGTGTTCGTGCTGGAAGGCGGCCTTAACGGCAATGCCGACCACCTGCACGAGTATCTCGAATAGCCCGTCCCGGGGATCCGGGGCTGGGGCCCAACCCGGGACTAATGTGGCGCAAGACAAATTTCGCAATATCGGCCTGATTGCCCGTTCCGAAAGCGAGCAGGCGCTGTACTCCATGCGCCAGCTGATTCACTTTTTGCACGGTCGCGACTGCACCGTCATCCTGGAAAAGGACATCGCCGGCAGTCTCCCGGAAATGGGGCTGCAGGCGGCCAGCGCCGCTCAGATGGGCGAATCCTGTGATCTGGTGATCGTGGTCGGCGGCGATGGCAGCCTGCTGGGCGCGGCCCGTACCCTGGCCCGTTACGATGTGCCGGTGCTGGGGGTGAACCGCGGCCACCTGGGATTTCTCACCGACATCCTGCCCTCGGAAATCGAATCCCGGGTCGGTCAGGTGCTGGATGGGGAATACACCACCGAGCGCCGCTTTCTGCTGGATATGGAAGTGCGGCGCGGCAATCTGGTGATGGGCGAGGGCAGTGCCCTCAACGATGTGGTGCTGCTCTCCGGTGACAGTGTCCATATGATCGATTTCGAGCTGATCATTGATGGCCATTTCGTCTATGGGCAGCGTTCCGACGGCCTGATCATCTCCACACCCACCGGCTCCACCGCCTATGCCCTGTCCGGTGGCGGCCCGATCATGCATCCCCGTCTGGACGCCATGGTGCTGGTGCCGATGAACCCCCACACCCTGACGAGCCGGCCCCTGGTGGTGGACGGCAACAGCGAGATCAAGATCCAGATCACCACCGAGAAAGTGAAGCCCCTGGTGAGCTGCGACGGCACTTCCGGGGTGCGATTGCAGCTGGGCGATGTCATCGCCATTCGCAAGAAACCCCACCGTTTGCAGTTGATCCACCCGCCGGGGCACGATTTCTATCAGGCCTGCCGTTCCAAACTGGGCTGGAGCACCCGTCCGGGGGATAATTGATGGCCAACCGCCGTCCCACCCATGTCGCGACCCGAGAGGGATGATGAATTTTTCCAATTTCGAGCAGTTGATTGATTCCATGACCCTGGAGGTGTGGCACGGTCTGCGCCGCGCCGTGGAACTGGGGCGCTGGCCCGATGGCCGCCGGGTCTCCGCCGAGCAGCGTGAACTGTGCCTGCAGGCGATCATCGCCTGGGAAACCAAGAATCTGCCAGAACAGGAGCGTACCGGTTATGTGCCTTCACATTGCAAGAGCAGTGAGGCGGACAGCGAGCAACCGGTGGCCCTGCAACCGGCGCCCGAGCGGAAAGGAGAGCACTGATGCGTGATGGCAGCCCGGCCAATGTCACTCGCCTGGCGGACTATCTGCCGCCGGCCTATCTGGTTCCGCGAACCCATCTGGACGTGGATATTCGCGATGGCCACACGCTGGTCACCGCCACCCTGACGCTGGAGCGTAATCCGGCCCGGGACGACCGGCCGGAGGACCTGGTGCTCGACGGCGAGCATCTGGAACTGTTGTCACTGAGTCTGGACGGCGCGGCGCTGCCGGCCTCCCGCTATCGCGAGGCGGACGGCCGTCTGACCGTGTTCTCGGTACCGGAGCGCTTCGAGCTGACCTCGGTGGTTCGCATCGAGCCGGAAAAGAATACCGCTTTGGAGGGACTGTATCGCTCCAATGGCATGTACTGCACGCAATGCGAGGCGGAAGGGTTCCGCCGCATCACCTGGTTCCCGGATCGTCCGGACGTGCTCAGCCGGTTCACCACCACGGTGCGGGCCGATCGCGAGCACTACCCGCTGCTGCTGTCCAACGGCAACCCGGTAGCCAGTGGAGAAGAGTCCGAAGGCGACGGGCAGGGCGGCCGGCACTGGGTCACCTGGGAAGACCCGTTCCCCAAACCCTGCTATCTGTTCGCCCTGGTGGCCGGCGATCTGGCCTGCCTCAAGGATACCTTCACCACCGCTTCCGGGCGTGAGGTGGCGTTGCATCTGTATGCCGAACACCGGGATCTGGACAAACTCGATCACGCCATGGTGTCGCTGAAAAAAGCCATGGCCTGGGATGAGCGGGTCTATGGCCGTGAGTACGACCTGGATATCTTCCAGATCGTCGCCGTCAGCCACTTCAATATGGGCGCCATGGAAAACAAGGGGCTCAACATCTTCAACACCGCCTGTGTGCTGGCCCACCCGGCCACCACCACCGACGCCGCTTTCGAGCGGGTGGAATCGGTAGTGGCCCACGAGTATTTCCACAACTGGAGCGGCAACCGCGTCACCTGCCGGGACTGGTTCCAGCTCAGCCTCAAGGAAGGCTTCACCGTGTTCCGCGATCAGGAATTCTCCTCGGATATGAATTCGCGGGCGGTGGTGCGGGTGGAAAACGTGAACTTTCTGGTCAACCACCAGTTCCCGGAAGACCAGGGTCCGCTGGCCCACCCGGTGCGTCCGGCGCAGTACCAGAAGATCGACAATTTCTACACCCTGACCGTGTATGAGAAAGGCGCGGAAGTAGTGCGCATGCAGCATGAGTTGCTTGGCGCCGAGGACTTCCGCCGCGCCACCGACCTGTATTTCGAGCGTTTCGACGGGCAGGCGGTAACCTGTGACGATTTCGTCGCCTGCATGGAGGAGGTGTCCGGACGTGACCTGAGCGGCTTCAAACGCTGGTACAGCCAGGCCGGCACCCCCATCGTCAGGGCCGAGGACACCTACGTGGATGGCCTCTACAGCCTGACGCTGAGCCAACACACCCCGGCCACCCCGGGACAGGCGGACAAGCAGCCGCTGATGATTCCGGTGAAACTGGCGCTGCTGGACCCGCGGGGCAAGCCGCTGGCGCTGAACGACCAGGGCGATACCGAAACCGTGGTGATTCTGGAGCGGGCCACTCAGACCTTCTCATTCCCGCTGCCGGTCAAGCCGACGCCCTCCCTGCTGCGGGGGTTCTCGGCGCCGGTGATCCTGCGCTACGACTTCGACGAAACCCAACTGCAGACACTGCTGGCCCACGACAGCGATGGTTTCTGCCGGTGGGATGCCGCCCAACGCCTGTACTTCTCGGCGCTGGCGCGCATCATTGAACAGGGCGAGAGCGCCGAGCAGCAACTGGAACGGCTGCGCCCGGCCCTGGAAGGGGTGATCCGGCGTGCCGCCGAGGATCCGGCCCAGGCCGCGCTGCTGCTGACCCTGCCCACCGAGACCGCCATCGGCGACCGGCATGCGCCGCTGGATCCGGCCCGGGTACACCGTGCGGCTCATGCTTTCAAGGTGGCCCTGGGACGGGCTCTCGACGAAGACTGGCGGCGTCTGGCCGAGTCCCTGCGGGAGCCGGAATATCGCGCCGATGGTGATGCCATGGGTAAACGCCGTCTGCGCATGCTGGCCCTGTCCTACCTGGGCCTGGCCAAAGCCGATGGTATTGCCGACGACCTGCAACGGACCTTCCGCGACGCCTCCTGCATGACCGAGGAAATCGGTGCCCTGGGGATTCTGGTGAGCAATGGCCTGGACGGCGCCGAGACGGCGCTGGAGCAGTTCGCCGAGCGCTGGCGGGACGAAGCGCTGGTGATGGACCAGTGGTTCGCGGTGCAGGCGGCGGTGCCAGGACCGGCCACCGTGGCGCGGGTGAAAGCGTTGATGTCCCATCCCGACTTCGAGTGGACTCTGCCCAACCGAGTGCGGGCGCTGATCGGCACTCTGGTCAACGGCAATCCCTCGGCATTCCACGCCGAGGATGGCAGCGGCCATCGCCTGTTCGCGGAGGCTCTGAAGACGTTGGACGCCATTAATCCGCAGATCGCCGCCCGGCTCGGTAATGGCGCCGCGCGGCTGGAACGTCTGCGGGAGGACCTGTCGACGTCGCTGCGCACCGCGCTGAGCGAAGTGCGTGAAGGTGCCTCCGCCAATCTGGCGGAAGTGTTGGATCGTATTCTCGGGGCCTGATGAACCGCTATCCGCTGCTCTTGCTCGCCGGGCTGGCCCTCGGGCTGGCGGCGCAGCCGGTGCCGGCGGCGGTGAGCGAGCAGGAGGCGCGGCGGCTGTCGTCGGATCTGACACCGCTGGGCGGTGAACGGGCCGGTAATACCCAGCCACTCTCATCGCCGCTGGCGATCCCTCCCTGGCGCGGCGAGGGCTGTCGAGTGCCGGCGGCGGATCAGCCACTGTTGCGCATCGACGCCGGCAACCTGGCCGAGTACGAGGCGGACCTGCCGCAGGGCGTGGCGGCGATGATCCGCCGCTATCCCGACAGCTTTTACCTGCCGGTCTACCGCAGCCGCCGCACCGCGGCGGCGCCGGATTGGGTGTATCGCAATACCGCCGCCAACGCGGTGCGGGCGACGCTTTCCGAGCGCGGCGTTGCGGGAGCGTTCGGCGGTATCCCTTTCCCCATACCGCACGGCGACGCCGGTGACCGCGGCCGTCAGGCGATGTGGAACCATCTGTTGCGCTGGCGCGGTGTTTTCATGGAGCGCCAGTCCAGTCAGCTGTCGGTGCGCGCCGGCGGCGGCTACCGCCGCGTCAGCTCGCGTCAAAGTCTGTATTTTCCCTATTACGATGAGCGCCTCGACGGAGAGCGCATTGGGCCCCGTTACTTGTACTACTACTCGCGGATACTGGCGCCGGCGCGGCTGGCCGGCGGCGCGGTACTGATGTACGACACCCTGGACCCGGCGCGGATGCCACGCCAGTCCTGGGGCTATGACGTGGGGCGGCAGCGTGTGCGCCGGGCACCGGAAATCGCCTACGACGCCGTGCTGGCCGGCAGTGACGGTCTGCGTACCGTTGACGACGCGGATCTGTTCAACGGGGCGCTGGACAAATACCGCTGGCGTTTGCTTTACCCGCAGCCGGTGGAGCGTTTTATTCCGTACAACAATGATTTTCACATCGATCTGGAGCGGGAGGGCCAATCCCTGCGTCGGGGACATTTGAATCCGGCGGGGACGCGCTGGGAAAGACATCGGGTGTGGGTGGTGGAAGGGCGCCTGCGGGAAGGCGAGCGGCATATTTATTCGCGCCGCCGTTTCTATATCGACGAGGACAGCTGGCAGATCGCGGTGGCGGATCAGTATGACCTCAGCGGCGCGCTGTGGCGGGTCAGCCTGGCTTACAGCAAATGCTATCCACAACTCCCGGCGGTCTGGACCGCCCTGGATGCCTATCATGACCTGCGCGAGGGCCGCTATCACTTGCGCTTCACCGAGACCAGCGAGCCCGGTGGCCTGCTGTTTCCGGAAACACTGCCGGACGAGCGGGATTTTCTGCCTTCCGCCTTGCCCGACCGTCGTTAGGGTATCGACAAGGCACCTGCAGGAGTTTGCCCTGCAAGCGAATATTTTTGGGGCCAGAGATGATTCGCTTGCAGGCAAGCTCCCACAGCGGCTTTGTGGTCCGGCCTTCTGTGGGAGCCAGCCTGCTGGCGAATGCGGCCTCTGGTGTTGGGGTTGCAGGGCAAGCTCCTGCCGCGGCTTCGTGAAGCGGCTCTGCGTGCCGGCGTTTTGCAAACCGGGCAGGGCGGCGCGGTTCCCGATATAATCCCCGGCCGTTGTCGCCCACGAAGGAACCGGAACGCCCATGCTGTATTCCCTCGCCCGTCCCCTGTTGTTTTCCCTGTCCGCCGAACGCAGTCATGATTTGACGCTGGCGGCGCTGCGTCACGGCGCCGGCAAGCTCTATCCGGGCCGGGTACCGGACCGGCCGGTGCGGGTGATGGGGCTGGATTTTCCCAATCCGGTGGGCTTGGCGGCGGGGCTGGATAAAAACGGAGACTGCATCCGCGGCTTGGCGGCTCTCGGCTTTGGCTTTCTCGAGGTGGGAACGGTGACGCCACGCCCGCAGCCGGGCAATCCGCGGCCGCGTTTATTCCGGTTGCCCCGCTCCCGGGCGGTGATCAATCGCATGGGGTTCAATAACCAGGGCGTCGATTACCTGGTGGAAGCGGTCCGTGGCAGTGGCTACAAGGGTATTCTTGGCATCAATATCGGCAAGAACAAGGACACGCCGATGGAGCAGGCGGTGGAAGACTACCTGCACTGCCAGCGCAAGGTGCATGCCCTGGCCAGCTATCTGGTGGTCAACGTGTCCTCGCCGAACACACCGGGCCTGCGCGAGCTGCAGCATGGCGAGGCATTGAACGCGCTGTTGAGCACTTTGCGCGAGGAGCAGAGCAAGCTCGACCAGCGCAATGGCTGGAAGGTGCCGCTGGTGGTCAAGATCGCCCCGGACAATAGTGATGAGGAACTGGCGTCCATGGCGGAAGCCTTTGTCCGTCACGGCATCGATGGGGTCTGTGTCGGCAATACCACGTTGCAGCGACCCGGTGTCGCCGGCGAGCCGCACGCTGACGAGCAGGGTGGCCTCAGCGGTGCCCCGCTGAAACCGATTGCTCACCGCGCGCTGGACGTGGTCAGCCGCACCCTGAACGGTCGTGTACCGCTGATCGGCGTGGGCGGCATCATGAACAGCGAGGATGCTCTGGAAAAGCGGCGTCTCGGTGCCGATCTGGTGCAAATCTACAGCGGACTGATATACCGGGGCCCGGAACTGATCGGCGAGATCGCCCGGGGCTGGCCAAAGGGCTGAGGCGTAAAGATCGCGAACAGGCTCTAAAGAAAAGGGCCCGGGTGGGGCCCTATGGGGTCGGCACCAAGAGTGCCGGCGCTGTGGAGAACGGGTTGCTTTATCGGTTCATCATATCCGGTTCATTTCCCCCTTTTCTTCAGCGGAGATCCTTGAGGTTGTGGATGCCGGCGACACCCACCAGGCCATGTAATTGATCAACGCGCCCTTCGCGCCATCCGTTCAGCCAGCTGCTGCGGGCCTGCAAAGCGTCGAAGGGACAAAAGTCTTTGGATTTTCCTTTGTAACCGGCCTGGTATCCGCGGCTGTAGGCCCGCTCCTCACGACTCCGTTTCTGTCTTTTCATGGACACTTTCCTCTTTCCTTCATCGTAGTGACTGGGAATATCCTGCTGATCTTCTCTGTGTCACAATGCGCCGCCCTGAATTCCATACGGAATCTCCTCCGGCGGGGCGGGCGAGCCCTTTGTCTCCCCGGATTGTTGTTCCGGGTCTTTCTCCCTGGCTCAAAGGCCCGTGATGCCGGTGGCGAACACGAGTGATCAGGTATTGGTAGTGCCTTGGCCCGCGTCCATTATCGCGCAAGCCGTTCTTCGAGTATGGGAAAGGGGGCTGCCCGTGTCGAATAACGAACGGCAATATGTGACGGCGTGGTTAAACGGATGCCGCATATTTGACGGTTTCGTGAAAGTTCGCCTATCTCCTTGATTTAGCTGATAATTGCTTCGAGACATCAATTCGTGCAGACACCGATGAGGCATTCCCCATGGAGTTCGTGACCACTTGCCTGCCGGGCCTGGCCCCGCTGCTGGCCGAGGAACTGGTGGAGCTGGGCATATCCGTAACAGAGACCGGTAACGCCCATGTCATCATCGATGGGCGCCAGGAAGACGGCTTGCGGGTGTGCCTGTGGTCGCGTCTGGCGGAGCGTGTGCTGCTGCCGCTGGTGACTCTGGAGATCAGCGCGGAAGAAGCCCCGGAAGCGTTGGCGGCGGCGCTGGACTGGCCAGCCCTGGTGGCGGCCGGCGCGCCCTTGTTTCTCAATCTGGAGCACGGCAAGGGCGTGCGCGGTGACAACCGTATCAGCACCCGGCGGCTGGCGCGGGCGCTGCCTCCGTCGCTGCGTGTTTCGGACAGTGAACTGGGAGCGTGTTGCGTCCGCGGGCGTTTGGACGAGGATCAGGCTCACCTGTGGCTGGATCTGGCCGGCACGCCGCTGCATCGGCGCGGCTATCGTCTGGCCGGTGGCCGGGCGCCGCTGCGCGAGAATCTGGCCGCGGGCGTACTGAGAGCCGGCGGTTGGCATCGCCAGGACCGCCCCTCCATGTTGCTGGATCCGTTTTGCGGTAGCGGCACCCTGCTGATCGAAGCGGCCTGGATGGCCGGCGGCGTGGCGCCCGGCGCCTTGCGTCAGGACTACGGATTCATGGCCTGGCGCGGATGCCGGCGGGCGTTGTGGGAAGGGCTGCGCGAAGAGGCCGCCGCCACCTTGCGGAAGGTGCCGTCGTTGCCGCCGCTGAAGGGCTTCGACGTGGATAACCGGGCCATCCAGTACGCCATGGATAACGCCGAGCGAGCCGGGGTGCGGCGCTTGCTGCACCTGGAGCGGCGCGAGCTGGGTGCCCTGCGCCAGCGGGATCTGGGCGACACCGGACTGCTGGTGACCAACCCGCCCTGGGGCGAGCGTCTGGAGGAGCGCGAGCGTTCCGCCTGGCTGCACGCCGGCCTTGGCCGTCTGATGGGGCAAAGGGCGCTCAACTGGACCGCGGTGTTGCTGGGCACTGATGTCACCACCCTGGATCGTTGCGGCATGGAACTACAAAGCCAGCACCGCTTGCTAAACGGGCCGCTGAAGAACTATATCCGCGTCTACCGGCCACGGCCGCCGGTGCCGGAAGCGCCGCTGCGGGTGGCACCGGAGCCCGGCTTCGCGCCGCCGGAAGGGGCGGTGCCGCTGCTGAACCGGCTGCGCAAGAACGGCAAGCACCTGCGCCGCTGGCTGGAACGTGAGGATATCCAGTCGTACCGACTCTATGACCGTGATCTGCCGGAGTTCAACGTGGCGGTGGATATCTACGGCGACCAGGCGCTGGTGCAGGAGTTCAAGGCGCCGTCCTCCATCGACCCGGATAAAGCCAAGGAGCGCCGCCAGTGGGCGGTGAGCGCGGTGCGTTCGGCGCTGGCGGTACACCGGGAGCAGGTTCATCTGCGCACCCGCGAGCGGCAGAAGGGGCACCGCCAATATCAAAAGCTGGACAGCCGGGGCCAATACAAGGTGGTGCGCGAAGGACGTGCCCATCTTCTGGTGAATCTCAATGACTATCTGGATACCGGCCTGTTCCTGGATCATCGGCCGATGCGGCTGCGCTTGGCGCAGGAGTCCGCCGGCAAGCGCGTCCTGAATCTGTTCGCCTACACCGGCGCCGCCAGTGTTCACGCTCTGGTGGGCGGCGCTCGCCGGGTGGTGACGGTGGATGCCTCGCGCCGTTATCTGGACTGGGCCGCCTGCAACCTGGCCTTGAATGGTTTTTCCAGTGACGCTCACCCGCTCGAGCGGGCGGATGTAATGAGCTGGCTGGAAACCTGCCGCGAACAGTTCGATGTGGTGTTCTGTGATCCGCCCACATTCTCAAATAACAAAAGCCGCCAGGATTTCGTGGTCCAGGAGCATCACGGTGAATTGATCCGCCGTATTCTCAAACGGCTCGAGCCCGGCGGCGTCCTGTACTTCTCCTGCAACTTCCGCCGTTTCGAACTGGATGAAAGTATTCGCCGCTGGTACCAGGTGGAAGACCTTACCCAATGGAGCACCCCGGAGGACTTTCGCCGCCACGGACTGCACCATTGCTTCGCCATCCGTCACGGGGAGACACCATGACCGTCACGCTTTACACCACCTTGGGATGCCATTTGTGCGAGCGGGCCCGGGATATGCTCTTGACCGTGGACCCGCTGCTGGCTATCGAGGCCGTCGACATCGCCGAGGACGACGATCTGATCGCCCGGTACGGTGAGCGTATTCCGGTCTTGCGTCGGGGTGAGCAGGAATTGGCCTGGCCATTCGGACTGCTGGACGTGCGCGCGTTTCTGATGGGGGAACGGCTGGCCTGAGGGGACTTGGAGAGATGAATTCGGAGAGTGCTACAAGGCCGCTGCAGGAGCTTGCCCGCAAGCGAATTGGATTTTGATTTAAGCCCCCACGGCGGCTACTAGGCCGCCGGCCAATCCCGCTGCAAAAACGCCAGAGTATTGGCCAGGGTTTGCTGGGCCAGGGCTTGCGTCGTTTCGCCTCGCAGGGCCGCCACCCGTTCGCCGATCCAGGGGAGCAGGCAGGGTTCATTGCGGCGTTTCTTTGCCGGAGGTTCCGGTAAATCCCTTGGCAGCAGGTAAGGGGCGTCGGTTTCCAGCAGCAGCCGGTTGCCGGGAATATGCGGTACCAGTTCGGCCAGCTCGCGGCCGCGTCGTTCGTCGCAGATCCAGCCGGTGATGCCGATGAAGCAATCCAGGTCCAGGTAGTCGAACAGGGGGCGGCGCTGATCAGTGAAACAGTGCACCACCACAGAGGGTAACCGGTCCCGCCAGGCCTTGAGCATGGGCAGGAAGCGATCATGGGCGTCCCGCTGATGCAAAAACACCGGTTTGTTCAACCCGGCGGCCAGCGCCAGTTGCGCTTCGAACGCTTTTTCCTGATCCGGGCGCGGGGAGAAATCCCGATTAAAATCCAGCCCCATCTCACCAGCCGCCGCCACCGCCGGTTGCCCCAGCAGTTCCCGTAATTCCGACAGAATCCCGTCGTTACAGAAGCGGGCACTATGCGGATGCAGGCCGGCGGTACAGAGCAGGCCCTGATCGGGGTAGCGTTGGCACAGCGCCAGTGCTTGCCGGGATTCCTCGACGTTGGTGCCGGTCAGCAGCAGGCGGCTGACGCCAGCCCGCCGGGCCCGTTGCAGTACCGCTTCACGGTCGTCGGCGAACTGGCGGTCGGTGAGGTTGACACCGATATCCGCCCATTCACACGCACTGGGGTCAGGCATACTCATCCGGCGCCTTGCCCCTGAACCGGTGTCAGGCCGCCCAGCCGTTCCTCAAGCCGCTCACGCAGATCCTCCACCCGGCGCCGGTTGGCGCCGAAATCGTAGTATCCGACCCGCGAGGCGGAGCGCACTTCAATACCGCCATTCTCGTGCACATAGAAAGTGACGTCATCAACGAAGCGAAGCACGCGGCTGGTGAAGCGGGCCTGCAAGCGTGCCGGCCCTACCTGTTCGAAACTGACACGGGGCAGGGTGGCCAGCACTTCGCGCAGCAGTTTCAGACTGCCGGCACGGTCGGCGTAGCCGGGAAGAGGCGCCACCCGGTGCCGTTCATCCGTGGCCAGGCTGGACACGCAATTGGGTGAGGACGGGCAGGGTGCTAGCAAACGGGTGTCGTTCATGGCAAAGCTACTCAGCAATAACAAACCACAGGCACAGAGAACACGGCGGGCATGCCGTGAGAGAACCCGTGATGCGCCCCCGGCGCTTGGCATCCGCTGGGATGCCCGACCCTCCCTGGCACGTCGACTGATGTCGCCGTTATCACTGTGCTTCTTATCCTTGGTCCTGACCGTCCTGTTCATGGAAACTCTGTCTCAGGGTACGTCTCAGGGTGTCTCCATGGCGTCTACGGAAGGTCGTGGCCTTTCATTCCCTGGTCATCAATGTGGCGACAACAGGACCACGGGCGCCATGGAGAAAACGCAAATGCGTGCGTAGTCTAACTGGCACTAACGCATTTTGTCTCTTCGGGGGCGGCGAATGGCTCTTAATGCGCGTTCGGATCGCGGATCAGGCCGACGAACACACCTTCGATGATCAACTGATCCGCGGGCACCTGGATCGGTTCGTAGTCTTCGTTGGCCGGCAGCAAGGTGGCATCGGATTTGTTCAGCCGCAACGTTTTCACCGTCACTTCCTCGCCGATGCGGGCCACCACGATTTCACCGGAACGGGCCGTTTCACTCTTGCGCACGGCGATCAGATCGCCGTCGAAGATGCCGGCGTCGATCATGCTGTCGCCCTGCACCTGGAGCAGATAGGTGGGCCGCTGGCGAAACAATCCACGTGGCACTGGTACCGTGCGCTGCACGTTTTCCACCGCCTCGATCGGGGTGCCGGCGGCCACCTTGCCCACCACCGGTAATTCATCCTCGTCGCCGAGGGCCGACTCCAGGAGCTGAATGCCGCGGGAGCGGTCGCTGTGCAGGCGGATATAGCCTTTACGCTCCAGTGCCCGCAGGTGATCGGAGGCGGCGTTCTTGGACTGGAACCCCATTCGTTCGGCGATTTCCGCCCGGGTGGGGGCCATGCCGGTGTCCGCCTGTGAATCACGGATGCAATCCAGCACCTGCTGCTGGCGGAGGGTCAGTTTGCTGCTCATGTCGGTCTCCTGTGGGTCGCCACAACGGGAATGGCATACTGATAATACGAACAGTACAATATGTCCAGTGTTTTTGTCATTCCAATGTTGTTGCGAGGTGCACTTCGCTCGCCTTGCGCGGCCATCCCGGCTAGGCTATGCGCTCGGCGCTTCCCGGGGGGGAAGGCGGCGTCGTGGCGTTGTATTCGCTGCCAAGACAGCTTCCCGCGGAGGGGCCATGGAGCCGCTGTAGATACCCTGTTCAATTTCAAGCGTTTTAAAGCCCTTG